>Ga0180431_10006222_pt1 | contig 14233 bp, 4 predicted proteins | sample SS_ome_11_FD_132459 | JGI IMG/M metagenome (GOLD analysis project Ga0180431, IMG submission 132459) | Hypersaline lake sediment archaeal communities from the Salton Sea, California, USA - SS_1_MS_1 metaG | ecosystem: Environmental > Aquatic > Non-marine Saline and Alkaline > Hypersaline >... | reverse complement strand
TCGCTCGCCACCGCCAATGATGGCGCCAAATCGAACGATTGCGATGTGTGCCCAAAGACCGCAAGCAGAGGCTCTCTTTCTTTAAACAAAGACGACGTACTCGCACTGGTGCATCTCCGGAACGACATCTATATCCTGGCATGTGAAGTTGCCAGCGAGGTCGTATGCGCAGACCGTAACGACATCACCCGGAACCGGAGCGGTAGCACCCCAAGCGGTGGTAACGACAGCACCGGTCGGGTCAACCCACATAACTGGGCCGAGCGTATCGCCGACATCGTCGGTTACGACAATATAAACGTAGCCGTTGCCGAGCAAGTCGGTGAAGTTATCGCCGAGGAAGTTATCATCGAACGCACCTGCGTAACCGGTGAACGCCTCACCAGTAGCGACAATCTCGGCGGAGTCGATTTCCGGTGCCTCGATGTCCACGAGAGCGAGCTTGCCGACTGCATCGCTGATGCGGGCTTCCTCGTAATCGAGGATGTTACCCGCGGCGTCGCGGCCTTTCACGAGCAGGTAGCAGATGCCCTGAGCGTCGAGACCCTCCGGAGCACCGGCGATGTCCCACTCATACTCGTAGATATCGTCGCCGAACCAGTCGAGCAGATTGCCGAACGACCAGAAGCCGAGAGCCTCATCGTAGGACGACGGATTGGTCGCGCCGTCTATGAAGTCCGGCTGACGCCAGAACGGATTGTGAATATCCCAGACGTCGAGGTCGTCGTCCCACAGTCTGGCCTCGAGATGGTCGTTGGGGTCGTTGACTTCGTAGCCGTAGTGCGGCATACCGTCGATGGTCAGCCTCAGATAATCCCACATACGAGCGTAGATGTAGTCGCCGTAGTTGAAATACGCCAGCGGGTCATCCGGGCCGCCTGGATCGAATATAGTCTCGTCCCAATCGAACGAAACGATGATGTTATCCGCATTAACAACCCAGATGTATTCCTCAGCTGGATAGTCAATCGGGTTAATGGCCCGATTGAGTTCCTCGAACGCCCCTGCTCTAACCATAGAGACCGAATACGACGGGTCGTAGGTATCGAGCAGGATATAGGCAACGTGGTCCCAATCGTGGTAGCTCATGCTGACATCGCTCCAAGTGTGCTCTGTCGCAGTAAGCGTTACCAGACCGTCGTAGCGGTTATCCTGGTCGTCCACAGTCCACTTGTATGCCCAGAAGTAACGTCCGTTGCACTCGTAAACATCGCTACTATCTAAGGTAACAGTAATCTCGAGGTTCGAACCGGAGATGTTGCCACCCCAGTAGTCCGCGATATTCAGGACGATGTAGTCTATGTTCACATCTGTCGGCATTTGCTCGAGCAGGATGTATAGACTGTCGTCATCCGGGAAGTCTCCGCCCTCGTCGTAGTAGTCTAGGAACGGGTCGGAGCCTGGGTCCGGGTTATTGAACGTGGTAATCTGGAGAATCGGCTGGAAGTCCTCGACCCTGTAGAACGTGGGCAGAGTATCTATCGCGCCGATAGCCGGGTCGTCAACATAACCCCAGGTCGGCCAATCCGGCCAGAGTTGCTCCATACTGGCATCCCACCACGGGAAGATATCATTACCGAGGTCGTTTGAGCTCGGGAAGTTATCCGCAACGGAGAGCAGAGCGTCGCACAGGTCGTCTCCGCGCGCCAGGAACGGCGGTCTCAGGATGACCAGCGTATCCGAGCAAACGTATTCATCTTCGCAATCGATTTCGCAATCGACGTGGTAGTAAGTCCAGTAGTTCTCCTCGCTATAATCGCACGAAAGTGCGGTATCCACGACGTGGATGGCGTCGAATGCCTGCCAGCTAACCGTCCACATTCCTGCGGGCAGTCCGCTCATCGTCGAGTAGTCGAGGCAAACCTGACCACCACTATACGTCAGTCCGCCGGTCCCCACTGCACCGAAGTCCTTACCCGGTAATCCGCCCTCTGGGAAGAGCATATAGTCGGTGTCCATATCAATCAGATTGTGCAGCCAGATTGACATCTTCTCCCACTGCTCTACCTCTTTGCCATCCCAACATACTCTGAGGTCGGTCGAGCCGAACGGCAGAACCGTGTAGCACGGATGGACAACCTCTCCACCACCATCGCTGGTCAGGTCTGGGTCCGGACGGCTGTTGTCTATGAGGACGTTTATCAGCGTGTCCGCCATATACGGATTAACCGGACGGAATCTGCTGAACGTTTCCATAATTATAGTCATGTATTTCTGCTCATTAGCATAGAGCTGCTGAGTACCGAGCGACGGACACCAGTAATGGAGAACGTCCAGCGTCTCGGGCGGCATCGTTACCCATGTGGTCTCATTATATATGGTAACGAAACCGGAATACATATTATCCTCGGACCAGTAGAAAGTATAGTCCTCGTATGAGATATCTCCGCCGGTCCACTGCTCGTCGTGCCACCAGATAAGGAAACGGACGGAGTCGGTCTCGGCGAGGTAGTTATCCCAGTAGCCGGTAATCGGGTGGTAGCGGCCTTCTTGGCCGGTATCCGGCAGGAAGTTGCACTCTGTCGAATCCCACGGCTCGTCGGTGCTCCAACCGGTAAGGACGAGAGCATCATTCGAGGCCTCGTCGCAGTTGTCGAGTCTCGGCCACTCTATATTGATACCCCACGGTTGACCCGTAACAACACGAATCGGGAACTCGACGGGCATCATATAGTTTCCGGCGTTATCGTCGAAGCCCTGGATGCGGAGTTTTCCAACACCGTCCATTGCACCGTCACCGGCGAGGACGAGGTATCCAATCCACTCGCGGTCGCTGTTCCAACCGTTGTCGAGCGCTTCGGCATTAGCCGGGTCGGTCGGCGGATTGTTATTGCCGCTTTCCGGAGCCGGACGCTTTCTATCCGGATAAACCGCCTCGATATCGCGGTAGTCCACATAGATGTTCGACAGCGGGAAGTGCAGACCGGGGTCAACACTGCCAGAAACTGTCTCCAGCGGAAGAATCGGGAACCAGTGTGTCCATCCGAACGGCTGGAAGCGAACGATGTGTCCGAATAGATGGTCCGCCTCGCGCATATCCATATTATCGTTGAACCATAGACGGACATACACGGTGCATACCGGAGTAAAGTTGTATATTCCTACAAGACTGTCCTGCAACCAGATGCTGGTATCGGGGTCCCACGGCAGTTTGAACTTAGTGGAATCCCAGTTCTCCAGCCAGAACTCGCCGAGGTCTCCATCATACTGTCCTGTGGCAAGAGCGAAGCCCTTGACCTCGGGCAGGCCGTTGTCGAGAGCAATCTTGCGGCTGGTCTTGAGCCACGAGTTGCCTAAACGGTCCTGGATAATCGCCTCGGCGAAGATGCTATCCGCGTAGAAGATAGTATCTCTCAACAGATTCGTGTGTGTTACCGAATCTGGGTCGGCTGCATAATCTATTCCATGATAGATATAGATTTCCGGGAATAGGGTCATCGTGTCCGCAACCTGGTCCTCCGGCGAGCAGTTTCCGATAACGAAGTTCTCGTTGAGCCAGAGGTATCTGTTGTGCGGTCCGCTCGGTGCCGGTGCCCATATCATATTCGCATCGACGGGCGGCAGCGTGCCAAGCTCGTAAATGACCAAGTCTGAGGTCGGGTCAACGGCCGGTATCGGCCACGCTGTTGCCCAACCCGGAGCCATAGATACGCCATTCGCACAACCAACGTTCTCATCATAGATGTTCTCCAGTCTGAGTCTGATGTCGTGGTTGGAGTCGTGAATCAGGTCGCAGTTGACCTCGTTGTATCCGGTTGTAGCATCCGGGTCGCGCCAACGCGCGGTCGGCGGCATCATGTCAACCACATAAGACCAGCGGAAGACATGCTTGGTGAAGTGCTCTGGGTCCGTGAAGTCGTGCGGCTCGCGGACGCAGAACTCGAACATCACCGAGATGCTGTCGAGATGCTCCCAACCGTAAACATACGTGGTCTCATCTTCTACTATTATAGTATCACGTGCGGTCGTAAGCCACTGCTCTGTCTGGTCAAACGGGCCGATATGGAGAACGCCCCAATCGAGACACGCCGTCCGCATCGGCTGGTAGTTCAGGAAGCAAGGCGTGCAGTGGCAGTCGTAGTATTCATCCAATGTCCAAACGTGGGTATAACCTTCCGACTCATCGTAGCCGAAAAGCTCGATGACCACGTGCGGAACCTTGAACGGTAGAGTATCATCATCAGGATTCGAACCAACCAAGCACTCCCAGATAATCGAGTCGGTGCATGTGTATAGGTCAACGGTCATATAATTAAGCTCGTTCACCCAGAAGTCCACATACGGGTCGGTCTCATATTCTGAGTATACTTCAGGGTCGCCTTCCTGATAGATAGTATCAGGCAGGAACGGGTTCGGTCCTCCAAATACCCAACTTGTATCTTCATAGAAGTATCCCGTCCAGTTCGCTCTTACATTATCGTAGTCACCCTTCAGGTCCGGCGGATAGTTCCATGGTCCGCCCGGATAACCGTCGTAGGCTCCATCATTGTACCAGGTAACTCTATTGAGCCAAGTCTCGGGCAGGATGTCGAACTCGCCGGTCTGGATGAGCGCCCAGTTCGGGTTCTCGAAATCGCAATGGATTGTATCTCTCCATAGCGCGTATCCGGGAATAACATCGAGCGTATCTATGTTCGTCTCATAGTATGCGAATGTGCTGCAGCGCCAGAACGTAGCCGCGTCTCCCCAGTAGGGGTCACACTTGTGCTCCCAGTTATAGCACGCCGCCGGTCCGGAGACGCAGCGATAGGTGGCTGGCCACCAGGGCACATCCGGGCTGTCGCCGGCATAGAGCTGCCAATCGATGTGGTCATACGGCTGGAAGAAGTGACAGGTCGAGTTGGTGCCATCGCCGTATAGAATAACGTAAGCAGCGCAGCAATCCGTGGTATCCTTCTTGAGCTCAGCATAGTAATACTGATACTCACGTCCGGGGATACCGTGGTAAGCTACATGGACGTCCGCCGGATAGGCACCACCGCTCAGCTTCATGCCCTCCCAAATAACCGTATCTACATAGGTAACACCAGGCGTGGTCATAGTATCGGTGAATATGAGCATAAGGTCTGCACCTTCGACCAGCTCGCCGTGCTGTATTCCTATATTTGCTACGAAATTGGCGCAATCGTCTTCGCAGTAGCAGGGGTCGTCGCGCCAGTTCTTCGCTACGTCGCGGAAATGCAGAGACATCGTGTCGTTGCATACCTGCTCCATATCCGCTTCGACGAACTCGGGCGGATGAGCGTCAACGTAGAAGTTCCAACGGGCAATTTGCCTCTTAGTATAGTAGAGCCAATCCGGGTCAAGCTTATCGACGCCCTCGTTACGGCTCGGGACATAGTATGTAAGATTATGAGCTACCGTCCCAGTGCCACAATACAGGTCGTCATCGCCAACCCACGGGTCGTTCTCGTCGTCCCACGGATTGTCCCATGCGAACCCGCCACCGGGACCGGCAAGGCCGTCAACGCTCTGGCACGCCGTTACAGCGTTATCCCATGCATAGACGGTAACACAAACCTTGTCACCTGGGCGGAAGCGCGATTCGTAGCTATTATAGTAGTAGTCGTAGTATGGGTCGTATGTCACGCGGACACCATACGCATCGGCACATCCCGGCGCAGGAGTGAAGTGCGCCTGACTGAGGAATATGGTGTCGTCTATAGTCGTCCGATGGTCATCGCCCCAACAGAAGTTGCGGCCATCGGGAATAGTGCCGTGATATTCCGTCCAACCCGGCATAAGACCGTGGTAATATGGGTGCCAGCTGCCGTCACAGCCGCGGACCTTGATGTTCATGCAGATTCTGGCTTCCTCGTCGTCCCATCCCGCATAAACACCGGAGACACGCGGATAGATATTCGGGTCGTCGTTCGGCGTGATTCCGTAGTCGAAATCGCAGCCAATCTGGTCGAATATATCACAGGTGATGACCTGGAATGTATCCGAGGTTACCCACTGGTCCGGCGGATAGTAGAACGTATCCGGTGCCGTCGGGCCTTCGAGGTCTATGTGAAGAACTCCGAGAGTGTCCTGGGCATATATATCGTAATATCCGCAGACAGGAGGCGCGGTAACTTCCCACATAACCGGGATGTGGTTCTTACCGGCGTAGCTCTGCGTGCCGTAGTTACCATCAGCACCGTTGGCTTCGCCCCAAGTATGGGTGGTTAACGGATATGGGTCAGAAGGATATGGGTCTATGACTGAATCCGGGTCGTTCCAGTTGACAGGCGTAAGGCCCCAGTCGTTAATCATGCAATTCACAGCGTCCCAGCGCTGACCGTAATCCGGGTCGTCAACAAGCTCGGTCAGGACAACCCAGATAAAGTCGCCGGAAGCGAACGGAACAACGCCTATCCATTCCGGGTCTGCGGCATGAAAATTGACTAACTCCTCGAAATTAATCCACATCCAGCCGTCAGAATAGCCGTCCGGGTGAGTCTTTTCCCACTGTCCCGCGGGTTTCGTAGAGTCCTCATCAATCCACACGCCGTTACCAATATCCAGTTCGTTCACTATAAGTGTATCTCTGGAATAGTCGCAGTGCTCGACTATGAACATAATCTCGAAGTCGCGCCAGTTGATACCGGCACCGCCATAACCACAGGCACTCGGCTCGAATGCTCCGAGGTCGTGGTTGTCCGAATCGTGGACCACGTTGAAGTCATCCCAGAAGCGAAGTCTAATTGTCGGCAGGCTATCGGCCAGCCAGGTCCAATAGACGTCCTGTCCTTCGATGACATCGTAGCGGTCAATGGCTGCGAACTCGATAGTCAGGTCGTCCGGTGAGTAGCCTACATTATAGTCCGGGCACTCCATCTCGGCAATCGGGCCGGACAGGTCAACGATAAACGTCCAGACCGTGTCGTTCATAACACCCGGGACGGATAGACTATGCGGGTTGTGCGTCCTGCTGAAAGCACGGAATGTAACCTGAACGTAAGCTCCGTCGTCGAACATCGGGAATGTATTTCCGAGTGTATCGTTTCCGACCATCACGACGAAGGAATCCAATCCGCACGGAGGATGAGTCCATGTCGCGAATGCCTCGCTCCATTGGCCCCAAGCGGTCCAGCCAGGGCTGCCGCTACAATCCGTGTGTTTTAGCTTCCATTCCCAGCCGACCGCGTTACCGGAGTTGCCGCTATCATCGGCGAACTCGAGTGTGTCGTGCCAGATAATCGAGTCTATACGATATGGGAAACACGTGCAGGTATAGTCGTTGAGGTAGCGGATTTCCATAAACGCCGAGTCGACGCAGGTCCCAAAGTCCTGAGTCGTAATCGAGATGGGCTGCTGCTCATCGGCGGTATAGATGGAATCGGTAACCTCATCGCAGAGAGTGCTATCGGAGTATGGACCATTTGTCGAAATCAAGTTTCTCGGCCAGAGCTGGCTGATAAGCGGCTCGATTTCATCCCAACCCCAGAGCAGCTCACTGCGCGACCAACGCATAGCAACAGTCGGACTTGTCGGCGGTTCTGTGGGCATAGCATTCAGATATATAACGTCGGTTAATGTAGCCGCCATATCCACCGAATCAATCAACGGCGGGTTATAACGGAAACAAATCAGGTCGGAGCGCTCGGCTATTTCCACGTAGAACGAGTCTGCATTGGAGATACCCTCGATACCACCAATCCCATCGCCACATTCGTGGCAGCCGGCCATCTGAAGAGCTATCCAGATACGATAGAACGGAAGACCGTAGAGGTCGGACTGGAACGTTCCCTCGTATGGGATGTTGATAGCGTCCTCGAAGTAGAACGTTGCACTCCACCATTTCCAACCGGAATACGAAGGGTCGGTCGAAACAGAATCGGCATCCCAGTAGTTGGCCTCGAGTAGAGTAACCTCACGGTGCGCGGGGTCCGTAGGGGAGTAGGTATCCAGATTCTGTATCAAGGTATCAGTAATAAGTTGCTCGGCAATACCGATAATGTCCTTGCGGTCAAGGATATTTACATCGGATTGTGCCGAAACGCCCTTATCGATGTAGAACTGCACACCGGTTAGTGTATCGGCCGCGATAAGAGGCACACTGTAATGGATGGCCGTTGATTCCGGGTGAATCGGTGCGAGGTCCTCGTTCGGGTTGAAGTCCGGCGAACCGAAGAGTGTCAGCTTCACACCACGAAGCTCGACGTTATCGGTTCCCGAAAGCAAGTCCAGACGAAGCACCACGTTCTCTTCGTGGCACATCCGTACCGGCTCTTCACCAGTCATCGGGGTGTTCCACTTGTAGCTTCTGCGGCGAACCCAGCTTGTAGGGGTATAGGTGGCTACATTACTGAAATCGGTGGTGTACCAAGATGGGATTGTTGAATCGCCTTGGTCGTGAGTGCCACCAGGCGGGCCGTACGGGTCTAACCCCGTGCCAGACAGTTGATTAAGAAATGGGTCAACCACGTTGAAGGCGTTGCAGTACTGCCAGTCGCTACCGCTACCGCCGGGCTGTGCGAACAATCCGGTGGCAAGTAGTAGTCCGAAAAGCAGGGCTGCGTAAATTGCGTGTTTAGCCATAACGCCCTTCTCCTTTCCTTTTGTTGAGTTTTTGTTAATTCTTCTTCTCTTCGTTAAACAAAACTTTTTCTCTCTCACTCTGCCTCCTAAAGAATTTTGATGGTTTGTCATTTACCGCTCTTTCACTCTTCCGCTTAAATCAACGAGCAGTTTTCCTATACCTTATATTATATTGCCACATTGAAAATAAACGTATTTCTCCCGCCGACCTCCCGGCAGGTTTGGCCTAAAATAATTTACCTTTTTTATGCTGTCAAGGGCTTTTTTATCCCTCCCTGAAAAGCTTTTATCTTTCGCCTTTCCCAAGTAATACCCCTGTAAAAAATATCCCGCCTTCAATGCCCTTGTCGCGGCCTCCCCTCCAATTACCGCTAAAACAACGACGAACAAAGCGGGGGTAAACACTTTTGATAAATATAGGGGTTTTAAGAACGATGTCAACCAAAAAATTAAAAAAATGTAAAAAATGTTTTCTGTCTAACTCTATGAATTTGAGCAAGTTTTGCGACTCACTCGAAAATTATGTTTATACTACTGACTGTAATACGCTAAATAGCAACACATTACGCTAATATGCTATTTTCGGATAAAAACAAAGCCTAACATCCAAATCCAATTGCCAATAGTCATCCTCCTTGCCCTCCACGTGGCCGGCGTTCTCGAGTGTACCGTATTCAAAATTCAAATCCCAATAGCTGCTGACGGATAGCGGATGGCGAATCACTTTCCCAAAACACCCCTGCCAAGACAAAATCAAACCGCTTGTATTCTGAACGATACCCGATGGAAACGGCTCGTTGTAGGGTTCTTCGACATCCATCCACGGCTCGGTCCATTCGTCCATCAAGTCGCCCTCGCCATCGCGCCGCTGGAAGAATTCTACGGTCAGGATTGCTTCGGGACACGCATAAAATTTCGCTCTCGCACTAAGCCTATCGGCGTCATTACCAAGCTCGCTGCCGAGCGGCGTGTTCATAAAGATATACCTATTATATGGGAACGCCTGATTGTATGTCCTGTTAGTAACGCCCTCGTAGCGGCCGCTCAGTGTCAGCCATTTCCCGAAGAGCGATGTGCCCCAATCGAGCTGTGTTGCCAGCGCGATTTCCGGCGGTTCTTCATCGCCTTGTTCCTCGGCCTCGACCTGCATATCGTCAACCATAAAATCAAAAGAGAAGCGGACCGGAGAAAACAGTATCTGAAAATCGCCGCCAACTATGGTGTTATCGTTCCAACCGCGGTTGAGCTGCTCGGCGTGGAACCAGTAAAGGGGCACGATATAGATAATCTCCGGCGAGCGACCGACGCCGCCGTAAAGAATCGTCTCATAAAGAGCCAGCGATAAATGCGGGGACAAAAATTCGAGCCTGTGACCAGAGAGATAGCGATTCGCCCAGCGGTCAATCACGGTGTCCCCTATCTCCTCGCTAACTTGAATTGGGTCGAGGAATCCCGCGAAACCGGAGAAGTCGAACGGGCCAAGCTGGATATGATAATCGAGCCTCTCGAACGGGTCGTGTGCTCGCCCGAGGACGAGATTCTCTCCCCATGCGAGGTAATCCTTGCCAAGCTGGATGTCCCAATCCTCGCCTCCAGTGCGGATATAGACCTGGTCAGGTCTGCCAGCGAAGCCCTCCCACTGTCGGCCACGGTAGTTCGAGTCCTGCGCCCATCTTAAATTAACGAGGTAAGTAACGAACCCTTCGATGCGCCCGCGTCTCATCCCACCACCGAACCGGAAAACCGGATAGAGTCGGTCGTCGGGGTCGCGAGGGTTATTCAAGATGCCATAGAAACCTGGTTCTAATATCATAAGGACTGTATCTTTTGTCAGCGATGTGTTCTCTATCCAAAGTCGGAGCTGGTCGGCCCAGAGCTGCTCTGCTGGAACATCCGCTTCATCGGGCAAGAGGCGAAGAATTTCCCCTGAACGGTCGGGCCAGGTATTCGGCTGAAGCGGCGTCACGCCTCTCAGTTCGAGCTCTCTGAAGGTCTCTATAACCGGCCACTCGTCGGCGAGCGCCCGACCATCATCACCAAATGCACCGGAAACGGCGAAAAGCAAAAGACAAAGAACAATTACTGCTCTCCGATGAAGAACGACAGGCAGGCGTGCTACTAATTTTAACGTTTTGTCCTCACTCACGAGTTTTGAGATTTGCAATGAACTCTTACGTTCCATTTTGCAGGATTCACTTTATCTTAAACAATTAAAGTGTAAGAATAATGAGCGTTATTTACAGTTTAAGATTGCTGAAAAAGGTGCCTTTTTCTTGACAAAAACAAAATATTCAAAAACTGTCATTGCGAGCCGAAGGCGAAGCAATCCCGTTATTTGAGCGAGATTGCTTCGGTCGCTACGCTCCCTCGCAATGACGCAGTTATAAACTGTATTTTACTAAAAATCAGCAATCTCAATTAAAGTAACTCATTCAGAGGGTGGCGCGGCCGGATTGGTTGTTGACCTAAAAGGCTCTACTCCTCCCGCATAGTCTAAAGGTTCATCCTCGATGGAGGCGAGCGTTCTTTTATTTTTTGCAGCGGCACCTGTAATGTCCAATATAAGGGCCTCATAGCAATCTATCGCGCTTTCCCAGCGATAGTGCTCGTGCGCACGTCTCTTTGCACGGGCAGCGAACTCGTCGCGAAGAGCTGGATTATCAATAAGCTCCTGGACTTTCTCGGTAAGGTCGTTCAAATCGTTAACCTTATAATAGACACCTGCGTTCCCAATCGTTTCGAGCTGTTCCGGGATACTGTTGACGACAACACAGGTTCCTGCACCCATAGCCTCGAGCAACGCCGGGCTGGTGCCCTCGAGCTCGCTCGGACTTATAAACAAGTAGGAGTTCGCATAGAGGTCTATAACGCCATCGCCGTAAATCGCCCCTGGGAAAATTACGCCGGGTGGTGCATTGCGTTTGAGCGACTCCACATAGTCCCGATTGTAAGGATTATCGCCAACAACCACCAACGGCATATCCACCGTAAATCTTGCATAAGCCGACAGAAGTTTGTCCACCCCCTTTTCCGGAATAAAACGACCGACAAACAACAAATATTTTTTAGGTTTTAAACCCAATTTACCAAGAATGCCCGTGGCGGGTATTTCGTCCAGTATCTTACTGCCGTAGGGGACGTAAACGGTCTCTGCGCCATACTGGTTCTGATAATATTCGCCCACCTTCTGGGAATCCACTACAATTTTAGAAGCGAACCACTGGGCGAAAAGCTCGGACGCATGCATCCACATACTGCCGAATACTCCGAACTTTTTGCGGCGCCATTCGACACCATCAACCGACACGATTACTTTCTTGCCGAATAGCCTCAACAGCGGGATAAGATACGAGTTGCCCACATTATAGAGATGCACCAAATCGAAGCGCCGAAACAGGCAGTGAAGAACCGACAATGTGGAGTGGGTAATTGTAGATAGGTCTCTGGATTCAATCGAGGGTAAATAGGTCAGCTTGACACCCTCCCATGATTTCGGTCTGCCGTTGCGTTTGCCGCGACAATAGACGACGACCTCATGCCCCCGTTCGACCAGCGCTTTCGATGTTATCTCGGCGTTGGTCTCGAATCCTCCGTAGGATGCGGGTATTCCTCTTATACCTAAAATTGCAATTCGCATTTAAGTCTTTCGATATACTCGGCCAGAGCTTCTTCCCAGTGGCGCATCTCGTAGCCCAATTCTTTCAGCCTGACATTCTCGATCGCCTCCATCGGCGGTCTCAATGCGCGTGTAGGGAACTCGGTAAAACTCACTCCTTTCACTTCGCATTTAACATTCGCGAGTTTCACTATCTCTCTGGCGATATCCAATCTCGTGGCGTATCCGGTATTACCGACGTGATAGACGCCATATAGATTATTGTCTATAAGATACAAAATTAATTTGCCGATGTCCACAGTATAATTTGGTGACCCGATAATATCGTTCACAGCGGATATTTTATCGCGTTCGTGAACCAGCTTGTATATCTTCCCAACGAACTTCTTATCTTCGGTGCCGCCGCCGAAAAGCCATCCCGCACGAAGAATAAGCCACTTATTCGCTGGGAGGGTCTCCTGCACGGCCAACTCACCGTTATATTTACTAACCCCATATACATTCTTTGGCTTGGGGATGTCATCCTCGGAATAGGGTGCATCTTTCAAACCGGAAAATATGCCGGATGTCGAGATGTATATCAGTTTAGCCCCGCATCTATCGCATGCCTCGGCGATATTGCGCGTTCCGCGGTGGTTGACAAGGTCTGCTTTCTCCGGTTCGGTCTCGCAAAAATCCAAATCCGTAATAGCGGCCATATGCAGAACCCAATCCGGTCGGAAATCGTTCATCCAGCGCTCGATAGTTCCGCGGTCGGTGATGTCGAGTTCGGGCAAGTCGGTTTTTATGGTCTCAAAGCGTTTCTCGAGGATGGGCATCACATCGGTGCCCATCATACCGCCTGCACCGGTAGCGAGTATTTTAAGGTTGGGATGCATAATTTTCCAACTCATCCAACAATTCCTTGAGCCGTTTAGTCAAGCTTGGTTTTTTAATATTCCGCGCAAATTCCGCTGCTTTTCTTCCCATATCTTTCGCGAAGGCCTTGTCATTCGCCAGTCTTATTATCGCCTTTGCAAAACCCTCTATGTCTCCCGGTTGGATGAGGATACCGGTTTTACCATCCTCGATAAGGTATGGGAGATTATGAATACGACTCGCCACTACTGGCGCACCGCAAAGCTGCGCCTCGTAGACAACTTTTCCAAAACCCTCGATAAACGTAGGTGAAATAAAAACATCGCAATTAGCATAATACTTTGCGATATCAGCCGAGAAGACAAACCCGACTATTTCCCAGACTTCTTTTTCCGGTCCCACATCCAATAACTGTTCTCGAAGTTTTTTCTTAAGGCAGCCTTCACCTACAATCGTTAATCGGGCTTTGGGCACAATCTTACGAATCTTACCAAAAATCTTTGGAAGTAGATTAACACCTTTGTTCTCTTCCATTCTTCCCGCCCAAAGGATGTTGAATGTATCCTTTGGGAAAGGATTCTCATCAACATTTTGATAGAAAGATTCCGGATACACGGGCCAATATAATCTCACTTTGTCATAAGACAAACCAAATTGCTCGACAAGATGCTCGCGTAAGAATTCGCCTCGGACGAAAATAGCTGGATTTTTAGGCTCTTTTAATGCATTTATTCCTTTTCTCCATAAAAATAACCGAAGGGGGTCCAAAGGTTTTATCCAAGGTCTCGCGACTATTGGAACATAATAAGCCCGAAACTGATGAGCAAGTTTGTGATACACATCTTGCTCATTGTAGTAGCCAAAACTGAAAATAATCTGTGGCCTAAATCCTGATACGGCCTTTTTTATTTGTCTATCAGCAGACAGTCGCTTATGCACTCTTTTCAACAACGGGACGTCCTTGCCAAAACAAGAATTAACAGTAAGGGTCCGATATCTCCCAAAATCCGCTCTCTCATTATTCGACGACCGCCCAATAAAAAGGACCTCCCTATCACCAAATCCATCGACAAGCTCTTTAGTGTAAGGAATATAACTATCGAAGAAAAGTTCGTCACCCGGATTTGGCTCTCCCAATACAGCACGCAGCTCTCTCACAGTTGAGCCGTGTTTTATGACCGCTATTCTATTTATCGGCATTTTGTTTTTGTCTGATGAAAGCCCAAACAACCT
>Ga0180431_10006221_pt1 | contig 14236 bp, 10 predicted proteins | sample SS_ome_11_FD_132459 | JGI IMG/M metagenome (GOLD analysis project Ga0180431, IMG submission 132459) | Hypersaline lake sediment archaeal communities from the Salton Sea, California, USA - SS_1_MS_1 metaG | ecosystem: Environmental > Aquatic > Non-marine Saline and Alkaline > Hypersaline >... | reverse complement strand
GACGTTCCCCCGGAACATGACGGCGATCCGGTCGCAGACGTAGTAGGCCGTCGCGAGATCGTGCGTGATGTAGATCACGCTCACGTCGAACTCGTCGCGCAGCCGCTTGAACAGGTTCACGATCGACATCCGAAGCGACGCGTCGACCATGGAGACCGGCTCGTCGGCGAGGAGGAGCGACGGCTTGGTCAAGAGCGCCCTGGCGATCGAGACGCGCTGCAGCTGGCCGCCGGAAAACTCGCTCGGATACCGGCCCGAGACCTCCCTGAAGCTCAACCCGACCGCCTTCAGCGTCTCGTCGATCAGCGTCTCCGCCCCCTTGCGGCCGCTCGAGAGCCCGTAGTTATGGACCGTCTCGAAGAAGTAGCACTCGACGCGGCGTAGCGGATTGAACGTCTCGAACGGGTTCTGGAAAATCGCTTGAACCCCCTGCGTGAACCAGACCTTCTCTCGCTTCCTCCGCCGGCCTTTCCGATTCGCCCCGTGCAGGATCGAGCCGGCGGTCGGCTCCTCGAAGCCGAGGATCAGCCGCGCGGTCGTGGTCTTGCCGCACCCGCTCTCGCCGGCCAACGCGAAGATCTCCGCCGGCATCACGTGGAAGGAGACGTCGTCGACCGCCGTGATGCGGAGGCGCGACAGCAGGCTGCCGAACGCGAAGTCCTTGCGGAGGTTCTTGACCTCAAGCAGCGCGTCCATCGCGATCCCCCTCGACCAGCCAGCAGGCGACCTTGTGGTCCTCCCCGATCGTGACGATGTCCGGCATCTTCTGAACGCAGACGTCCATCGCGTGCGGGCACCGTGGATGGAACGGGCAGCCGCCAGGCAGCTCGGCCAGGGACGGAGGGCTCCCCGGCGCGCTCTTCTTCAACGACTTGTCGCCGAACTTGGGCAGCGATTCGATCAGGTACTGCGTGTACGGGTGGAGCGGCTTCTCGAACACCCGCTCGACCGCCGCCTCCTCGATCATCACCCCGGCGTACATGATCCCGATCCGGTCGGCCACGTTGGCGTGAACGCCCATGTCGTGCGTCACGAGCACGATCGTGTTCTTCAGGGTCTCCTGGATGCTCTTCAACAGCTGGATGACGCCGCGCTGCACGATCACGTCGAGCGCCGTCGTCGGCTCGTCCCCGATCATGATCCTCGGTCCGAGAAGCGCCGCGAGCGCGATCGTGACCCGCTGCCGCATGCCGCCCGAAAGCTGGTGCGGATACGCGCTCAGAACCTTCGGCGGCAGCCCGAGCTGGTGCAGATGCTCCCTGGCGATCGCCAGCGTGTCGCGTCTCGTCTTCCCCGCCACGTGGCTCTCGAGGAAGTCGCCGTAGGAGTCCTTCAGCCGCTTCACCGGATTGAGTACGCTCATCGAGCCCTGCGGGACGTAGGAGACGTACTCCCACCGCAGCCTCCGCTTCTCCTCCCTGCCGAGGGAATAGACGTCGATTTCCTCGCCGTCCCGAACGTAGAGCACCTTCCCGCCGATCAGGCGCAGCGGCGGCTCGATCGCCGAGTAGAGCGCCTTGAGGAGCGTCGTCTTTCCGCAGCCGCTCTCGCCCGCGATGCCGTAGACCTCGTTCTCGCGGATCTCGAGGTCGACGCCGTTGACCGCCTTGACGACCTTCTCGGTTCCGAACGCGTCGAGGACGTAGAACGCCCTCAGCTCCTCCGTCCTGAGCACGAGTTCGCCGGGTTCGTCCGTCATCGCGCACCGACCCTCTGAATCCGCGTCCTCGGATCGAGGTACTCGCTGATGCTGACCGAGAGCCAGTAGAGCGCGACGAACAGCAGGATCGCTAGGACGATCGGCGTCAGCAGCCACCACCACAAGCCGAGGAGGAGGGCCTGATAGCTGATTGCCCACTGGAGCATCGTCCCCAGCGTCGGGATGTCCAAGTTCGACAGCCCGAGGATCGCCAGCGTGATCTCCATTCCGATCGCCCACGCCATGTTGTTGATGAGGGTGGAGAAGATAAGCGGCGTCGCGAACGGCAGGTACTCCTTCATCACCAGGTGCATCGTCTTTGTCCCCGACAGGATCGCCGTCTGGGTGAACTCCCGTTCCCGCAGGGAGAGGATCTGCGAGCGGATCACCCGCGCGTCCCACGCCCACCCGAAGAACGCAAGAAGGAGGCCGAGGTTGACCAGATTCATGTGCTCTCGGACCAGCATCGCCAGCAGGACGATGATGAGGAACAGCGGCATTACCAGGAAGCTGTCGCTGATGAACATCAGGACGCGGTCGGTCAGCCTCCCGCGGTATCCGGCAACCATCCCGACGACAACCGCGATGACCCTCGAGACCATCCCCGCGATGACGGAGATGATCAACGAGTTGCGCACGGCGTACGTCGCCTGCCAGAAGACGTCCTGACCCTTCGAATTGGTCCCGAGGAAGTGCGTCCAGGAAGGCCGAAGATCCCTGGTTGCGTGCCACCAGAACGTCGGGTCGTACGGTGAAAACGCCGACAGGAGGGCGAGGGTCAGCAGGAGCAACAACACGGTGAAACTGAGGGCGAATCGGTAGTCCCTGAAGAGGTCCTTGAGCACTTTCACGGTCTTCCCCCTACATCAGCCGCACCCGCGGATCGAGCAGCGGATACACCAGGTCGATCACCAGGATCGCTGTCGTGATGGCCAGAATCGAGATCGCCGTGATCCCCATGATCAGGTTGTAGTCGCCCGTCACGATGGCGTTGTACAGCAGCGTCCCCAGGCCCGGGTAGGAGAAGACGATCTCGGTGATCAGCGCCCCGCTGAGGATCTGTCCGAGGGCCAACGCGAGGTTGGTGATCTGCGGGAGCATCGCGTTGCGGATCACGTACCTCGACACGATCCGGCGCTCTTTGACACCGCCGAGCTTCGCGTACTGAACGAAGTCCTCCGCGTTCACGTTCTGCACGATCAGCTTCATCGTCTGGAAGGTGGTCGCGGTGCCGAGGGCGACCATAGAGAGCGCGGGAAGGAACGAGTGGTGCAGCACGTCCGAGACGAAGGCCCAGCTGAGCGCTGCCCTGCGCCCGATGTCCGTCCCGCCGGCGATCGGGAACAGCCGGACGACGTACGCGAACAGAATGAGGAGCATCAACGCGAAGATGTAGTACGGCATCGGCCGGATGACCATCGCGAACGTGTCGAGGGCCCTTGACCACCGACTCCGAGCGTAGTAGCCCGCCAGCCCGCCCATCAGGTTCCCGAGCACCCACGACAGGAGCGTCGCCCAAAGGAGAAGCCCGGCGGTCCACGGGAGTGACGTCCGGATCAACGCCATGACCGGCGTCGGGAACTGGAAGAAGGAGACGCCGAAGTCGCCGGTGAAGACCCGCCTCCAGAACGCGCCGTACTGCTCGAGCATCGACCCCTCGAGGCCGTACATTTCCCGCAAATCCTCCACCATCGCGTCCATCGAGGCGGGATCCAGATACGAACCGTACGATTTCAGCTGGGCGATCGTGCGCTGAACGGGATCGCTCGGCGTGAACCGGGGAATGAAAAAGACGGCCGTGATCCCGAGGAAGATGACCAACACGTACTGGATAAGTCGCGGAAGCAGATACCGCCTCACGAACCTCATCTTCTTCTCCTCAGGATCTTCCCTGCATGCTTGGATGAACAGGCCCCCGGGCAGGGCCTAACCATACCCGAGGGCAGTCGTTTCAGCGTCTACTCACCTGCCGGCTCCAAGAACGGAGTCATGTACTTGAACGGCCCCCAGTGCGAATAGGGCTGCGTGTACGGATTCTCCGAACCGGGCCAGTTGGTCCAATAGTACTCGTCCCACGTGAGGAAGCCGATGTACCCGAAGGTCGGGGTTCCCGGCATCTCGGTGAACGCGACCTTCAGGCCCTCGATGCCGAGGGCGACCGTCGCCGCGGTGTCGGCCGGATTAGTTCCCCGCAGTTTCGCGAGAACCGCGTCCATCTCGGGGCTTGACCACCGCGAGTGGTTCCCGTTTGTCAACTGCCCGATCGGTCTGACGTACGCGGAGTTCCAGTTGTCGAGCGTCCGGTACAGGTCGACGCCGGCGCCCCAAGGCTCCTGAGCCGGCCAGTTCCCGGCAATGTCGAAGTCGCCGTTCTGCGTGATCGTCGCGGCAGCGTCCGACGGGACGTGCACTGCGTCAATCCCGAACTGCTTCCACTGCTGAACCGCGGCCGAAGCGTTCTTGAACTCCAGATGCGACGTGTCCGAGCGGCTGACCACCTCGATTCGCCAAGGCGACCCGTCCGGCAGCAGCCACTTCCCGTCGGCGTTCTGCGAGAAGCCGTTCTTCTCGAGCAGCTTCGTCGCCGCCTCGGGTGCATACTTGAACCAGCCGAGGCCGAACGCTGCCTCCTGGGCCGCCGGGTCGTCGGAAACGATGTACCCTCTGCCGCGTGCATACTCGATCACGCCAACGGCAGCGTCGGGATCGTACGGCTGGAACGTCTCGCCGCCGCCCAGATCGAGCGTGAACGCCTTCAGCCAGTCTTCCATCGGTTTGATGAAGTTCGCGGGATACGAGCCGAGGGACGGGATGTGAACCGGACTCAGCGTACCGGTTCCGTCGACCGCCTGCCCGGCATACTCGACGATGTCGATCGCCAGTGTGAGCGCCCAGCGAACATCCACGTTGTCGTACGGCGCCTTCGCCGTGTTGAAGATGAACCCGGTGATCGCCGGGTCGTTGTTGACGACCCACGGGAACCCCGGCTGATACGATCGGACCGTTTTGCCCTGGACCAGCGCGGCCTTGAGCCCCTCCGCCGAGAGGTCCACCGCGTCGAGCTGATGCGTCAGCTGCGCGACGATCTTCGCGCCTTCGTTGGCGAACGCCTGGAAGACAATGTAGCTCGGTCCCGGCTCGCCGTAGAGGATCCCCGTCGGGCTGTTCGCCCAGTCGCCGCGCTTCTCCCATACCGTCCAGTATCCAGCCGGGTCATACGAATGCAGCTTGTACGGTCCGCAGCCGACAAACGGATCGAACTCGAACTCAATGGGATCGTCGACTCCATCGAAGATGTGCTTCGGCATGACCCACGTACAGCCCCAGCGATCGAGGAACGTGGTGTGGAACCGCGAGTTCGGCTGCTTGAGATCGAAACCGACTCGGGAGTCGCCGATCTTGTAGACGAGCTCAACGTTCTCCGCGAAGAACGCGTGGTTGTTGAACCCGGGCGTGTCCATCAGCAGTTCGACGGTGAACACCACGTCTTCCGCGGTGAACGGGGTTCCGTCGGACCACGTGACGCCCTCGCGGAGAGGGATCTCCATGTGGTAGAAGTTGCTACTGTAGACGGGATCGCCGGCCGCAAGCCCGTTAATGATCTCGCCGGTGGCGAAATCGACGGACCAGAGCGGCTCATTCGCCAGGTTCTGCATCCCTCGATCCCGCCACTTCCAACCAACCCACTCGTTGAAGTTGCCGGGGGTTCCGACACGCCCTGTAAGTATGCTTGCTATCAGTGTCTCATCCCGTGGTAGATCCGCAAGCTGTGCAACGCCCACCAACGGAAGCAACATCGCTATAGTGAGGAGAAGTGCCAAGATTCTCCATGTCCTTACCATCTAAAACCACCTCCAACCATTTTTGTGTTATCCTATACCTTTGAAACCTGGCCGCGGGCTCTGCCTGCAAGCGTAGCATTTGGATCATTCTTCACTTAGAGGATGTCCAAATACCCGGGAGACTCGTGTCACCACGATGCGGTTACACGTGCTCCGTAGGCATCTGCCAAGGGGACCGACTCATTCTTACGGCACCCCACGATGCAGACCGGAAGACCTGCGGCCAGCTCTTATACCTACGAGCGTCTTCACATCCCTTCCTTCCAACCTCGCTCTGTCTTGCACATCCCTACACCTACTGTTGCGCGTTCTCGCCTCGACCACCTCCTTACCAAATCTAGTGGAGAGTTCGTCTCAATTGCCTTTGCGCTCACTCAGCGTTCTTGCTCTGGGCACGCCGATGACTCACGAACCCGCAATTCACACTCCAAGCGGACTTGCACCGAGGGTGCGCTGTTCCCCTCGATCCGCTTCACAAGCATCTCCGCCGCCTTGTACCCCATTTCGTGGGGCTGCTGAGCGACCGAGGTGATTGCCGGGCGATACGACGCAGCCCACGGCGGATCATCAAAGCCGACCAGTGATACATCCTCCGGACAGCGAAGGCCTGCTTCCCTAAGATGTCGCAGTACACCCAGCGTCATGAGGTTGTTCGAGCTGAAGATCGCCGTTACTCGCTCTCCCTTCACGCTGAGCAGCGCTTTCGTTGCCATAGTGGCTCCCTCGACCTCCAACCCGGCTTGGCGAACGTCTCCCTTCTGGAGGGCGATTCCCACTTCCTTGAACGCCTGCTTCCAACCGCGTACGCGATCATCAAAGCTTCTAACACCTGCGAGTTCCACGATTGCTCCGATTCGGCGATGCCCCAACCCAATTAGATGGCGAGCGGCCTCGTATCCTCCCCTTTCGTTGTCGGAAAAAACCTGATCTACGTCCAGCCCAACTGCACGATCGACTACGACCAGAGGAATCCCCCGTCGTACTAGAGGTTCGAGGGTCGCCTCCCCTTCCACCGTTGGAGCGACTACGAACCCATCCACCCGGTGTTCCATCATCATTGCTACGTGACGCTTTTCTACTGACGGATCTTCACCCGTGTCGCACAGCAGCACGTCGTAACCGGTTTCGAGCAAGCGATCCTCCACTCCGCGAACGATTTCGGAGAAGAACGTGTTGCCGATGTCAGAAACAACAACTGCGATCGTCTCGCTTCTTCCTCGTCGGAGGCTCCTCGCGCGCCGATCCGGCTGGTATTCGAGGTTGTTGATCGCCTTTCTCACACGGGCAACCAGTTCCTCACTGACGAACCGCGTCCCATTGATCACGTGCGATACAGTCGTCGCAGATACGCCAGCGCGTTCTGCCACTTCACGCATTGTCGCCATCCGGGTCCTCCTGCGACGTTTTTGATCACTTCACTTGCTGAAGAAGTAACGTATTCAAAGCAAACCTTTGCGCAAACGTTTGCCTTATACCACAAATCCCCCCTTTTGTCAACAACGAACAACTCTTGTCACCCTACACCCCATCTAAGGGCTGCAGTTGTGCATCATTGTTTCTTGGGCCGAAAATCGCTGATTCTAGAAGGATTGGCAGGGCAACAGATTCTCTAGCGATCAACACAACTGACGTACTGCTTGTAATCTGTCACAAGCAGGTAACGCGGCGGTTTGTCTTCATCGATCACCGAAAACCGGCCTACCGGATCGAGAAACCTGTTGTCGTTCAGATCGGCATTGACCGTCGACACCTCACCGGCCAATACCGCCTTCTCCTCAGCCCAAAACGAGTGGTACAAGCGCGGCGTGATGGTAATGCCTTCTCCCGGCTGGAGCACAACCACATACCCAGCAGATACCCCGTATCGTATCCCATCTGCGACAAACGATAGGTCGTCCCATCCAAGGCCGTTGCTGTCGTCTGCGGGGTATTACCTGATTGCCAGCCGCTACGGTTGTTGATGTCCTCGGTTTTCGACCAGTGAAAATGCATGGGAGCGACCTGGTTCACGTTTACGATCATTGCTTTTTCTGCGTACAACATTTCGCTTCCACGCTCAAGGTCCTCCAGTAAGCCATTTCGCAAGGTGAATAGAACGAGGCCAAGTTCATCGAACCTCCCCTGTCCAAACTCAGTCACATCCCAACCGAGCTGTCGGCCGATGATCCCTCGGATCTTTTCTCTCCCATTCGTCGGGCGTCCAGTACGCAAAGCAAGGCAGAGCAAAGCGCTGCTCATCAGCAAAGGCAACCGCCTGTGCTATGATCTCGTTAATCCTCGTTGATGGGTGCGGTATTCTCCAAGTCTGTTTTGTTCAGCACCTGCTTGCGTTCCCAGGGTACACGGGTGTGGCAGTCGCCTGCGCCCTGGGTGGGACTTCTGTTGTTCCTACCAGGCCGGTTGAGGTGTTGGGGTCTGGCAGGGTTGCAAGGCTGACGATAAGAGGCTCTTGGACACCTTTCAATAAGGAAAAGCCTTCATGCAATCAACAATGACTCAACCAAAGCTCCAAAGGGCACCCCGCGGCCTTCTCCAACCGCACTGAGACACGTTGAAGCCAATCCGAGGGCTCGGCTTGCGTGCATCATCCGGATTCGAGTACCCTATTGTGATTCGGGAGGTATCATGAGCGACTTCATTGACCGGGTATTGGATCCTCAGCCGCAGCGCAAGAACGCTGATTGGCCAGGGAGGCTAAAAGCACTGCAGGGCGGCATCGGGTGGATCGTCATCGGGGTGATTGTCGCGATCTACCTATTGACAGGCATCTACACGATTGGCCCGTCCGAGGTGGGGCTGGTCAAACGGTTTGGCCGCTACGTCACGACCGTGGATCCGGGGTTGCACTACCACCTGCCCTCGCCGATCGAGAGCGTGGTCGCGGTAAACGTGCTGGAGATACGAAAAGAGGAAATCGGATTTAGAACGGTCTCGCCTCCTCCCAGCCCTCGGTATCAGACGGTAGAGACGGAAGCCCTCATGCTGACCGGTGATGGGAACATCACTCACGTGGAGATGGTTGTGCAGTATCGGGTTAAGGACGCAGAGCAGTTCGCGTTTAACCTGATCAATCCCAAGGAGATCGTCAAGGAAGCGGCGGAGGCCGTCCTGCGCGAACAGGTGGCGACAAAAACACTCGATGAAACGCTGACCGAGGAACGCGACGTGATCGGTGCTGACACGATCGTCGCACTGCAGGCGTTGCTCGATGTTTACGGCACAGGGATTGTGGTGGGAAACGTCCAGCTTCAGGACGTAAAGCCCCCCGGGGAGGTCGTCTCGGCGTTTGATGATGTGAACAACGCCCGTCAGGACAAGGAGAAACTGATCAACCAAGCGGAGGAATACTCGCTGGATATCCTCCCACGCGCCCGTGGGCAGGCACAGGAGATCGCCAATCAGGCCGAGGCCTACAAGCAAGAGCGGATCAAGCGGGCGGAGGGAGACGTTGCCCGTTTCCTGGAGGTGCTGACAAAGTACGAGCTGGGTAAAGACGTCACCAGAACGCGTATCTACATCGAAACGATGGAAGAGATCCTCCCGGGGATGGAGAAGATCATCCTGTCGCAAGAAGCAAGCGGGGTTCTGAAACTGCTTGACCTGAGCGAGACCTTGCGGGGAGGTGAGTGACGATGAAAAAGCTCATCATCTTTGCCGGAGTCGTTGTGCTGTTGATCATTGTCTACAACCTATTCACCTTCACTGTGGATGAGACCAAGAAGGCCGCTGTCCTGCGGTTCGGAAAAATCGTCAGACTCGCCGAGGAACCGGGGCTCTACTTCAAGATCCCCTTTGTCCAAAGCGTGACATTCCTGGAGGATCGGGTGTTGAACTACGACATCCAGCCTCGCGATGTCCTGACCTCCGATCAAAAGCGACTGATCATTGACAACTACGCCATCTGGCGGGTGGGGGACCCCCAGCGGTTCATCGAGGCCACCCGGGGGAGACTGTTGAACGCGCAGAGTCGGATCGATGACATCGTCTATTCCGATCTGCGCAACATCCTTGCCAAGCACACCCTGGACGAGATCGTATCGGAGAAGCGGTTGGAATACTTGCAGCAAGTGATGGAACTCAGCCGGGATAAGCTGCGAGAGTTCGGTATCGTTCTCATCGACGTCCGCATCAAACGCGCCGATCTTCCCATGGAGATCGAGCAGGCGGTGTTCTCCCGGATGCGCTCGGAGAGGGAGCGCATCGCTGCCCAGCTGCGGGCAGAGGGAGAGGAGCAGGCCAAGCAAATCAGGTCCAGCGCCGATAGGGACAAGGAGATTCTTCTTGCCGATGCGCGCAAGGAGGCGGAGAAGGTGATGGGACAAGGGGACGCGCAGGCACTCGAAACCTACGCCGACGCCTACAATCAGGATCCCGAGTTCTACCGCTTCTGGCGCACCCTGGAGTCCTACAAGATCGCCCTCAAAGACGGCTCCCGCATTGTGCTGTCAACGGATTCTGACTACCTCGAGTTCCTGGAGGGGATGGTGAAGTAGGTAAACCGTGGCTTTGCCCGGTTAAGCCGGCTCCAACGAAGCGGCCGTGGAACGATCGTCTCACACGTGCCACGAAGTGAGCGCCGTTTCCTGGGGGATCAGCCTCGAAAGCGCTATCGTGCCGACGTCGCGGCAATTGTCATCCGGCTGCGCATCGCCATGTACACGATGATGAGAGAAGCGACGCCCGCGAGCACGAGAATCAATATCCCGGCATACGGCGTCCTCAGGTGAACACGCCCGGTGCGGTCCGTTGGGGAAGAATCTGCACGCAGCCTCTTCCACCGAGCCGCCGCCTTTCAACCCCAAACCACTCTACCCGCTGACGCAACGGAGATTGCTCGTCGCCGGGGAGGCAAACTGCAGGTAGTCCTCCGTGGCCGCTCCCAGATCGGAATACACCCCTCGATAGGCCGGAGGAAGAAGCGCAGCCAATTGATACATGATCTCATCGGCGATCTGCCGGCGGAGTTCGCGCCTCACTTTCTGGTTGCCGACGTGCACTCGAAACGGATTGCCCACCACGATGTGAAAGGACGTGCGGCGCAGGTGCTTCAAGTTTTGCCAGAAGGTCTCGCCGCCGTAGAAGACCAGCGGCAACAACGGTGCGCCGCTCTGTAGCGCCAGCATCACTGCCCCAGGGTGTCCCTGCTGTAGTCGGCCGTGGCCGCTACGGGTTCCCTCCGGCGCAACGGCAAGGATGTACCCACGCTCCAGCGTCGCCAGGCACTGCCTGAGAGCGGCTCGATCGGTTTCGCCCCGCCGTATGGGAATCGCTCCCCACAGGTTGAATAGAAAGCGGACGACGGGCTTGTCCCACGACTCGACCTTGGCCAGGCCGGTCACCGGACGGGGACGTAGATGTATATGGAGAACCGGGATTTCCAGGAAGTTGACGTGGTTTGTGACCAGGATGAGAGGTCCCTCCGCCGCTACCTTCTCCAACTGCGCGCCGTCCACCCGACAGAGTATGCGCAGCAGGCCGCCAACAATCCCGTCCACAACGCGCTTGGTCAGGCTCATTGGCCGGTCTCCAGCGGCTGAACAAGGACCTCAAGCTGGCGCGGCAGAAGCTCGATGCTCAGCTTCCTACCCTCGGTACAGAGTGTTTCGCCGTCGGCGTGCCCGGGAAGAACGCCTTCCACAACGGTCACGACCACGCTGCGCGTACGTCCTGTCCTTATCTCAGGCTGCGTGGCCTGCGTGCCTTTCATAAAATGCGGAATGAGTGTGAAGATACGGGCCCGGCTCACCTGGTCCGCGATGCAGAAGTCGAGCATACCGTCATCGAGCTTCGCCTGTGGCGCCATCATGAACCCGCCGCCCACGCGACGCCCGTTCATGACCGCGACCATCAGCGCCGCTTGGGTCGTCGTCTCTTCGTCCGTGGTAATCTGTACGGTCGGTGCACGGAAGTACAGGAAGACCGTCTTCAGTGTCGCCACGAAATAACCGAAGAAGCCGCGCAGCCGCTTCATCTTCTGCGCCACCAGGCCAACGACAGTATCGAACCCAATCCCGATACCGTTACCGAAGTAGCGACCCTGGGGATACTCCCCGCCCGCGACACGGCCGACGTCGACCCACCTCCGAGTGTCCTGCGTCAGCACTCGGCAGGCCGTCGCCAGATCGCGCGGCACACCGACCCCAAAGGCGAAGTCATTTCCTCGACCGACACTCAACACTCCCATGGCGGCACTTCCCACTCCCGCCTGTTTTGCCTGCATCAGGCCGTTTAGGACCTCGTTGGCCGTGCCGTCTCCACCCACCGCCACAACGACATCGAATGCATCGGCGACGGCCTGCTCGGCCAGGTGTGCTGCGTGCCAGGGTTCCTCGGTGCGCACGAGATCGAAATCGAGGTCGTAGCCACGAAGTGTCTTTTCGATGAGGGGCACCGAACGTTCTCCGGCTCCTCGACCGGCAGTCGGATTGACAATCAGTTTGTATCTAGTCATTGGGTCAACGTCTCCTCCCATTCTAGTCGATGTATCCCCGGGCGCGGAGGTGTCTCATTGCCTCTGGGGCAACCCCACTATATTGAGCTCTATCATGCCGGAGGGGTCCCGTTGCGTCAACCAAAGCACCGAATCTGTGCTGCTGGCTCGCCACTCGTCCTGGGTTGGCCTCGGCAATATCGTGGATTTCAGCAGGATCAGGAGGACACCACCCACCAACCGCATTGCCCCGGAGAACAGTGCCACAGCATACCCACCTCACTGAAAGACAGCCACAGGATGCTTGCTATCGCCAAAACGCTGCCGGACGCACGATGAGACCAAGCGATGAACCGGCTTCAGGGTGACAAGCGCGGTTCAGGGCCGGTTTGTCCTGAGGTGGCCAATCAGCTCATAGACCTGCTTGCAGTACTGAGGAAACAGCAGCAGGTTGGCGTGCGCAGTACTTCGATTGACGGCCCGCACCACTGGTTGTCCTGCATCACCACGGGTGTAACGCACGAGGCCGGACAGTCCAGACCACAGAGGGTCAAGGCCGTCTCTTAGCTCCTCGGGAAGAGAGAGTGCCGCAAGTTCCTTTCTAACGATGTCAAAACGATCCCTGATCCTTCCGGCCGCATCGTTCACGGCCCCTTCAAAGGCCTGTTTGCGAGACGGGTCGGCAACTGCCTCCAAGCAGGCTGCAATGACCAGATCGAGACATCGTTCGGCCGCCATCCCCAGCATTGCCGCAGCCGCGATGAAGCGCCCCGAAAGGAACGCAAGCAGACTCTCCCTCACGCTCTCCCGCACGACCTCATCCAGCGGATCGCTCACGTGCGGCTCCAACCGCTCCAAGTACCCGTCGGGATCGTGGAGGACGAGCGCGTCCTCCTCAAGGCAGCGGGCTCCGTACTCCGTTACGTGCACAAACGGCAGGTTGAGATTCAGTGAGTTCTTGCCGGGCGCCAGCACGCCTTGCAGGAGCAACTCCCAGAGGATCTCCTGCAGCTCCAGGATGTCTTGCCGTTGGTACTCCGGAGCCAGACGCCTGATCTCGTGATCAATGGCGTGAAGATGCGTCTGCCCTTCGCGGCGCAACACCTCGAGGACCAGAGGTCGTAGTTCCGCTTTGTCCATTTCTCAGCCCACCCTGTCCGCACCGATGCCTGACCACATAGCATACCGATGCCGGCGCTCGTTTCACAACCAACCAAGGCCCAGGCAGCCAAGCATTTCCTCGCCGCTGTCGGGAAATCCGTTGGCAGTCGGCCGCTTACACGTTGACGACGAGCCGGAACCGCGGTACAAACAAGCCCATCGACCATCGGGGAGGTTTGACGTGGAGGCGCACACCGTAGACATCGTGCTGGTAGGAGTAGGCAATCTGGGCCGGCGATTTACCCGGCTTCTGGCGGACAAGGCAGCACACTTAAAATCCCGTTATGGCCTTGAGTTTCGGCTGGTCGGGGTGGCGGACTCGCGCGGCGTGGCCAGCGATCCGGCGGGTCTGGATTCTGCGATCATCGCTGCGATCAAGGAGCAGGGAGGCTCGGTCGGCGAGATTCCGGGTGCGGGAAGCGGCCACGGGCAAGCCATCGACCTTGTCCGCGACATCGAGGCAGATCTGTTGTGTGAAGCCTCTCCGGTAAATCTCGATGCCGGCGGAGAGCCGGGCCTGTCGTGCATTCGCACTGCACTTTCCAGAGGCATGCACGTCGTCACCCCCAACAAAGGACCGATCGTGCTCGCCTACCGAGAATTGGTTGACCTGGCCGCAGCACACGGCGCCGCTCTTCGATTCGACGGTACGGTGGCCGGAGGCCTGCCCGCCCTCTACCTCGGGATGCGCGATCTGCGCGGTGCGACGATCGAGCGCGTTGAGATGGTTCCAAACGTCGTTACCGGCTTCATTCTGGACCTGCTTGCCAAGGGTGCAAGCAGGGAGGATGCCCTCGCACGCGCCAGAGAAAGCGGACATCTCGAGGCCGATCCGAGCTGGGACGTTGACGGCTGGGACGCCACCGCCAAGCTGGTGATTCTGGCCAATGCTGTGCTCGACTATCCTGCACCGCTGGATGAGGTCCCCAGGGAAGGCATCACCGCGATCTCTGTGGAGAGCATCCGCCGCGAGGCCGACCGGGGAAAGATCATCCGAGTTCTTGCCGTCGCCGAGCGGACCGAGGACGGCAACTATGCCCTGCGCGTCGGGCCGGAGTTCCTCCCAAAGACGCATCCGCTGGGGCGACTCGGTTCACACGAACT
>Ga0180431_10006217_pt1 | contig 14238 bp, 13 predicted proteins | sample SS_ome_11_FD_132459 | JGI IMG/M metagenome (GOLD analysis project Ga0180431, IMG submission 132459) | Hypersaline lake sediment archaeal communities from the Salton Sea, California, USA - SS_1_MS_1 metaG | ecosystem: Environmental > Aquatic > Non-marine Saline and Alkaline > Hypersaline >... | reverse complement strand
CTGGTGGCGGTGAAAGCGCGAGCGCCTACCGTCGATGCGGCGATACACACCCCCATGGCGCTGTGCTCGCTCTCCACGGTGACGTACTCGGCGTGCAAGTCCCCCTTCTCGACGAACTGGGACAGCGCCTCGGTGGCCGGTGACTGAGGGGTTATTGGATAGGCGGCGATGACCTGAACGCGGCTCAGTTTCGCCCCCAGCGCGGTGGCGTAGTTGCCGGTGATGATTTGTACGTCTGTGTTCGTGTCCAAGGTCTGCCTCACACGGGGTCAGCCTGCATCGGGGCTCCCCTCCGCTACCATGGTGATAGCGCCCGCCGGGCACTCGGCGGCGCAGATACCGCACCCCTTGCAGTACTCCAGGTCTATCTCCACGGGGATGCTCTTCTTGACCACTGCCTCGGGGCAGTAGAGCCAGCAGAGGAAACAGGAGGGTCTGTTCCTCTTCGACGGTATGCATTTCTCGTGATCGATGACCGGCCTCGATTCTCTCCAATCGCCGGTCCTTCCCGCTTCACCGATGCTCGGTGATGAGACGCCGCATATGTGGCCGCAGTCTATAGTATGCACATTAGCTCCAGTCCGTGGCCGCTGGCGGGTATGCTACCTCACCAGCGTCCTGTCGAAGGTCAACTGCACCGCGCGCACGTTCTTGTCGGCGTCGGCGGCGGAGAACCTCCCCCTGATTGCCTGCCGCACGCTGTCAAGAGTGAGCAGACCGGTGGCGCGAAGAAAAGCGCCCAGGATGGGCGTATTGACCACGGTGACGCCGGCAACCGTCAGGTCGACTTCCTGAGCGACGCGCGTGGCATTGGCGGTGGCCACGCCAAACGCGCTGCCCGGGCACACCTCGTCCGGTCTCCGCGGTGTGTTCACTATGAGCCATCCGCCTTCGTCCAGGCCCTGGGCGGCGTCGGCGATGGTGAGCAGGCTCTCATCCAGCACCAGCACCACGTCAGGCGTCTCCACCTCGGAATAGACCCTGATGGGCTCGGGGGAGAACCTGGTGGTGGCGGTCACCGGAGCGCCGCGGCGCTCGGCGCCGAAGTAGGGTGCGGAGGTGACACCTCGATAGCCGGCATAGAACGCAGCCTCGGCCAGGATTTGGGCGCTGGTAATGGCCCCCTGCCCGCCCCGTCCATGCCACCTGACCTCGTAGATACCCTTGCTGGCTCTGGATGAAGATTCAAGCTTCCCGCTGTGAACGACCAAATGACTGATTCCGTACTCTGCACTTCTAATGCTAGTCTCAGGCGAGTTCCTTGTCAATGCTAGCGTCCGGCGGAGGCGTGGCATCCTGCCTGGTCCTGTCACCGGGCGGGCATTCTTGACGCCAGGGCGGTGCGGGAATATCATGGGTGCTTGGAATGTCGGGGGCCGAACGCCGTCCCGGCCGAGGCCCGGTCTGGTTGCTGTGAGTCCACCGCGCGAATACACGCCGCTCAATGATCTGGTTAGCCTTGCGGGGAAGACGGCTGTCGTCACCGGCGGCGCTGCGGGTATCGGTCTGGCCATTTCTTACCGCCTGGCCGAGGCCGGCGCCAGCGTCGTTGTTGCTGACATCGACGGAGATGGGGCTGAGAAGACCGCGGCCGAACTGAGGAGCCAGGGATATCAGGCTGTTGCCGCCAGGTGCGACGTGAGCAGGGAAGACGATGTGCGGAGCCTGATGGACAGGGCGGTGCGAGAGTTCGGGGCAATAGACATACTGGTGAACAACGCCGGCATCTACCCGCGGATGCCACTTGAAGAAACGAGGAGCGAGGATTTCGAGCGCGTGGTGGCGGTGAACATGACGGGGGCCTTCCTGTGCAGCCGCGAAGCCAGCCGCCACATGATAGAGCGCAGGCGAGGCGGGTGCATCATCAACATCGCCTCCGTGGACTCGGTGCACCCATCGGCGAAGGGACTTTCCGCTTACGATGCGTCAAAGGGCGGCCTCCTGACCCTGACCAAGAGCCTGGCCGTGGACCTGGGACGGCACGACATCCGGGTGAACGCCATCGCCCCCGGGGGCATAATGACCGAGAGCATGGTGTCGAGCGTTTCCGGAGCGGCGACGGCGCAGGGGAAGTCGGAGCTCAAGGCGTTCATGGCGCGTATGCAGCTGGGCCGTATGGGTGAGGCCGACGACGTGGGGCGGGTGGCGCTGTTCCTGGCGTCGGACCTGGCCAGCTACATGACCGGCAGCCTGGTGGTTGTCGACGGCGGCTATCTTGTATCATAATGTGAGCGAGGCGGACAGACGCGTAGTCGCAGCGACGAGGTAGAAGAAGGAGGTGCGAGAGTGCCCAATGCAGTGGTGATCACCGACAATGTGGCTTGCCTTCCCGCCGACATCGCCGCGCAGCACCGCATCCGGATAGTGCCGACGGCGAACATACTGTATGACGGCAGGCAATACACCGAGGCTGTGGACATCACCGCCACCGAGGCGTACGAGTTGATAGTCAAGGACCCGGACAAGTTCGAGACATCGGCTGCTGCTCCCGGTGTTCTGGTGGAGGAGTACCGCAAGGCGAGCGCGGAGTCCAAGGAGATACTGATGCTGACGCTCTCCGGTGCATTGAGCGCCTTCTTCAATACCGCCAGTGTGGGGGCGGAGCAGTTCCACAAGGAAGCGCCGCAGAGCCGCGTTCGCGTGGTGGACTCAAGGACAGTGGCCGGCGCGCAGGGGCTGGTGGCTCTCGTGCTGGCAGAAGGGGCGGCAAAGGGAATGGGACTTGATGAACTGGCCAGCCTTGCCGAGCGCGCTCGTCAGAAGACGGGTGGCCTGATGCTGCTGGATACCCTGCGCTACATCTATCGCACCGGCCGCATGACGAAGGACGAGGCTCTGGAGGCGGCCAAGCTTAACATAAAGCCGGTGAACCGAATGACTGACGAAGGCACGATAGAGCCTGTTGATATAGTGAGAAAGCGGTCGGACGGCTATATCAAGATGGTGGAGCAAATCAGGAAAGAGGCGGAGACCGATGCGCTGCATTTCATCGTGTCGCATGCCAACGCCCCGCAGTTTGCCGAGGCACTGGTCAAGGTGCTCAAGCGGGAGTTCAACCCTTTGAGCATGATCATCAGCGACTACAGCCCGGTGATGGGGTACGGGGCCGGCCCGGGGGCTCTGTTTGTTGGCTATCAACCGGCGCTGGACGTGGGTTAGCGTTATCGCAGTTTGCAATGACAGATACGCCGCAAGAGAATAGCACGGGTCTACCTACACTGGAGCGATTCAGGGAGTTCAACAGCACCTTCCCGCATGCCAAGGAGGTCCTGGACTTCAAGGAGCAGGGCGGGAAGGTGTTTGGCTGGTTGTGTACGTACGTCCCCGAGGAAATCATTCATGCCGCCGGGGTGCTGCCCATCAGGATCACCGGATACCGTGAAGAGGTGGAGCTGGATGACGGCACTGCATATCTCTACGTGAATAGCTGCTCTTTTTCGCGAAGCTGCTTCCAGTTGGGCCTCAGAGGCGAATATGATTTCCTCGACGGCGTTGTGGGAGGCTCGACGTGTGACGGCGCGCGACGCCTCTTCGACGTGTGGCGGCAGTACATCGGTACACCCTTCCATCACGTGCTCAACGTGCCGCGCAAGTACACTGAGAGGGCACACCAGCTCTATCTTGACCAGGTGATGAAGTTCAAGCAGCACCTCGAGGAGTTCCTGGGGAGTGCGATAACCGATGAGGCGCTGCGGGGTTCCATAGACCTGTACAACGAGTCAAGGGCGTTGCTCAGGGAGCTGTATGAGCTGCGGAAGCTGGACGAGCCGCCCATCAGCGGCGCCGAGACCCTGGAGGTGCTTGTCGCCAGCTTCCATATGCCCAAGGAGCTGTTCAACCAGTGGCTGCGTAGCCTTCTGGACGAGCTGTCAGAGTCGAACATACGCCACAGAAGCCGTGCCCGGCTGATGATTACGGGCAGCGTGATGGAGAACCCGGAGTTCATCAGGACGATCGAGGGGGAGGGTGCGCTTGTGGTGGCCGACGAGCTCTGCACCAGCACCAGGTACTGGTCAGACCCGGTGGTGCTCGATGGGTCGACGAGTCCGCTGGAGGCCGTCTCGCGGCGGTATCTCAACAACTTCCCCTGTGCACGTATGTACCCGTCCGACGAGCGGTTCGACCGCATCGCTGACCTCATCAAGGAGTTCAGGGTGGACGGGGTGGTCAGTGAGATAATCCGGTACTGCGTGCCCTACGCTCACGACCTGCCGCTGCTGACCCACAGGTTGACGGGACAGGGAATACCGGTCCTAGCTCTGGACGTGGAATACGGCACGTCGGGGTCGGGGCAGATTAAGACCAGGGTGCAGGCCTTCCTGGAGATGCTGGAGGCGAAGAAGAGATGACGAGCGGGAAGCCGAGCGGAAGCGGCCTCAAGACCATCATACGGGCCAGCCGCCTGATTACCAGGATGAACCAGGCGCGGCCGGAGGCGTCACCGAGTGAAGGCATGTACTACACGCTGCTCGCTGACTACTACTCGCGGCTTCTCAATGCTCCCGAGACCGGCGATTTCATTGCCGCCCATACGGTGTTCTTCCCGGCGGAGATCATGTATGCCATGGACATACTGCCGATGCATACCGAGACCACGACGTGGATGATAGCGCTCTTCTCGGGTGAAGCCGCCGAGATCCTCTCGGCCGGGGCTGAGCTGGGGCTGGCTTCGGAGATATGCACGCCGCACCGCGGCCTGGCCGGAGCCTTCGTCGTGGGGACCCTTCCCCGTCCCGACGTGATGCTGTGGTCTAACCTGGTGTGCGACAACACCGCCAAGAGCGGTGAGCTGTTGATGGAGATCAACCAGTGCCCCGGCTTTTTCATCGACCACCCCTTTCACGACAGCGAGGAGGAGATGGTCTATCTGGTGAAGGAGCTGGAGGACATGGTTCGCTTCCTCGAAGAGCATTCCGGGCGGAAGATGGACTGGGACCGGCTTGGCGAGGTCGTGGCGGAGACGGACAAACAGATGCAGCTCTACCGCGAGATCAATGAGCTGCGCAAGGCCGTGCCCACGCCGTTTCACTCGCAGGGTTTCCTTCAGCTCCTGTCGGTCGACTACCTGTTCGCCGGGCGGCCCGAGGCGACGGCGTACCTGGAGACGCTTCGCCAGGAGCTGGCGGATGCGGTCGAAGAAGGAAGGGGTGCGGTGGCCAACGAGCGTTTCCGTTTGATGAGCCTGTTTGTGCCGCCGATGTACCTCATGGGCTTCCTGGAGAGGATATCGCAGGAGTACGGAGCGGTGAGCGTCACCGAGCCGTTCTTCACCTACTGGGGGGAGGGCCGGCTGGACCCGGCGAAGCCGTTGGAGAGCGTTGCCCGCAAGGCATACATGCTTCCCGAGGTGCAGATGTACGGGCCGCTGGACGAGCGGCAGTTGTCGCGGGTGGCAAAGCTGGCGCAGGACTATAAGGTCGATGGCGCCATCTACTATGCCGACGTGGGATGCCGTCACACCTGTGCCGCCATCAAGATCTTCAAGGACGTTCTCAACGAGGTCGACGTGCCGGTGTTGACGCTCGACTGTGACGTCGTTGACCCCACTATTACCTCTGAGGAGGAGGTGCGCGAGAAGCTGGAAGGGTTCTTCGAGCTTCTGGAGGACCGGTAAGCGGGCCTCTGGCGAACGCGGAGATATGAGGACTCTGGGCATTGACATAGGCAGCCTGACCACCAAGGCGGTGGTGCTGGGCGACGAGGGCATCGTCACGTCGGTGGTCATCATGTCGGGCGATGAGGCGGAGGAGAACGCCCGGCTCGCCATGGAGCAGGCCCTGGGCAGGGCCGGCATGGGCCAGGGGGACGAGCTGTGCATAGTCACGACGGGTACTGGCGGGAAATCGGTTGGGTTCAGCCAGCAGCAGAAGGCAACCACTACGTGCCTGGCGAGGGGCGCACGCTTCCTTCTTCCGACGACGCGGATGGTCATCGAGATGGGCGCCGAGACGACGACCGTGCTGCGGCTCAACGAGCGAGGGCGGGTGAGCGACTCGGCGGGGCAGGACAAGTGCGCTGCGGGAACGGGGATATTCCTTCAGCAGATGGCCAAGTTGATGCAGATGCCTCTGGAGGAGATGTCGGCGCTGTCCTCCCGGGCGAAGGGAAGGGCCAGCATCACCAATACCTGCGCCGTGTTCGCCGAATCGGAGGTCATTTCCCACGTGCACCGCGACCCTCCCACTCCCAAGGAGGAGATCATAGCCGGCATCTACTACTCGGTGGTGAGCCGCATCATGACCCTGTGCAAGAGAGTGGGCATCGAGAAGGACGTCGCGGTTGTCGGCGGTGTAGCCTTGAACACCGGGCTGGTAGCGGTGCTGGAGAAGGAGCTTGGCTTCGAGGTGCTGGTACCTGATGCCCCTCAGATTGTGTCGGCGCTGGGGGCTGCCATCCTGGCGCGAGAGTCGATAGAGAAGGCGTTGAGTAGATGACGGTTGCTGGAATAGACATCGGATCGCGAGCCGCCAAGGCGGTGATAATGGAGAATGGGGCCATCGTGTCGTCGGTTATATGCGACACCGGCCCGGAGAGCGCGAAGACCTCCTACATGACTATGGAGGCGGCGCTCAGCGGGACGGGGCTGTCGCTGGACGACATCGACTACACCGTCGCCACGGGGTATGGACGGGTGCTTGTCCCCTTCGCCCGTGAGAACATATCGGAGATTAGCTGCCATGCGCGGGGGATCACGTGGTACTTCCCCTCGGTGAGGACAATTCTGGACATGGGGGGGCAGGACTGCAAGGCGATCCGATGTGACAGGAGCGGGGCTGTGGTCAATTTCGTCATGAATGACAAGTGCGCCGGAGGTACCGGCAGGTTTCTCGAGATGATAGCCGACGTGCTGAACACGCCGCTGGAGGAGATCGGAGACCTGTCGCTGAGCTCGGAGAGGGCGATCCCGTTCACCACGGTATGCGCCGTTTTCGCACGCTCGGAGGCACTGACTTATCTGAAGAAGGGGGCGGGCAAGGGCGACATTCTGGCCGGCCTCCACGATGCCATAGCCACCAGGTCGCTCCAGTTGCTGAAGCGCGTGTCGATAGAGAAGGAGTTCAGCATCACCGGGGGCATAGCCAAGAACAAAGGAATGGTGGCCAAGCTGAGGGACAAGGTCGGACTTGAGCCGGTGCTGTGTGAAGACCCGCAGATTGTCGGTGCGCTTGGGGCGGCGCTGTTCGCCGCCGAAAGGCGGGACGGGGGCGGCGCGAAGGAAATGAAGGTGCACTACGGCTACAGCGATGGTACCGGCGAGTACTTCGTTACCGTGGACAACGCCCTGTGCGACGGATGCGGAGAGTGTGTGGCGGCGTGCCCGTCGGAGGTGTTCGAGATAGCGGCGGACGACTACGGCCGGCCGAAGGCCAGGGTTAAGGAAGAGGTGCGCAAGGGGCTGGCTCATGTGTGTCCCGGCTTCGCTTCGTGCAGCGGCGCCCACGAGAGGAACTGTCACAGCGTTTGTCCGAAGGATGCGATAAGCCATACGTGGTAAGGTGTGGTCATAGTCAGACGCTCAGGCTGAGATAGAGGAGAGGGCCATGAGTAGTGCTGGTGGTACGAAGCAACCAGCGAGAATAGCAGTCGATGCGATGGGAGGCGACTACGCTCCCGAAGAGATAGTGAGGGGAGCGGTCGAGGCGTCGCGGAAACTGGGCGTGGCCGTTGCCCTGGTGGGGGTGCCGGCCGACATCGAGAAGGAGCTTCAGAAGAGCGATACCTCTGACTTGCCTATCCGAGTTGTGGAGGCCACCGACCTTATCGGCGAAAGCGAGGAGCCGGCCTTCGCCGTGTTTCGCAAGCCGAACTGCCCGGTGGCGGTGGCTGCCAGGCTTGTCAAGGAGGGCGAGGCGGACGCGATGGTGAGCGCCGGTTCTACGGGTGCCGCCATGGTGGCGGCGCTGCAGTATGTTGGGACTCTGCCCGGCATGGACCGGCCGATGGCGGGGGGGGCCTTTCTGGGACTGGCGCCGAAGACGGTGGTGCTCGATCTCGGCGCCAATGTGGGTTGCCAGCCGTATCAACTGGTGGACTTCGCCGCTGCGGGCACGGTCTACGCCAGGATATTCCTGGGCATGGACCAGCCGACGGTCGGCTTGCTGAACGTGGGTGCCGAGGAGGGCAAGGGCAACGACCTAGCCAAGGAGGCCTATCCCCTGCTGAAAGAGAGCGGTCTGAACTTCGTTGGCAATGTGGAGGGAATGGATGTAGCGGCGGGGAAGGTGAACGTGGTGGTGTGCGATGGCTTCGTGGGCAACATACTGGTGAAGTTCTGCGAGGGCCTGGGCAGGGCCATCGGCCAGTGGCTCGCTGGCGAGCTGAATGAAGCGGGTGTGGCGGAGGATGCCGACCGCGTTGTCGGCCGGTTGGTGAGGCTGATGAGTCCCGCCACTGTGCTGGGAGGAGGCCCCTTGCTGGGAGTCAACGGTGTAGTCTCCGTTGCCCATGGCGCCAGCCGCGCACCGCAGATTGTGGGCACCATCGAGAACACCAAGCTGGCTCTGGAGAGCGACTTCGTGGGCAAGCTCAAAGCTGAACTGGAGAAGGCCCAGGCGGGAGCGGGTCAGTAACGCCTCGGTCATTCTTGCTGGTCACTGGAGGGAGATATGGTCACGTCTACGCTGGATGAGGTGAGAAGAATCATAGCCAGGATTGCGCGCTGTGGTGAGGACGACCTCGGTATGGAGACGGCGCTCAAGGACATCAAGGCGGACTCATTGCACTGGGTCCAGATAATAGTCGGCGTGGAGAACGCTTTCGACATAGAGATAGACGTCGACCGCATGCGAGAGATGAGCACCATAGGCGATTTCGTGGGCTACATCGAAAGCTGCGCCGGATAGGATGTCCGACGTGGCGTCTCGTATTGAAGTGTACACCCGTTTACGGACGGGTGTCTTTTTGCCGGGGATGGCGGTCGCGCGCGTGCAATGGAGCGCCGGTCCGGCCGGCGGCGGGCTTCGGAGGTCGCAATGGAGCAGGCTTTTTCGGACGTAAGGGTCCTGGACCTCACGCACTACATCGCCGGTCCCTACTGCACCAAGCTGCTCGCTGACTATGGCGCCGACGTCGTCAAGGTGGAGAAGCCTGGTGAAGGCGATGGGGCGAGGAGGATGGGGCCCTTCCTCAACGACGAGCCTCATATTGAGAAGAGCGGGCTCTTCCTCCATCTCAACACCAACAAGAAAGGGGTCACCCTCAACCTGAAGACGGGACGGGGTGTCGACATTCTCAAGGAGTTGGTGGAGGAGGCCGACGTCCTGGTGGAGAGCTTCGCACCCCGCGTTATGCCCGGCCTCGGCCTGGACTACGACACCCTGGCGGCAATCAACCCGCGGCTGGTGATGACCTCGATATCCAACTTCGGTCAGACGGGGCCGTATCGGGACTACAAAGCGACGGAGCTGGTGCTCAGCGGGATGGGGCCGCATATGTACGTCGAGGGGGAGCCCGACCGAGAGCCGCTCAAGTACCCCGGCTACAAGACACAGTACCTGGCGGGGACGAACGCGGCGGCAGCGACACTGGGCGCGCTGTTCGGCAGCAGGGCGACCGGCCAGGGGCAGCAGGTGGACGTGTCCATAATGGAGTCACTGTGCAGCCCGCCGGAGGGGGCGGCGGCTCTCATGGGCTATGAGTTCTCCGGACGGGACGCGGTGAGGCCTGGGGCGAGGCGGGGTGGGGGATATCCCTGGGGGGTCTACCCGTGCAAGGACGGGTTCGTCTTTATCTGGGGCATGGTGCCCATGTTCTGGCGGCGCACCGTGGAGTGGTTGGGCATGCCCGAGCTGCTGACGGATGAGAGATTCGCCACCGGGCAGGCGCGCCCCTACCACCGCGACGATTTCGAGGCCATTATGCTGCCGTGGCTGGCGGAGCGGACGGTGGAGGAGGTGGTGGAGTCGGCGCAGGCGAAGCGACTCACCACCGCGCCGGTGTACACCATCGACGAGGTGCTGGAGGACCCGCATTTCAAAGCGAGGGGGTTCTTCGTGGAGATCGAGCACCCCGTGGTGGGGAGGGCTACCTACCCCGGGCTGCCGTTCCGCCTGCCGGCGACGGTATCGGTGGCTCAGCGTCCCGCGCCAACCTTGGGGCAGCACAACCGCGAGGTGTACGTCGAGCGCCTGGGGCACAGCGATGACGAGATGGTGGAACTGCACAAAGAGGGCGTCATGTGATGAGGGGGCACAGGAGTTGAGCGTGGCGAGACTGCCATTGGCGGGAATACGGGTGCTGTCGCACGGCCTGGTGTACACCGGCACGGCGGCGGCTACCATGCTGGGCGACATGGGCTGCGAGGTCATCAGGGTAGAGTCGATACAGCGCTTCCCGGCGTGGACCCGAGGCTCGATGGCCCGTCCACCGAGGGAGCTGGCGCGGCACTTCGGGTACGCCGGCGACGAGGCCGGTGAACGGCCGTGGGAGCGGTTCTACTCGTTTCATGCCACCAACCGCAACCAGTACGGGATAACCCTCGACCTCAGCCGCTCCAGGGGGGTGGAGATATACAAGAAGCTGGTCAGGATAAGCGACGTGGTGCTGGAGAACTTCGCCCGTGGGGTGATGGACCGTCTGGGGATCGGCTATGCCGCCCTCGCGGAGGTAGACCCGGAGATCGTGATGGTGTCGGCATCCGGCCTGGGCGCGACCGGCCCGTACAGGGACTACAGCATGTTCGGCACCAACGTGGGGGCCATAGCGGGCATGATGGCGTTGCGAGGCTATCCCGATGACGACATGACGGTGAGGAACCCGGCCTCCGTGTGGAGCGACAACATCGCCGCCAGCACGCTGGCCTTTGCCGTGCTCACCGCGTTGTATTGTCGGCAGATGACCGGCAAGGGGCAGCACGTCGACCTGTCTCAGGCGGAGACCGTTCTTCCCCACATGGGCGAGGCCATCATGGACTACACGCTCAACGGGAGAGTCGCCAGGCCGATGGGCAATCGCGACCGGACGATGGCGCCGCACGGGTGCTACCGCTGTCGGGGCGAGGACAGGTGGGTGACCATCACCGTGTCGTCAGAGGAGGAGTGGCATGCGCTATGTGACGCCATGGGGAGTCCTGGCTGGACCGCGGAAGAGAGGTTCATTGACATGGCGGGTCGGCTGGCGCACCAGGACGAGCTCGACGGGCTGATTGGGGAATGGACACTCGAACGTGACCCCTACGAGATAATGCACCTTCTGCAGAAGGCTGGCGTGGCGGCAGGGCCGGTCCTTACGCCGGGCGACCTGTGCCGCGACCCGCATCTGGAGGAGCGGGGTTTCTTCAGAGAGGTGACCCACCGCGAGACGGGAACCCACCGCTACCCCGGCATGTCCTTCAAGTTCTCGAGGACGCCCGCGGATATCCGGATACCGCCGAACTGCCTTGGCGAGCACAATGAGTACGTCTACGGCGAGCTGCTGGGCATGTCCCCGGAGGAGATTGCCGAACTGGAGCGAGGGCAGCTCATAGGAGACACCTACCTGCCTGGAGTCCTGTGAGTCGGTGAGACCGCACTACGAGCCGACGACAGCCCGTTCGATAATGAGGTTCTGCATGCTCTCCGACAGCTCGACGAAACGGGCGCTGAAGCCGGCAACCCGCACCAGCAGGTCGCGGTAGTTCTCCGGGTGTGCCTTCGCGTCCCGCAGGGTGTCGGGGGACACCAGGTTCCCCATGAGGTGTGTCCCTCCCATGTCGGTCAGGTAGGTCTTTGCCAGGGTAGCCACCACGTCCGTGGGCTCATTGAGGGTCAGGGTAAGCGAGCTGGTCCAGCTTCTACCGTGGTCGACCTTGGCTGCAGAGCAGAAGACCGCTGTCGGCCCGCCGCGGTAGCTGCCCACCGAGGGTGCTATGCCATCGCTCAGTGGCTCCTCGGCCTTCCTGCCGTCGGCCGTGGCCGCCGTGGCCTCGCCGAAGCTTAGATTGAAGGTCAGCGAGTGGAAGCCCGGTATGGTCGGCCCCGGTTTGTGCGGGTCGGTGCGGCAAACGTGCTTGTCACACTCGTCCATCCACGTGTTGGCTATCTCGATCCCCAGCGAGTCGACGTAGTCATCGTCGTTCCCCCACTTGGGCGCCTGGAGCAGCCTCTGCCGCAGCGCTTCGTACCCTTCGAAGTCCTTGTCCAGGGCGTCCGTTAGCTCCGCCATGGTGGCTTTCCTCTCATCGAAGACGACCTTCTTGATGGCTGCCAGCGAGTTGGCCACCGTTGCCAGGCCGACCGCGTGCATCCCGGTCCAGTTATAGCCGCCTCCACCGGCGAGCACGTCGAGTCCTCTCTGCAGGCAGCCTCTCACGTGGATGGAGGCGTAGGGCAGGTTGACCTCGCCCCTCAGCGCGGCATCGGTGACCTCGCTCTCGGTATTGAGCATGGTGACGCCATGCTGAATCTGCCTCTTGAAGGCGGCCATGAGAGCGTCGAAATCGGCGAAGCTGGTGGGGACTCCGGTGCGGGCGCCGAACTGCCTTCCGCTCATGCGGTCGATGCCGTTGTTGAGGGCCAAATCGAGCCCTTTCGCCAGGTTGAACCACGCGCTGTGGTCCTTCCTCGAATACGTGGTGAAATGCTGGCAGCCGTCGATGGAGTAGTCGCGGGCCTCCTTGATGGGGACTCCGCGTCTGAGAAGGGCGGGGATGATGGCGTCGTCGTTGTTGAGCTGGGGCCTGCCTCCGCTCACCCGCATGACATCGATAGCCCTGGCGAGCAACTGGCGCGGTGTACCTTTGTTGACCCTCAGGCCGAACTGTGGCTTGGGCAGGCGCACGTGCTCCAGGGCGTCCAGCAGCATGTACGTCATCTCGTTGGTAGCGTCCTTGCCATACTCCGTCTGGCGGCCGATGGTTATGGAGTTGACGTGAGAGTCCAGGTCGGCGCCAGGGGTGGAGTTCTCACCGAACTTGAAGAGGAAGGATTCCAGCAGCTCCTGCGCCCGGTCTTTGGCGATACGCCCGGCCTCGATGTCAGCCCTGTAGTAGGGGTAGAGCACCTGGTCCAGTCCGCCGGGAGAGATGGAGTCTCCACCCGCTTCCAGGCTGCCTATCATGAAGGCGAACCAGACGGCCTGGAGCGCTTCCCACAAGGTCTGTGCCGGATTGGCGGGTACACGCTCGCATATCCGGGCCAGCTCCTCCAGCTCCCGTTTCCTCTCTCCGCTGGCGTCTTTGGCTGCTTCCCGCGCCGCCGCGGCATGACGTTTGGCGAAGGCGGCGACGGCGTCGCACACAATGATAACCGCCCGGTAGAACGATTGCCGGTCAAGGGCCCCGGCCTGTTCCAGGTCGATCTCCTTGAGCCTGGCCTTGGCCTCTTTCTTGATACCGTTGAATCCTCTGCTCAGTATTGTCGGCACGTCGACCAGATAGCGGCCGGCCCTGTTTCGCGTCACGCCGAGGTGCCAGTACCACAGGGAGGCTTCCCTGGCGGCATTGACCTGTTGCGGTAGCTGGGCGCACACCCTCTCGGTGGGGTTCTTTCCCTGCCAGTACGAAATGAGTTGCTGAAGCTCTTGCTGCGCTTGTGCGCTGACGGATGGAACCAGTCTGGGGTCGTGACTCTGGAATCCCAACTGAGGCGGATGGACGCCCCACTCCGGCCAGACGGGAACGCCGCGGAAGGTCTCAGCCCAGTGGCCGAGTATCAACTCGTCATCCAGAATCCAGATTGTCATGCGGCGCAGGACGGCATTGAGCGCCCTGGCCGCCCGGATTATGGGCACTTCCGCCTCGGTTCTCCGGTAGGATTCGGCGGCGATTCGCGCCCTTTCGGTGCATACGGACGGTCTTGTCTCGAGGTAGCGGTCAATCAGCGATTGGATTCTCGTTGGAGTCTGCACAACCATTTCACCCTCCCTCCGCCTTATAGCCTGAGACGAACAGTAGCGTCACCCACGACTGGAATAGACTGGAAGCTCGGTAACGATAACGCCTCACACCATCTATATCACATCGCCTCTGTGCCGTCAACGGTGGGGATGAAGGGGTGGCTGTCTCGGTACGTGTGAGGACCTAGTCCGCCAGTTGCCGTTGCAGGGCCTCGGGGTCGGTGGTGGGGGCCTGGCAGGTGTAGTGGCGGCAGACGTAGGCCGTGGGACTGCCGTCGAGCATGGTGCGGTCTTGAAGAAGGGCGGCTCTCGGCGCGCGCGACTGCCCCGGCTCCACGCCGACCAGCACGTTGTTGGGAGAATACCGGCTGTGGACCACACGCAGCAGCGCTTGAGTGTCGGGATGGTCGTAGGCACCGACGACCG
>Ga0180431_10006216_pt1 | contig 14238 bp, 8 predicted proteins | sample SS_ome_11_FD_132459 | JGI IMG/M metagenome (GOLD analysis project Ga0180431, IMG submission 132459) | Hypersaline lake sediment archaeal communities from the Salton Sea, California, USA - SS_1_MS_1 metaG | ecosystem: Environmental > Aquatic > Non-marine Saline and Alkaline > Hypersaline >... | reverse complement strand
CTCTTGTTGGTAAAAACACACTTGGCCATGAATAAACCCTAAAGGTGAAAAGGTCACGAATTTTACTTGCTATCATTTCAATATATGCCCGGGACGGAACTCTCAAACGTCTGTCGTAGCCAAGTTCCGTTATTTTATCGAAAGCAGATACAATCCCATCAGATAGACTATGGTCATCCAGCAAGACGGTTCGAGACTGATAATCCAGCACAGGCATCGCCCCAGCATGCTCGTGATTCTTATGGATGTTTTGTTCTTAGCAGCACTGCTCATCGCCTTCAGCATGACGGTTGGAATGGTCTGGGAGATGCCCGACGCTTATCCGTCCACGGTACGCATCGTGTTCCTGGTGTTGTGGCTTCTCGTCTGGACTGTGCTGGCCTTCATCGTCCTCCTCTCTCTGATGTGGGAATCGCTGGGGAGAGAGGTCATTCTGTTCACGGACGAGCGCCTACGGATAGAAAGGCACGTGGGACGTTTAAAGTATCCCAGAACGTTCGACTTATCCAGAGTCACCGATTTGAGAACAGGCTCTGCTGTCTCGAATCCGTTGAAACGATTCCTATCCCTGTTCAAGCCCAGGGCATCGCTGCTGACGGCCATGGACGTTTTCTTCGGACGGGGATCGGGTACGTTTTCATTCGTCTATCGTCACAAAGAATACAGATTCGGCTATAAGATGTCCGGGCCGGATGCGGATGTGATTCTCGGGCGAGTGGCTGCCAAATACCGGAAAGCCATAGAGAATATATAGCGGACTTCTATACAGCAGAGTACATCCGTTGCGGACGGCTGGATTTTAAAAACGCGAGTCATCGATACATCATCATCCATCATCGTGGGATCATCCAAAAGGTGGAATGGGAGTCGTGACCAACATCCAACAAATACGAGTCGGTCGATCCAGCAGAACCTAGAACAGTCCCTATACCTGGCCTCTCTGGTGGATACGTCTCCGGAACTGGAACGGGCGGAACCCGCCCTCTTGAACTTAGTGTGCTTTCGGTACCTCAGACCCGGACTCGACGATACCGTCCTTGACGCGGTGGACAAGCAGATCATCGCCTGGCTGGAAGCGAATGTCGTCGATTAAGATGAAGGCATGGGAAGGAGGGACCTAGAGTCATCATTGCCGTATTCTTTCTGAATGACGACAGTCGTCATCAGGAAAGAAGCAGCGAATTCCCGCACACTCCAGTAGGGACGACGGAAGCCCCCCTTCTGCCGTCCCTTACACAGTAAAACGTCGCTTACTCCTCTCAAATTTTCCCAAAAACATCTGCGAATTTCGGCCATAAATGGAACGAGGTTTGCAGTCATGTTCTTGCCGGGTATGATGAGGGGCATAGGCATGCTCAACGAGCCGTTTTTGGCCGTTCACGCATGGGAGAAATAGTTCCATGTGCATGGTGTGGTATGGATTCAAACAAAGTAAAATCAAAAACTTATAATCGGCAGTCTCCGGGAAGCAATCATGACGATCCCTGCTCCAAGGCAGGCATACTGCACATCTTGCTGAATGCAAAGGGCCGCATTCTGTTTTGCAATGTGACGGCCCAGGAGGCATTGGGCTATGAGCACGATGAGATAGCCGGAAAAAATTTCTTAGCTCTGTTCGAGGAATCTGAGGCTAAATCCGTACAAAAACATTTGGATATGTGCCTGAATCGCGGGTATGTCCGCAACGTGGACACGGCCATGCGGAGAAGCAATGGCCGGCCGCTCTACGTCCGGCTCAACGGATTGACCGAGAGCGACGACAAGGGAAATCCCAAGACCGCGCGAATCTACATCCAGGATATCACAGAGATCGCCCGGGCCAGGAGAGAACGGCGGCTGGCGCTCCGGCTGGCCCAGTACGCCCAGAGCGCAGACCCATCTCCCCAGGCCGTAAAACAGATGCTGTCGGAAATTCTGGCAGTCATGGGGGGCGAGACGGCGGCCCTGTTCGTGGTGAACGCTCAGGGGAAGCGTCTCGTACTGGGGTGTCTGCGGCAGCAGGCCAAGGATCGCGAGCGCTTGGACACCTGGCCCTCGGACATGGTCGAGCGCCTCCTGAAGCTGTGCAAGGAAACCGATAACGGGCATTTCACCGGTCGGGGAAGCTATTGGACCGATGATCTATCGGAACTGACCGCGCGCATACGTCCCGGTACGGAGCGGGATCATCTGGCCAAGCTCCAGGGATTGGGTTCTCTGATGCTCATCCCGTTCAAATCCCAGAGCGGGGCGAGGGGTGTGTTTGCCATGGCCCACGACGTGGCTGGAGCGTGGGATGAGAGCGACGTGGCGTTCCTGGAAACGCAAATTCCCCTGCTCTTGTGCTTTCAGACCAAGTCCGGGTCCGACGTTCCTACCGTGGACATGGATCAATCATCGTCATATATGATAGACGTTCCAATACTGGGCATGCTGAAGGTCAGGAACGGCATCGTCCTATCCGTGAATCGCTGGGTCGAGGAGTTCCTGGGCTACTCCCGGAGGGAAATCATCGGCAAGCCCATGCTGGATTTCATCGACGATGCGTATCATGAAACACTGTCCCACATGGCATCGGGCGAGCCCGGGACGAACGACACGCCAGACCGGTGCGAGGCCGTGGTCGTGACCAAGACGGGTCGACGTCGATGGGTGACCTGTACACGCGTCCGCCTTCCGACCAGTGGGAATGCAGACGCGCTCTGGTACTGGATTCCTCAGCACGACCGGGACCGGCTGAACGATCAACTGTTGCAGGCTCGGAAGATGGAATCCCTGGGCATGCTGGCAGGAGGCATCGTTCATGACTTCAACAATCTCCTGGCCAGTATTCTGGGGTACAGCTCGATGCTGAGCGAGGAGATACCGTCCGACAGTCCGTACTATGAAGATATCCAGCAGATCAACCGAACCGCGGAAAGATCGGCCGAACTGACGACTCGCTTGATGGCCCATGCCCAGGGTGGCGCCTATATCGTCGATGACCTCAGCGTGAACCAGCTGATCAAAGAGGTGGCCGGCATCCTGTCGCGCACACTGGACAAGAGCATTTCGATCCGGGCGGATTTGGCTCCGGATTTATGGCTGTTAAAGGCCGATGCCAGTCAGATTCAGCAGGCGATTCTGCAGGTTGCCCTGAACGCCCGGGATGCCATGACCGAAGGGGGCAAGATCGTATTCCAGACCCGTAATTTTGTTCTGAAAGAAAGCGGGGCATGGGAGCGTCTGGGCGGTAAACCGGGTCGGTACGTGCAGATTGCCATCAACGATACGGGGTCGGGGATGGCGGGGCCGGTGAAGGAACATATCTTTGATCCGTTGTTCACGACCAAAGACCGCACGGCGGGAAAGGGATTGGGGCTGTCGATGGTCCGGGACATCGTGAAGAATCAAGGCGGGTTCATCTCTGTTTTCAGTGAGCAGGGTAAGGGAACTGTGTTTAAGATGCATCTGCTGGTGGTGGAGGAAAAGGCTGTACCCTCCCGGAAATCCAAGGGCGAGGAACTGGTATCGGGTGGGGAAACCATACTCCTGGTGGATAGCGAGAGAATACTACGCGAGACGGCTCATAAAATGCTGACCCGATACGGTTACAAAGTCATGGGTGCCGAGAGCGGCCCCGAGGCTGTGGCGTTGTATAAAAAATATGCCAGCAACATCGATCTCATCATTCTGGACCTTCTGGTGCCCGGAATGCAGATCGATAAAGTACTGGCATGGATGAAGAAGCTGAATCCCGAGGCGAAAATCATCGCCTCCATGGACCTGGGGAATGAGCGTATCCTCAAAGACGGGTATGATCAGGTTATTTCCGATTATGTCCAGAAACCCTTTCAGGTACGCCCGCTGCTCAAAACGGTACGTTCAGTATTGAATGCATGAACTTTTTCAAAATGAAAAATCTGTTGCGTGTTCTGAACGGAGTCCCGTCATCGGATTTGGCTGCCTGTCCGATATGAACGGGAAGAATCGAGGATTCTCGATAGATGGATGATTCAAAGGATCGGTTAGGCTTTATGTAATACCATGAATTATAACTAATTAAGGATGTCGATAATGACCATGTCAGAACGCGTCCATTCGGCCGGTCGTGACACGGGAATCTCTTTTTAAAAAGGAAAAATTTGGCGATGCGATGGCATGATTTCGGCACGTGAGCTTTAGGATGGAATTCATTCCAAGGAACGAGGTGAATGTGGATTTGCTGTCTGTAGGTAAAAAAGATGCGAAACCTGTTCGAAAACAAAATTTGGACTCCATCGATGATCGACTGCTCGCAGATGTGGTTCACAAGATTAAGAACGGGTTAGGAGGAATTGGAGGATTTGCCACTCTCCTGGAAAGGGATCTGGCAGAGGATGCTTCGAAGAAACGGCTGACGAGACGGATTCAGGACGGTGTGAACCATGTGAACGCCATCGTCGTCCGTTTGATGACCCTGGTGAGGGTTCCAACACCACGATGGGAACGCGCGAAGATTGGATTTCTGCTGAAGGACGAATGGCAGAATTTTAAGGCGTGTGAAGGCATCACGTCCGGAGATATTCCCATTGCATTCGACGATGAGAAAGTCGACATGGAAATGACCGGAGATGTTCAACTCATTCGGAGGATGATCTACCATGCCTTCCTTTTCATCCATCTGGTGGGAGGCCGCATGGAATCGATTCGGATCAGCCCGCAGCGCCGGGGCCATGTCCATCTGGGGTTTCATTTTTATGACGACATTTCCAAGGATGTGTTGTCCGACAACATCGTACACTTCATGCACGACGGGGAACCCGTTGAGGCCAGGCTCTCGCTGGCCATCGTTTTGAAAATGGCCAGGCTGCACGGGGGCGATGTGTTGACCGTTTCCTCAGCAGATAATCATAAGGTTCTCACCGTTCAACTGAAAGGAAATCAATCATGACGGCCAACGGAGAAAGGATACTCGTACTCGACGACGAAGAGATGATTCGCGATCTGCTGCGCGAGACGTTTCAGAATAAGGGGTTTCACGTCGATACGGCGATGAATGGGAAGGAGGCGCTGGCCAAATTGGGTGAGCAGCGTTACAATTTGCTGGTGACGGACCTGCGGCTTCCCGATATCAGCGGCATGAAAATCCTCTCCACGGCAAAAAAGAAACATCCCGATGTGGGAATCATCATGATCACGGCTTACGGATCCATCAAAAACGCTGTGAAGGCCATGAAGCAGGGTGCCTTCGATTACATCACAAAACCGTTCAACCTGGATGAGATGGAGCTGGTGGTCGATAAGTACTTCGAGTATCAGAGCCTGGTGGACGAGAATCAATACCTCCGTTCCGAGCTAGACAAGAAGTTCAGTTTCGATAATATCGTGGGCACCAGCGAGCCCATGAAGCATGTGTTCGACTGCATCCGGATGGTGGCCAAGAGCAAGGCCACGGTTTTGATTCAGGGTGCCAGCGGCACGGGCAAGGAGCTGGTTGCCAGGGCTATCCACTACAACAGCAGCCGCAAGAAGGGACCGTTCGTGACCACCAACTGCGCGGCACTGCCCGACGGGCTGGTGGAGAGTGAGCTGTTCGGACACGAGAAGGGGGCGTTCACGGGCGCTATCCGTACGACCAAGGGCCGTTTTGAAATGGCCGACGGCGGCACGCTGCTCCTGGATGAAATCAGTGAGATCAGCCTCGGACTCCAGGCCAAACTGCTCCGAGTTCTTCAGGAGCGGGAAATCGAACGTGTGGGCAGCGGAAAGCCATTGCCTGTGGATGTCCGCATCATCTCCACGACGAACAAGGAGATCCAGAAAGAGGTGGAGGAGGGACGGTTCCGGGAAGATCTGTTCTACCGGCTGAACGTCGTGCCCATCCATCTGCCTCCTCTTCATGAGAGACGGGAAGACATCCCCCTATTGATTCACCATTTTGTAAAGCAGTATTCCCAGGAGAACGGCATTCCCATCAAGGGCGTATCCGAGAAGGCCATGCGGATGCTGAGCCAGAGGGACTGGCCCGGCAATGTGCGTGAGATCGAAAACTGTATCGAACGGGCCGTGGTCATGTGCGGTCCCTCTGTCGACGTGTTGGATGTGAACCATTTCTTCCTGCAGGATCGGTCGACCTCTTCGGATGCCCAACTCCCAGACTTTTCCACGCCCATGACCCTGCGGGATGTGGAGAAATCCCTCATCCTGTCGACCCTGGAAAAAAACAGTAACAACCGTACAAAAACCGCCGAACTACTGGGCATCAGCGTCCGCACGCTCCGGAATAAATTGAACGAGTACAGGATGGAAGGTGTGGCTCTGTAGCACTCATCCGCGGATCGGCAATTCTCTCCCCGCCCAGGCAAAGCTTGCCTTTTATCCGCAGATTTTTTTGAAAAAACCCGTTAAACGCAGATTCGTAAGTTCCATATAATTAACATCTAAGGTTTAAATATTTCCCGCATGGCATGAATGTTGCCTTTTGAGTGGATTGGATGATCAACAAAGGTTGGAATCAGAATCCAACCACGACCAGGAGGCAGCATGGATCACTCAAAATCACTTCTTTTTGTGGACGACGAAGAGGAAATCTTAGAGATTCTTGTTGACCTTTTTGCTGAGGACGGGTACTGCCTGCATACGGCGACGAGAGCCACGGAGGCGCTCCAGATCGTGGACGACTATCCCGTGGATTTTGTCCTCTCGGACCTGAAACTACCCGATTCGTCGGGATCGGACTTGCTGGAACAGATCCGGGAAAGGAATCCCAACACGGTTCGCGTACTCACGTCAGGCTACCTGGATATCAAATTCGGTAGTGTGACGGAGAATAAAAAAGATGGCACGCTGTATCTCTCGAAACCCTGGGATTTGTACACATTAAGACAATTGGTGTTTGAACGCCTGGGTTAACGCACATGAAAACAGAGAAGAAAATTTTCTACATCGATTGTGACGACCGATACCGCAATGTGGCTGAGACGGCCTTCAAATCAAAGGCGTACCGTTGTTCCTTGTTCTACAGTGGAACTGACGCCCTGGACCAGATCGCTGATGAGCGACCCGACATCGTCGTGGTAGACTATTTTCTTCCGGATATTTCGGGTGAAGAAGTGTACACGCGGTTTTTAACGGATCCCCGGCTCCGTTCGATGGAAAAGATTCCCTTTATCGCCCTGACCAACAACGGCAAAGTGGACAAGTCGAAGCTGTACAGTCTGGGATTCAGTGCCTGCCTGGGAAAACCGTTTCATGCCCACGAGCTCCGTGAGTTCGTGGAAGACGTCATCCTAACGCATCAGCTCAAGATGGAGGAATTCCGTTTCTGGGAGGCCATCCGGGAATCCAAGGATTTTCTGGAGCGGGTTGTCGAGAGTTCGGCAGACGCCATCGTGACGACGGATACCAGGGGCTTCATCACCTACTGCAACCGGGCTGGAGAGGATCTGTTGGGATACGGGTTCGAAGAGATGATCGGCAAGCGTGTCAGCCAGTTTTTCCGGAACGGAAATTCCGAACTCCTGCGGATATCCGCCAGTCTGAAACGGCGTGAGAAAGTCAGGAATTACAGAACGGCCGTGATAAGCAAAGACGGAACGGAGATACCCCTGAATCTCTCCATATCGGTGATGAAGAACGGCGAGGGGAGGGTGATGGGGGCACTGGGCATCGGCAAAACGGTGGGTCAGGAAGAATATGTGGATTACGATGCCAACGAATCGGATAGGCTGGCCGTGGTTCTGGAAACGGCCGTGGCCGTGAATCATGCCATCAACAATCCGTTGGTCCCGATTCTGGGGAACGCGCAGTACCTGCTCCAAGATGAAAGACTGGTGGATGAGGAAGTTCGGAGGCGCCTGAGGGTCATCGTGAGCAACGCCCGTCGGATACACGATGTGACGCAAAAATTGGCCAGGATCACGCATCCCGTGTCCAAAGAATACCTCAAGGGCACGCGGATGCTGGATATTGAGGGATCGCTTCAATATCATTAAAAAAGCTTGACATTTAATGAATAATTTAATATATTTTTTCCAGGAATAAATAAAGGAGATTGCTTATAGAAGTTCGTTAAAGGTTGGGTGGACGTTTTACACGTGATATTCTGCTGTAGAAGTAGGGTGGATTATCCATTGACCTTGAACGAACTTACAATGTTGCACCGAATCCGCAAAGGTCAACTGCTTCTACAGAATGACCTGGGTGATTCGGTTTTTTTTTAGGAGGACATTACGATGAAAAAGCTCATCATCATGGCAGTGACAGTGGCCTTGGTTTTCACGGCTGTCTCCAACCTCTTTGCGGTAAGCCAGGCTGCCGTTCTGTTCCTGCTGATTTCTCCCGGTGCAAGGGCCTCGGGAATGGGCGAGGCGTTCGTGGCTATCGCCGATGATGCCACGGCTGCCTTCTGGAATCCGGCGGGACTGGCATTCCAGACGAACAGAGAAATCACCCTGATGCACTGCAACTGGCTTCCTCAGTTGGTTAGCGACATGTATTACGAATTTATCGCCTATCGGCAGTATTTCGAGAGTTTGGGAGGTACCCTGGGCGGTAATCTCACCTTCCTGAACATGGGGGAGCAAGTGTGGACGGATGAGAATACGGACGATCAGGGCCAGCCCATCGTCCTGGGAACGTTTCACAGTTGGGATCTGGCCGTCACGCTGTGTTATGCCACCAAGCTAACCCCGGATTTGGGGGTGGGCATCGGCATGCGGTACATCCACAGCCATCTGGCCCCCATCGGTGCCGGTGCGGAAAAGGGGAAGGGTGTGGCCGATGGTTTTGCCGTGGACTTGGGTGTTCTGTACAAGCTCCCGTTTGTCAGGGGATTGTCCTTCGGGGCCAACCTGTCCAACCTGGGGCCGAAAGTCACATACATCGATGCAGCCCAGGCCGATCCCATACCGACAAACCTGAAAATCGGGTTTGCGTACCGGGTGCTGGATATGGAGTACAACAAACTGGTGATCGCCGTAGACACGAATAAACTGCTGGTCGTCCGAAAAGGCGACAAGGCCGATGAATTCTACAAGGCTCTATTCTCGGCCTGGACCGATAAAAAAGCCGACAAGCTGATCAGTTCCATCGGTGCTGAGTATGTGTATAACAATATGATCTTTCTCAGGGCCGGGTATTATTACGATGAAGACGGTAAGGTGAAGTATCCCTCCTTTGGTGCGGGATTGATGTATGCCAACTTCCGTTTCGACTTTGCGTACGTGGCGGCCGAACAGGGACATCCGCTCTCCGATACGATGCGCTTTTCCCTGACGGCGGGATTCTAAGAATTTTTGTGATTACTACCATACACGATTGGTGAGATACTACAGAATACCCCACACCGTGCTGTGGGGTATTTTCATATCCTGAGGAACATTCATGAAGCGTTTGCTCGTCTGGTCCTGCATCGTTTCGAATCTGTTGATATTTCGACTGCGGGGAGAAGGCCAGGAACCGACATTTATCAGGCGGACGGGTTCGGTGTCGCGGCAGAATCTTCTGAAGAACGCCCGGTTTCAGTGGCACGACGACCGCTTCTCATTCCGGCCCCTTTCGGACGGTCCGGCAGAGCTGGATACACTTCGCGTCCTGGCCATCCGGGTCGAATTTCAAGTCGATGAGGACGACCGAACAACAGGCAACGGGCGATTCGACCTGTCCGTATCCGCCGAGCCCATCATCGATGCACCACCCCACGACCGTGATTATTTTACGTATCAGCTCGATGCCCTGGAAAATTACTACCATACGGTGTCCAACGGTATGCTCATCATCCAGCCTACCGTGACCGACGAGGTATTCACCGTGCCCTTTGTGATGGCGCATTACAACCCGGGAACGACGGAGGAGCTGGTGAATCAGGGTTTGGCCGAACTGTTTCGCGATGCCATACTGCTGGCCGATTCGGCCGGTATCCGTTTTTCCGACTACGACTGCTTCCTGGTTTTTCACGCCGGCGTCGGGCGCGACATCGATCTGGGCTTCGATCCCACGCCCAGCGACATTCCCTCCGCTTTCCTGAATATCGACGACCTCCGCCAACACCTGGCAGAGGATGACCCCGCCTATCCCGGCATTTCCGTGGAGGACGGCGCCCGTTATATCAGCGAGGGGATCATCCTACCGGAAACGGAGAGTCAGGAGGGATACGAAATCGGCCTGCTGGGTACGATGACGCTGATGTTCGGTTTTCAGATCGGCCTGCCCGCACTCTGGAACACGGTGAGCGGTCTGTCGGGTATCGGCTGCTGGGGGTTGATGGATCAGGGGTCGGGTAACTATTACGGCCTGATTCCAGCGGAACCCTGCGCATGGACCAAAGTCTTCATGGGCTGGGAGACACCCGTAGACACGCTGATGGGAAGCCACCTGGATGTGGCCTGTTCTAAGGCGTCGAATCCCGCACGAATCTACCGTATTCCCATCAACGACCATGAATATTTTCTGGTGGAGAACCGGATATACGACCCCAACGGGGACGGGGTGACTCTGGGATGGGACGAATCGGGAAATCCGGTCACGTTCACGCCCGACGGCCAGCTGGAGGCGTCGCAGACTTTCCGGGTGATCGTGCGGGTCGACGAGTACGATTACGGACTGCCGGGCTCGGGCATCCTCATCTGGCACGTGGATGAGGAGGTCATCCGGGAGAACATCTCCGTCAACCGGGTGAACGCAGACAGGAACCATCGGGGTGTTGACCTGGAGGAGGCCGACGGTGCCCAGGACATCGGGGAGTTGTACGATTTTGTGGGCGCCGGAGCCGGTTCGGAAACGGGCGTGCTCCACGATGCCTGGTACGAGGACAACGAGATTCACCTCCTGGCCAACGGCAGTGAGACGGTCCGGTTCGGGCCGGACACCCATCCTTCCAGCCGGTCTTATACGGGCGCCAACACCCATATCGTCATCTCAGAATTTTCAGGGATCGACACGGTGATGTCGTTCACCGTGACCAACGATCTGATGCAGGCCGGTTTCCCTCAGGCGTTCGGACAAGGCGACCATCCTTTTCCCGTCCTCTACGGAGACTTGGACGGTGACGGATACACGGAGATCGTCGTGGCCACGGAGGCAGGGAAGCTATTCGCATGGAAACGGGACGGTGGGGCTCTAGTACCCGGAGACGCCACTGGCTTTCGTGTGTCCGTATCCGGCGATACCCTCGTATTTCCCGTGGCGCTTTTTGTGGATATTGGCGAGGCCGTGACGGTTGCCCCGGTCGTTGCCGACATCGACGACAACGGAAGGGATGACATCGTGTCAGCCTCTGCAGGTGGCACGCTGTGGGGCTGGACATACCAGGACGGAACGGTGCAGACCATCCTGAACTGGGATGCCGGGCAGGAAACCATCACTGCCCTGAGCTTCATCCATGGGATGATCATACTGGGAACGGAATCGGGCGCCTTGACCGCTTTAACATCGGTCGGCGAGACCATCTGGTCCAGCAACCTCCAGATGGGAGGATTCGCTGGGATTTGTCAACACCGAAGCGATGAATTGATCGTTACCACGGCAACGGGCCGCGTGGCTGCTGTGAACGAAAACGGAAATGTCCTGTGGACACAGACACCGGCCGGTGAAGACGGCATGACGCCGCCGGTCGTAGCGTGGGATCCCATGGCTACGGAGTCTTCGATCACCGTGGTGGCCGACGGGGGAACGGGTGTCATCCTGAACGCATCCGGTGAGGAGTCGGCACGTTTCGACATCGATACGTTGTCCGGCGACTACCCCGAACCCGTGCCGGCCGACCTGGATGAAGACGGCTTCTGGGAGGTCGTACTCACAGCCCGGGGTCAGGTGTGGTGCTACAATCACAACGGCACTCTGGCGGATTATTTTCCGTTTCCTTATCAAGAACGGGAAACGGTGCTCTCGTCCCCAATCTTGGGAGACGTGGACGGCGATGGCCGGATGGACGTGCTAGTCGCCTCCTCCCGGGGCGATGTGGAAGCCTATAGTTACGACGGCGCGTTGATTGACGGATTTCCCCTGACCACGGGAAGCGATGTCCCTCTGCCTCTGTCACTCCTGGACCTGGACGGTGACGGCGACACGGAATTGGCCGCCGTATCGGAACGGGGATTTCTGTACGTCTGGGACTTGCCGGGTGCGTATGCTGTGGAGCGGATTCCCTGGGGCAGCTATCGGCACGACCCGGCGCATACCGGTGCCCTGGAACAACCGCTGCAAACCAAGACGCCGGCCAGTGAATTGATGCCGTCCAATCTCGTGTACAACTATCCCAATCCCACGCAGGGCAACCGGACAACGATTCGCTATCGCCTGGAGCAAAGCGCCGACGTACTCATCCGGGTCTTCGACCTGGCTGGCGAGCTTGTGGATGAATTCCCAGGTCCCGGCGAGCCCCAGACCGAGAACGAGGCTGTGTGGGATTTGACGGATGTGGAGAGCGGCGTTTACTTCTGCCAGGTGAGGGCCACTGGCGATGCGGGGGTGAAGGTGGTGACGTTCAAGATTGGGGTGATCAAATAGAACGTATGCATCGCTACTCTGTTGAGAAAATGTCCTCTTTGTCGGAATCCAAATCCGGTTATCCGATGGGTGAATGTATAAAGGATGAAGCAGAACAATCGGCTGGAGCTGCTAAGAAGAACTTAGTAAGCAATGTTACGATTCCTGATGCGGCGATGATAGATTTTAATCATAGAATTTTGAGGGTTTCCTCAATCGTTCGCACATGATTATCAGAAATCTGAATAAATGTTTCGGGGTGACTGTTTGAAGAGAATGCGGTTTTTCATCCTGGTGTTTTTCATCGGAGCAGGGAGACTCGCGGCTCAACTGCAGGAGTACAACCATCCCGAACTGAAGTGGCGGACCATCGAGACGGAGCACTTTTACGTGCATTTCCATCAGGGTGCCGAAAGGACGGCTTCTCTTGTGGCGAAAATCACCGAGGACATCTGGGAGCCCATCACGACACTGTACGACTATGTTCCCGACGGGAAGATTCATTTCATCGTCCGGGATCATGAGGACGACTCCAACGGCGCGGCTTTTTACTATGACAACAAGGTAGAGATCATGGCCCCGGCCATGGACTTTGCCCTTCGGGGGACGCACAACTGGCTGAGGAATGTGGTCACCCATGAATTCAGTCATATGATCTCCCTGGGCGCGGCCCGCAAGATGCCCCGTCAAATACCAGCCGTGTATTTTCAGTGGCTGGATTATGAGAAGGAGAAGCGTCCCGATGTCATCCACGGGTACCCCAGGACGATTGTTTCCTTTCCCCTGGCCGGCACGGTCATACCCCTGTGGTTCGCTGAGGGCATAGCCCAGTTCCACAGGAACGGGCTGGATTACGACACGTGGGACACTCACCGCGACATGCTCCTGAGAACGGCCGTGCTGGAGAATCGTCTTCTATCGCGTAAGGAAATGCACGTGTTCGGCAAGAACAGCATCGGTAACGAGCGAGTGTACAACCAAGGCTATGCGTTGACGCTGTACATGACGAACCGGTTCGGGGAATCGGTGATCCGGGATCTGGTGAAGGCCATGAAAACGCCCTGGCGGATCGACTTCTCCGGCGCCACGAAGCATGTTCTGAAGATGAGCGAGTCCGACCTGTACGACGCTTGGGCGGACTGGCTCCGTAAAGAATACACCCGGGGCACATCATCCATACGCAAGGCGCCGGTTCAGGGGCAGATCATCAGTGCCAAAGGAATCGGACATCTGCATCCCGTTTTTTCTCCGGACGGTAGGGCCGTAGCCTACCTGTCGACCCGGGGGCGGGATTATCTGTCCCAATTGGATTTATGCGTCCTCGACCTGGAGACAGGCAGGGAACGGCGGTTGAAGAGTCACGTGAACTCCTCGGCTTCATGGTCACCCGACGGCAATCGCATCGTCTACGCCAAGAAGAAGGATCGCACGCGTCAGGGTTCGCATTTCTACGATCTTTTCGTGTATGATCTGGAGAAGAAAAAGGAGACACGCATCACGCGGTTTCGCCGCGCGCGGGAGCCGGACTGGTCTCCCGACGGAACGACATTCGTCTGTGTGGTGGAACAGGACGGCACGTCCAACCTGGCCATCGTCAACACAAACGGAGGAGACTTCCACTTCATCACGGAATATAAGAACGGCGAGCAGATTTTCACGCCTCGCTGGATGGAGCACGACGGGAACATCGTCTTTAGCATATCCTCCGGTTGCGACAGGGACATCGCCCTCATCGATTCATCGGGTTCGGGATTCAGGTTCCTGATCCAGACCGAATGCGACGAGAGAGACCCTTTCCCCTGTCCGGACGGG
>Ga0180431_10006213_pt1 | contig 14243 bp, 12 predicted proteins | sample SS_ome_11_FD_132459 | JGI IMG/M metagenome (GOLD analysis project Ga0180431, IMG submission 132459) | Hypersaline lake sediment archaeal communities from the Salton Sea, California, USA - SS_1_MS_1 metaG | ecosystem: Environmental > Aquatic > Non-marine Saline and Alkaline > Hypersaline >... | reverse complement strand
TTTGACACTTCTTGACATCTCGGCCTTTCGTAAAGTAGTGTTTTACCCAAATATGTCACTTAATGTTGGCTTTTCCAAATGGCGGAGAATAGCAAATTTTTTATTTGATTTAGACCTGCCTGCTCTAGGCATGTTTTAATCAAAAGGTAATGTTTTGAAATTATCTCAGAACATAAAGAATATTCAGGGGGAGAGGGCATGATAGGCAAACAGGTCAGGCTGGAAAGAATCATTAATCGCAACACAGGGAGGACAATAATCGTCCCTATGGATCACGGCGTAAGCGTGGGGCCTATAGAGGGTGTAATTAACATGAAGACTACTATTGACAAAGTGGCAACAGGCGGCGCCAATGCCATCCTGATCCACAAGGGTATTGTGCGGGAAGGACATCGTGGAGAAGGAAAAGACGTGGGGATGATCGTACATCTTTCTGCGAGCACATCGCTTACCACAAGACCTAACAGAAAGACCCTGGTGTGCAGTGTGGAAGAGGCCATAAAGTTGGGAGCTGATGGAGTATCGGTTCATGTAAACATAGGAAGCGGTATGGAAAGTGATATGCTCTATGATCTTGGGGCAATCTCCGAATCTGCTATGGAGTGGGGAATGCCTCTCCTTGCAATGGTCTATCCAAGGGGAGAGAAGATCAAAGATGAACATGACGTAGCCGTAGTAAAACATGCAGCAAGGCTTGGGGCTGAACTAGGGGCTGATATTGTAAAAGTCAATTATACCGGAACTCCAGAGACTTTCAGAGAGGTTGTGGAGGGGTGTCCGGTGTCGGTAGTGATAGCAGGTGGCCCAAAAATGGACTCAGACAGAGACGTTCTGACAATGGTAAAAGATGCCGTTGATGTGGGCGGGGCCGGGGTTTCTATCGGGAGGAATGTCTTCCAGCACAAGGATCCTACCAGCATAGTAAAGGCCTTTGACTTGATTATTCATCAGAATGCGTCGGTTGACGATGCCGTCGATCTCTTAAGAGGAGAAGAATAATGAAAGAGGTTTGGGTAAAGGCTGAACCCTGGAACAAAAAGCTGGTTACAACCGCTCTGGAAAGCGGGGCGGATGCAGTTATGGTGCCTGAAAAATATACGGCCAAGGTAAAAGAGCTTGGTATTATCCGCACTATCTCCAAAGATGGAGACCTTAAATATGGTCGGGATATAGTCGAATATGAGATCAAAAGCGGCAAAGATGAAAAAGAGATCGTAAAACTTGCCAAGACCAAAAAGGTTATTGTGAAGACAACTGATTGGACGATTATACCGCTGGAAAACCTTATTGCTCAGACAGGCAATCTATATGCAGAGGCAAAAACTTTGTCTGAGGCAAAGGACTTTCTTTCCATACTCGAAAAAGGCGTGGACGGTGTCCTGGTAGCGACAAATGACATAAATGAATTAAAGAAGATCATCCGTGAAGTCAAGAGTGCAGGAGAGATGATTCCCTTGGTTACGGCAAAGATCCTGGGCGCCAAGTCCCTCGATATGGGAGACAGAGTCTGCGTTGACACCTGTACGTCAATGCATATGGGAGAAGGTATGCTCATAGGGAACTCCAGCGCTGCCATGTTTCTGGTGCATTCTGAAAGCATTGAAAATCCATATGTCGCTCCCCGTCCTTTTCGTGTAAACGCCGGTCCTGTGCATGCATACATCCGGGTGAGCGAAGGCAAAACAAAATATCTGTCTGATCTTAAGGCGGGTAACGACGTGCTTATAGTCGACTTTAATGGAAAGGCCAAAAGGGCCGTTGTGGGAAGGCTGAAAATAGAAAAGCGCCCCCTTATGCTGGTCGAGGCGGAAATCGACGGGGCTGTGATATCGACCATTCTCCAAAATGCGGAGACTATCCGCCTCACAAAACCCGACGGATCACCGATTTCGATAGTCAGCCTGAAAAAGGGAGATGAGGTGCTTGTGGCTGTCGAAAAAGCTGGAAGACACTTTGGCATGAAGATCGAAGAGACGATAGTGGAAAAGTGATAATACATTTTTGTGATGGGCATTTACATCAGTGGAGATTATGACAGATTACAACCATGGCTTCATGCCCTGGTTGTTAAGAGGCCTTTTGAAAAAAGGGGATTTTTTAGATAATCACCATGTGCGAGATATGGACTTAACGAAGGCTGTCTCCATAGCCTTTATTCGTTCTTGATATTCCGGCCCGGAGATTTTGGCGCCTTTTAGGCCTCCTCTGAGGTTTATTTCACCGAAATAAGTGGTACCGTCCTCAGTAACCATTAAATCTATATGGGCATTGGGGAATTTTCCCCTCTGCATTACATTTTGGCAGAGATCCCACTGCTCAGATGAAAGCCTTTGCTCACCACTATTCCCACCGCAAAACATGTTATTACGAAATGAGTGGGGGTTGCTTCGCCAATACGACTCAGAATAATCTCCTATTATTATGACCCTCACATCGATCGCCGCCTTTACAAAGGGTTGTATGACAAAAGGATATTCAAGAGAGCCAAAACATACCTGATTATAGGCCTCTTCAATTGACGACCACAGGTGTATACCAAGGCCGCAATTAAAACGATTTTGTTTTGTTACCACTGATCCTATTTTTTCGCGCCCATAGATATTTATTTGTTTAATCATGTCATGGCGGTCTCTGGCCACGAAGGTATGGGGCACCATCCACTTTTTGTAGACAAGTGCCTGCAGACACTTTGATCTGCTGAGTTGCTGCGCTAAAGCTGGCGGAAATAAACGGATACCTCGTTCTACAAGATCCAGAAACAGGACTTGCTCTGTGGGCTTGATGTTTAATAATCCGACCACCGTGTCTCCAGAACCGAGTTCTGAAAGATGTGTTCTAAAAGAGCGGTTGTCTGTGAGGACCAGTGGAGGTCGGCCGAGATTCAAAAAAGCATCTCCAAGAATCTGTTATGAAATTCGCTTAGATCTGCCTGGCACTCCCCACAGTAAAGTTTTACTTCTCCAAGGATTCTGGAGTCATCGTTAAGGGGGGTAAAGCTTCCGTCGGCATTTTGTATATACCGCGTGGTTAGTTTAACTTCCTCTGCTATTTGGTAAAAGTTCCATTCGTTTCCACAGTGTGGACAAATTATACGGCGACCCAGATGCGGGTTCATCTGGATATATTTAGAATCGGCTTTAGCCTTTTGCGTGCGCTTGCTTTTGGAAATTATCGCGGTCATGTTTTATATAGTACTCCTTTATAATGTTCGGTCTGAACATTGATATGTTTGCGAGGTCAACGGCCAAAATAACCAGTTAACCTCGATTCTGCGAGTATGTGCCCTTGAGGCGCTAATTCATATATAAAAAATATGAGAATGAGGAGCTGACTAAAGATCTTTGATAATATTATCATAATTGTTTAATATAAAGTCCTGCAAGAGAAAAATCTACTATTTCGTGAGTCTCTGCGACACAAATTATTTGCAGTGCCTGTGTATATGACTTAAAGTTCCAAGGTTAGTTAAATCCAGATAAAAAAATATTATGGGGTGAGGAGGGTCTGGGGTGTTTCATCGTCCATCATATCTATCAAGTGTTGAAAAAGAGGCATTCATTTCACGTTTCTGGAAAAAAGATCCGTCTATTTGGGCCAGAGACAGGGAAATTCAAGAGCAGATCACAAATCGTCTTGGGTGGTTGGATGTTATTCCAAAAATGAGAGAAGCCCAGGTGGAAATAGAGGGTTTCGCACAAGCTGTGAGACAGCGAGGCATTAAACGGATAGTGCTTCTCGGCATGGGGGGATCCAGTCTCTGCCCTCTGATTTTAAGTCAGGTCTTCGGGTCTAAAGAAGGTTTTCCCATATTAAAGGTCCTGGACACGACCGATCCAGATGAGGTGGGGCTTGTTGCCACAAGCGGAGACTGGAAAACGACACTCTTTTTAGTGGCTAGCAAATCCGGTACTACGCTGGAACCAAGTGCCCTATTTAATTACTTCTGGCCGTTGCTTGAAAACGAGTTATCTGACCCTGGTTCGCATTTTGTGGCTATCACAGACCAGGGAACTCCCCTGGCGGACTTGGGAAATGATCGAGGTTTTTTAAAGGTTTTTCTTAATCCTTCTGATATAGGAGGAAGATATTCAGCACTTTCTTACTTCGGCCTGGTCCCGGCGGCTTTGATCGGGGTGGATATTGACCGGCTCCTTCGAAGGGCTGAGGATATGGTCAGCAAGTGCGGCCCGGATATGCCATTGGATACAAATCCAGGTTACAGACTTGGTGAATTCTTGGGAGAATTCGGGGTTCAAAGCAGGGACAAATTGACTATCCTTACTGATTCATCCATTAAGCCCTTTGGCCTTTGGTTGGAGCAGCTTGTGGCAGAGAGTACCGGCAAAGAGACCAGGGGTCTGGTACCCATCATTGGCGAATCCACCGGGATTCCAGGATTTTATGGCGGAGAACGTATTTTTGTTTACCTGAGGATTAAAGAGAACCCGGCTGAGGATTCTTTGCAAGATTTTGTGTCAGAGCTACGTAGGTCTGATTTTCCAGTCTACGAGTTGTGGATAGAAGATTTGTATGACTTGGGAGCCCAGTTTTTCCTCTGGGAAATGGCTACCGCCCTGGCCTCCTATTTTCTGGGTGTTAATCCTTTTGATGAACCGGATGTCCGACTTTCAAAAGAAAAGACCGGGGCAATTCTTGATGTCTATCGAGTTGAAGGCAAGATGCCTGTAAAATTTTGGGTAGATCCAAATAGTCAGATCCATTTTCGGGCTTCAGAGATGCTGGCCGCGTCCATGAAGAGTCTGCCCAGGGCAATAAGAGACATATTTCATGTCTTGCCGACTTGGGGCTATTTGGCATTTCTCCCTTATCTCCCCTATGACCCTGAGATGGAAGACGTAATAGGGAAAATGCGGTATCTTGTGAGAGAGGCGAAGGGGTGCGCTACGACCATGGGCCATGGTCCGAGGTATCTCCATTCAACCGGCCAGATTTACAAAGGTGGCCCCAGTTCCGCGGCTTTTTTGATGTTTACTCGAAGAAGGGCAAAGGACTATCCGGAGATCCCGGATTTAGGTGTTTCTTTCTGGCATGTCCAGTTTGCCCAGGCGGTTGGAGACTTCGAGGCCCTTTCCGATGGAAGACTCAGAGCTATTCATGTGCATCTGCCCTCTGATTACCTGATGGGGTTAAAGGATTTTAGCAAAGTCCTTTCAAGATCAATTGGCATGAAGTAGGTATCTGCTTATAGTAAACGAACGTTGCTAAAAGCCGCTGCAGATCTTTTTGGCATTACGGTTTTTTTGTCGACAGGGGAGATTAAATTGAATGCCTTTTGTGACTATATTGTCAGAGAAAGTGATTCAGTGCTTACCACGGGGAGCAAAGACGGACTGAGTATGCCCTTAGAGACCACGCTTAATTCCTGATGGTTTATTTTACGATATTTGTGTTGCGATTGCACCTCAGCGTTTCTCTTTCCGTTACGATAATGTCCATTCTCTGGTCATGCTTTTCCATGGAGATTTCCGGAAGGACCTGAAGGCTGAAGGCAAGACCTATACGGAGCGCTTGCGGGGTTTCTATAGATAAAAAACGGTCGAAGTATCCTCCGCCATATCCTTGCCGGCCGCACTGGCGGTCAAATACACTGCCTGGAATCACTATCGTATCTATTTGGGATGGCTGTATTAACGAGGCCATTTCTGTATCCGGTTCTAATATTCCATAGGCCCCGGGTCTGAGGTCTTTCCCCCAATCTTTTAAGAGAAAAGCTTCCAGCCTCCTGTTTACGACATCTGTCTTAGGTACAGCTACTTCAAGTCCACTGTTCAGCCTTTCTTTGATGAGTTGATGTGTATCCACTTCGCTCCTGAAACTGACATAGATAAACAGGATTCTGCTGGCATGGTATTCCTCAAGCCCCTTTAGATTGTCAGTAATTATTTTACTCAGACAGTTTACAGTTGATTGGGAAAGACAGTCCCGCTTGGAAAGGATTTGGCCACGAGAATAATAATCAGAAAAGGACATGTATTGAAAAAATTATGCTGACTACTGAGGTTGATAAAAGATATGAATACAGGAGGATTCCCGTAAACAGGAATTTTGCCATACAGGCTTGCAACTCCTGTCTCTTAGCACAATATTTCTGCCCGAGGAGAGAAATCTCAAAGATCTTGCTGATAGACAAAGACATCCGTCTCTGCCGAAAAATTTTGATCCCACCACTTCCACGTTTGTTCCATCATTGAGTTTGAGTCCGATTCGCCTAACAAACCACTGTGGCGCAACGATGACCCTGAAAACCCTGGTTCTGGTCTGAAGATTAAAACACTGGAGCGTCATGTAGGATCCTGCCGAACACTGTTTTATGGTTCCCCTGACTACTATCTCTGTATTTTCATCGTAACCGATGCTCTTGGCATGAACAGAGTCGGGATGGGTCAATAATAAAAGGGTAAATAAGAAAAAAAAGGAAGAACAGACAACTTTTGGCTCAAGCGCCTTATAGGCATTCATGGCTAATTAGTGTGTGCCTCCGGTTGAGTTTGGAGAAAAGCTCGCAACATTCTCCTCGACTGAAATTATTCGTGTATATATGCATATTGCGTACCTTTTTGATATTCATCCATTATTAAGTCAGCTTATTGAAAATATCCAAAATTTTTTACCATTTCGAAATATTTATATACGGATTATGACAGACAAAACATGCAATTATTGCAGATTTATGCAATTATTGCGCTTTTTGACTGCATTTTTTGCACCAACTCAGGGCTGTATACTTTCCGGTGTATCTGATCGGCATTCAGGAATTTCTGATTCAAGGCCTTCTGGGACTCCACCTTTTTTAATTTAAGTCCCTGGAATCCATGAGCCTGTCAGTATACTGATGCCTTTGAAGGTAATCCCGGAATTCTTGGTGTAATGATACGGTACAGCAAAAAGAAGGCCTGCTTGAAGAATTTCAAGAAGGCCTTCGGGGAGAGGAGGGTTGGGAGTAAAATGGATTTTTTGATTATTGTTCGTATGCCTTTACACTTACGCAAACAACGTGCCATTTATTTTAAAAGACCATATTCCTTTAACTTATACTGAAGTGTTCTAATTGAAATACCTAATATTTTTGCCGCATTGCGTCTATGTCCATCTGTTTCCCGGATGGTTGTCTCAATCGCTTCTTTTTCCAGGTCTCGTATACTGCGAAGCTGTTTGGTGGCCGACACAGAGATGTCTTCGATAAAAGGGGATGTTAACTGCGGCAGTGTCAGCTTGGAGTTCCGGCTTAAAATGATGGCTCGCTCAATAACATTATGTAATTCCCTCATATTGCCTGGCCATTCGTAAGATTTGATCTGTTTTAAGGAATCAGTTGATATGTCAGAAACCTTTTTCCCCACCCTCATGGATATCGATTGTACAAGGTAATTAGTCAGCTTTTGTATTGCCCCAAGGCGCTTTCTCAGAGGAGGAAGGGTGACTGGAAAGACATTCAAACGATAGTAAAGGTCTTCTCTAAAACGTTTTTCACGTATGCCTGTCATCAGATCCTGGTTGGTAGCGGCAATTATTCTTGCTCTGGTATTGAGGGTAGTAGTGCCGCCTACCCTTTCAAATGTCCTTTCCTGTAATATTCGCAGAAATTTTGCTTGAGCGGATAGGGGCATTTCCCCTATTTCATCCAGGAATATGGTCCCATTTTGAGCAAGCTCGAATTTCCCCCTCTTGGTCTTGATTGCTCCGGTAAAAGCGCCTTTTTCATGTCCGAAGAGTTCGGACTCAATAAGTGTTTCAGGCATTGCAGCGCAATTAAGCTCTACAAACGGACCTTTTCGCTCACTCAAATGATGAATAGCCTTGGCTACAAGGCTCTTTCCTGTACCGCTTTCTCCCTGAAGTAACACTGTGGCGTCTGTTTTGGCAACATGCTGTATTTCTCTCCAGACCTCTTCCATACCCGCGAAAAGTACATCGGTAGGTGGAAGGCCTTCGGCAAGCTGGTCTCTCCATATGGTGTTTGCCGCCATGAGGGTCTGGCGTTCCAACACCCTGGATACTGCCATTCGTAATTCATCCGGATTTTTGAGAGGCTTTATTAGATAGTCTAAAGCCCCTTTCTTCATTGCCTCCACGGCATTTTCCACAGTGGCATAAGCTGTAAGTATTATGAAATCGATTTCCGGTTTTTCTGATTTTACCTTTTTCAAGAGATCAAGACCGCTTATATCAGGCATTTTGAGATCAGTGATTACAAGGTTGGGAGAAAATTCATCAATGGTGCTCAGGGCATTGATGCCGCTACTGGCGGATTTAACTTGATAGCCTGACCGAGTTAGAATCCGGGTAAGGAGAACAATCAATGATCTTTCGTCGTCTACTACCAGAATACGAAAATTATTAGGTTCCATAGTCATTTTTTTGTTTCTAATCTAATTATTTAAGCTTATTCTAGCAAGTCATTATGGATTGTCTTTTTCTTATAAATCCCATAGCAGGAGGCCGCACCGGGAAAAAAATTGCCGATGAACTAAGGCGTGGCATTCATGTACGGGATTTTCGCAATCATGTTTTTTTTACTAATCCCGAACTGATTGAAACTCAGATACCGTCATTGGCTTCAGGCCGTGACCTGATTGTGGTTGCAGGAGGTGATGGCACGGTATCGGCGATTGCGTGCGTACTTGGTACTCTTGACAGGCCACCGCCCCTTGCCGTTTTGCCACTTGGTACTGGAAACGATCTGGCAAGAAGCCTGGGTTGGTGGGAAGTATGGAAACGCGGTAGCCTTGACTATTTCTGGTCAGGAATTATCGCAGGAAAGGTTGAAGCGATGGACCTCTGGTCCTGCAAAGCGGATTCCAGATTTATAGGTTATGCAGGTTTTGGCCTTGACGCGAGGATAGTGGCTTCTGTTTCCAGAATACGCATGAAAAGTCTATGTCATAATTTTGGCAAGAGATGGAACCAGTTTCTTTATGTTGCCTTTGGCCTGAAACATATACTTTTGCTTATGCTAAAACTTGGTGCGACTGGGATGGAAGTCCGTTTCTTTGATAAAAAAGGCGACATAAATAGAATCAGGCTGAGGGATCATGCCGCTTTAATCCTTTCTAATATTGATCGCTATGCGGGAGGGGGCGCTCTTTCATCTACATCTTGTCGGAACGATGGAAAATTAGAAGCCTATGTCATTCCAACCATCAGGGCATATCTGGGACTGCTATTGAGGGGTCGTGTTGCTTATCTTGCAAATCCCAGGGCCACTTATCAGGCCTGTTCTGTAAAAATCATTGGCAAACAAGATCTTCCTGTACAGCTTGACGGTGAATGGATAAAAGAATGCGCGGAAGGAGATGCCATTACAATACAACATGTGAGGGCTTTACCAGTACTCGTACCTCCGGCCGACTTTACTGTAAAGGAAACTATCGGCAGTTGCTGGTCCAGAAGCCCTATCCTAAAGAAGGATAGTTCATCGATACTGCCGGATCCTGCTGGAACTGGACGTAATTGAACTTTTTTTAAAAAATTTGTCTCAAGCTGCGTTCTGTCCGAAGAGTAAAATAAACAGTCAACAGAATTTCAACAGGTATTTCTTGTAAATAGTGAACAGATATCTATTCCGGGAGGATTGTCATGCCTGAAAGACGTAAAATACCGCGTTATCCCGCCAAGTTTCGTGTATATTTCCCAAGTTTCAATATATGGGGAAATACTTCCAATATCTCATTAGATGGATGTTATGTGGCGGTAGATGTCCCCATGTCTCAGGGGTTCATCACTGACTTGCTGCTTGAATTGCCCGTAGTGGGGGTAATCGCTCTTAAGGGTTATATACAGCATTTAGGAAAGGAGAATTCAGGAGCCGGCCTTCAGTTTGTCCAGGTGAGGTTTGAGTTTGCCGAGTCAGATTACTTCAATTTATACTCACAATTTTTAAAGACTATATCTCAACTTGAGAAAATAAGAGCAGATTACATGGATCTGGTACACCAGGATCGGCTGAAACTTTGTACCATGCCAATTGAGCCGGAAAACGCCGAAACTCCTTCAGCCTCTTGAAAGATTCAAGATTTTAGCAAGAGATAAAAGAGTGAGGAAACGATTTGATTAATTTGCTGACATTCATTTGGCCCGCTCTGGTCTTTTTGCTGGGTACCTGTATAGGCAGCTTTTTGAATGTGTGCATATGCCGGTTGCCTCAGAATATGTCGATAGTAAAACCCGGTTCTGCCTGCCCGAAATGTGGTCACAGGCTGAAATGGTGGGAAAACATCCCGATACTGAGTTTTTTGTTTTTAAAGGGTAAATGCAGATCTTGCGGGACGAGGATCTCCTTGAGGTATCCCACGGTAGAGTTATTAAGTGGTCTTCTGGCCCTTGCGCTTTGGTACAGGTTTGGCCTTGGCCCTGAAATTTTTATTTATTTTTATTTTTCAGCATGTCTCATAATTGTCACATTTGTTGATCTTTCGCATCGAATCATTCCGGACGCCGTGTCTTTGTCTGGAATCGCCATTGGTTTCCTTTCCTCCTTTTTGCTTCCTGGATTGTCATGGTGGGATTCTCTGCTGGGTATATTAATGGGTGGTGGCATCCTCTTTCTTGTGGCATGGGGATATTATATTTTAGCTCATCGGGAGGGAATGGGAGGCGGAGACATCAAACTCCTTGCTATGATAGGGGCCTTTTTGGGCTGGCAGGCAATACCGCTTGTGATCCTTTTGAGTGCTGCGGTGGGTTCAGTTGCTGGGTTGGCTTTAATGTCAGTCCAGAAAGGAGATAGACACATGGCTATATCTTATGGTCCCTTTTTGGCTGGGGCTGCTCTCATAACGCTGTTTTGGGGACGTGAACTTACAGCCTGGTATTTGGTTTTTATCTCCAGAGGCTAAAGGCGTTCTGTAAAAAGAAAATGTTAAGAAAGTTTTCTGATCAGGAAAATGCCGTGGGTAAACGTCGAATTCTGGTTATTGATGATGAATATGACGTAAGGAATATAGTTACCGGCATATTGACCTCTAAAAAGGCCGGATATGATGTTGTCCAAGCGGCTAATACCATTGAAGGACTGGATTTGGCACAAAAACAGTCCTTTGATCACATAATTAGTGATATTTACATGCAGCCTGAGGACGGGCTCCAATTTCTAAAAAAAGCCAAGGACGCCGGCATATCGGCCAATATCATCATGATGTCCGGCCAGGCCGATATTGATATGGCCCTTGAGGCTATAAAGATAGGGGCGTGTGATTTCATCTTTAAACCCCTAGTGTCGGAACATCTGCTTTTCGTATTGCGCAGGGCTGAGGAAAAGACCATAATCCTAAAAGAAAATGCCTTTTTAAAGGCAGAGGTACAAGAAAAATATTCGTTTCACAATATTGTTGCCAAGAGTCCTCAGATTAGACACATTTTTGAGGTCATTCAAAGGGTATCGGATTACAAGACCACTGTACTGATAACCGGTGAGAGCGGGACAGGAAAAGAACTTGTAGCCAAGGCAATTCACTTTAATAGCATCAGGGCGAAGGCACCTTTTGTACCAATCAATTGCGCGGGCATCCCTGAGAATCTGCTTGAGAGTGAACTTTTCGGTTATGTAAAAGGGGCCTTCACAGATGCTGTCAAGGCCAAAAAGGGACTCTTTGAAGAGGCCGATAAGGGGACCCTGTTTTTAGACGAGTTGGGTGAGATGCCTTTGGCTCTGCAGGTCAGGCTTTTGAGGGTACTGCAGGAAGAAGAGGTGAGACCTCTGGGCGATACGCGCTGTATCCAGATAGATGTGCGGATAGTGGCGGCCACTGCAAAGGATCTTGCGCGAGAGGTTAATAAAGGCAATTTCAGAGAGGACCTGTTTTACAGAATAAACGTGCTCACAATAGTTATACCTGCCCTGAGAGACAGGAAAGAGGATATTCCATTACTGGTTGATCACTTTATAGAAAGGTATAATTTCCGCTTAAATAAGAATGTGGAGGGGGCCAGTCCTGATGTGATGCACCTTTTTCTGGAATACAAGTGGCCAGGGAATGTCCGTGAGCTTGAAAATGCCATAGAAAGAGCAATGGTCTATTCGGATACCTCAATGATACGTACAAGGGATCTTCCGCCTCATATAAGGGCAGGTCTTGAAGACGAAGGCACGCCTCTTACATCAGGCCTTGATATATCAGATTTTTCCATTAAGAAGAGCAGCAAGGTGCTGGAGCGAGAACTGATAATAAAGGCCCTCAACAAAACCAGGGGTAATAAGACCAAGGCCTCCCACCTTCTTGAGATCAGCCTGCCTGCCCTTTTATACAAGATGAAGGACTATGGGCTTGAGGCAGAATTTTAGTATACAAAAGACCTTTCGGCAGAAACCAGTAATCAGCAGTAATTACTAAATCAATCCCACTGACTTCTTCAGTGATTTTACTTCGGAGTCAGTCAATATTCTGTATTTGCCTGGTTGTAATTTCCCAAGTTTTACTGTCCCTATTTTAATACGTACAAGTCTGATTACTGGATGGTTTACCTTATTTAACATCAACCTTATCTGGCGTTTTCTGCCCTCCTTCAGCACAATTTCCAAAACTGTTGAGCGCCTTGTAGTTTTGCGTATACTTATTTTACAAGGCAATGTCATTCTGCCTTCTATATCTACACCCTGTCTGAGGAGGTCCAGTACCGCCCGTGAAGGTCTTTCGCTCACGGTTGCAAGGTACGTCTTCGCAGCCTTGTGGCTTGGATGCAATAGCCTGTGGGTCAATGTCCCGTCATTCGTGAGGAGGAGCAATCCCTCACTGTCTTTGTCAAGACGTCCTACGGGATAGATTCGCCAGGGGACTTTTCCAAGCAGATCCATTATAGTGGTCCGTCCGTAGGGATCATGAATTGTAGTCAGCACCCCTTTGGGTTTGTTAAGCAAAAGATAGATGGGCGACCTTTTACAAAGGATCTCGGTCTTGTCAACACAGATGACATTCATGTATGGATCGACCTTTGAGCCAAGTTCTATAACAATTTTGTCATCTACAGTGACCCGGCCTGAGCGGATGAGTGTCTCTGCTTTTCTTCTGGAGCAAACACCGGCATCGGCAAGGTATTTTTGCAGTCTTATCATAACTGGCCTATAGTGATCGTCTGGAGCAGCGAATATGATATCATAATTCTACTTTAAAAAGGCAACATGCGTGCATTGCTTTAATTTTGCAGGCGGTGAGACATATGATAGCGAGCAATTATCAGATGTGGGAATTTTTACGCCTTGCATCTCGGTCCTTTTGAGCAGGGTAATATTTTTAAAGGTTCTGGTCCTTTAATCATATCATAAATTTGGAAATTATTGTTTTTCAATGCTATGTCCATATTTTTCAGTTTTTCTGATAATCCATTTGGTGCCACATTTCAGGAAAGTGGTTGTGAGTTTCCCCGGTACGAATTACATCTAACCGGAAGACCGTGAAAGAAATATAAAATGTGATAAAGGCATGGCTCTGACACGACCATTACTGATGATATATAACCTTATTCAGGCTGCGGCCATGCCGTGCTTGGGTCCTCTGGTCCTGCTATATTTTTTTTCCAGGTCCAAGTATAGGGGCCATTTGGCAGGAAGGCTTGGAAGGCTTCCCGACCTCTCTCCCCTCAAAGGGCGGTCTCCAAGAATATGGGTTCATGCCTTGTCAGTTGGGGAAGTAAATGCAGCATCGGCCCTGGTAAAGGCTATTTCGCAAAGATGGCAAGGGGCAGGGATAATCTGTTCTGCCACCACAGCCACGGGGCTCACTACTTTAAAAAGAAAGCTGGGCCATACTGCCCATGTGATAACAACAACTCCTTTTGATCTGCTGCCTTTAGTAAATAAAGTACTAAAGGAAATCTCGCCTGACTGCTTTATTCTGGTTGAGACGGATATCTGGCCCAACCTGATATGGAGCATGAGAAAATCAGGTATCCGTACAATGTTGGTAAATGGCAGCCTCTCTTCCCTTTCAGCGGGTAGACTTTCACATCTGGAACCTGTTAAGGACATACTGTACGGAGGCTTTGATTCGCTCGCCATGCAGTCATCTTATGACAGTAGACGGCTCTTGAAGCTTGGTTGTAATCCGGACAAAGTGAGTGCTCCCGGAAACCTGAAATACGATATTGAAGTGCCCAAAATTGAAGAATCTGAAAAAGTGCTTCTCAGAAAGGTCACAGGTCTTAAGGACATGTCACCACTCTGGGTGGCTGGAAGCACGCATCCTGGAGAGGAAGATTTGATATTTGCCGCCCATAGGGACCTTAAACAG
>Ga0180431_10006212_pt1 | contig 14244 bp, 13 predicted proteins | sample SS_ome_11_FD_132459 | JGI IMG/M metagenome (GOLD analysis project Ga0180431, IMG submission 132459) | Hypersaline lake sediment archaeal communities from the Salton Sea, California, USA - SS_1_MS_1 metaG | ecosystem: Environmental > Aquatic > Non-marine Saline and Alkaline > Hypersaline >... | reverse complement strand
GATTCCGATCCTACGGAAGCCCGATGTGTGTCCACAGGAGGCGGCGCTGGTCTTCGAGTTGAGTTGGATCCGCGGTCCCTACATCGAGGGCCCCGAGATCGCCTTCCTTCCGACTGAGGGGGGAACGGTGGTGTTTCCGGAGAAGCGGGTGCTGGGGGCTTACCCCGCGTGGGATCACGAAGGCGGCAGGATCATCTTCGTGGGTGACTACGGGCACCGATACCGGTGCCTGCTGCTCCTGGAGCTGGACGAACGACTCCTCTACTCGGACTCGGATCGGAAGGCGCCCAGCGCCTCCTCCTCCTTGTAGTAGGAGTCGAAGACCTGCAGGAGCTTGGTCACCATCATCACGCGCGAGACCTTTTCGTTCGCGTTGCAGATCTTCATGGTCCCGTCGGCATTGGTGATGCTGGTGTAGGCCGCCGCCACGATCCCGATGCCGGTCGAGTTGACGAAACCGACGCGGTCCATGTTGAGAAGGAACTTCCGTTCTCCCTTCTCGATCTGCTCCGCGATCGCCTCCTTGATCTTGAAGGAGTCGGGACCTCCCTCGAGGTTCCCTGTGAGATCATAGACGACAACGTCGCCTTCTTTACGCGCGCCGAACTTCATTGAGCTTCCTCCACCTCCGAGCCTCTGAGAATGCGCGTAGCATACGTGCCGAGCGTCCGGGTCGCAAGGGCCGGGAGCTAGGGCGAGGGCAAGCGGTACCGGATCTCCCAGGGAATCCTCTCCCCCTGAAGGAAATACCGGCGCCACATGACCAGCGGCCGCTCCCCGGTCTCCAGCCGGTAGAGCGGTTCGGGGTCGACCTCCAGGATCGCTGCGCCCGGGGGGAGTTGCACAGTCCGGGTGACGAGGCGGTTGTCCGGGTAGTCACCCGTGTGGCGGAAGACCCACTCTTCGCCGTCGCGCCAGGTAACGCTCTTCTCCCGGTAGCTGGTCGTGGTGACGACCTCCTCACCCGGCAGGGCGGGGCGATCGAGGTGGACGCTCACGAGCTTCCGATCTTCTCCCCGATCCTGGATCTCGATGGGGAGCTCTCGTCCGAAGCTATCCCGAACCCGCAGGCTCTCCAAATAGCCGAACTCGTGCCGCGCATAGCCCCAACGGACCCGATTCAGCACGCGCGCATGCGGATTCTTCCAGCGCATGGTGGCATGGATGTCGACCTCACCGGAGACACCGATCGTCTCGAAGGTCTCATACTCGATCGGCGCGTCACCTTCGGCGGACAATCCGTGTAGCTCGACCCGTGCGTCATCGACCCGTGAAAACTCACTCTGCGGTATGATAAGACACTGGTCCGCGCTCTGAACCAAATAGCTCCCCTGCCGGTAGGGGATGATAAGTCCTTCGAGCCTGCGCCCATCACGCAGCTGTACCGTGTGTACTCGGGGACGCGCGCGGAGAAGCAGATAGGCCCCCCCGGCCGCCAGGAAGAGTCCCAGGGCGACCACCATCGCTGCCTGCCGACGATTCATGACTCCCTCCCGCTCGTCATCATCAGAATGGAACCGGCAGCTCCACGTGCGCCTCCGGCGGAGGCGCGTCGCCCCGTTCGCGTGCCGTCCATTCCACGTAGGAAAGCACCGGCGTTGATGCGACCCATGCCGCTGGCAACGACGACGCCCGATACGCCCGCCAAGCCTGGAATCCCAGAATCACCACACCCAGCATCGCCGCCGCGGTCACCCAACTCCCCCAGGCCCCCGGCACCAACCACCGCCGGATCCGATCACGCCTGGCGTCCTCCGCCGCGGCCGCCATCACCGCCGCCCGATCTTCGGGTGTGGAGTCGAGCGTCGCCAAATCGGACCACCTCGCGCGAAGGCGTTCCTGCTCTTTGACTCTCCGTCGGCAGTCGCGACAGGAGGTCAGGTGCTCCTTGAGGGCTGCTTCTTCGCCTCCAGGCAGCTCTCCATCGAGCCAGCGCGTGATGCGCGCCGCCCAACGCGAACAGGGATCTTTCATGACCCGATCTCCTCTCGCGCGAGCTGCCGGCGCAGGGCAACGATCGCCTTGTGCTTGCGCGACGCGACCGTGCCTTCGGGGCACTTGCACACGCGAGCGATGTCCGCGTAGCTCAGGCCCTCGAGCTCGCTGAGAACGAAGGCTGCGCGTTGATCTTCCGGCAACCCTTGGATCGCATTCCATACTCGCCGGCGCCGATCCTCCTGCTCTCTCCGATCGTCGGGGAGATCCGGCGTCCGACCGGCGACAGCGCTTCCCGACACCTCTGCCGTGAGCGGCGTCTCGGGATGGCGGCCGCGGCGACGGTGGATCTCCCGGGTGAGATTGCGCACGATGGTGTACAGGTAGGTCGTGAACCGGCCGCGGGCCTCATAGCGGCGCGCGGCTTTGAGCAGGCGGAGGAAGGATTCCTGTGCCACGTCGCGCGCCGATTCGGCATCTCCCAGCAGGCGGTAGGCCACATTGAGCGCGCGGGCGTGGTGTCGATCGACCAGAATTCCGAAGGCTGCCATATCGCCCTCTCCCGAACGGCGCATCAGCTCGTCGTCAGACTCGCGACCACCACGTCCTGAACCTCCCCGATCCCCTGGTGCCATGCAACCCAGACCGATGAGCCCGAGGCGGATATCGCCGGTGAGCGCGCATCGCACTCCGAGTCGGATACCACAACCGGACCACGCCAGCCGCTCGCATCGTGCACCGAGCAGAGCATCTGCCAGTGCTCGCCATCCTTGTGGCTCCAAGCTACCCATGCACGTCCTTCGGCGTCCACCGCCACGACCGGCGTCGAGTTGCGCCCGGCGCGGCAGCCGGGAAGCGGCTCGGGCGCCGTCCACCCGTCACCCTGATGGCGGGATACGTAGATGCTCCAGGGCACCGGCTCCGGTGGACTGAAGCCTTCCCGCATCTGCCACACCAGCCAGGTTTCGTTTTCGGTGGCCGCGATCGACGGGTAGCGTCCACCGCCGCACACCTCGACCGGCTCGGACCACCGTGCATCCGATGCCCAGGCTGCGTAGATCCCGGTCGGCTTCGGGTAGTGCTGCATCCACGCATAGGCCACGCCGTCCTTGGCCGGACACCCGCTGTGATACCAAGCGAATCCCGACTCGCCGCACTCTGGAACGCGGGCTACCGCCGACCAGTCGCCGTCTCGCCAGGTGCGATAGTGGGGACGTCGCCCGTTGGCGACCCAGGTGTTCCAAGCGAGCCAGATCGTACCGTCATCTCCCTGCGCCAGCCAGGGGGAATGATGATCCAGGTTGCGACGCTGGCTGATGCTCCAGCGCTGCGCCTCGTCGCCTATGTGTGCGGCAATGATCTGGTACGCATCATCGATCCGTTCGCTCCACGCGACCCAGCATCCTCCCGAACTCCCCGGGCAAAGGGTCGCCTTGAAGGCGTCCGTCGCTCCGGTGATCCGCTGGGAGGAACAGGCATCCCCGGTGATCTCCCCGACGAAGATGCCTTGCGCGGGATGATCCCAGGCCACCCAGCACCGATCCGGTCCCGCCGACGCCAGCGCGGGGAACCGCCCCTCGCCGACGATCATCGGTTTCACCTCGATCGCCCACTCGGACGCCGCATCCCGCGCGGGTGTGCGCCGCGAACCATCACCGATCTCGGGCATCGGACAGCCGCCCGGGCCGCAATCGGTGTGGAACGCCCGCGCGATCGGGGACTCGACTCTCTCCCATTGGATGGCCCTCTTGGGCAGGCTCCAGGCCCCATCGTGCTTCTGGAAGATCCCCCGCGCCAGCGGTCGATACCCGGCGCGCGGGCCATCCCAGCGTGCGATCACGAAATCCTGTGAACCGTCGTAGACGAAGCCCCGCCGAAACGGACCGGTCCCGGTGCGGACGATGAGATAGCGCTCCGGGTTCCACGGGTTCGGCCAGCAGAACTCGAGGCCCAGGTCGTCGCCGGTGAGCATCGTATCTCCGAAGGCGATCGCGGAGGCCTGGACCTTGAAGGGAACGCGCTCGCTCAGTTCACGAAGAAGGCGGTTCTCCCCCACGTTGCCGATCACGTACAAGTTGTGCCGGCGCAGATCCTCGGCAGTTACCTCCCGGGCGTACTTGGTCTGAAACCTGATCTCCCTCAGACCCGAGAAGTACTCGCGGGGATCGACATCGGTCTCATCCCCGAAGACCACGAGCGCCTTCTCGTCTTCATTGACGCAGTTGAAGGCCTTCTTGAGCGGCCCTCCCGGACGAAAGGGTCTCACCCCCTTCAAATGCGCCCGCACCGCGTCATAGGCTCGATGGGTCAACGTCTGCGACGCCGCGTAGAGGCGACGGCCGCGGTGGAAGAGGGCTTGACCCGGAAGCCCCGGGCATCCCGTCCAAAGGGGATCGGGTTCGGTGAGGATCGGATAGTCGATGTGGTGATGCTTGATGAAGTCGATGAGATCGCGCTGCTCCTCCAGAATATCTACACCAAACGTCTGCACACCCACTTCGGCCAAGCCCTCCCCGAAGTTCTCCGCGTACTCGTGGCTGTTGAGCACGCAGTACCCGCAGCCCGCGGAGTGCACGAAATCGATCAGCACCCAGTCGGGTGATCGCAGATCATGGCGCACGCCCCACAGATCGGTCGCTTCCGAGCAGGGGAGCTCGGGACCCCGCGGCCGGCAGCTCGTCAGCGGGAAGAGGGCCAAGGTGAGCAGGATTCCGGGGATCAGGCGTCGATTCATCTCGAACCTCCTTTGTCCTTTTCGACCTTCGTATGGGAAATGCCGCCGGGCGGAAATCCTTCACGGCTTTCTTGGGAAAAGCGCTATCGGATTCATCTCTTGGGGATTACGCTGGCACCTGGGCACAGATCCCCCGTCCCGGAGGAGAAGATCGATGGACCATCGAGACGTCGGCCGCTACTGGGATGCCAACGCGGACACGTGGACCCGCCTCGTCCGCCTCGGCTACGACACCTACCGCGACCAGGTCAACACGCCCGCGTTCCTGGCGATGCTGCCGGACGTCGCGGAGCTGAGCGGTCTCGACATCGGCTGCGGTGAGGGCTATAACACGAGGCTCCTCGCCGAGCGGGGGGCGCGGATGACCGGCATCGATGTCTCTCCCCGCTTCGTCAGGCACGCACAGGCCCAGGAGCGGCAAGAGCCGCACGGCATCCACTACCAGGTCGCCAGCGCGGTGGAGATCCCCTTTCCCGACGAGGCGTTCGATTTCGCGGTCGGCTTCATGAGCTTCATGGACATCCCCGAGCACGAAGCGGTCGTCCGCGAGGCGCATCGGGTGATCAAGCCGGGGGGCACCCTGCAGTTCTCGATCAGCCATCCCTGCTTCTCGACGCGCGCCTGGGGATGGATCCGCAATGACGAGGGCCGGCGCGTGGCGCTCACCTGTGGTGACTACTTCCGGCCCGAGGAGGGGGAGATCGAGGAGTGGATCTTCAGCGCGGCGCCGGATGACCTCAAGGCGGATCTTCCCCCCTTCCGGATCCCCCGCTTCACACGCACGCTGAGCGATTGGATGAATCTACTCCTCGAAACCGGCTTCCTCTTGGAGAGATTCGACGAACCCCGGGCATCGGATGACGTCGTCGCCCGCCACCCCAACTTGTACGACACGCAGATCGTGGCATATTTCCTCATTGTCCGCTGCCGCCGAATCTAAGGAATCCGATGGACGGCACCCCACCTCGGGGGAGTATCATGGAGGGAGCCTGATGGGACGGGGCTTTCGGCGACAGGAGGTGGACGCATGGATACGGATGTGGGCAGCACGACCGTCATCGCCGGGGCACAGAAGATCTTCGAAGATCTGGCCGAAGATGTCGCGAGCCACGTCCATGCCACGCGCGATCACGTCTACCCGCAACCTCACACGTACCTGACCACGCACCTGGTCTGCATGAAGGCCGCCGGCTGGACCAACATCGACTTCGACACCTTGGCCGCCGTGTCCGGAGCCTCGGCCCTCTTCGGGTTCCAGCCCGGCACGTTCACTCCCAAGTATGCGCTTCTGCACATCGAGATCGATCGGCGCATCGAAGAGGCGACCGGCTTCGGTTGGGAGTGGGTGCGCTTCGAGGGAACCGAGGAGGCCTGGCGAATCCTGAGAGAGACGATTGCCTCGCATCGTGCGGTCAAGGGGTGGTACGGGGAGAGCATCCTCTATTCGGGGATTGTCGAAGGCGACGACCCCCAGGAGCGAAAGGTGCTGGCCCTTTGCGATGGGTCCGACTACCTCGATGAATGGTGGGGTTGGCAGGAATTCTGCGAATCCGGCATCCAGCAGGGCAAGGGCTCCTGGGGTCGCCACACCGAGCCGGTGGCCATGTTGGCTCCCGACACGCTGGCACTCCGCGTCGTTCGCGATCTGGTCGACTGGGCGGGAGAGCATCCGCAGGAGGTCCGTCACCGGTTTCCGGAAGCCGCCTTCGGGTTGGCGGGCATCGCCGCCTATCGGGATGCCTGCGCGGACGTCGATGCGTATCCCGATTGCCGCGCCTGCCACGACGTCAACCCGCAGTGGGCCGTCCGCAACTCGACCGCCCGCTACCTGGAACGGATCGTGGCCGGCGACGTCGCCCCCCCGGCAACGCGAGAAGCCATCCGCAAAGCGGCGGGCCTCTACAAAGACGCCTACGCCGCGTGGAGGCAGTTCAACCAACTCCTCGGCCCCGCGGCCCCGGAGTCCGCCGGCCGCAGACCGGGCATTCGCCACGCCGCCGCGCGCAGCATCGATGATGCCCTGCGATTCGAAACCCAAGCGATCCGGTTGTTACGGAAGGCCCTGAAGGTCTGGTGATGGACATCATGGAGGAAACATGCGCACGTCACTTCTGCTTCTGCTGCTCATGGCGGCCGGGATTGCCGGCGCCACCGATGTCCCTCCCGGAACGGTAAGCGGAGTCTGGAGCGCGGAGGGATCACCCTATCACGTACTGGGCGATATCACCATCCCGAGCGGTGAGGGTCTTCTGGTCGAAGCCGGCGTCACCGTGGTGTTCGAGGGCGACTACCAGCTCACCGCGGAGGGCGTGCTGACGGCCCACGGCACCGAGGCCGATTCGATCACCTTCTCGGCGGCCACCGCTTGGGCGGGCGTCCGTTTGGAACACGAATCGCTTGCCAGTGCGCTTTCCTTCTGCCGCATCACCGGGGCCGAGACGGGGGTGAAGTCGGTCGCCTCGCCCGTCTCCGTCTCTCACTGCCGGCTCTCCGAGCACGTGACCGCGATCGATGTCTTCGGCGTCGGTGAGACCGATCCCCCCACCGTGACGATCGCTCACAGCTACATCAGCGATTGCCAGAACCACGGCATCTTCATCGTCGAGAACTCGAACACGCGCATTTGTGACTGCGAGATCACCCGCTGCGCGCTCGACGGTTCACCTCGAGGCGCAATCCAGCTCAGCAATCAATCCGCCGGCGGGCACAACGACCCTCAGCTCGACGGCAACTGGATTCACCACAACGTGTGGCAGGGGTTGACCGCCTTCGACATCACCGGTGCCGGCAACATCCGCCCCACCGTGACCGACAACACGATCGAGTATAACTACACCGGCGTCTACTTACTCTACGCCTCGGGTCGCTTCGACCGCAATCAGATCAATCAAAACTTCGTCGAGGGTAACCCCAACTCGGGAGCGGGGGTGATGGTCTACGGCGCAGCGGCCCTTCCCACCTTTACGCGCTGCACGTTCACCGGCAACTTCACCGGCTTCTACGTCGTCGAGGGCGCGAGTGTGAACCTCGGCGACCTGCAGAATGGCGATCCGACCGATGATGGAGAGAACCACATCTACGGTAATGTCGATCCGGGCAACAACACCTGGAGCGTCTACAACGCCTCCGCGGCCGACATCAAGGCCGAGAACAACACCTGGGACAGCGACGACTTCGGTGAGATCGCCGAGACGATCTTCGATGGCAACGACAGCCCCGCCTCCGGCATCGTCGACTTCGATCCCATCCGGCCGCTGGCCGCCGTCGACCTCCTGGGTGCCCCGGGGCAGGCGTCGATCTCCTGCCAGCCGAATCCCTTCCGTGGCCACACCAACATTCTTTGGGACAGCGGCCCGGGGCCGTCCGGCGACGCGATTCAGATCTTCAGTGCCGACGGTCGTTTGATTCGGACGCTGCTATCCGAATCGGGCGTGACCGCCTGGGATGCGACCGACGAGAGCGGTCGCGCCCTACCCGCCGGGTGCTATTGGGCGCGAACTGCGCCCGGGCGTGCTGTTCATCCCCTGCGGCTCCTGCGCTGATCGATGCCCGGCTACTACGCCGACAAACTGGCCGCCGATCGCCTCCGCCGATGCTACGAACTGGCCCCTCCGCCGACCCGGGCCTACCTGCGTGCGGAGATCGACTTCGTGCGGGAACGCTGCCGGGCGACCATGAGCCTGCTGGAGCTCGGCTGCGGGTACGGCCGGGTGCTTCTCGGCCTACGCGGCGCGGCCCGGTGGATGGTCGGTATCGATACCTCCCCCGCGAGCCTCGCGTTGGGATGCGAGGCCCGGGACACCGCCGATCGGATTGATCTCCTGGCCATGGATGCGACGCGCCTCGGCTTTGCCGCCCAATGCTTCGATCTGGTCGTCTGCATCCAGAACGGGATCTCCGCCTTTGGGGTCGACCGGACAGCGCTGGTGCGCGAGGCGATCCGGGTGACTCGACCGGGCGGGCGGGCGCTCTTCTCCAGCTACGCCGCGGGCTTCTGGGAAGATCGTCTGGAGTGGTTCCGCATCCAGGCCGATCACGGTCTGATCGGCGAGATCGACTGGACAGCAACCGGCGGGGGTGTGATTGTCTGCACCGACGGATTCCGCGCCACCACGGTGGGACGCGAGGAGTTCCGGGCATTAGCCCGGGCGCTGGGCGTTGCCGCCGAGATCACCGAGGTGGCCGGATCGAGCTTGTTCTGTGAGTTCCAGGCCTCCTAGCCCGGGAGTTCCCCCATGGATCGGATGACCTGCTTGGCGCTGCTGTGGACGATCGTCGGTGCATCGTGTTCAGCGAACCGCATCGAACCCGCCCCGCTCATCCCCGCAACCCGTATCACGCACGATCGCATCGGCGAGTGCAGCGGCATCGTGTGGCTCGACGGCGCCTATGTCGTGCACAACGACAGCGGGGATGACCCGGTTCTCTATCGCAGCCCCACCCTCGATTTCACCAACGCGGAGGTCCTGTCCGCTCCCATCGAGGAGGCGATCGACTGGGAAGACATCACCGTCTTCGAAGGCGATCTCCTGGTGGGCGACATCGGCGACAACCGCCGCGAACGAGACGACATCACTCTCTACCGCCTCTCCTACGCCTCGGGCGCCTTGGAGCTCCGCGCCACCTATCCCGTACGCTACCCGGACGAGCGCCATGACGCCGAAGGCCTCACGGTCGTCGATGGCAAGGTCTGCATCATCAGCAAGGCCCGTGAGGAGAAGGTGACCAACGTCTACATCTTCGATGAGTTGCACGACCAGGCCGACAACGTCCCCCGGCTGGCATCTCAACTGGAAATCGGAGAGGGCGAGCAGATCACCGCCGCCGACACCGACCCGGAGACCGGAACGCTCGTGCTGCTGACCTACACGCACATCCTACGCTACGCACCGGATCGGATCGCCGGCCCCCCCGAAGCGTCCACGCTGATCGGCGCCCGGCAGTGCGAAGCGCTCTGCTTTCACGGACACCAACTCATCATCACCAACGAACAGCGCGATGTCTTCGTGCTGGACGAGTTCCTCCGGAGCCGCCCCGATGCGCTGCTCCCCCCTCGCGGTGCGGGCCAACTGCCCGTCACCGGCACCCATCTCCCCCTGCCGCTCAAGAACGCGCGCGAGGGCGAGCAGTTCTCCTGGCGGCTGGACGGGGAGATCCTCAGCCTGCACGCCGAGCTTTGCTGCTCACAGGATGCCGAACCGACCGTACCGGCCGAGGCCGAGGGTGAACGCGCGCGCATCGGCTCGTCCATCATTCTCGCCTTCGGAATCGAAGAACGCCTGAGAACCACCGCGCAGGAATTCCTGCTGACCGTGGGCGTGACGAACCAGGGAGAGAGCGGGGTCTGGCGCCTCGATGTCACGGGCCCGCGGCTTCAACTGCAGGCGTACGAGCCCGCCCAGGCCCACGTGGACGTGGCCGACAGCGTCCTTACGGTCGACCTCGCCTTCCCGTTGGCGGAGGCGCTGGGCCAGCCCTTGCCTTCCGCCTTCCTCTTCGATCTGCACGGAATCCGGCTTCGGGGCGATGAGGAGGAAGTCCGCTTCTCGGGCATCGATTCGGCCACGCTATGGAGACCCTACCTTTGGGGCCGGATCACCGTCGGGGCGGATCGATGACGTAGCCCAGCATGCCCTCGAGCGACTGACGCAGCCAGTGCCGCTCCCGCTCGCGGATATCCTCGGCCAGCAGGGGAAAGGTCTGATAGCACGCGTCGTCGGCAAGGAGCCGCTCGTGCATCGCGCCCGACATCGCCTCGGCGGCGGACCGCAGGTCGTCCGCGTCGTCCGGCTTGAGCTCCCTCACCCAGTCGACCCAATCGATCAGTTGCTTCCTTCCCGCCCGCAGGAGGTGGTCCGCACCCCGAACCTCCCCATAGTGCGCGAAGAGGATCCTCTCCGGCATCGGGTCGAGGATCAGGAGCCGATCGATCGAGGCGACCGCTTCCTCCAGGATGAAGCGGGGCGGCGTCGCCGGGCGGAGGAAGAGGCGATGCTCGTGGGGAGCGGGAATCGGACAGCGGATCCCGATCACCTCGCCGGCGATCAGGGCATCCTGATAGACGAACGAGATGTGGTGGGCCGCATGACCCGGCGTCTCGACGACGCGGATCCCGCGCTGCTCCAGCTCTTCGGGCGCGGCAATGCTCGCTTCCGCCACTGGCGCCGGCTCACCGTACACCTCGGCCACCTCGCCCAGTACCGCGAGCGAGCCCCGCCACAGCCGCGCGGGATCGACCACGTGGCCGATCCCCCTTCGATGGGCAACCACACGGGCCGCGGGGTAGGTCCGGAGCAGCTCCCCTACCCCTCCCCCGTGGTCGAGGTGAATGTGGGTCAAGAGGATGTAGTCGATCCGCGAGATCCCGAGCGCCTCGAGCTTCTCCACCAGATAGGGAATCGTCGAGGTCGGACCCGGATCGACCAGAAAGGAAAGCTCCTCGCCTTCGCAAACCCAACAGCTAAGAAACTCCCGGAATCCCGGAACCTCCTGGTCGAGATCGATGAGATGCCACGTCGCCTTCTGTTTCATGACGGTTGAGGATAGCCCCCAGTGCGGCGATCGACAAGGTCCGAGGGCGCGCTATCGATAGCGGCCCACCATCTCGCTCAGACGGGTGCCGCTCAGCAGGAGATCGGACGACTCCGCGCCGTTCAGCCACTCGCTCAAGAGGCGCCTCATCCCTTCTTTGCACTCGGCGTGCCTGAGACAGAGGTCCGCGAATTGCCGAAGCGTCGCGCCTTCTCGGTAGGTATCGGCATAGGTGCGGATCATATGGTTGAAGCGCATCTCGCCCAGGACTCCGTGGAGAACCGCGAAGAAGACCATCCCCTTCGAATAAGACAGATCGGTCAGGTTCTCTTCTCCATACCGGGCGATCGGCACCCTAGCAACCTCCGGTCGCCGGTCGCAAGCCGCACGAAAGCGCTTGCGCATGGCCTCGACTTCGCGGTCCACCGCCCCGTGATCCCCATCCAGGGCCTCCGCGGCGCGGCGCTGTAGGAACATCGCCAGCCCCTCGCTCTCCACGCGGGTGGGAAGCGGATCGAGGCTCCGCGGATTCCAGAGGTGGCTCACCTCGTGATAGAACTGGTACAAGTTGTCGGTCGAGTGGAAGGCGGGCGCGGTCTGGATGATTGTCGTCACATCCGTCTGGGATCCCCAGCCGTCCGGCACCTCGATGACCGTGATGCCGTGGGTGTACAAGCGGGGGCCGAACCAGTCGGTGTAGAGCGAATCGGCCCGCACCATTGCCCGGGCGATCCTCGAGCCGCTGCGGCGATCCTCGGGGAACGTGTAGATCCGCGATCCGTCCTCGCGTTCGAGGACATCGTAGCGGGCGATCGCCACATCCATCCGCCAGGCGGGCAGCAGATTGCGGAAGCGGTAGGTGTGCGTGCCGCGGCCGGACTCGATGCCGACCAACTCCCCGCCGTTGGCCACGACCAAGCTGTCGGGAACCGTCGCCGCGATCGTGTAGTCGAATGCGCTGGGGCCGGCTTGGCGATTCGCGGTCCAGCACGGCACGCCGAGCGCTGGATACGCAAACGCGTCCAATCGAAGAATGGTGAAGCTCGAATCGATGCGGTCCCGGACGTACGACATGCCGGTCTCGGTATAGCCGCGCAGGTAGCCCGCGTACGTGATCGTGAGCGTCAGCTCCGCTCCGGGGGCAATGGGATCGGGCGGCCGGATCGTGATCGCATTGACCTGCATGACTCCCCAGTCGTGGAACGTCTTCACCTGTTGCTCGAACGGCACGGGCCGGTCCCGGGCATCAGTCACCTCCTCCACGACGAGCAGGCGGTAGAGGAGCAGCGGCACCTCTCCCTGTGCCTTCGGTAGGGGGTTCTTGACGGTCAGGCGGCAGACGGCGCGCATCGACTCGGCTCCGTAGTCGGGCACGATCTCCCAGTCGTAGCGAACCGCTCGCAGCGCGATCGGCGCGATCTCCTGACCAACACCCGTGGCCGGAATCAGGGTGAGCAGCAGCCCGGTTGCCAGCGCGAGACATCGGAGCAAGGCGACCATCATCCCATCCTCCCCTACTCCAGAGACGTGCCGCATCCCCGCGGGTGTTCAGCCGAAAACCAGATCACATCGATGCTTGACCCCGCTTCCACCCGCCCCGTACTACCAGGGAGGAGGCTGCCGCTGATGCGATTCTCGAGTGCCGTTCTGGCCACCCAGGCCCCGCCACTCAGCCCGCTCATGGAGCGGGCCGCCCGTGTCCGTGCCGAGGGCCGCGATCTCTTCGTCCTGGCCCAGGCGATGGTCGACTACGATCCGCCGCCCGCGTTCCCCGCCGCGCTCCAGAAGGCTCTGACGGAGGGGGGACCCGCTCTCCACGGCTACGCCCCCGATCCGGGAATCCCCGAGCTGCGCGCGGAGCTGGCCGGCTATCTGGCGCGCTCCTTCGGCCTGACGCGCGATCCGGAGAGTGAGATCCTCGTCACCCCCGGGGCCAACCACGCCGCCTATCTGGCCCTCTCGACCCTCCTCGAGCCCGGCGACGAGGCGCTCCTCATCTCACCCTGGTACTTCAACCACGAGATGACCCTTCGCCTCTTGGGCGCAAAGGCGCGCACCATCACCGCGCGCGCCGAAGAGGGATTCGCACCCCGCATCGCCGAGATCCGCGACGCTTGGAGCCCTGAGCTCCGCGTCATCCTCCTCGTCAATCCGAACAACCCCACCGGAGCGTGCTATCCCCACGATTGGATCGCCTCCTTCGAAGAATCGCTGCGAAGCGATCCCCGGTGGGATGAGGTGTGGATCCTGTCGGATCAGACCTATCAGGAGATCCACTTCACCGGTGCACACCCCCGCTCACCGGTACCCCGCCCGGAGCGGACGCTCACGGTGGGCTCGTTCTCGAAGTGCTTTGCTCTGGCCGGATGGCGGCTCGGGTTCATCACCGGCCCGAGCGGGTTCATCGAGCAGGCGCTCAAGGTCCAGGACAGCTCGGTGATCTGCGCCCCGCGAGGGCCGCAGCGTGCGTTGGCTCACGTGTTGTCGCGCCCCGATCGGATCGAATCCTACCTGGGCCAGAAACGGACCCTCCTCGAGCGGCGGCGGAATGCGCTCCTGCGGCCGCTCCGCAGCGATCGGCGGCTCCGCATCACGACGCCTGCCGGCGCCTGCTTCGCGTTCGTCGGCCTGCCGGAGGGAACCGACGGCGAGCGGTTCGCCTGGGATCTCCTCGAGAAGGAGGCGGTCTTCGTGGTGCCGGGAGTCCACTTCGGCCCCGAGTGGCGCTCCTTCGTGCGGCTCAGCTTCGGGTCGGGAAGCGAGGACCGTTTGGCCGAGGCGGGTTCCCGGATCATCCGGGCGATGGGCTGAGATCGACCGCCCCCGAATGCCGATTCGGCCATGGTCGGCTATCCCTGGCGGATCTTCTTGTCATTCAAGGCACTAGCCCCTCCGCGACACAGATGACCTCTCCATGCCCTGGAGGATAGAGACCGCTCTCGCTTTCCGGGGCAAGGATCCCCGCGACCTGCCGATCAGTATCCTCGGCTGCCCACTCCCCACCCCGGAGGTGCGTCATGGCTTCGCCCGACCTCGAACGATTG
>Ga0180431_10006209_pt1 | contig 14250 bp, 14 predicted proteins | sample SS_ome_11_FD_132459 | JGI IMG/M metagenome (GOLD analysis project Ga0180431, IMG submission 132459) | Hypersaline lake sediment archaeal communities from the Salton Sea, California, USA - SS_1_MS_1 metaG | ecosystem: Environmental > Aquatic > Non-marine Saline and Alkaline > Hypersaline >... | reverse complement strand
TCTCTAACCTGATTCTGGCTGATGAGATTAACCGTGCCCCGGCTACGGTACAGAGCGCGTTACTCGAAGCGATGCAGGAACGTCAGGCAACCATAGGCGATGTAACTATCCCAATGAAGGAGCCATTCCTGGTTCTGGCAACGCAGAATCCTATTGAACAGGAGGGTACTTATCCGTTGCCCGAAGCACAGGTGGATCGGTTCATGCTAAAAGTGGTCATTAGCTATCCTAATCGTGATGAAGAACGCATGATTTTACAGCGAATGACAGGCGAAACCCCTGCTGAAGTGCATCCGGTGATAAAACCGGAACAGATTCTTCATGCTCGCGAAGTGGTGCGTGAAATTTATGTGGACCCCAAAGTTCATGAATACGTGCTTGATCTTGTTTTTGCCACCCGCAATCCGGAAAGCTATGGATTGAGCGAACTCAGCCAGTTGATTTCCTATGGAGCCTCTCCCAGAGCTTCAATCTATCTGATAAATACCGCCAAGGCGCATGCTTTCCTGCACGGTCAGGGATATGTAACTCCGGAGGATATAAAACAAGTCGCCACCGATGTGCTTCAGCATCGGGTCATCGTTTCCTATGAGGCCGAGGCGGAAGAGATCAGTTCCACCGATATTGTACTCAAAATACTGGATCAAGTTGAGGTTCCGTAATACGCAATTTGTGATGCACACATCAATAAAGGTTTTGTACTTTTTATGCTATCACCCGATCTGATAAAAACCATTCGCCGTATCGAAATTCACACTCGTCACCTGGTGAACGATAACTTCGCTGGGGAGTATCAGGCTGTTTTTAAAGGACGCGGTATGGAATTCGACGAGGTGCGTGAATATCAGCCCGGTGACGAAATACGGTCAATTGACTGGAACGTTACCGCACGTATGGGAATGCCGTTTGTAAAAAGGTATGTCGAGGAACGGGAACTCACGGTCATGCTGGCCTTTGATGCCAGTGCTTCAGGTCTGTTCGGCACTACTGACCGCTTTAAACGTGCGTTGGCTGCCGAGCTTGGGGCAGTGATGGCTTTTTCCGCGGTGACCAACAATGACAAGGTAGGATTGCTGGCGTTTACGGATCAGGTTGAACTTCACATTCCACCAAGAAAAGGTCGAAGCCATGTTTTGCGCATGATCCGTGATCTGCTGGCTTTTGAACCTGTCGGCAGCAATACCGATATCACTATGGCGTTAGATCGCTTAAATCACACTTTAAAACGACGGGCCATAATATTTCTTATCTCCGATTTTCTGACAGATTACAGAAACTACGAAGTATTAAAGGCTTACGAACGGATGATGCAGGTTACTAATCGCAGACATGATCTTGTTGCCGTATCAATCACGGACCCGCGTGAGACCAAATGGCCCAATGCAGGTTTGACTATGCTGCAAGATGCGGAGACTGGCTCGAAATTATGGATTGATAGCGGTAACCGAAGCTGGCGCGACGCATTTGCCCAACAGGCCTTTACCCGTTGTATTGCTCGTGACTCTGTTTTCACCAAAGCTCAGATAGATCATGTTCCGGTAACGGTCGGTGAAGACTATGTTTTGCCTCTCCTGAATTTCTTTAAGACTCGTGCTCATCGCTGGAGACGATAAAACCATGAAGAGGAAAATCACTAGCGCTATATCGTTAATCCGGAAACCAAAAGTGGCTGTTATTACTTATGCATGTCATTCCCGCGAAGGCGGGAATCCAGAGGGGAGAGGTGGAGGTGGATTCCGGCTCGGAGGCCGGAATGACATATTCCATATGATTACCGGTTTAATAGGCTTATTTGCGCTGCTTGTTTTTACGGGTGGTTACACCCTAGCACAGGTGCCAGTATCGATTGAGTGGGAAGTCTATACTACACCGGAAGCTGGATGGGCAATAGGCGATCCCATTACGTTGAGTTTAGTTGTCATCAGTTTGCCTGAAATAGACGTCAGTGTGCCGCAATTGCCATCTGAGTGGGGACCTTTTGAGGTACGTGAGCAAGCTTTGCTGGAACCAATTCCCAATGATGATGGTACCGTTACTGTAATCCGTGAAGCTACTATCATTCCCTGGTCCACAGGCGAACTCGAAACGCCTCCAACAGCGATCCATTATCGGGATTCGAATGATGAAATGCATGAAGAACATGTGACTGCTCTCTCTATTACTGTAGGCAGTATATTGACTGAGGGCGATGTGGAAAAGCGTGACTTAAAACCACAGGCATCGCTCGATTTGGCCGGACCGGCAATATGGCCATGGATTCTGGGTGGGATAGTTGCTGTTATTGTTCTGGCAGTTGCCTTATGGTGGCTATGGCGAAGCTGGCGAAACCGTGAAGTGAGTAAACCCGAGTTCATTGGTCCTGTGGATGATCGTTTTCCTGAAGAGATCGCTTACGACGAATTGGACCGTGTAGTTGAGATTAATCTGCCGGGGAAGGGTGAATTCAAACGCCATTATGAAATGGTGACCGATTGTATGCGTACATACCTCGAAGGAATCTACAAAATTCCGGCAATGGAACAAACCACCACAGAGATAATGACATCGGTTCAAAAACTGAGTGAACCGCAGTCAAATGAGATTGCGCCCTCCCTTCGTTCGTTGCTGGAGGAAGCCGATCTGGTAAAGTTCGCCAAGTTTAATCCGACAATAGACAATGCCGGTAATGCTGTGAGTGATGCTCGTCGGATGGTAGATATTACCAAACCTGATCGCACTACTGTTAGTGATGAGATACCGGAACCAATCACACGGCAGGATATGGAATAGATAACGATATGTTTGACTTCGCACATCCCTGGGTTTTGTTGATACTGGTGATCGTTCCCGCCATCGCGGTATGGCTCTGGAAACGTGATCGTCCTTCTACACTTCAGTACTCCGATTTACGGCTGGTTCATGATTTGCCGAAGTCATTGAAAATCAGGTTGCGTTGGTTGCCTGTAGCACTGCAGTTGCTGATTTTGATATTGCTGATACTGGCGATCGCCCGACCTCAATCCAGCCACCAAAAGGAAATCATCCACGGTGAAGGGGTGGATATTGTGCTGGCACTGGACATATCCGGCAGCATGGCAGCGCTTGATTTTGAACCTGAAAACAGGCTGGAGGCTGCCAAGCAGGTGATCGACAGCTTTGTGGATGAACGGAGTTATGACCGCATTGGCTTGGTGGTATTTGCCCGAGAAGCTTTCAGTCAATGTCCTCCAACATTTGATTATGCAGTATTGGAACGCATGCTTTCCGAAATTGCGCTGGCGCCCGATCTTGGTTTAAATGACGGTACTGCTATCGGGATGGGGCTGGCGCAGGGCGCGGCCATGCTTGCGAAAAGTGAAGCTAAAAGTCGGGTGGTCATACTTCTTACTGATGGTGTCAACAATGCCGGTCAAATAGACCCGTTGACCGCCGCGCAAACCGCCGTTGCGCTGGATATCAAGGTATATACTGTTGGGATGGGTAAGCCAGGCCAGGTGCCGATACCGGTTGATACATTTTTTGGCAAGCAGACAATGATGATTGATAGCGAAATTGATGAGGAAAGTCTCCAGAAGATAGCCGATGAGACAGGCGCGATGTATTTCAGGGCCACTGATGCTGAGGGCCTGCGCCATATTTACGACCAGATCAATCAAATGGAAAAATCCGATGTTGAGGTGCAGATATTCGTTCGGTATAAGGAATTGGTTGGATGGGTATTGCTTCCGGCTTTGGCGTTGCTCTGCTTGAGTTTAATCCTACGGCATACGATCTCCCGAGTATTGCCTTAACTATCCTTGTTTGACAAAATCCCCCTTCAATCTATAATTAACCAGAGATTGATTGGCTGGTTTTACGTTAATAAGCATCTGTCATGATAAATGGCATTTTACGAATAAATTGGAATTTTACACTTGGCAGGACTGCCCGCATCATCGGCTCGTTGATTGTGGCCTGCTGGCTTTTTATGAGCATCGATTATGCACATATTTTAAGCCCCTGTATTACATCACATAAATAAGCCCTTGGGGAGGGAAACGCGGGGGTTATTGAATCGCTTTTTTATCCGGTGGGGCTGTGCCCCAAACTTCACTAACCTTAGATTCAATATTCAAATGATTATTAGAATGGTTCTTGGTGTACTCTTCCATTTGACTCAACCCAGTAGTAATGTTTTGAACGGCTCGCATTTAAGAACTCTGACAGTGGTAAAACAGATTTATCAACAATGATAAGCCCTGAATTTGACATGTCATTTGTAGCCTCCTTAGCAGAATTTACAAATCTAATCACTCTTGGGTCATTCTGTAAGTCTCTTATTGGTTGGTCAGGTGCAGCCATCAATGCTGCAATTGCCAATTCCATATTGGCTAATTCAGTTCTCATATCCTCTCGCATTATTAATCTTGGGGCTTTCTTCTGCCGTACTGATTCAAGTATCTCCTCAAGAATATCACGATCTGATCTTTCTTGCCTTGGTGATTCAGGTTCCATATCCTTCGCTACTTTCAAACCCGGTTCAAGTTCTGGCCACATCATTTCATATATTTTCGTAAGGTTCTCAACAGTCAAATTAGATTCATTTTTTAATCTAATTTGCTCATTGATCGACTTCACCATCTTGAAGAAATCGTCTTTTTCGCACGTGGTGTGCTGAAACTGCTCAAGTGGTTTTTCAACATCAGAATAACGAAGATCAAGTAACAAAGTCCACAAACGGGAAGCATCTTTTTTTGCTAACGCCCCTGCTTCGTATAGAATCCATCTTGAATCGAGATTGTCTGATGTAAGACAACTGATTCCGAAATCATATTCTCGAAGTGCATTATTGATCTCATCTTCACCACGAGCCCCCTTTTCTATAGCCTCGCTTGACATCCAAGGTCGAACGGCATGAAACATTAATGGCAACCAACCATTCAGAACTTCCGCCATTTGCTTGCTTCGTTCTCCTGACCAGCTTATGAATACGTCCATATCAATCCTCCCTGTTACTCAAGCAGTCATCTCAATCACGAGTATACCTCAAAGGTCTTATAGGACATTTCCTCGACATGCCATCAGAAATGCAGGAAATCACCCCCAATGATAACGTATTTCCGATACAATGAAAAGACAAAATGGGCTTTTTTCTGGCGAACGTCGTAAATACACTGGCGAGCATCAGAATCCAGAGGTGGGGGCAGGGAGTAAATTCCGGCGCGGAGGCTGTGCTTGCCATAACACTATGTGCGGAGGACACGGCCGGATTCGGCCCGCCTTTTTTGCTGCCGGACATAATCACGCGTTTGCCATGCTGATTTCCGGGGGGCCTTATCTTCTGGTTGGCGGGCTGTTTCTGGCCAGTCAGAGAAAATCGAAGGATTCAGGAATTTGATTTCTTCCTTTGTTTCCCCTCGATGACCAGCGTGAATTCCCCTTTGGGTTTAGCGAAGTGCTCGATAGCTTCGCCGGCAGTTCCCCGCCAGATTTCCTCGTGAAGCTTGGTCATCTCCCGGCAAATGACGAGTCTCCGCTCTCCCAGCACCGCTTGAATATCTTTCAGCGCCGAAAGCAGGCGGTGAGGTGATTCAAAAGCTACAATACTGCGCGACTGTTCTGCCACCGATTCCAGCAGTTTCTTCCTTTGCCCAGTCTTGCGCGGCAAAAATCCCAAATGAACGAATTGTTCGGCGGTGAGCCCTGAAACTGCCAGTGCTGTGGGGATGGCTGACGGACCGGGAATAGGGACTATTTCAATGCCGTTCTCAATTGCGGCTTGTATCAGATCATAGCCGGGATCGTTGATCCCGGGCATCCCTGCATCGGAGACCAGCGCAACATCGCCTTCTGAAAAGGATTTCAGCAGTTGCGGGAGTTTGGACTCCTTGTTGTATTCGTGGTAACTGGTTGTGGGCGTCTGGATTTCATGGGCAACGAGTAGTCTTCTGGTTTTGCGGGTATCCTCCGCTGCGATGAGCGAAACCTCACGCAGGACACGGAGGGCTCGCAGGGTTATATCCTCAAGATTCCCGATGGGAGTAGCTACCAGATAGAGTGTTGGCATCTATTTTTCCCCCTCTCCCTCGAAGGGAGAGGGTTAGGGTGAGGTGGTTTATTCACACATTAAGCGTCTTGTTCCGGTAAGCTTTCAGAAATTGCATGCAACTCTCGTCTTTGCCGGCGATGGTTTCGGCGGCGATGATGAATGCCATAAGCCGCTTATCCATCGGGTCCAAAATGGCGGCATCAAGCCCTCGGGTGATTGCGGCCACAGCCAGCAACTGATTGAGCATCCATCGTTTGGGCAGGCCAAAGGAGAGATTGGAATTCCCCCAAACAGTGTGCACGCCAGGGTATTCCTTCATTATTAATTGGATAGCATCCAGGGCTTCCAGCCCGTTGGATTCATCTACTGAGATAGGTTTCACCAGCGGATCGATGTAGATATGGTCGATGGGCACATTGACGCCTGTCAGCCCGTTTATCAACTTATCAGCATTTGCCATAATCTCATCAACACCCTTCGGCATCCCTTCATCGCTGATGCAAAGCGCAACTATCGGATAGTCGCTGCCGGAAAGGATCGGTAACAGGTGATTGTATCGTTCGGCTTCCAGCGAGATGGAATTGATCAAAGGGATACCTTTCTGATGGAGCGGCAGGGCAGCTTCGATGGCTTTAGAATTGGGACTGTCGATAGAGCAGGGAATGTCCGCTACTTCCTGCACATTGGTCACCAGCCATTTGAGATATTCGGTTTCCTTATCCGGGAAGACACCGGCATTGACGTCAATATAATCGGCGCCAGCGTCCTGCTGGTCTTTAGCGACCTTTTTGATGTATTCGGCATCCTGCGCTTCGATGGCTTCTTTAATCGGCTGCCGACTGGCGTTTATCAGTTCTCCTACTATTTTCATGTTTTCTCCTTCCGCGATACCAAGAATTAACTATTGTCTGTCATTCTCACTTGATTCCTGCCTCTTCAGATGTAAAAAGGCTTTCTGTGCAACCTTCTCGCCCGATTGCAGGATTACGAAATCTTCATCGTTATGCGGCCCGAAGAGTATCTTCGAAAAATATTCCTTTGTGCCGGTAACTTCGTCGAATTCCTTTTCCAAAAACCGGGCATTTTTAAGAGCTCTTTCCCTTAATGGAACCACATCTGCGACTTCAGTGTCAATCAGGACGATGTGGGTATAATGCTTCAGTTCTTCTTTGAGCCCCCACTCAGCAATTTTCCTCCCGAGTTTGGGCACATACTCATTTTCCATATAACCGATAGGGTCTTTTTTCGCCTGTATCCATGCAGGGGTCAAGTAGTAGGTTCCGGGCCTTTCCCGAAAAGCTTTTTCGTAGGCCGCGCGCGAACCCAGAAGCAATGCGATGCAATCATGCACCCTGGGGATGACCAGTCCCTGCGCCGGGGCGATCAATCCGACTACACCATTCGAGCACAATCCATATCCTAGAACTATCTGTGATGCGTATCCTTTTACCCTTTCGATTTCCGCCTGAATGATGCCCGGCATAAGCTCCGGTGTCCGATGGATATCCTGATCTAGATAGCGAATTTCCACTGTCTGATCATCGGGTTTCAATGACTCCAATTCGGGCCTTATTGAGCGGCAGGCAATAACCACCCGAGGGGCATCTCTGGTTGGCCGGTCAGGCATTGTTTGAATGCTCCGGGAATCGCATGTTTGCCACGTACATCTCCATGAATTCCGGGCGCTCGGCAAGGGAAATGTGTTCTACCCGGCTCATTTTTTCCTCGATGAATCGGCGTTCCGAGGCGTTCACCAGAAGCCTGATGCAGCCAAGTCTGCTGGTGTTCCCGGCGAAGTGCACCTTTTCTGACATCCCCTGAGGGATCATCCCGATAGCTTCAAGGTTATCTGGCTCAAGCGAATAGCCGAAACCACCGGCCAGGATAACACTTTGAACGGAATCCGAAGATGTATTTGTTTCTGCCAGAAAAAGATCGATGGCAGCCCTGATGGCCCCTTTGGCCAGTTGTACCTGGCGTACGTCTTCCTGGGTAAAATAGACTCCTTCCGCCAACTCGAAAGCGGCAAACCCATCGATTTCTTTCATGCAGGCGGATACTTTTTTCGGGATACCTTTGATATTTGAAGGTCGCCGCATTCGACCGGATTTCTCTATCACTTTGAATTGAAGCAGGCAAGCCACCAGATCGATAATCCCGCTGCCGCAGATTCCCCTGGCAGGGGCGTTCCCCACTGTACCGAGCAGGAGTGAATCACTGGCGGTGAAGACTGCTTCGACTGTCCCCACACCGGCCCGCATGCCACAAGATATACCCATCCCTTCAAAAGCAGGTCCTGCTGCGGTGGAAGTGACAACCCATTTGCCGTTGGCACTGATCCCCAGTTCACCGTTGGTTCCGGCATCAATGAAAAGCGTTGTTCCTTTTCCATCGAAAAAGTCACTGCACATCAACAGCCCGGCGCCCACATCCGATCCCACAAATGCATGGGCTACCGGTGGTACGTAGACACGGGCGGCAGGGTTCACTTCAAGACCAAAATCTTCAACTGGAAAGCATTTGCCACCATCGATTCCCGTCGCGAATGGCAGCTTGCCCAGAGGCGCCGGATCGATCTTTGCCGCCAGTTGGAGCATGGTGGTGTTGCCGCCTACGACCACATCGATGATTTCCATAGGGTCTGAACTGGAATCAGCGCACAGGTCATGGATCAGGCGATTAACACCTTTGCGAATTGACCGGGCAAGTTCCTCCAGCCCCTCGGGGGTCGAACCTTTGTAGATTCGGGTCATCACGTCGTGTCCGAAATGAATCTGGGGATTGAGAATTGATGCCGTGGCAAGTTCAGTTCCGGTGATAAGAGAAACAAGCGTAACCACTACTGTGGTGGTTCCCAGATCGATGGCCAGTCCTTTGGGCGAGAAACCCCATCTCCACGTGTCCAGTTTTTTTGGTTCCGGTTCACCATAGTGTTGAATCCAATATATGCCACCTTTTTGAAAAACACGGGCTCCCGGCTCAATGTGATTATCAGTTGATGTCTCTTCGTTAGTTGTTTCCGCCAGAATTCGTCGGGTGTCGTTGGTAATCTCAGGAGGGACGTGGATTACGAGGTCTATCTCTGGTATCAACCGGCATGCCAGCCGGAGACCTTTAGCGGCCTGTTCGGAGGTGATTTTCTCATGTGGTGTTTCCGGCACGTTTCCGGGGTTCTCTACCCAGATCCCGCATTGGCCGCAGATCCCCTCGCCGTTACACGGTGTCTCCAGTTCAATGCCCATCCGGTACAGACCGCCTCGCACCGATTCGCCGGGCTCCAGTTCAATCGTCTCCCCCGAAGGAAGAATGGTTATCTTTGCCATTGCTGTATTCTAAAAACAGTTAACTCCATGTTATGAAAGTCTGATTAGGGAAATTACATCATTTAAATCCTCGGCAATCGATTCCAGGTCCTGGCGCAAAATTTCTCTGCTGACATCCTCAGGAACGGCAATACGGGTTTTCATAGTAAAGACAGGCTGGTTATCGCCGGCTGAAGTATCGAGGCTGGTGTGCATATCCACAATGTTAATGTTGCGGGCCGCCAGCAGTTGCGAAGTCCGATAAACGATGCCCATCCTATCAACCCCCTTGACCCGCAATTCATAATTGGGCTTGGAAGGTTGAGTCGGGAAATCGTCCGGCAAACCGATGGCGAAAAGGGCGATACTGAGATCACCTTTCTCGCGGAGACGTTCGCAGGAAGCTGTAATTTCGGTTAAGCTGTTATCACCTTCGCCGGTAACCATGATCATCAATGAGAAATGGTCCCCGAGCACCGTCATGCTGGAATCCTCAAAATTGCATCCGCAGGCATGGATTTCCTTGGAAACGCGTGCTACAATCCCGGTGATATTAGGCCCCACTGCAGAAATGATGAATTGCTGCTTCATGTTACTCGTGGCTCCTCGTGACGAAAACTATTATCTCAGCCTCCTCCACTTAAGAAGGATCGCTATTTGTTCAGAGGTTCCTAAACTTTGATCAGTTCTTTGGCCTTGTCCGCCCCGATGCCGGCATTTGGCGCATAGGCATCGGCCCCAATCTCATCGGCGAACTCCTGGTTTACCGGCGCCCCGCCGATAAGAACTTTCACTCGTTCCCTGAGTCCTGCTTCCTTGAGCGCATCGATAACCTCGGGCATACGGGGCATGGTGGTAGTCAGCAGCGCGGAAAGTCCCAGAATCTGGGGGGTGTGCTCTTTTACCGCATCGACTATCTCCTGTGTTTTCTTATCGATTCCCAGATTGATTACATTGAACCCGGCGCCTTCCAGCATCATGCCTGCCAGGTTCTTGCCGATGTCATGCAGGTCGCCTTCCACTGTGGCTACCACCACGGTACCAACTCCTGATTTGCTCGATTCCGTGAGGACGGGTTTCAGCACATCCAGTCCAGCGTGCATTGCCTTCGCGGAGAGCAGCACTTCCGGGATGAACATATCCTGTGACTTGAACAGTTTACTTACCATGTCCATTCCGCCGAAGAGCCCTTTATTCATTACGTCGTCGGCCGAGGCTCCTGAATTCAGAGCCTCCTGTACCAGTTTCCCGACGGTTTCCACTTCACCATCAATCAGCGATTTGGCTATCTTTTCCATTATGCCTGCCATTACTTCTGATTCCTCCACAGTCTCTATTCAATTCACAAATTCATAATTCCAGCGAAATAATTGACTGAGTGGTTGACAAAGCCCGCAATTTTTCGATAACAGATGGGAGTAAGGAGGCTTCTGTTTTCAGGAAAACAACGTCGCTGCTCATATTTTCCGTTTGCCCGGTAATCATCTGATCAATATTGATAGCATTTTCTCCAAGAATGCCCCCTATCATACCAAAGGTTCCGGGCACATTTTCTTCGCGTATGATAGTGAAATGGCCATCTGGTGCCATCTCCAGCGGGATATCATCGACCCGTACTATTCGAGGAGAATTCTTACCGAAAATTGTGCCTGCGACTGTAGTGATTCCTTTCGACGTAATTATAGTTACCGTCATCAAATTCGTATAATCCTCGGATTCGGAACTGAATGTTTCGGTAATCCTTATCCCTATTTCCTGGGCAATAGCGTGAGCGTTGACTGGATTGACATCATCAGGAACCAGCAGGCTTAGGAGTCCATTTAAAAGGGCGGTAGTGACCGGTTCCATATCCATATCATGGTAATCACCGGTATACTCGACCCCTATTCGCTGGAGTTGTCCATCGATGATCTGTCCCAGCAGACATCCCATCCGATCAGCCATGATGAGGTATGGCCCCAGCTTTGCCATAGTCTCCCCGGTAACCGTAGGAGTGTTCACTGAGTTGACTATAGTATTATTTTTTGCGAACGCGATGATCTGCTTGGCTACTTCAATAGAAACTTTGGCCTGCGCCTCGGCAGTTGAAGCTCCTAAATGGGGAGTAGCGATTACATTATCCAGTTTGAGCAAAGGGGAATCACCGGGTGGTTCGGTTTCAAAAACGTCCAGCGCTGCTCCGGCGACCTTCCCGGATTGCAGCGCATCGCACAGGTCAGCCTCATTTATAAGTCCACCTCGCGCACAATTGATGACCATTACCCCATCTTTCATCTGATCGAAGGCATCTTTGTTGATAAGCCCGATGGTCTTTTTGTTTTTTGGAACATGAATGGTTATGTAATCGGATGTCTGCAACAGTTCTTCCATAGATACGCTTTTAAATCCCCGTCGTTCGATCTTTTCGGGATTGACGATCGGGTCATGAACGATCACTCTCATTTTGAGGCCGCGCCCCCGAAGCGCCACCACCGAACCGATCTTCCCGAAACCTATGACTCCGAGTGTTTTGTTGAAAATCTCTTTCCCCTGCAAGAGCTTCTTGTCCCAGCGTCCGGCTTTCAGCGATGCCGTTGCCTGAGGGATGTTACGGCTCAGCGCCATCATCATGGAGATGGCATGTTCGGCGGTAGTCACCACATTGCCGCCGGGGGTATTCATCACTACTATGCCGTGTTTGGTAGCGGAGGGTACATCTATGTTGTCTACCCCTATACCGGCTCGCCCGATGACCTTCAGATTGGTGGCGGCATCGAGGATATCTGGAGTTACTTTCGTGGCACTGCGAACTACCAGTGCATCGTATTCGCCGATAATGGCTTTCAACTCTTCCGGTTTCAGTCCGGTTTTGACGTCCACATCAATTCCGGCCTCTTCCTGTAACAGCTTAAGTCCTTCTTCGCCTAATTTATCACTAACCAGAATTTTCATGATTGTGCTCTCCTTTTAAATCAATCTTTTGCTTTCATGGTGACGTCTGAACACTTACTGCTCATCTTTATCCCGCTGATCCCTTCGCCGGATTGAATTTGTATGAGCGTGCGAACTAAATGTGGTCTTTGGTGAAATACCTCCGAGAGAACTGGATTTATCAAAGTGGAATCAGGGCTATCAGGAACCGGTTAACCAAGCCCTGGTTGAATCCGGTGCGGATGTTGTTTACGATGTGGAGCGTGTGGTTGCATGCCCCCCTTTTCGCTATTTTACTGATACGCTAACAGTTTAGAATATCGAATTGCGGTTGTCAAAAATAGCCGGGTTTGGGTAGCAGGTAATTTTGGATTCATTTTTGGCCCTTCGACCACAATTGAGCAGAACCAAGAATAGTGAACGCCATTTTGTTTTGAAAACAGGGTGTATAATGTAATAGCACATCCAGCCACTAAATACAGTTTGATCAATCATTGGTGATTTGTAGGTTGCGGCATTTGGGGGGTAAATGTGATTGAAATCCTTTTAGCAGTATTTGTTGGTATTGCTATGTTGTCTCTAATCATCTATCTCATTAAATCTAATCACAGAGATGAGGAAGATGAATAGACTTACAAACAGTTTAACCAATTGATTGGGTTTCCGGGAAGTTTCCTTGACCCGGCATTGATACTTGCGGTAACCTAGAAGAGTAAGGGTTTTTCAAATACGTAATAGATTTGCAAGGAGGAAACAAAAACAGATGAGTTTGACGTTTATGAACATGAAATCAGCCCTGATGACTTCTGAGTCAGTTACCGAAGGCCATCCGGATAAGCTCTGTGACATGATTTCCGACGCGGTGCTGGATGCCATTATGGCTGAGGACCCTATGGGCAGGGTGGCCTGTGAGACAATGGTAAATACCGGTTTAGTTGTAGTAATGGGTGAAATCACTACGAGCTGTTATGTGGATATTCCTACCATTGTTCGCGACACTGTCAAGGAAGTTGGTTATACTCGGGCAAAATACGGATTTGACTATGAAACCTGTGGCGTTATCACTTCTGTGAAAGAACAGTCTTCTGATATAGCTATGGGAGTGAACAAGTCATGGGAGGTCAAGGCAAAAGAACAGGAGAGCGAAAAGGATATGCTGGGGGCTGGAGACCAGGGAATGATGGTGGGATTTGCCTGTAATGAAACCCCAGAACTGATGCCCATGCCGATTGCTTTGGCCCACAAACTTACCCGGCAACTTACTAAAGTGAGGAGAGATAAGTCACTACCCTGTCTCAGGCCCGATGGCAAATCACAGGTTACCGTGGAATACGAGTACGGCAAACCGAAGAGAGTCCAGGCTGTGGTTATTGCATCTCAGCATGATTCTGTCATTAAACTCGAAACCCTGAGGAGCAGAATACTTGAGAATGTTATAAAACCGGTGATGCCGGCCGAGCTTCTGGATAATGATACCAAATACTTCATCAATGCTACCGGCAGATTTGTCACCGGAGGCCCGATGGGCGATTGCGGCCTCACCGGTCGCAAGATCATTGTTGATACTTATGGTGGAATCGGCAGACACGGTGGCGGGTGCTTCTCCGGTAAGGATCCGACGAAGGTAGACCGAACTGCTTGCTACATGGCCAGATACGTAGCTAAAAACATAGTGGCAGCCGGGCTGGCAGATCGTCTTGAATTGCAGGTGGCTTATTCTATCGGGGTGGCCCACCCGCTTTCGGTTTCACCTGAAACCTTTGGCACTGCTAAAGTGGATGAGGAATTGATTCACCAACTGATAGACAAGCACTTCGATTTCCGTCCCGGCGCTATTATCGAGCACCTCAATTTGCGCCGCCCTATCTATAAGCAGACCGCAGCATACGGGCACTTCGGGCGAACTGACGTAGACCTGCCGTGGGAAAAAACGGATAAGGCTGATATCCTCAGGAAAGAAGCCGGTTTGTAAGTAGTCGGCAGCTTTCAGGTGACAGGTTGTAAGGGCAGTCCATCGCGACTGCCCTTTTT
>Ga0180431_10006208_pt1 | contig 14250 bp, 12 predicted proteins | sample SS_ome_11_FD_132459 | JGI IMG/M metagenome (GOLD analysis project Ga0180431, IMG submission 132459) | Hypersaline lake sediment archaeal communities from the Salton Sea, California, USA - SS_1_MS_1 metaG | ecosystem: Environmental > Aquatic > Non-marine Saline and Alkaline > Hypersaline >... | reverse complement strand
ATCCTGCGGGTGCGGGTCGAGGGGCCCACAGAAGCCATTCAGGCAGTCGCGGATGAATTGCTGCTGCCGGCCGACCACCCGCATGCCGACCTTCTGCGGGAGTGCTGCCGCGATGCCCTCACCCGGCTGATTCTGCCGAGTCTCGAGCGGGAAGTGCGGCGGGAAATGACCGACACCTCAGAAGAGCATGCGATCGCGGTCTTTGCCCGCAACCTACGAAACCTGCTGCTGCAGCCACCCGTGGCCGGCAGGATCGTGCTCGCGATCGACCCCGGCTTTAAAAGCGGCTGCAAGGCAGTCGTGCTCGATGCCTGTGGCAAGCCACTGGCCCATGAAATCCTGCACATCATCGGCAAGGCCGAGCAGCGGGCGGCAGCCGCTGCCCGGATCATCGCACTGGTGAAGGAGCATGGCTGCAACGTCATTGCCGTCGGCAATGGAACCGCGGGACGCGACGTTGAATCACTTTTGGCCGAGTTGGTTGCCGGTGAATTGCAGGAACACGAGATCGCCTACGTCATTGTCAACGAGGCCGGTGCCAGCGTCTATTCGACCAGCCAGTACGCCCGGGAAGAACTGCCCGATTTTGAAGCGGCCTTCCGGGGGGCGGTATCGATCGGCCGGCGGCTGCTCGATCCGCTCTCGGAACTGGTCAAAATCGAGCCGGCCAACATCGGCGTGGGGCTTTACCAGCACGACGTCAAAGCCCGTCACCTGCACGCCTCACTCGACGCGGTGGTCGAGGGCTGTGTGAATTACGTCGGCGTTGATGCGAACACCGCCAGCCCGGCGTTACTGCGGTATGTGGCGGGGCTGAACCAGGCGGTCGCCCGGGGTATCGTTGACTGGCGGGCGGCCAAGGGGGCGTTCACTTCACGGGAGCAGTTCCGCGAGGTGCCCGGTTTTGGTGATGCTGCCTACGTGCAGGCGGTCGGCTTTCTCAAGATCGTCGAAGGCGCCAATCCGCTCGACGCCACCTGGATTCATCCGGAGAGTTATCCCGTGGCGGAACGGTTGCTAGAGAAGATTGGCCGAACGGCTGCCGATCTTGGCGACCGGGAGAAGCAGCGGGAGATCGCGACGGAGATCACCACACTCGATCTGGCCGCGGTGGCTGATGAGCTTGGCGTCGGCCGGTTGCTCTTAGCCGATATCGTCGAGCAGTTCCGGCGGCCGGGCCGTGATCCGCGTGAGGATCTGCCGGAACCCCTGTTCAAGCAGGGGGTGTTGAAGTTCGAGGACCTCGAGGTGGGCATGGAACTGCGGGGCAGCGTCCTGAATGTGGTCGACTTTGGGGCGTTCATTGACATTGGGCTGCACGACAGCGGATTGGTGCATATCAGCCAGCTTTCCAGTGGTTTCATTCGCGACCCCCATGCCGCGGTGGTGGTTGGACAGGCGGTGCGGGTTTGGGTCCTGGAACTCGATAAAACCCGTCGTCGGGTCGCGCTGACGATGATCGACCCGACGTCGAAACGCCGCCCGGCTGAGCCGCGGCGGGGCCGGACCCGAAGTGGTCGAAAGGGGGCTGACCAGCCGAAGAAACCAGTCGAGCAGGGGGCGGCGGGTACTCCGCGACCGTCTGGTGACCGTCGGGATCGCCGCAAGCCCCGCGGTGAAGAACGGCGACGGGAACAGCCCCGGGGGCAACGGGTCTATACGTCGACTCGCGGCCGGGAACCAACCAAGCCGATCAGTGACAGCCAGAAGACCGGCCGTGAGCCGCTTCGCACCTTCGGCGACCTCAAACAGTTCTTCGATGCCCACCGCGAGCCCGATGCGGCGGCTGCTGAAAACCGCCGCAAACGGCGGAAGAAGCCCCCGCCTGCTGGACCGGTCGATGACGATCAGGCACCCTGTCCACCTGAACCGACAGATGCGCTGACCGCGATGCCGGCCGGGGACGGCGGGGGGCAACCGCCGGCGTCTGTCGAGGTCGTGGAGCCGCCCTCCGGCACCGAACCGGCCGCACCGACTGCCGGAGACGATCCCGCAGAGCCCTGCGCACCGTCGACTGCGAGTGAACAGGAGAATCGATCATCTGACCAGCCGGCCGATCAGACTGCCGACGGGAAGCCACAAGAGACCTGACCCGCTGTCGGCATGGTCATCACTGCCAGCCCGTGGACCATCCTAGTCCGCTGTTTCACCGCTCGCGGAAGGTGATTCGGCCTTTGGTAAGGTCGTACGGAGAGAGCTCAATCCGGACCTTGTCTCCCGGGACGATACGGATGAAATTCTTCCGCATTTTCCCAGCAACATGGGCGTTGACGATGTGTCCGCCCTGGATCTGTACCCGAAACCTTGTGTTGGCCAGGGCTTGGGTGACGACGCCCTCGACTTCGAGAGCCTGTTCTTTTTCCGCCATGGGGTTCCTGTGGAAAACGGTGGTTGGCTGGCCCGAACTCTAGCCTGCCAAGGAAAAAACGTCCAGCCAGCTGCTTTGCTTACTCGTCCACCGCCACTGGGGCGGCGTCGGAGGCCTTCCACCGCAGGTAGGCGTCGAGAAACCCGTCTAGGTTTCCGTCGAGGACGCTTTGGAAATTCCCGACGTAGTGACCGGTTCGCTGGTCCTTCACCCGCTGGTCGGGATGGAGGAAATAGTTGCGAATCTGGGAGCCAAAGCCGGTTTTGGGCTGGAGTTTGTACTTTGCCAACTGCTCGGCTTCGCGTCTTTCCTCTTCCTGCCGGGCCAGCCGTGACCGCAGCATCTTGATCGCCGTGGCCCGGTTCTTGTGCTGGCTGCGCTCGCTCTGGCACTGCACGACAATGCCTGAGGGGAAGTGGGTCAGCCGGATGGCACTGGAGGTCTTGTTGACATGCTGGCCGCCGGCCCCGCTGGCCCGGAAGACATCTTCGCGAATGTCCTCGTCCCGAATTTCGATGTCGGGGTCGTCATCGCTGATTTCGGGTGAGACATCGACCGCAGCGAAACTGGTCTGCCGCTTGCCCTCGGCATTGAAAGGGCTGATCCGCACCAGCCGGTGGATGCCCATCTCGCCGCGAAGGTAGCCGTAGGCCCACGGGCCCCGGATGGCGATGGTCGCATTTTGAATGCCGGCCACGTCATCGTCCTGCCGATCCAGCAGTTCTACGTTGAGGTCCCGCTTGTTGGCCCAGGCAGAGTACATCCGCAGCAGCATCTCGGCCCAGTCGTTGGCGTCGGTGCCGCCGTCCCGGGCATGGATCGAGATGAGTGCGTCGCAGGCGTCATGGGGGCCCGAAAGCAGCGAGGTCAATTCGAGCTGATCGACAAGTTTCTCAACCCGCTCGACCTCGGCCAGGAACTCTGCTTCGAGCGACTCATCCTCACGGACCAGTTCGCTGAGGGCTTCAAGGTCAGCCGCCGCTGAGATCGTTTCATCGAGTGGTTTGAGGACCGCGTTGATTTGCTTCAGCTCGGCAACCGTCGCCTGGGCCTTGTCACCATCATTCCAGAAGTCGGCATCACCCATCCGCTTTTCAAGCCGAGCGGCAGCCGCCGTGCGACCAGCGTAGTCAAAGAGAGTCTCGCAGTTGGAGGAGCCGGCCGCGGATCTCGTCCGCACGATGAAAGAGTGTTGTGTCCATGGGCCAGATTCTACGGGCGCTGCCCCCGGAAGAAAAAGGGGCCTGGGCAGAAGCCCGGCCAGCAACAGGAAGAGCTACACCCGTTCGATCCGATTACCGGGGATGCGGCGGATGAGCCGGCGGATTTCAAGGGCGGCGAGCGTCGCGAGCAGCCGCGACGGTTCAAGCCCGGCCGTCTCGCCAACGGCGTCGATGTCGGCGGCCGGGTCGCCGTCGGCCGTACGGTCGATGGCATCGAGGACCTGCCGCTCAAGTTCGTCCAGCTGCAGTTCGGCCGGATGCCGCACCTCACGGCCAGCCGAGTCGGTCACCGTTTCAAACAGGGGACCGAGTTCCTCAAGGATTTCATCGACATTTGTCACCAGGGTGGCGCCGTCCCGGATCAGCCGGTGACAGCCGGCCGACACCCGGCAGTCGATGGGGCCGGGCACCGCAAAGACCTCGCGTCCCTGCTCGCTGGCCAGCCGGGCGGTGATCAATGCTCCGGACCGAGCTGAGGCCTGGACGACCACGGTGCCGAGCGAGAGGCCCGAGACGATACGGTTGCGCTTCGGAAAGGCGCCAGCATGTGGGGTTGCAAACGGCGGGCATTCACTGAGGACCGCCCCGTGGTCGCTGACTTCAAGGGCCAGTTCGCGGTGCTCCGGCGGATAGACCTCAAGCAGCCCGCTGCCCAGCACCGCCAGGGTGCGGCCGCCGGCGGCAATTGCCCCGCGATGGGCGGCGGCGTCGATGCCCCGAGCCAGTCCGCTGACAACGGTGCAGCCGGCCCGGGCCAGGCCCCCGGCCAGGTATTCAGCTGCCCGCTTGCCGGCGGCCGTGGCATGCCGGGCCCCGACGATCGCCACCGCCAAGCCGTCAGTCGGTTCGAGCCGGCCCCGCAAAAACAAAAGGTCAGGGGGATCGTCGATCTGCGACAGCAGGCGGGGATAGCCGGGTGTGCCCGCCAGCAGAATGTCGATCCGGTGCCGTCGGCAGTCGGCCAGCAGCTGTTCAGCCGTCGGTTTGCCGGCAGCCCCCGCGATCGCAGCGGCGGTCCTGGGCGTCACTTTTTCAACGGCAGTGAGTTCTCGTTGGTCTGCCGCGAAGATCGCCTCAGGCGAGCCGAACCGGTCCAGTAGCCGCCGCCGCAAGAGGTTGCCAAGGCCGGGGACGGCGGCCAACCGAAGCCGGCCTAGTAGCTGGTGTTCGTCGGGCTCGACAGGAGGAGAGAGATCAACGCTGGCTGGCATACCCATACCTCCAGGAGAGTGAAACTGCGTTCACTATACCTGTGAGGGGTTCAGCTGCCAAGCGGTGGGTGACGAGTGTGTACGTCCGCGGCAAGAACCGCTGCCCTTCAGCTGCCGGCCTTGAGTTCAGCCAAGTGCTGGGCAGTATCGACCAGCCGTTCCCAGTTGGCTTCCACGTACTCCGGCGGTCCGCCCATCTGGGCGACGGCAACGGCAACTTCCTCGGTCGGCACCATCTCGATCGCATCCCAGGGACAAACCTTGAGATCGTAGGGATTCGTCTTTTTGCCTGGGATATGCACACAAACTTCGCAGCCGACGCACCGTTCGATGTCGATTTCGCACCAGCTCTGCAGATTGTGGAACTGGTCATACTGCTGCACCTTGAAAATGCAGTCAACGGGGCAGACTTCCAAGCACGACTCACAGCCAGTGCAGTTGTCGGCGTTGATGACGGCCAATTCTTTCGGCAGTTTTTTGCGAGGTCCCTGCTTTGCCATGGTTTCAGTATCGGTGGGTGAGGGGGCCGGACCTGAATGTCCACTACTATAGCCGTGAAAAAAAGACCGGCCAAACCGATTCGTCAACGACCGGCCGGGTTAGCCAGCTTCCGGCAGGCAGGTTGTCGATTCCCCTCGGAACAGTTCCTCAGCCGTCTGCCGGGCCCGCACCAGTCGGGCCTCGCCGCCGTTGAGCAACACCTCGGCCGGCAATGGCTTGGAGTTGTAGTTGCTGGCCATCACAAATCCGTAGGCACCGGCTACCTCCAAGAGCAGCAGGTCGCCGACGCGGGCCGGCGGCAGATCGCGGGTGGCGACAAAGCCCCCCTCTTCCTGCGTGAAAATATCGCCTGACTCGCAGAGCGGGCCTCCCACCGCTACCGGCTCAAGGGCATCCGGCACGCTGGCAGCGGCCGGGCAGAGGCTCATCGGATGGTAGGAACCATACAGCACCGGCCGGGCCAGCGTCTGGAAGCCGGCATCGACCAGCAGGTATTTCTTGCTGCCCTGCCGCTTGATCGCCCGGACCTCAGTGATGAGGGTACCCGCCTCGGCGGTCAGGTAGCGGCCCGGTTCGATCTCCAGGCGAATCCGATGGCCGAAGGCATCTTCCAGCCGTTTGCGAGTGGCGTCCCACAATTGAAAGTAGCCAGAAAGATCGGCCCTGGTCTCTTCGGGGCGGTAGGGCACTGGCAGGCCGCCGCCAGCGCTGACTGTGGTGAGTGACCGGCCGATCTCGCGGGCAGTCTTTTCCAGGGCCTCAGCCACGGTGGCCAGATGGGCCAGATCTGCGCCGCTGCCGATGTGCATGTGCAGGCCAGTCACCGCCAGTCCCGCCCACTCGGCCCGGCGGAGGGCATCGGGCACCTCCTCGTGCCAAATGCCGTGCTTCGAGCCCTCGCCGCCGGTATTGGTCTTCTGGCTGTGGCCGTGGCCGAAGCCGGGATTGATCCGAAGGGTGACGTCGGCCCCCGGCACCCGTGCAGCCAGCTGCTCAAGCATGTCGGCCGATCCGCAGTTGACGTGGAGGCCGTGGCGGATGACTGCCTCGAGGCTCTCGCGGTCGAAGATATCGGCCGTGTAAACGATCGGATGGGCCGGCGGCAGACCGTCGGCACCAGCCGGCTCGGCCTGGCAGGAGTAGCCGGCGGCGATTGCCCGGGCGATTTCGCCATGGCTGACGGCATCGACCAGCACGCCCTCGCGGCGGACCAGATCGAGCACGGCCAGATTCGAGCAGGCCTTCTGGGCGAACCGGACCGTGTCCCAGGCGGCCAGATCGGCGCACCGCTGGCGGATGACGGCGGCGTCGTAGACATACAGCGGCGTCCCGTACCGCTTGGCCAGTTCGTGGATATCGACGCCAGCAAGCTGCCGGCGGATGCCGGGCGGCTGGCTCGCGGCTGCTCTGGTGGCTTCAGCAAGATCGGCGGTATTGGGAGCGTTCATGGGCGGATGTGAGGGGATGCCGGGAAAAAAGACGAGTCCACGACGAAAGTCGCTTGCAGTCTACCAGCCTGCTGGGGTGCTGACCGGCTATCCTGGTATGTGGCATGACTCCTTCCACCGACAATCCTCCAGCTGATCATGGCGATGTGATGGTCCACCTCGGGCCTGACCAGGTGGCCGCAGCCAGCCTGCCGCCTGGCTGGCGACCGCCCCGGCAGCGGCCGAATCAGCCACCCGCCGGCCGGCTGCGGCTCCAGATCTATCTCTACCTGGGTACCTGCCTGACCACCTTTGCCGCCGGTACGGTCGGCTGGCAGCCGATGGTGCTGGGGCTCGATGACACGTTCTGGGTCGACAGCGGGCAGCACTGGCTTCGCGGGCTGACCTACATGCTGGCGGTGATGGCCATTCTGACCGCCCACGAGGCGGGGCACTTTCTGGCCGCCCGGCGGCACGGGATTCCGGCGACGCTGCCCTTCTTCCTGCCGGTGCCGGTGATGCTGACCGGCACCCTGGGGGCGGTGATCGGCATGGAGGGCTCGCGGGCCAATCGTCGGCAGTTGTTCGACATCGCCCTGGCCGGACCCTTGGCGGGTCTGGTGGTGGCGGTGCCGGTACTGGCCGCCGGCATGGCCAGCGGTGTGCCGGATGCGGTCAACCCATTTGCCCTGCCGCTGCTCGGCCAGTGGCTGCTGGCCCTGATCAGGCCCGACCTGGCCGCGGGGCAGACGCTCGCCCCCAACGCTCTGTTGATGGCCGGCTGGGTCGGCCTGCTGGTGACGGGGCTGAACATGATTCCGATCAGCCAGCTCGACGGTGGGCATGTCTGCCACGCCCTGTTCGGCCGGCGGTCCCATCTGGTCACCCGGGCGGTGCTGCTGGCGGCGATTGCCGGCATCATTGTTTTCGGTGGCTATCACTGGGTGGCCATGGTGGTGATCATCGCGTTCATGGGGGCCGTCCATCCGCCGATCCGGGACGAGGGCCGACCGCTCGACCGCTGGCGGCAGGCCCTGGGTCTGGCATCGTGTCTGATTCCGATCGTGACCTTCATGCCCGAGCCGCTGAAGCTGCCATGATTCACGGGGTTCGTTGACGCCTTCCCACCACCCCCGCACAATAGGACATAGTTGATGAGGCCGGTCGCCGTCGGCCCGCCGCCAGCACAGCCCGAGGAGGTGACGCGTGAATTTTATCGAACTGGAAGACTCTGAGATCTGGTCGGCCATTGCCGACGAGCAGGCTCGTCAGGCCGAAGGCCTGGAGATGATCGCCAGCGAGAACTTCACCAGCCCCGCTGTCATGCAGGCGGTGGGCAGTGTGCTGACCAACAAGTATGCCGAGGGCTATCCCGGCCGGCGGTACTATGGCGGCTGCGAGTTCGTCGACAAGGTTGAGGACCTGGCCCGCGACCGGGCCAAGCAACTCTTCGGGGCCGAGCATGCCAACGTCCAGCCGCATTCCGGCAGCCAGGCCAACTCGGCGGTCTACCTGGCCGCCATCCAGCCGGGCGACACCGTGCTGGCCTTCGATCTGGCCCACGGCGGGCACCTCACCCACGGCATGCGGCTGAACAGCTCGGGCATTCTCTACCGCTTCGTCCACTACGGCGTGCGGCAGGATGACCATCTGCTCGATTTCGATCAGATCGCCAGCCTGGCCCGCGCCCACAAGCCCAAGCTGATCGTGGCTGGTGCAAGTGCCTACCCCCGCGAAATACCCCACGACCGCTTTGCCGAGATTGCCCGCGAGGTCGGTGCCAAATTGTTGGTCGACATGGCCCACTACGCTGGTCTGGTCGCCGCTGGCATCCACAACAGTCCGGTGCCGGTGGCTGACTTTGTCACCAGCACCACCCACAAGACCCTGCGGGGGCCGCGGGGCGGCATCGCTATGTGCCGGGCCGAGCATGCCAAGGACCTCGACCGGTCGGTCTTTCCCGGCACCCAGGGCGGGCCGCTGATGCATGTGATTGCCGGCAAGGCTGTCGCCTTCGCTGAAGCCCTACGGCCCGACTTCAAGGCGTATGCCCAGCAGGTCATCGACAATGCCCGGACCTTGGCTGCGGGGCTGGCAGCTGGTGGCGTGAAACTGGTCAGCGGCGGCACCGACAATCATCTGATGCTGGTCGATGTGACCCCGCTGGGCTTGGGCGGCAAGCTGGCCGAAGAGGCCCTTGATCGCTGCGGCATCACCTGCAACAAGAACATGATTCCCTACGACGAGCGGAAGCCGGTCGATCCCTCCGGCATCCGGTTGGGCACTCCGGCGCTGACCACCCGCGGCATGGGAGCCGATGAGATGCGGCGGGTGGCCGACTGGATCCTGCGAGTGTTGAAGGCCCCCGAGGACGAGCAGGTGATCACCAGCACCCGCCGCGAGGTGGCCGAGCTTGCCGAGCAGTTCCCGGTGCCTGCAGCGCGGCTGATTGAGCGGCAGGAAGTGGTGGCCTGATGCCTCCGCCGGCCGGCCGGAGCCTACGGCTGGGGCTGGTGCAGTCGGCCTGCACGGCCGACCGTGAGGCCAACATCGCCCAGGCGATTGACGGTATCGCTGCGGCCAAAGAGCAGGGGGCCGATGTCATCTGCCTGCAGGAACTCTTTGCCGGTGAGTATCCCTGCCAGGCGGAGGAGCATGAACGCTTCGCTGAGGCCGAGCAGGTGCCCGGACCGCTCACCGACCGACTGGCCGCCGCCGCCAAGCAGCAGGGCGTGGTGCTCGTCGGCAGCGTCTTCGAACGACGGAGCCACGGGCTGTTTCACAACACGGCCGTCGTGTTCGATACCGATGGGTCGTTGGCTGGTGTCTATCGCAAGATGCATATCCCGGACGATCCGCACTATTACGAGAAGTTCTACTTCACCCCGGGTGACACCGGCTTCGTCAGTGTGCCGACCAGCCGGCTGCGGGTCGGGCCGCTGGTCTGCTGGGATCAGTGGTATCCCGAGGCGGCCCGGTTGACGGCGTTGGCCGGTGCCGAGGTGCTCTTCTATCCCACCGCGATCGGCTGGCTCGATGGTGAGGAGCAATTGCATGCTGAGCAGTACGAGTCGTGGGACACGATGCTCAAGAGCCACGCCATCGCCAACGGGGTCTTCGTGGTGGCAGTCAATCGCACCGGCCGCGAGGGGCCGTTGCGGTTCTGGGGGGCGAGTGTTGTCTATGCGCCCAACGGCCAGCGGCTGGTGGTCGCCGGCCACGACGATCCGGCGGTGATGGTATTCGACTGTGACCTTGGCCGGATCGAATGGTCACGGACCCGCTGGCCCTTCTTTCGTGACCGCCGCATCGACGCCTATGCTGGCTTGCTGGCCCGCTGGGGAGAGGCCTGATGCGGGCCGAAACGTCAGCCACGCAGCCAACGGCCGGCTATCGTCTGCCGGCTGAGTGGGAGCCGCATGCCGCCACCTGGCTTGCCTGGCCGCATCGGCGGCAGACGTTTCTGGGAGACTTTGCCGACATCCCGCCAGCCTTTGTGCGGCTGGTGCGGCTGCTGGCTGGCTACGAGCCGGTGCGGGTGATCGGGACCGGAGCGGTGCTCGACGACGCCGCAGCACAGCTCCAGGGTATCGCCAACGTCAGACTGATCGACATTCCCACCAGCGACTCATGGCTGCGAGACACAGGGCCGGTCTTTCTGCAGCCGCCAGCCGTTGGGCCGCCACTGGCCGTCGCCTTCGACTTCAACGCCTGGGGGGGCAAGTATCCGCCCTGGGATGCCGACGCCGCAGTGGCCGGCCGGATGGCGACGCATCTGGGGCTCGATGTCGTTCGGCCCGGCATGGTGCTGGAGGGCGGTGCCATTGAGGCCGACGGCGAGGGCACCCTCCTGGTGAACCATCGTTGCATCGAGGATCCACGCCGCAACCCGGGCCGCGGTCGCGACGAGCTGACCTCGGTGCTGCAGCAGTCGCTCGGCATCAAGCAGGTGCTCTGGGTAGGGGGTGAACTGGCTGGTGATGACACCGACGGCCACATTGACCAGCTGGCCCGATTCGTCGCCCCGGGCCGCGTCGTCGCCGCCCGGCAGCCCGACGAGAGCGATCCGAACCATGCACCGCTTGAGGCCAACCTGAAGCTGCTCGAAACGCTCACGGACGCCCGCGGCCGGAGGCTCGAGGTGATTCCGCTCAACCTGCCACCCCGGGTCGGCTTTGCTGGTGTGCAGCTGCCGGCAAGCTATCTCAACTTCTATCTGCTCAATGGCGCGGTCATCCTGCCGACCTTCGACCATGCCGCTGACGCCGCGGCGGTGGCGATGCTGGCCGAGCTCTTCCCCGACCGGACCATTGAGCCCTTCTCGGCCCTTGAGCTGATCCGCGGTCGCGGCGCGGTCCACTGCGTGACGCGGGACGAGCCGGTGTAACGGTGGTTTGGGCACCCACGAAGGCAGGCGGAATGGGTGTGGATGATGGGTTTGGCAGCCTTCGGGCGCAAGTTTTGCTGGTGCGACCGAACTCCGGAAAGCCCGAGGCGCGAGCCGAGGGAATTCGCTCCGGGGGCAGAATAAGCGGTTTCCCTCAGCTCGCGTTTCGGGCTTCAAGGAATGGGCTTTTCTGCTGGAAGACGCGAGTCCCGCACCATCATTAAGTCGTAAGCCGGGGGATCAGCAGTGAGCGTTGCAGTCGGAAGCGAGCATGCTGCCAGTCCAGTCGCTCCCGCTCCTGGCTTCCTGGGGTGGCCGACTGTAAGGCAAGCGCTTCCCCTGGCTTCCCCTGATTGCCCCGCCTGACAATGCGGTCGGTCTTGCGGCGAGGAGACGGGGACGCGACTATCCCGCTGTAGTGTCTGCCGCAGGCGGTGGTAGCCGGCGTGAAACGTCAGGAGATGGTGCGTCATGGAACAGGTTGCCAATTTTGTGCAGGGATCGGTGTCGCTGCTTGCCCGGCTGATGATGGTGGCGGTCTTTCTGTTCAGTGCCTTTGACAGCAAGATCAGGCACTTCTCTCAGACTGCTGAATACATGCGAAGTGAGGGCATTCCCAATCCGCGGCTCGCCCTGTTCGGTGCGATCGGCCTGATCCTGCTGGGTGGGCTTTCGCTGCTTGCTGGCGCCTGGACCCGAATCGGCGCTGCCTTCCTGTTTGTCTTCCTGGCGGCGGCGACCTTCTACTTCCACGATTTCTGGATGATTGCCGACCTGGCCCAGCGGCAGCTACAGGTGATCCAGTTCATGAAAAACATGGCAATTGGTGGAGGCTTGCTCGCCCTCATCTATGCCGGTGGTGGCCCCTGGAGCGTCGACGGCTGGATCGAGCGGAAGCTCGAGGAGGTTGAGTCGGCGCCGGCCACTGGTGGCTCGAAGGGCTCGCAGCGGTCGAAAGCCGCCTGATCTTCTTTCGACGCTGTCCGCGACGGACCATACATTGAGCGGTGGTGCGGCCCTCATGGTGAGGGCTAGCCGTCCTTTTCGCGGTGTGGCTGGCAATGGTTTTTCCCCTTGGCGATGACAATTCCGACCGGCAGCGGCTGCCGGTTGTTACCTGGTCGCTGATCGCGGCCAATGTGCTGGTCTTCGTGCTGTTCCAGCAGGGCGGGCAAAACGACAACTTTACGCTCGCCTTCTGCCAGGTGCCGGCGGAGATCATCTCTGGCCGCGACATCGTCACACAGCCGTCGGTTCGTGAGGTGGTCTATGAGGGCCAGCGGCTGCAGGTGCCGGTGCCCGGCCTGCGGCCGACGCCGATCCCGGTCTGGCTGACGCTGATCACCGGCATTTTTCTGCATGGCAGCTGGATGCATCTGCTGGGCAACATGTGGTTTCTGTTCATTTTTGGCGACAACGTCGAGGATGACATGGGCCACTGGCGGTACATCGTCTTCTACCTCGCCTGCGGTGTGCTGGCCTCACTGGCGTTCGTCTTTCTCAATGCCCGGGGAGAGGAGGCGCTGACACCCTGCCTGGGGGCGTCGGGAGCGATCTCGGGAGTGCTCGGCGGCTATCTCGTGCTCCACCCCAACCGCCGGGTCAGTGTGATTCTGCTGCGAATCATCATGGACGTCCCTGGTTATGTGGCGGTTGGGATCTATTTTTTGATGCAGATCATCCTCGGCTTTTCCGACACCGGCGGCGGCGTGGCCTACTCGGCCCACGTGGCCGGGTTCATCGCCGGGCTGATTCTGGCCAAGCCGCTGAGCGACAGTGACATCCGCCGGCAGGCCGACCAGCTGGTCTCGTTCCGGCGGCGGCGTGGTGGTTCGTAGTCCGCCGGGCCCGCCCGCCCTGCTTGATGGAAGAAGTGGAGTCGCGCGATGCTCTTTGGAGAGTTTCTGCTGCTGGCAGCCGTCGTTGCCGTGGCCGGCTCACTGCTGGCCCGGTCGGCCGATGCCATTGCCGAGTTCACCGGCCTGGGCCGGCTGCTGATTGGCAGCTTGATGCTGGCCGCAGTGACCTCGCTGCCGGAACTCTCGGTCGACATCGCAGCGGTGCGGGCCGGCCTGACCGACCTGGCTGCCGGTGACCTTTTCGGCAGCAGTATGATGAACCTGCTGATCCTCGCCGGAGTTGATCTGACCATCCGTTCCGGCCGGCGGATGCTTTCCCGTGAGGCTGCCTCGCATGCCCTCTCGGCGACGCTTGGCATCGCCCTGACCTCGCTTGCCGGCCTTGCCGTGCTGACGGCAGGCAGGCTGCCCGAGGTGACCCTGCTCGGCGTGAGTGGCTGGTCGTGGGCCATTCTCTTGGCCTACCTGCTGGGAGCCCGGATGATCTTCATCGATCAGCGGATCTCGGTTCGCCTGGCGGCCGAAGCCCGGGCTGAAGCAGCCGTCGAAAAGCCGCCGCATCCCGCCACCGGCCCGCTCTGGCGGTCGGCTCTGCTGTTTGCGGCAGCCGCGGTGGTGCTGGTGCTCACCGGGCCGAGGCTTGCCCATGTGGCCGGCGACTTGGCCGAGCAGACGGGGCTGGGGGGCACCTTTGTCGGGACGACACTGGTGGCGGTGAGCACCTCGCTGCCAGAGCTGGTCGCCTCGATCACCGCTGTCCGGCTCGGGGCGGTTGACCTGGCCATCGGTAACACACTGGGCAGTAACGCCTTCAATATGGTGCTGTTTGCGCCGCTTGATGCCTTCCATGAGGGACCGCTGTTCGCGGCAGTGTCGGTTTCGCATGCGGTGACCGCCTTCGCGGTGGTGATCGCCACGGCGATCGCCATCCTCGGGCAGCTCTATCATGCCGAGCGGCGGCTACCTCTGATTGAGCCCGATGCCTTTTTGATGCTGCTGGTGCTGCTTGGCGGATTGGTGTTGGTTTATTATTTGCCGTCGTGAACCAGCCGACTGCTACTAATCCCGGTCCCGTCACTTCTGCCTTTTGTTGGTGCGGCTTCGCTCCCACGAGCAAACAAATCCCATGCTTCGAAGCCCGAAGCGCAAGCTGAGGGAAATCGCATTTTTGATCCCTGAGCGGTATTCCCTCGGCTCGCGCCTCGGGCTTCTAAGAGTTCGGCTTGGCTCAGTGAGACACCAGAACGTGCGTCTTCGTGCTGCGGTCCGGCACT
>Ga0180431_10006207_pt1 | contig 14251 bp, 15 predicted proteins | sample SS_ome_11_FD_132459 | JGI IMG/M metagenome (GOLD analysis project Ga0180431, IMG submission 132459) | Hypersaline lake sediment archaeal communities from the Salton Sea, California, USA - SS_1_MS_1 metaG | ecosystem: Environmental > Aquatic > Non-marine Saline and Alkaline > Hypersaline >... | reverse complement strand
TCTTGCCCACCCCCTCATGTCCGATGAGGGCGACCCCCGCGTGGTTCGCGTCGAGGGCGTCGGCCACCCGTTCCAGGGCGCGACGCGGTACCAGCGGCCAGCCTGAGGTGAGCGGCATAACCGCCGACTCTAGTTGGGCGGGTCTCACCACTGGTCTAGGTTTCGGGGTGTGCAGCGGGGAACGGTCAGCGACTCCGAGTGGGCGGTGTGCGTGTACTGCGCCGCCAGCCCGCGCCACCCGGAGCTGTTGATGCTGGCCCGGCGGGTCGGCGAGGCGATCGCCGAGCGCGGCTGGACGCTGGTCTCCGGGGGCGGCAACGTCTCGGCGATGGGTGCGGTGGCCGCCGGCGCCCGCTCCCGCGGTGGACGCACCGTGGGGGTGATCCCGAAAGCGTTGGTGCACCGGGAGTTAGCCGATATCGAGGCCGATGAACTGATCGTCACCGACACCATGCGGCAGCGCAAGCAGGTCATGGAGGACCGCAGCAATGCCTTTCTGGCGCTGCCCGGCGGCATCGGAACACTCGAGGAGCTTTTCGAGACTTGGACCGCCGGTTATCTGGGTATGCACGAACGCCCGGTGGTGCTGCTGGACCCGAACAGCCACTACCAAGGGCTGCTGCGCTGGCTGGAATCGCTGGTGCCCACCGGCTACGTCTCCCAGGCCGCGCTGGACCGGCTCGCGGTGGTCGAGGATGTCGAGATGGCGCTCGGGTTGTGTGCGCGAGCCGCGGGACAGGAGTGACGGCGATGGCCGGTGAGGCGAAATCGGTGGGCCTGGTCGATCTGGTGACCCGGCTGCCCGCGGTGCTGCTCGACGCCCCCGTGATTCTGCGGGCGGCGCTGACCGGGCTGCTGAACACCCCGGACTCGAAAACATCGATCGGCAAGGTGTTTCAGGAGCGGGCGGATCGCCACGGCAACCGGATCTTCCTGCGGTTCGGGGACGAGCAGATCAGCTACCGGCGGGCGAATGAGACCGTCAACCGGTACGCGGCAGTGCTGGCCGAACTCGGTGTACGTCGCGGTGACGTGGTCGGGATCATGTTGCGTAACTCCCCGGACGCGGTACTGACGATGCTGGCCGCGGTCAAGTGCGGGGCGGTGGCCGGGATGCTCAACTACAACCAGCGCGGGGAGGTGCTGGCGCACAGCGTCGGCCTGCTCGGCGCCAGGGTGGTCATCGCCGAGAACGACCTGGTCGAACCGATCGAGCAGGCCTCTGAGTCGGTTGGCGGGGTGGTCGACGTCGAACGGCTCGCGGCACTCGCCGAGGACAAGCCGATCGGTAACCCCGCGTCCGCCGGGCAGGTGCAGGCCCGGGACGCGGCGTTCTACATCTTCACGTCGGGCACCACCGGCCATCCCAAAGCCAGCGTGATGACCCACCAGCGCTGGCTTCGCGCCCTGGCCGGATTCGGAGGTTTCGGTGTGCGTCTGGGCAGTGGCGACACGCTGTACTGCGCGCTGCCGATTTACCACAACAATGCGCTGACGGTCGCCCTGTCATCGGTGATCGACGCCGGTGCGACGCTGGCGCTGGGGCGGACGTTCTCGGCCTCCCGGTTCTGGGACGAGGTGATCCGGATGCAGGCCACCTCTTTCATCTATATCGGCGAGTTGTGCCGCTATCTGCTCAACCAGCCGCCCAAGCCGACCGATCGTGCGCATTCCGTGCGGGTGATCGTCGGCAACGGGCTGCGCCCGGAGATCTGGGAGGAGTTCACCAGCCGATTCGGGATCAAGCGGGTCGTCGAGTTCTACGGCGCCAGCGAAGGCAACACCGCTTTCATCAACATCTTCAACATCCCCGGTTCGACCGGGATCAACCCGATGCCACTGGCCTACGTGCAATTCGACGCCGAGACCGGAGAACCGGTGCGCGACGGCGGCGGCCGGGTGCGTCGAGTGCCACCCGGGCAGCCCGGTCTGCTGTTGAGTCCGGTGACTCGTCTTTCGCCGTTCGACGGCTACACCGATAAGGAAGCCAGCGAGAAGAAGTTGGTGCGCAACGCCTTCAAGGATGGCGACGTGTGGTTCAACACCGGTGACGTGATGACCCCGCAAGGAATGGGCCACGCGGCCTTCGCCGACCGGATCGGCGACACCTTTCGGTGGAAGGGTGAGAACGTGGCGACAACCGACGTCGAGGCGGCGCTGGCCGTTGACCCCAGCGTCGAGAACTGCACGGTCTTCGGCGTCGAAGTGCCCGAAACCGGCGGACGCGCCGGGATGACCGCGGTGACGCTGCGGGCCGGCGCTCAGTTCGACGGACGGACAGTTGCCGAAACGCTTTACGACCGCCTGCCGGGCTACGCAATCCCGCTGTTCGTCCGGATCGTTGAGGCGCTGGAGACCACCTCGACGTTCAAGAGCCGCAAAGTCGACCTACGCAACCAGGCCTACGGTTCGGAGGTGACCGATCCGATCTATGTGCTGGCCGGTCGGTCCGACGGGTACGTGCCGTTCTACCCCGGTTACCCGGCCGAGGTGGCCGCCGGTAAGCGGCCCCGCGGCTAGCCGGGTGAATACTGGCGGTATGAGCGCGACGTTCTGCGGGCGGCCGGTGGCCGCCGACCGGGCGCTGATCATGGCGATCGTGAACCGGACCCCGGACTCCTTCTACGACCGCGGCGCGACGTTCACCGACGAGGCCGCCATGGCGGCCGTGCACCGCGCCGTGGCCGAGGGGGCCGACGTCATCGACATCGGCGGGGTCAAAGCCGGGCCGGGAACCGTCGTCGATATCGCCGAGGAGACCGCACGCGTGGTGCCCTTCATCGAATGGGTGCGGGCGGCCTATCCGGATCAGTGCATCAGCGTCGACACCTGGCGGGCGTCGGTTGCCCGGCTGTCCTGTGCGGCCGGGGCCGACATCATCAACGACACCTGGGCGGGTCATGACCCGGCACTACCGGAGGTGGCCGCCGAATTCGGTGCGGGCCTGGTGTGCTCGCACACCGGCGGCGCGGTCCCGCGGACCCGTCCGTTCCGGGTCAATTACGGCACCTCCGTCACCGGTGTCGTCGATGCGGTCATCGCCGAGGTGACCGCAGCCGCCGACCGCGCCGTCGCGGCGGGCGTCCCGCGCGGGGGTGTCCTGATCGACCCGACCCACGATTTCGGTAAGAACACCTTCCACGGGCTGAGTTTATTGCGGCACGTAAACGATCTCGTTAACACCGGATGGCCCGTCCTGATGGCCCTGAGCAACAAGGATTTCATCGGGGAGACTCTGGGTGTGGAACTGACCGAGCGGCTCGAAGGCACACTGGCGGCGACGGCCCTGGCCGCGGCCGACGGTGCCCGGATGTTCCGGGTGCACGAGGTGGGCCCGACCCGCCGGGTGCTGGAGATGGTTGCCTCCATCAAAGGTGAACGGCCGCCGGCCCGGACGGTAAGGGGACTCGCATGACCGATCTCAGCGACAGGCCGAAGACGGATCACGCTTGGCCCGCCGACCAAACCTGGCACCGGCCGCCGTGGACGGTCGCCGAACTCGAGGCCGCCAAACGCGGGCGCACCGTCTCCGTGGTCCTTCCGGCGCTCAACGAAGCCGAAACCGTCGGCCCGGTGGTCGAGACGATCGCCCCGATGCTCGGCGGTCTGGTCGACGAACTCATCGTGCTGGACTCCGGGTGTACCGATGCCACCGAGGCCCGGGCGGTGGCGGCCGGCGCGCGGGTCGTGCATCGGGAGCAGGCTCTGCCCGAGATAGCCCCGCAACCGGGCAAAGGCGAGGCACTGTGGCGCTCGCTGGCCGCCACTACCGGCGACTTCGTCGTCTTCATCGATTCCGACCTGATCGGGCCCGACCCGATGTTCGTGCCCCGACTGGTCGGTCCGATGCTCACCGGCGACGGAGTTCACCTGGTCCGAGGTTTCTACCGGCGCCCCCTGAAGCATCGCGGCGGCGAGGACGCCAACGGTGGCGGGCGGGTCACCGAGTTGGTCGCCCGCCCTCTGCTGGCGGCTCTGCGACCCGAGCTCGGGTGCGTGCTGCAGCCGCTTGGCGGGGAATACGCCGGCAGTCGCGAACTGCTGACCTCGGTGCCGTTCGCGCCCGGCTACGGGGTCGAGATCGGCATCCTCATCGACACCTACGACCGGCTGGGTCTGGAGGCGATCGCTCAGGTCAACCTCGGCGTACGCACCCATCGCAACCGGCCGATGAGTGAATTGGGGCCGATGAGCCGACAGGTCATCGCGACGTTGCTGACCCGGTGTGGTGTCGCCGATTCGGGCATTGGGTTGACCCAGTTCTTCCCCGGCAACAACGGATCGGACGGATACACCTCACGCACCTCATCGGTGTCGCTGGCGGATCGGCCGCCGATGAACACCGTGCGCTGACCGGGCGTCCTGGGTCTCGCCGCGGCCCGTACGTGAGGCAGGATCGCAGGTGTGTCGCTGATCCTGATGTACCTCGTGGTGCTGATCCTGGTTGCCGTCGTCCTATTCGGGGTGGCCAGCGTTCTGTTCGGCCGCGGCGAGCCGTTGCCGCCGCTGCCCCGGGGCACCACCGCGACCATGCTGCCCGCCTCCGGAGTCACCGGCGCAGACGTCGAGGCCGTTAAGTTCGCCCAGGCCATTCGTGGTTACAAGACGGGCGAGGTGGACTGGGTGCTGGATCGACTGGGTGCCGAACTGGATCAACTCCGGGGTGAATTGGCCGCTGTGCGGGCCGCCGCCGGTCTGCCGGACCCGACCGCCGAGCAACCGTTCCGTTCGTGGGTCGCCGAACCGCCCGACCCGGACGCCGGGTGACCGGGGACGGCGGGGACGGGGACGGCGGGGACGGGGACGGCGGGGACAGCCGGCGCCGGTGTCCGTGGGCGCTTCTCGCGCCGCCGGCGGATCGGTCGCTGCTGTGCGGCTACCACGATCACGAGTGGGGTCGACCGGTGCGTGGGCGGGCAGCACTGTTCGAGCGGATGACGCTGGAGGGCTTCCAGAGCGGCCTGTCCTGGCTGACCATCCTGAGGAAGCGGGAGAACTTCCGACGGGCTTTCGCCGGTTTCGATGTCGAGACGGTCGCCGATTTCACCGCCGCCGATGTCGATCGGTTGATGACTGATCCGGGGATTGTGCGCAACCGCGCCAAGATCGATGCCGCCATTGCCAATGCCCGGGTCGCCGCCTGTCTCGAGGTTGACCTGTCCGAACTGCTGTGGTCCCACGCTCCGCCGGTGCGACGGCGGCCGGCAACCGAATCCGATGTGCCGGCGTGGACCGCCGAGTCGGCTGGGCTGGCCCATGACCTCAAGTCCCGGGGCTTCCGGTTTGTGGGTCCCACCACCGCCTATGCCCTGATGCAGGCCACCGGGATGGTCGACGATCACCTGCGGGATTGCTGGGTATCCGGGTCCCTCACCACCGGCGATGTCGGTAGTGAACAATAGGTGACACTAGAATCATGACCGCCGTCACCCCGTCGGTGTCGGCAGTCCTGCTCGAATGTGGAGGGAGCACTCGATGGCGGCGATGAAGCCCCGGACTGGAGACGGTCCGCTCGAAGCGACCAAGGAGGGGCGCGGCATCGTGATGCGAGTACCACTCGAAGGCGGTGGACGGCTCGTTGTCGAGTTGACCCCCGATGAGGCCGCAGCCCTCGGAGATGAACTCAAAGGCGTTACCAGCTAACTTTCGAACCCGCGAAGAGCCGACGCGAACGCGCGGGTCGGGCTCAGGGGTTCAGGCGCTCAGCGCGACACCGCTTTATAGATGTCCAGGGTCTGCTCGGCAATCCGGGCCCAGGAGAACTCCTCGATGCAACGCTGCCGCCCGGCAATCCCGTAGCGGCGGGCTCTGGCGGGATCGGCCGTCAGCGCGTTGACTGCGTCGGCCAGGTCGGCCTCGAAGGACCGCGGGTCCTGCTGGTCGTAGTGGACCAGGGTCCCAGTGACCCCGTCATCGACCACCTCGGGGATGCCGCCGACATCGGAGGCCACTACCGCCGTTTCGCATGCCATCGCCTCGAGGTTCACGATTCCCAGCGGCTCGTAGACAGAGGGGCAGATGAATGCGGTCGCCGCCGACAGGATCTCGCGTATCTCGTGTACCGGCAGGAAATCCCTGACCCAGAACACGCCGCTGCGTTCGGCGGCGAGGTCATCAACCGCGGTTCTGACCTCGGCGGCGATCTCTGGGGTGTCCGGAGCCCCGGCGCAGAGGACAAGTTGGACCTCCGGAGCAAACCGGTGTGCCGCCGCGATCAGATGCCCAACGCCCTTCTGCCGGGTGATCCGGCCGACGAAAGCCACCATCGGCCGGTGTTGGTCGACTCCGAGTTCGGCGAGGACGGACTCCCCGGAATCGGGTGTCGCCGGGTACCAGGTATCGGTGTCGATACCGTTCTTGATGACGTGGACCCGGTGGGGATCCAGAACCGGATACACCGACAAGACGTCCTCCCGCATCCGCGCACTTACCGCGATCACGGCGTCGGCGGCCTCTACCGCGGTGCGCTCCGCCCACAGCGAGACCTGGTATCCACCACCGAGCTGTTCGGCCTTCCACGGCCGCTTGGGTTCCAGCGAGTGGGTGGTCACCACATGCGGGATACCGTGCAGCAGCGCGGTGATGTGCCCCGCCATACCCGCGTACCAGGTGTGGGAATGGGCCACTGTCGCATCGGCCGCTGCGGCGGCCATCCGCAGGTCGGTCGACAACGTTGCCAGCGCCGGGTTGGCGTCGACGAGGGCCGGATCCGGCTGATGGGCCAAAGCCACGGACCGCGGAGCGCCGATGCAGTGCACATCGACCTCGCATAGCCGGCGCAGCTGCGCCACCAATTCGGTTATGTGCACCCCGGCCCCGCCGTAGACCTCGGGCGGGTACTCCCGTGTCATCATCGCCACCCGCATGAAGCTGACCGTAATGCAGGGCGGCTCCCGGTGGCTGTGCGTGGCGAAACCGTGCGGCTCCCGGTGGCGAAACGTTGATTGTGCTAGCCGTCGCGGGCGGTGATGGTTAGGTTTACTGCTATGAGGGAGTTGCCGCATGTGCTTGGCATCGTCCTGGCGGGGGGCGAGGGAAAGCGGCTCTACCCGCTGACTTCGGACCGGGCCAAGCCCGCTGTTCCCTTCGGCGGCGCCTACCGGCTGATCGACTTCGTGCTGTCGAATCTGGTCAACGCGCGCTATTTACGGATCTGTGTTCTCACCCAGTACAAGTCGCACTCGCTGGATCGCCACATCTCCCAGAATTGGCGACTAAGCGGTCTCGCGGGAGAGTACATCACCCCGGTGCCAGCTCAGCAGCGCCTCGGGCCGAGGTGGTACACGGGCTCGGCCGATGCCATCTACCAGTCCCTCAACCTGATCTATGACGAAGACCCCGACTACATCGTGGTGTTCGGTGCCGACCACGTGTACCGGATGGATCCGGAACAGATGGTCAAGTCCCACATCGACAGCGGTGCCGGGGCAACGGTTGCCGGTATCCGGGTGCCCCGCTCGGAGGCCGGCGCTTTCGGCTGCATCGACGCCGACGAATCGGGCCGGATCCGCGGGTTCGTGGAGAAACCATCGGACCCGCCCGCCGCGCCGGACAATCCCGACCAGACGTTCGTGTCGATGGGCAACTACATCTTCACCACCAAGGTGCTGATCGACGCGATCCGTGCCGACGCCGACGATGACACCTCCGATCACGATATGGGGGGCAACATCATTCCGCGGCTGGTCACCGACGGGATGGCTGCGGTGTACGACTTCAACAACAACGAGGTGCCCGGCGCAACGGAGCGCGACCACGGCTACTGGCGTGATGTCGGCACTCTCGATGCGTTCTACGACGCGCATATGGATCTGGTGTCGGTGCACCCGGTGTTCAACCTCTATAACAAGCGCTGGCCGATCCGGGGGGAGTCGGAAAACCTGGCCCCAGCCAAGTTCGTCAACGGCGGCTCGGCCCAGGAGTCGGTAGTGGGTGCCGGCAGCATCATCTCGGCAGCCTCGGTGCGCACCTCCGTGCTGTCGAGCAATGTGGTGGTTGACGACGGTGCCATCGTCGAGGGCAGTGTGTTGATGCCCGGTGTCCGGGTGGGTCGCGGTGCGGTGGTGCGCGGGGCGATTCTGGACAAGAACGTCGTCGTCGGACCCGGCGAACAGGTCGGCGTGGACCTGGAGAAGGACCGCGAGCGGTTCGCGATCAGCGCCGGCGGAGTGGTCGCCGTGGGCAAGGGTCTCTGGGTCTGAGTGGCCGTGCGGCACCGTCGGCGCCGCGGTGAGTGAACCAAACCCCGTCACGGGCGCCATGACGGCTCGGTCAGTCGCGGGCCGCGATCAGCATGCCGTCGCCGAGAGGGACGAGCACCGGATTGAGCCGGTCATCCTCGGCGATCATCCGGGCCGCCTCGCGGACCGCGGTCACTTCGGCGTCGTGCGCGGCAGGATCGCCGGCCCGGCCGTCGAGAGCCGCGCGGTGCAGCACGATGACTCCGCCAGGGCGTAACAGTCGCACCCCCTCGGTGACGAAGTGCGGCTGATCGGTCGGCGCTGCATCGACGAAAACCAGGTCGTAGGACTCGTCGGCCAGCCGGGTGAGCACCTCCTGAGCCCGGCCGGCGATCAGCCGGGTCCGTCCCGGGCCGACACCCGCCTCGGCAAAGGCCTGTTTGGCCAGCCGCTGATGCTCCGGTTCGGTGTCGATAGTGGTCAGAACGCCGTCGTCGCGCATTCCTGAGATCAACCAGAGTCCACTCACCCCGGCTCCGGTACCCACCTCCACGATGGCGCGGCCGCCGGAGAGCCGGGCCAGCAGGCTCAGCAGTGCTCCGACTGCCGGGGTCACCGCACCCGCTCCGGCGTCCACGGCCCGTTCGCGTGCCGCCGAGACGATGGCATCCTCCGAGATCGACGCCTCGGCGTGGGCCAGGACGCGGTCGGCCCGGCTGCGAGCGGGTTCGTCGATGGTGGACATTCTGAGCAGCGTAGATCAACTCCCGCGGTATGTGGGCATAGGCGCCTAAGCCGTCTGCACCGCGATTCGACACGCCAATGGAAGCCAATCTAAGAAAATTGCCATAAAGTGACGCGCTGAGGACGTTCTAGCTGGTCAAGATGGGTAGAGATGGCATCTCTCAGACTTAATTCAGTTAGCTCATAACGGTCGCACACAACCGTGCGGAAAGGTATCTACCATGAAGGGCCGCAGAGGTGTGACGGGGAATATCGAACAACGCGAGGCTGTTGTCAAATCTGAGGCGCCCGGCGATTCGGCGCACCAGCATCAGGAGGATCCGACGACCACCACACTGACGGCCCCGATCACCATGGCGCGAGTCGGTCACGACGGCGACAGCGATTGGGTGGAACCGTCCGACGACTTACAGGGCACCGCGGTCTTCGACGCCACCGGTGACCGGTCGGCCATGCCGTCCTGGGACGAGTTGGTCCGCCAGCACGCCGACCGCGTCTACCGGCTGGCGTACCGACTCTCCGGAAATCAGCACGATGCGGAGGATCTGACCCAGGACACGTTCATCCGGGTTTTCCGGTCGGTACGGAACTACCAGCCCGGCACTTTCGAGGGCTGGCTGCATCGCATCACCACGAACCTGTTCCTCGACATGGTCCGCCGTCGCGCACGCATCCGGATGGAGGCGCTGCCCGACGACTACGACCGGGTTCCAGCCGACGGGCCCAACCCGGAACAGCTCTACCACGACTCGCGGCTGGGTCCGGATTTACAGGCCGCACTGGATTCCCTGCCTCCGGAGTTCCGTGCCGCGGTTGTGCTGTGCGATGTCGAAGGCCTGTCCTACGAGGAAATCGGCGCCACGCTCGGGGTCAAACTCGGTACTGTTCGAAGCCGGATTCACCGCGGCCGGCAGGCGTTGCGGGACTACCTCGCGACCGAGTCCGACAGCCCGCAGGCTCACGCCAAATCGGCCTGATTTCGCCGCTCGCATCACGATCGCATCGGCTGTCATACCGGACGGATGCCGCTGACCGCGCTACATTGAAGTGGGTGAGTTCAGCGAAGGGAGCTCCGGTAATGGTCGACCCGAGCGATATGGTGCGGCGGGTCCTGGCTTGGATGCCGTCCAGCTTCGCCTCGCAGAGCGACATGCCGATCGGCGCGCCGCGGCGGTTCGGCTCCACCGAACACCTTTCCATCGAGGCGGTCGCTGCCTACGTCGACGGGGAATTGCGCATGAAGGCGCACCTCCGCGCCGCGCACCACCTGTCGATCTGCCAGCAGTGCGCCGGTGAGGTCGAGTCCCAAAGCCAGGCCCGAGCCGCCCTGCGCGAGTCGATGCCGGTGATCATGCCGAGCGCGCTCATGGGGTTGCTCAACCAGATCCCCGAGTCCACACCTGCAGAGCCCGACCCGCCGGTAGCCCTCGGCAGTCAGCTGGCCGATGAGGCGACGCGGACCCGGCGCAAGCGCCGGTAGGGTGAAGGCCGATACAGAGCAGTACGCCGTTGCTGCTGCTCAGCTTTCGGATAGAGGATCTTTCGGATAGAGGATTTAAGTGAGCCCTGATAAGGACACCGCCGGCGGCGCGCACCGGCTGGCGCCCAGGCCGGTTTCGCGGCCCCCGGTCGACCCGCAGGCCACTCGCACCTTCGGTCGCCCGCGCGGCGTCGAAGGTTCGTTCGTGGCCGAAGAACTGCGGTCGGCCAACTATCGGAACTCCGGCGAGTTCACCCCCGCCAAGAAGGCGCCGGACCCGGTGCTGGAGGAAGCCTTCAGCCGGCCGCACCCGGGAGGCGAGTCGTTGCAGCGCCATCCCGCAGACGTCGGGGCCCTGAACGGGGACTCAGGTGGACCCGGGGAACCCGCCGATCCGTGGCGTGACCCGGCCGCAGGCGCGGCACTGGGGAGGCCGGCACTGGAGAGGGCGGCGCCGGTCGTCATTGGCCCGCCACCCGGAAAACTCGGGGTGCGCGATGTCCTGTTCGGTGGCCGGGTCTCCTACGCGGCGCTCGCGGTGCTGGCCATCGTGGCCCTGCTGATCGGCGTCGCCGGAGGCTGGGTGGGGCGCACGACCGCCGAGGTGGTCGAGGCCTTCACCACGTCCAAGGTGACCTTGCCCACGTCGGACACCGGAGAGATCCCGGCCGGACGTTTCGCTCAGGTCGCGGCCTCGGTCGCCGATTCGGTGGTCACCATCGAGACCGAGAGTGACGAGACCGGCTCGCAGGGCTCCGGGGTGGTAGTCGACGGCCGCGGCTACGTCGTGACCAACAACCACGTCATCTCCGAGGCGGCCTCCAGTCCCAGCAAGTTCAAGATGAGAGTGGTCTTCAACGACGGCAAGGAGGTGTCGGCCAACCTGGTGGGCCGGGATCCCAAGACAGATCTCGCCGTGCTGAAGGTCGACAATGTCGACAATCTCACCGTCGCCCGGTTCGGTGACTCCGACAAGTTGCGGGTGGGCGAGGAGGTGGTGGCGGTCGGCGCCCCTCTGGGACTGCGCAGCACCGTCACGACCGGCATCATCAGCGCGCTGAACCGCCCGGTCCCGCTGTCCGGTGACGGGTCCGACACCGACACCGTCATCGACGCGGTCCAGACCGACGCCTCGATCAACCATGGCAACTCCGGGGGCCCGCTGATCGATATGAAGTCCGAGGTGATCGGGATCAACACCGCGGGTAAGTCGTTGTCCGAGAGCGCAAGTGGCCTCGGGTTCGCGATTCCGGTCAACGAAGTGAAGCAAACCGTCGAAACCCTGATCAAGGACGGCAAGATTTCGCATCCGACACTGGGTCTCACCGCCCGCTCGGTCAGCAATGACCTCGCGTTCGGCGCACAGGTGGCCAACGTCAAGGTGGGCGGAGCGGCAGAGAAGGGTGGCATCAAGGAGAACGACGTCGTGGTGAAGGTCGGCGACCGTACCGTCGCCGACGCCGACGAGTTCGTGGTCGCCGTCCGGCAGCTGCAGATCGGCAAGGACCAGCCGATCGAGGTGATGCGGGAGGGCCGCAAGGTCACGCTGATGGTGAACCCCGCCGCCGACAACTGAGCTGAGGGACGACTGACACGATGTTCGCCAATGTCGGGTGGGGCGAGATGCTTCTACTGGTCGTGGTCGGTCTGGTGGTCCTCGGTCCGGAGCGTCTTCCCGGTGCGATCAGCTGGGCCTCCGGCGCGATTCGGCAAACCCGCGACTACCTCAGTGGCGCCACCAAGGAACTCCGGGAGGAACTCGGCCCGGAGTTCGCGGACCTGCGTGAACCGCTCAGCGAGCTGCAGAAGCTGCGCGGGATGACGCCGAGGGCCGCCATCACCAAACATCTTCTGGAGGGGGACGACTCGTTCCTCACCGGTGATTTCGACCGCCCGCCGGTCAAACCGCAGAGCGCCCCCGCACCGCCCCAGGCCGCCGCCGGGCCGGCTCCTTTCGATGCCGACGCGACCTGACCGGCAAACCGGCCAGCGAAATCAGCGCCCTTTCGGGTCCAGCCCGAGTGACATTCCGGCCAATCCACGTCGCCGCGACGATAGCTTGTCGGCGATACTGCGCAGCTCCCGGCCGGCGGCCGAGTCGGGGGCCGATAACACCAGCGGCACACCGCTATCGCCCGCCGTCACCAGCGCCGGGTCCAGTGGAACCTGACCGAGCAGTGGCACATCGGCCCCGACTGCCCTGGTCAGCCGCTCGGCCACCTGGCGGCCACCGCCCTCACCGAATATCTGCATCGTTGTGCCGTCCGGCATGAGTAGCCCCGCCATATTCTCGACGACACCGACGAGGCGCTGCCGTGTCTGCAGCGCGATCGCCCCGGCACGCTCGGCGACCTCCGCAGCCGCGCTTTGCGGGGTGGTCACCACCAGGATCTCGGCGCCCGGCAGCAATTGAGCCACCGAGATGGCGACATCGCCGGTACCAGGTGGCAGGTCGAGTAGCAGCACATCGAGATCGCCCCAGTACACGTCGGCGAGGAACTGCTGCAGTGCGCGATGCAGCATCGGACCGCGCCATGCCACCGGTGTGTTCCCCTGGGTGAATTGGGCGATCGATATCACCTTCACGTCATGGGCAACCGGCGGCAGGATCATGGATTCGACCTGGGTCGGCCGTTCGGCGGTGCCCATCATCCGGGGAACGGAGTGACCGTAAATGTCGGCGTCGAGAAGACCGACGGAGAGGCCCCGCGACGCCAGGGCGGCAGCGAGATTCACCGTGACACTCGACTTGCCGACGCCACCTTTGCCCGAAGCCACGGCGTAGACCCGGGTCAGCGAGCCCGGCTCGGCGAACGGGATGACCGGTTCGGCGGCATCGCCACGCAACTGTTTGCGCAACTCGGTGCGCTGCTCGTCATTCATGACGTCGAGTTCCACGCTGACCGCGCCGGTGCCCGGCACGTCCGCGACCGCCGCGGTGATCCGTTCGGTGATCTCTGCTTTCTTGGGGCAGGCTGAGATGGTCAGGTAGACCCCGACGTGGATGGCGCCGTCGGGGCCCGCTTCGACGCTCTTGACCATGTTGAGTTCGGTGATCGGCCGTCTCAGCTCGGGATCGATGACCTTGGCGAGGGCGGCGCGGACGGAATTTTCCAGTTCGGTGCTCATCGCTGCCGAGTGTAGGTTGTCCGACCGCCGCCGACGTTGCGGTGGCGGCCGCCGGTCAGCTGACCGGGCCGGGCAGGGGGCCCGGTGCCGGTGGCAGCAGCGGACCGTCTGCGGGAGTCGGGCCGGGGGGAGGCGGCGGTGGAACCATCCACGGCGGCGTTCCCGGTGCCGGCATCGGCATCGGTGCCGCCTCAGCCGACTGCGGGGGCATACCGGGCAGTGGGCCGCCGGGCATACCCGGCAGTGCGGCCGGGTATGGGGGGGCGGCCGGGGGGACTGCCTCAGCCGGGGCCGGCGCTGTTCCGGGTAGCGGGCCCGTTCCGATGGGTCCGGCTCCGGGTAGCGGGCCGGTTCCGATGGGTCCGGCTCCGGGTAGCGGGCCGGTTCCGACGGGTCCGGCTCCGGGTAGCGGGCCGGTTCCGACCGGTGCCATACCGGGCAGTGGGGCCTGCGGGGTCATCCACGGTGCCGCGGCCGGTGGTGCCATCCACGGCATCGGCTGCATCCACGGCGGCAGATTGCTGGGCGCCGGATCCTGGGATGGAGCCAGCTGCGAGGCCATGCAGATGACCTGGCATCCGTGCTCGGGAAGCACGCCGTCGGCCGGCCCGGACGCCGGGCCCGGCATCAGCTGGGCGGCAGCCGTGCTGTTGCCCATCAACTGGGCCATCAGATCGGCGGTGTGCAGATCGGAATTCTCCGGGTTGAGGCCATCCGG
>Ga0180431_10006205_pt1 | contig 14253 bp, 13 predicted proteins | sample SS_ome_11_FD_132459 | JGI IMG/M metagenome (GOLD analysis project Ga0180431, IMG submission 132459) | Hypersaline lake sediment archaeal communities from the Salton Sea, California, USA - SS_1_MS_1 metaG | ecosystem: Environmental > Aquatic > Non-marine Saline and Alkaline > Hypersaline >... | reverse complement strand
GGGCCATCATCTCAGGGGGTGAGGGGGCGGCCGAGGATAAGATCCAGGCCCTCCAGGCCGCAGGTATTACCGTGGCCATGAACCTGGCCACACTGGGAAAAACCGCCCGCCAGGTCATGGGAACGATGTGAGGCCCCATGGCCGGATTAAAAAAACCCCCGGCCTTCAAAAATGCATTTTTCCGGGGTTGAGGATGTTATTGGGGTCCAGGAGCTTTTTTAGGGAGGCCATGACTTGCAGGGAAACCGCATCATGCTCCCGGGCCATGTAAGGGGCCTTGGCCAGACCGATGCCGTGCTCGCCGGTAAGGGTCCCCCCGAGCTCGCAGGTCAGGTTGAAGATCTCATCCACGGCATGACGTACCCCCTTTACCTGGTCGGGATCCGTGGCGTCGTACATGATCTTGGGATGGAGGTTACCATCACCGGCATGGCCGAATATGACAAAGGGCAGGCCATAAGGTTTCACAATGGCCGAGATCCGTGTCAACAGGTCCGGTACCCTGGAGATAGGCACGGTCACATCCTCTGATACGTTGTTGGGCCGTAGCTGTCCGGCCACGCTTCCCGCCCATTTTCGGGCTTGCCATAACTGCGCCGCCTCCTCGGGGGAATCCGCCGTGTGGATCTCCGAGGCGTGGTTTTCCTTGAATACTCCCATCACCTTTTCCATTTGATAGGCCACCTCGCCCGGTGTGTAACCGTCGGTCTCGACCAGGATCATGGCCGCCACGTCCGGGAGGGCCAGATCGGTTCGCTTTCGCAGAACCCGGAGCGTATTTTCGTCAAGGACCTCCAGGATACTTGGAATGACGCCTGAGTGCATAATGCCGGTGACCGCCTTGCCCGCATCATCCAAGCTGGTAAAAAGTGCCAGCCCGGTCTTGCAGGCTGGAGGCTTGGGATTGACCTTCAGGGTGATCTCGGTAATCACCCCCAGGGTGCCTTCGGAACCGACAAAGAGACGGGTCAGGTCATATCCGGATACGGATTTCATGCACGTGGACCCGGTGCGCATGATCCGGCCGTCCGGCAGGACCACTTCAAGGGCCATGACGTAGTCCCTGGTCACGCCGTACTTGGCACCCCTCATGCCCCCTGCATTGGTGGCCACATTGCCGCCCAGGGTACACACTTTTCCGCTGGCAGGATCCGGGGGGAAAAAGAATCCCATCGGGGCCAAGGCCTTTTCAAGGTCCGCATAGACCACCCCGGGCTGGACCACGACCACGCGGTCGGGAATCCGGACGTCCAGGATCTGGTTCATGCGGCATGTATCCAGGACCAGGCCGCCAAGGGCCGGTACGGCCGAGCCTGCGAGCCCTGTCCCGGCGCCCCTGGGAATGACCGGAAACCTGAAAGTATTCGCCAAGACAAGGATTTTTGATATTTCTTCCGCCGTAGTGGGCCATACGGCCGCATCGGGCCGGTGATTGTGGTCCGAGGCATCATAGGAATAGGAAACCAGGTCGATCAAGGCCTCCGTAAAATTCTTTTCCCCCACGATACCAATCAGGTTTGCTCTTATATCCTCTTTCACACCGGCTTTTTCACTCCTTCATCAGGCCCGTGCATCATAGGGCACGTCTTTGCCTGTTGGATTCATAGCGCATTTGAAGGACTTCCACAAACAGGGCAAATCCCATGGGTAGATAAATATAGGCCTTGGGTACATGCTTGTGCAACCCTTCCATGGAGACGGTGACACCGATGGTAATGAGAAAGGACAGGGCCAGGATCTTCAATGACGGGTGCCGGATGACAAACTGGCCGATAAAAAAGGACCCTGGATTGGGTCCTGTGGGCAAGGAGCGAGGCCTCAGCTGGTAGACTTTGTGTCGTCCGTGGAGCCGAGGCCCCGCCCGTGAGGGCGGGGCCTCCCTTTTTCCACGTGTCCCTCTGCGGCCCCAATGCCTCTTATTTCCAGGTGGGGTGCAACTCGACCCGGCGGTTGAGTGCTCTCCCTTCTTCAGCCAGGTTGGAGGACTTGGGCATGGTCAAACCATATCCGATAGGGCAAAGCCGATCCTGGTCTATCCCCTTCTCCACCAGGTAGTCCCTGACCGTCTTGGCGCGCCTTTCAGAAAGGGCCTTATTGTAAGCGGCGGTTCCCCGGCTGTCCGTGTGCCCTTTAAGGACCAGCTTTAACTCCGGGTTTTTCTTCATGACCGATAGGACCTCGTCAAGGAGGGTAAAGTACTGGGGCTTGACCTTGGAAGTGTCCGTATCAAAATAGATATCTCCCAGGCGCCAGCAGCCCTTTTCATCCACCTTCGCGCCAACCGGGGTCTTGGGGCAGTAATCGCGGTCGTCGATTACGCCGTCATAATCACTGTCCTGAGGCTTGGGGGCCTTCGGCGGGGCAGGGGCGGGCTTGACCTCCTTTTTGGGCGGGGCAGCCAGGAACACCCTTTTTACAAAGGCGGCCATATCTTGGGGCGAAGCCAGGTCCGTAGCCTTTACAAAACCTCCGCATGCACTGGTCTTGGCGAGTTTCTCCATGAGGGATTGGCCGCTTTTGTCTTTGCCCACCAAGATGGTATACAAACAGAGCCGATCCCCATAGGCACTATTGAGGCGCTTGGCCGCGGCCAGGGCCTCTGCATAATTCAAATGATCTTCTCTGCCGTCACTGACCACAATAAGGGCGAGCGGCCCCTGTTTGGCCCTGAAGTCGTCCTTGGCCGCATTCAGGGCGCTGGCCATGGGACTCAGACCCTTTGCTTCGATGGGAATGAGGGCTTCTTCGAAGAGTGCTTTTGAATAACGGGTAGGGCCGTAGGCCATCTTTGTCTTTGGCTTTACCGGGCATATGTTTTGACCGAAGGTCCTGAGCCCGGCCGTGAGCTTCAGATCCGAGGGGATGGTGCGATTCATTCGAAAAACAACATCTTTGGCGACCTGGATGTTGGTCAGTTTCCCGTCCAAATCTTTCATGGAGGAAGACGCATCCAGGATGACGATAAAATGATCCACTTTCTGAACATAGGTTCCTTCCGCGAATTGATAAGGCTTGTAGTCGGTGGTCGGTAATTGTTGGGCCGCACAACCTGCCAGGAATATTGAGATAAATCCGATAAGCAGGACTCTTAAGCTAAGGCTCCGCATATTAATTCCTCCTTAGAGAATGGGTTTAAGGATACAATCATGCCTGAAGTATCGTTATCAACTATTCTCTCAGAAACACATGGTAGAAACAAGCTTTTTTAAGCGGTTCAGGGGATAATACCCACTGCCACCGTATCATGCCACGAGGCATCATCAAAAAGGTTGTTTGGAAGAGGGTCTAAGAGGAAAAAGAAATAATAAATGCCTGTGGGCAACGGGGTATTAAGGAGAGATACTTCGGGCAGCTTAAAAAGGGGTGCTTTTGCGGCATTAACAGAGTAAGGTGTCCAGCCCAGTTTGGGGTGAAAGCAGAGGAGGCCGGACGGTGTCAGGCTTCCAATCCACCAATCACAGACTTGGCCGGACAGGTCGCCTGGATCCAGGGAAATCGTCACGTTGATACTCTGATTCGTGGAGGCCAACACCGGGCCGTCTTGGCCGTTTATCTTGACCTCCGGGACAGGATAGCGCTTCCCCCCGTAAAAGTATCCGCTGTGTCTCGCATCATGTTGAAACATGGGCCAGGGAGAAGTGGCAAGCCCCCCTGCAGTCCCATTTATGGCATAGAGGTGGCGGTCCCATGAGCCCACGTAGATGGTGCCGTCACCCCCTATGACAGGTGAGGAATCCACCCAGTCGCCGGTTTCAAAGGCCCACTTTTCTGTGCCGTCCGGATTGACGGCATAAAGGTGGTGATCATAAGACCCCACGTACACAGTCCCGTCGTTTCCAATAGCAGGTGAGGAACGCACGGGTTGGCCGGTCTTAAAGGTCCACTTGACTGTGCCCTCCGGGTTGAGGGCGTAAAGATTGGAGTCGCCAGATCCCACATAGATGGTCCCGTCAAGTCCGATGGAGGGGGAGGATGCCACACATCCCTCATCACCGGTCTCAAAGGCCCACGCCTGGCTCCCGTCAGGGTTGATGGCAAAGAGAGAGCCCCAGACATCACTGCCTCCAAAGGCGCAAGAACCTACATAAACGGTGTGATCAGCCCCGACGGACGGGGAGGATAAGGCCAGGGCCGCGTGGCCGGTGTCCAAATCGGATCGAAACCACTTTGCATGGCCTTTATCAATGAAATAGAGAGCGTTAAAAAAATAGGCCAGATAGCCGTTAACGCCTCCTTCAAGGACACTTCGATTCGGACCGATAGCGGCAGAAGCGTCCACCCAACTCATGGTGGGCCATGCCCATAGACGGTTGCCGTCCGGGGCAAGGGCATGGACCTTATTATCGCCAGAGCCCACATAGATGGTGCCGTCAGGTCCGATGCTGGGTGAAGAATACACCTCGCCTCCTGTCTCGAAGGACCAATTGCATGTGCCGTCCGGATTGACCGCATAAAGATTGTCATCATAGGAGCCCACGTAGATGATGCCGTCAGGTCCAATGGAGGGCGATGAATGCACCTCGCCCCCTGTTTCAAAGGCCCACTTGAGTGTGCCGTCGGGGTTAATGGCGTAAAGATGGTAATCCCCGGAGCCCACGTAGATGGTGCCGTCGTGTCCGATGGCGGGTGAGGAATGGACCTCGCGGCCCGTCTCGAAACGCCATTTCAGGGTGCCGTCCTGGGCGCACAAGACCGAGGGTAAGAGGCCATATAGGGCGATAAAGCAGGTCAGCCAGCCCCAATTTTTCCAGAAGTCTGTTTTCATGATTCCCACATGGGCACGTCAGGCAAGGGCCTCCGGAAGGCCCTTGCCTCATAAACCGTTCGATCTTTCAACATAGAAAAATATATCAGCCGAGAGACCTGATAGCAAGGTTCATTCCATAGGATCAGCCAGTTCCACGCCCGAAATGCCCAGCCATACCTTTGCCTCTTTCATCTCCCTGAACACCCGTATTTGCCATGTCACCTCCTTAATCGTTATAATCACCCTGGATGAGGTCCTCTGAGATCGCCCCCAAGGCTCGCATGGTCGCCGCGACCTCACTTTCTTCGATCTCCTTTTTAAGGACATCTACCAGGTGTCTTCGGCCTTCCGGGGAGAGGTCCTCGGCCCGCTCCAGGATGTGGATGGCCTTCCTGAGGCCCATGTTGTATATAACGGTGGCCTCCCGCTCGGACAATTTCTGGCGATAATTGGTGGGATACACACGAAACCTCTTTATGGGGTTCTCCTGAAAAGGTCTGTTCTGGTGAAGCCTCGGGTCATGCCCTGGGGGCAAGCGATTGCACCCCTGTGGCAATGCCTACTCAATTTGTGTGCCACAACCCTGGTCAAGAGAGACAAATCCATAAAAGAGGGAGCATATTAGAAGAGATTTCAAGCGGTTAAAAAAAGAAGACCGCGATTGAAGATGTCTTATCCCGGAAAGAGTATGCTTTGGGCCGACCTTGGATTGCACCGTTTTCTGGGCACAGGCACATATTCTTGTGCAATCAGGGGCCTCACTTTGAGAGACGCCTTTAAAAAGGCCAGGCCGGATCCCATGAGCGCTTTTCGGATAAGCGGGTCCAAAAAGGCGGGGGAAAAGCTTTCCTTCAGCAGAGGTTAAGGTTTTAAGTTATTCTAAAATTTAGATAAATTGGCCAAATAATTTCTTGACAAATACATGTTCATGTGTTCTTTATCAGGGGTATCTTAAGAGGGCCGTGCCGGTAAAAGGCAGGTATTACCGACAAAGGCCCTTTTTTTGGTATTCCTTGAATCTGAAGGAGCCCGAATCCTTTTTTGCGCGGCCTTTGGAGGGGGCTAAGGCCGTTTGTTGGGTGTGCGGGTCAGGGGGATTCTTGTGAGGAGCCAAAGAAAGGAGTTAAACAATGATTGACACAGACAAGTTATTGAACGACGTGGAGCTTGCCAGGAGCCTTCTTGAAAAGGAGGTGTTGAGCAAAGCGGATATCGTCTTCAGCCTCAGGAATTTTTTGAAAATGAAATATTACCCTGTGGCCGTAAAATATTTCTTTTCGGAACAAGAACTAAAGGGTTTTAAGGAAAAGGTGGCCTATAAGACCGCTTTCCGCCCTTATACGTTTTGCCATTTTGTGGCCGCAAGCCGGCAGCGGGGAGACACCCTGCTCGGCGTGCCCGACAAGGTGGGATGTACAAACGCCAAGTACGTGATGGGGCTCAAGGAGATGGATGACGCTGAAATCAAGAGTCACCTGAAATACACCAAGGACTGGGACCAGGCAGAACGATTTTTAAAGACCAAAAAGAGACTTCCTGAAGGTCTATTGGCCTTTGCCACCGCCCCCTTACATCTGGCGCCCTATGAGCCGGACCTTATCCACGGCATGAGTGATGTTTTGCAGGCCTACCATCTGGGAAATGACTGGTGCGCGGCCTTTGATACCCACCCCTTTAAAATGGTCATGACCATGAACTCCTCCATATGCCATGGTTGTGTCCAGTGCTATATGACCAAAGAACCCAACATCACACCCATGTGCAGCAGCAGTTATACGGCGGGCAAGACCGAGCAGGGTGAGATCAACTGGATCTGGCCCGGTGACCACCTCGAACCCACGGTTCACTGGATGCTGGAGAGAATCGTGCGGGACGGCGGGGTGTCCTTCCCCCGCACAGGGGAGACCTATCCCGGCTTTGATATCTGCAAGCTGTGCAGCTTCCTGATCTTCAAGAAGCCAAAGGAGGAAAAAGAGGCCGGAGATTAAAGGGCAACCCTAGAGAAGTAACAACCGGCTGCACTCCATTATCCCTTGGGGTCGGTGCTTAATAACTCCCTGGCGCCCTTTCCTCCGCATTCATTCAAGGAAGGGGCGTTTTTCATAGAACCCACCTTTTACTTCTTTCCTGGATTTAAATGGATGTGAAGGCCTGAAAGGCCTTAACCGTTCCAGCCTGGCTCATTCCAGTAAAAGACAGAGCGTCCACACCCCCGGGAGGGTCGAGAATCGGAGCCCCCATGTGGCAACCGTATTCTAATGGCCTTCTAACGGCGGGATAGTCAGGTATATGCCTGAAGGACCGATAATGAGGTCACAATCATGCATGGGAGGACTCAATGAGAAGTATTAGCGTAGGCAAGAAACGATATGTGTCCTTTGGTGCGCTCTTGATGCTCATGGCTGCTGTAGGGGCCTTCCATATATGAGCTCACCCACATCAGCAATACCTTCGATGAATTGATCATGGTGGTGAATGGGGAAGCAAGACAGGCGTGAACCTTTAGCGATTTGTTCTGGAAGTTACTCAAAGTAATGGTAGACGATCCAAGTTTATTTTGCCCGCGAAATGAACGGAAAGCAGACTCTAATTCGGGTAATTGTGGAAACGGTAAAGAAGGCTGAAGGGAGGAGAAGATGTTTAAGCGAATGAAACTTGGTACAAAGCTTATGATGCTGGTCTTGAGTTGTGTTATTGTGCCGGCGGTGGTTACACTGGTGGTTACGGGGATAAAAGGCAAGGCTATAAAGGTCTCGGTGAACGCAGAAATCTACAAAATGAGTGATTCAGATCTGGCCCACATTGCAGAGGGGATTTACGAGACCATAGATCAGGCCGTTCGTGCCGCCATAAGACTCAACTGCCTCTCCCTGGCCAAAAACGCCGAAAAGGGGTCTGCTTCTTTTATTATCAGTTCAAGAAAGGCATCCTGAGTGAGGAAGAGGCGAAGGGTAACGCGACTGATTATCTGCTTTCACAAAAAATCGGTGTCGCGCTCCAGAGAGGCGCAAAGGGATCAGGGGGAACCTGGCTTGATGATCGCTCTGGGCTTCCAGGTCCATATCCTGAGTTCCATGATTCCCATTTTTCTCATGTGTATTGGGACCGTGAGCTCCATTCACATTCTCTCCGAATTCTTTGACGTCTACACCCGGGAGAAGGGCCGCAAAGAGACCATTCGAGAGGTGATGCAGACCTTGTTCGTACCCATCCTCTATACGTCGCTCACCACCGCTGCAGGGTTTGCCTCCCTTACATTTACGCCCATCCCGCCTGCCCAGGTCTTTGGCGCCTTCCTGAGTGTGGGGGTCATGATTGCCCTGGCTGTATACCGTTGTCTTTGTGCCGGCATATATCATGATGATCCCGGAGGGAGAGCTGGAAAATTTCAGTATGTCCGCCCGCCGGAGGGGAGGTGGGAGCTTGTTGACGAGGATGCTTCGGGCCACGGGCCGTTTGACCTGCAACCATGCAGGAGCGCTTCTAGGGGTGCTGGCCCTGCCGGCCCTATTGACGGCAGGGGAAAAGTGGTTTTTCAAAAAGGTGAAGGAGGGCGGAGTCCAACCGGACAAAAGCTCGAAGGAGTTGAGTGCTGGTGAAATTTCAAATGAAAAAAGCGAGGCATAAAATGAAAATATTCTCAGTGATCGTGGCGTGAAGGAGCGCATGGAGGCCATAAAGGCCAGGGTCCCTGACATTCGAAAGATGAAATCAGAAGTCGTCATCCATCGCGAAATGGTGGACATTCTTGAGGGCATCGAAAAATACTCTCACCTCATGGTCTTGTACTGGGCCCACAAGGTCCCCGAGCAAAGCCGATCCTTGACCCGGGTGCCTCCCATGGGCAGAAAGGATATCCCCCTTACGGGCATCTTTTCCACGTGCAGCCCGGCCCGGCCCAACCCCGTGCTCGCGTGCGTGGTACGACTGTGCGGGAGAAGGGACAATGTCCTGGAGGTGACCGGCATCGATGCCATCAATGGGAGTCCTGTGATCGATATCAAACCCTATGTCAGGGAATGGTATCCCGAAACCGGGATCCGGATTCCTGAATGGATGCGTCACCTGCAAGAGGAAGTGGGGGAAGATGATTCGGAGACCTGAGAAAATCGACCGCCAATTCAGAGGTCCAAAGAAGAGGAGAACTCATGAGAGGGATTGAAACAGAAAGAGTCAAAAACAGATCCGATTTACCTGCCCGCGATACCGCGTGGATGGGACAGATGAAACAAGACCCCAGAAGGGATTTCCTTCAAGCCATACGCGACAACGATGGGGTCCGCTGTCTTCTAAAGACGGCTGAGATCCACGGACACTTTTGTCCGGGGAGCGCACTGGGCGTTATGGCGTCTCTGTGCGGCCTGCGGCAGCTGGGGGGAGAATTGATTCCTTCCGACGGCTTGGAAGGCCTTATGGCCATCGTCGAGATAAACGCCTGCTTTGCGGACGGCGTGCAGGCGGTGTCAGGATGTACCCTCGGCAACAATGCGCTGGTATATCGAGACCTGGGCCGCATGGCGGTAACCTTTGCGATCCGCAGAAAGGAGACAGGGGTGCGCGTCCGGGTTCGGCCGGATTCTCGCTCCCACATCACGCGGGCGGTTCCGGAGTTTCACCCTCTATTGGAAAAAGTCATTAAGAACCGGGAGGGCAGCCCCGAAGAAGAAGCAGCGTTTAAAGAAAAAGGGCGGGAGGCGGCCTTTGCCCTCATCCGGCTGCCCTTCGAACAACTCCTGATCACGGAGAACATCCAACCCGATTTGCCTGAATACGCCCCCATAACCGATAGCGTGGTCTGCCCGGCTTGCGGAGAAGTGATCATGTCGACAAAGGTGGTAAGGGATGGGGAAAAATCCGGCCTGTGTTATATGTGCGCGGGCGGTCTATACCATCAGGTGGAAGGGCAGGGGATTGTCACCGTCTGCCACGGGAAACAGTGCATTTTGCCGAAGGCCGGCTCAGATGGCCCTTTGAAGAAAGGAAACCGAGACCATGGATAAAAAAGGAGGCGACCACCATCATCAGGGGCATGGCAAACTCGGGCGGGGGCCCAGCAGTTTCTGGATGCAGGATCCAAAGGTGGTCTTTAAGGGGCTTGAACTCAAAGAGGGGGATTCTTTCCTCGATCTGGGGTGTGGACCTGGAGATTACGCCTTGGAGGCCTCCAGGCTCCTTGGAGATTCAGGCCTTGTCTACGCACTGGAGAAGTGGACCTACATGATCGACGCCCTGAAACAAGAGGCAGAGGCCCGGGGGCTTGCCAACCTCAAAACAATAACCGCCGACATCACCGAACCCCTGCCCATGAAAGACCGATCCATTAATATTTGCTTCCTGTCAACAGTGCTCCACATCTTCAGTTTTTCCAGGATTGAAAAAACTTTGTTTTCCGAAATCCGCCGCGTCCTCAAGCCCGGCGGGCGCGTGGCCGTTATCGAGTGTAAAAAGGAAGACCAGCCCTTTGGCCCGCCCAAACATATGCGACTATCCCCCCAAGACCTGGAAGCCTCCTTCACAAGATACGGCTTCAAGAAGATCAATCTCATAGACCTTGGATACAATTATATGATTCAATTTAAAATTCATCACCCTTGACCCATAAGCGTGAATAAAGGGACGGGGCCATCAATATGAACCGGTCTGAGGATTAACGGCCGGGGGCCGAGACTCGAGAGAGTCGGGGGAAGCCCTTCCTTAGGCCGAAGGACAAGGCGGCAGAGGGGCCGGATGAGTGGTGGCCATAATAAAGGCCTCCCGGAGACAGGGTGTCTCCCGGGAGGCTCTTTGAACGTCTAAAACGTCTACTTGACGCAGGCCTTCAGTTGATCCAGGTCGGGTGTGTTAAAATTCCGGCCGTGGCTGAAGGGCTGTGAGATGGCCCGCCAATCCTCCAGTTCATTGAGAAATTTATACTGGGAATAGGCGATCTTGGCAAACAAGGGGTTTCCCTTGGCTGATTCAATGGTGTGCTTGTTCACGATCTGCTGGATTTTATCAAGGTCCCCTTCACTGAGTCGGGTGATTTTTATGCCCTTATCCAGGAATTTCTTTGTGGCAATAATGTCCTGGTATTCGAAATAGGTGAAGGACCAGAGGAAATTGGCCATGGCGGCCGTCTTAATGATGTCTTTTTCCTCCTCTGTAAAGCCATCCCATACCTTCTTGTTGATCATCACCCCGAATATGGCCGCCGGCGCATGCCAGGGAGGACTGGCCCAGTACTCTGTCACTTCCGCCAGTCCCAGATTCCAGTCAACGGTAGGTGTGTTGTACTCACAGGCGTCAACCACGCCCTTTTCCAGGGCCTGATACACTTCTGAGCCGGCGAGCATGACCTGCACACCGCCGAGGTCCTTCAGGACTTTTCCCTGTATCTTACCGCCCATCCTTATTTTTGTCCCTTTATAATCGGCGATGGTTTTGATGGGCTTATGTCCCCTGACTCCGGACTCGGCCGAATGCGTTCCATGGGGGATGCAGACCAGGCCGTATTTACCGTAGACTTCTTGGATAAGCTCAAATCCGCCTGCCTGGTAAACCCATACCATGTAATCGGTTGCCGTAAGACCCATAGGATGGGACCCGATGATGTTGAATGCCTCGTTTTTCCCGGCCCAGTATCCTCCCCAATCCGCACCCATGGGGATGGTTCCTTCCCGGACGGCGTTGAACACTTCAAAGGCGGGAACCAGGCTGCCTCCCGGGAAAAACTTGATCTGCAACTGGTCACCACCCAGGTCATTTACAAGTTTTACAAAATGCTTGTCGATTTCGATCAGTTGAATGCCTGCAGACCAGACAGACGTCATCTTTAGTTTTTCCCCGGCCATTGAGACTGACACACCAAAGACCATAAGGAAACACAGCGATAGCAGTATCGTTGTCAAAAAAGTCTTCTTTTTCATTTATCCCCCTCCATGTTCAATTAAGGTTATGATCAGGTGTAGACGTTTCCGCGCTTTTCTGATTCACCTCCTTTCCTCAATGTGTCATGGGTTTTTTTGTTTGGAAACTAACTGCACTTGCACGTAATGCCCCCGTCTACCACGAGCTGGGCGCCCGTAATGTATTTGGCCTCGTCGGAAGCGAGAAAGAGCGCCGCATGAGCCACGTCCCAGGCATCCCCCATCCTTTTCATGGGACATTGGGCGTCACGGATTTTGATCATTTTTTCTATGTCTCCATCTGCATAGGTGTTTTTGAGGGGTTCAACGATCATGGGTGTATTCAGCAGGCCTGGAAGGATGCAATTGGCACGGATGTTTTTTTCAGCATAATCGAGGGCGATTGTCTGAGTCAGTTGGAGAATACCCGCTTTGGTGGCGCTGTAACCCACACACGAATAACCGATGTAACGTGTCGCTGAGATGGATGAAATATTGACAATCGCCCCCCCACCCTGCTTTTCCATGTAGGGAAGAACATACTTGCAAGTGAGAAACTGGCTTTTAAGGTTGACGGCAAAGATATGATCCCAGTTTTCCTCGGGTGTTTCCACCACGCCCCCCACTTCAACAATTCCCACATTGTTGTGGAGGATGTGGACGCGATCGTAGACATCAATGCAGTGTTCAACCATGGCCTTGACCTGATCTGATTTTGACACATCGGCCTGGTAAGCCGTGCAATGGTTGCCTTCCTGTTCAATAATGGACTTTGTTTCCTCAGCCGCGGAAAGATTCATGTCAACGGCAAAGACAGTGGCTCCTTCTCTGGCGAAAAGCGCCGCTGTAGCCTTGCCATTACCCCATCCCGGGCCGACAGAACCCGCACCTGTTACGATGGCAACCTTGTCTTTTAGTCGTTCACCCATGTCTTGCACCTCCTTATGAGGCTTCTGGTTTTTTTCCTAGGTCGATATTTTTGGTTTTTGAACAAAAGGCATCATTGCCCCTTTGGAACCCGGTTTTTTCAAGGGGCTAAATAGATATTCCCCAATTCTTCCCGTAAAAAGACCGCCCGTGCTCAGACCTTCCGTGCCTTTCCTTCCCAGTATTTTTCACGGAGTTCCCGTTTCACGATCTTGCCGTAGTTGTTCTTCGGCAGTTCCTTTACAAAATCGACGGATTTGGGTTTTTTGTATCCAGCGATGTTGTCCTTGCAAAAGAGAATCAACTCCTCTTCTGTCACTGTTGACCCTTCAACCGGGGCGACCACAGCCTTGACGGCCTCCCCCCATTTGGGATCTGGGACGCCGATAACCGCGACTTCCCTCACCGCAGGATGCTTGATAAGAACTTCTTCAATCTCCCTGGGATAGATGTTTTCCCCTCCACTGATGATCATGTCCTTGGATCGGTCCATAATGAACAAGTAGCCGCGCTCATCCAAATAGCCCATGTCACCAGTGTGAAGCCATCCGTTCCTGATGGTGTCCCTGGTGGCCTCATCGTTTTTCCAATACCCCTTCATGACCAAGTCTGAGCGGGTCACGATTTCCCCTGTTTCGCCGGGAGGGAGTTCCTCGTCGTCCGGGTTGACGATTTTGACTTCTACGTCGGTGCGCTCAATGCCGGCGGAGGCAAGCCGTTCCATTTGTTCCGGGCTTCCTTCCCGCACATGATCCCTGTGGGGAAGGCCGGTGATGGTCATGGGGGATTCCGCCTGGCCGAAGAGCTGCACAAGACAGGGTCCCAGCTTCGCCATGGCTTCCTTGAGGTCTTCCACCAGCATAGGGGCCCCGCCGTAATTGAGGGATTTGAGCGAACTGAGGTCATAATTTCCCAGTGCGGGGCTATCCACCATGAGCTTAACCATAGTGGGCGCGGCAAACATATTGGTGATGCCGTGTTTTTGAATGGCTTCAAAGACGCGTTCGGGATCAAAGGATTTGGAGGCGAGGATGATGTTTGCCGCGCCCTTGGCAATATTGGGCAGGGCGTACAGGCCACTGCCGTGGGAAAGGGGGGCGCCGTGGAGGGCCGCATCGTCCGGGCCGAATCCAGGGCAGATATCGGCATAAAAGTTCATGGTCATGGCCATCAGATTACGGTGTGTCAACATGGCCCCCTTAGGCATGCCGGTTGTTCCCGAGGTGTAAAAGAGCCAGGCCGTGTCATCAGGGTGGACATTCACATCTACAAATTGATCGGATTCGGAGGAGATTAGCGTGCCGTAATCCATCAGGTCGCCTTGAGCGCCAGCGAGCGTGATGAGCTGTTTGGCTTTCGGGATGAGAGCACGGATTTCGCCAATGGCATCGTTGAATTCAGAAGATAAGATAACCGCCTTGGCATCGGAGTGATCGATGATAAAAGCGAATTCCTTGGGGTGGAGACGAAAATTGATGGGCACTGCACCGCATCCGGCCTTGAAGGCGGCAAATATGGATTCCAGGGTCTCAGGGTAGTTGTATTGGAGCACCGCCACATGGTCCCCCTGCCGGATACCCAATCTTCCCAGGGCGTTGGCCAGACGGTTGACCCGTGAATTGAACTCTGCATAGGTCAGCTTTCTAGGCCCGTGTGCAATGGCCAGCTTGTCCGGAAAAGTACGTGCTGATTTGG
>Ga0180431_10006204_pt1 | contig 14253 bp, 15 predicted proteins | sample SS_ome_11_FD_132459 | JGI IMG/M metagenome (GOLD analysis project Ga0180431, IMG submission 132459) | Hypersaline lake sediment archaeal communities from the Salton Sea, California, USA - SS_1_MS_1 metaG | ecosystem: Environmental > Aquatic > Non-marine Saline and Alkaline > Hypersaline >... | reverse complement strand
GATCAAACCTGTAGATGGAGGAAGCATGAAAAAGTCCAAGAAGACGGTGCTGAAGGACAAGAACGCGACCAAGAGGGCGGTGATACTCACCGTGCTCATTACGCTGTCTGTGTTCGCGGAAGTGCTGTGGATCGTTGCCGGCAGTTCCTGGGCCTGCGGAATGTTCTCTGCGGCCTTTGCTGTCGGCATGGCAGCGCTCATAGGCCACAAGTGGCTGTGGGATGCTCGCTGGTTCGAGGAAGTCGTGGACTTCGTGGATGACGTAGGCGAGAAGGTAGGTGCGGACCTTCATCCGGACGAAGAAGATCAGGACGACGAAAAGGAAGATGAGGAAGATGTTGGCAACGTAGGAAGCATCTGATCCGTGTCTGACACCTAAGAAAAGAGCCCCGAAGTTTCGGGGCTCTTCTCGTGTACTGCTGCTACTTGTGCTTCTTCAGCTCCGCCTCGTGCCACACCTCCGTTATGTGGTGGAGGAGGTCCAGCAACGTGCCGTCGCGCGACACGCTGACGCGCACGCTTCGATCGTAGCAGTCCCTGGCCCGCACAGCCAGGACATAGTCTACCTGGCAGGAGTCGAGGATCTCCTGCAGCTCTGCACACAAATGTTCCATCCCTTCATGCTTCCCTTCCATGCGTCACCTCCTCGTGTGAAAGATTGATCGATCCGGCTGTCGGAGTTGACAGCTACTCGGGTCAATCATCTAGTTCTAACGCATCAGCCCCTTCCAATTTAGCCGGGCTCGCGGTACTATGGTTGTTGAAGGAGGAAAGGCGATGAAACGGAAGATCATGCTGCTGTGCCTGGTTGCTGCCATGCTGCCTATGCCGAGCTGTGGCTTGTTCAACTCGGATGTACGGCCCAAGGAGGTCAGAGAGCTTGATGAAGCCCAGGCGGAGAGGGACGAGCACACGCGGCAGGCGATGGAGGCATTCTATGCGCTATCCAGCCAGATGGTGGAGATGCTCATAGGCCCGTTTACCGGGGTGAAAGACAAGATCCCTGATGTGGCCTTGAGGCAGAAGGTGAAAGCGCTGATGGATTACTTGGAGGCGAGGGCGAGGTTCATAGAGACAAGCTCTGGCGTTCTATCCAGGGCCTGGGGGGCGCCGAAGAAACCGATCGAGCTTCCGAAGGATGCAAGCGCTGAAGTGCTGGAAGAAGAGACGAAGAAGCTGAAGAAGCGGGTGGACAAGTCTGACATCAAGGTGAAGAAGGCTACTAAGGATCTGGCTGACAAGGCTCTGGCTGATTCGCTGCTGGAGAGAGTGGGCTCAGGGGATAGAGCCAAGTTCGGATTCATCTTCGTGTTCCTTGTGCTGTCCATAGGGGGCTCGTGGGCTGTAAGGCTGTCTGCCGGCGCGTCCGGTCCTATCCTCGGAAGGGTAGTGCTGTATGGAGGTCTTGGCTTGACAGCAGCCTACGCGATGGTGGTGGTGTATCAGTACATCTGGATCATCGGAATCGTCGGCATAGCCATAGGCGCCGGCGTATTCATCTACATGACGGCAAAGAACGCGAAGCTCAACAAGAAGCTGGTGAATGGATTCCAAAACGTGAAGGACTCTCTGGAGGAAGAGGAGCCTGCTGCGAAGGAGAAGTTGGACACCTACATGGAGAGGGAGTTCAGGTATTCTCCGGAAGAGAAGGCTATCGAGAGCATCAGAGAGGAGAGGAGACGCAAAGAGCTGAAGGACAAGCTCACAGTATCTGCTGAAGACTGATAGGAGATTGCTCCCTTGTGGGGCGTGGACTGAAACTACCATGTCCAACCGCAAGCCAGTAATCAAGTGATTGAGTGATCCTCCTTTCGGTACGCGGGGCCTTGCTAACCGCCTGGCAAGGTCCCGCATTCTTTTTGTACACAGGTTCTAAATTGGACCCCCCTGTTGCGTTATAAGTAAGTGAAGATCGGCAGGTAGCAGTTGTGGACTGCGGCTGATCTTTAGTTCCTGATATAGGAGGCAACTATGCCCCAGACTATTTGGAACTTCGGCAGTGTGGCCATCACTGTCGATCTCATCTTCGGTGTATGTGTGTACACCGAAGACGGGTGGGTGCCCTTTACAGAGGGTACCGAGGACCAGAAGGAATGGGTCCGCCGCCAGATCATGGCGAACCCGCTGGAGAAGACACTCCTAGAAAGGGCTCGTGAAGAGCTCTTTGGGGGCGCCTCCCAGTGAGCGGACCCTCCGGGGGGTCTGTCACTCAACCCCGGAAAACGATAGCCCCAACGGGGGCTAGGTAGTTGTCGTTATCCCTGACATAACGGGAGAAGCTTCAGCTGAAGCTTTTACCTTAGCTATTACTTCCCCACGACGGTGGGGATTGTGTTCCAGCTACCTGCCGGCTGGGACCCTCGGCTTCGTCATTGTGGTGAGGCCGAGCACCCTATTCTAAGGGCAGGAATCAAGAAGGCAGGTGTAGTATGGCCGAGAGCACGATGATGATGAAGAAGTATGCCGCTAACACGCACGCAGTAAATGCCCACAGTGCATTAGTGGTGCTGGACGAAGACGGATGGAGGGCTGCCAACTACATAGGTGGCTACTCCAGCTGGTCTGGGTTGACCCTGCACCCCCTGGCTGTGGAGGAGGGAGCCGTGGTCGCTCATCGCTGGGACGACGCGGAGTCGATGATCATGAATGAGGGGCTCCAGGATGATGAACTGGTACTCTTCGGACGCCCCGGATCGCTCGGGCACGGTACGTTCCCACAGCAGATAGTGTGTGTCACAGTGCACGACTTGAAGGTGCGCCTCTTGGAGTGGGAGGACTTCCGCCTGAATAGCGGAACCATCCCAGAAAGCGTCTCAGTAGTCGGCCAACTGGCCCGCCGGGCAACTCGCCCGGTGTACGGGTACGGAGAGCGTGACCTGATCCATGCCCACCTTACGCGGGGCGAGGCTGAGGGGGCCATCCGCAGGGACCAGGCGGAGATCTACGCGGACGAGGAGGGCAACATAGTTGCCCATTGCACCCGTCGTGACTACGCCATTACCGGTAACATCCACACTTCCAAGGTGTGGAACTGGTACCGTCTAGGCCGCGTGAGCTTGGACGGGTCCTACGTTGGGCTGGTTGAGGGGCACCTGATAGTGGTCGCCTGCCCCGAGCAGGAACCAAAGAAGGTGTTCCCGGAGGTCGAGGACTCACAGCAGCTGGAAGGGATGGTGCGCAGCGTGCTGCTTTCCGCAAAAGCACACACCCCGGAATATACATCAATCTCTGGGTTTCCGTGGTTGCATCCGTTAGCGGACAACCTGTTTCGTGGCCTGCTGTTTGGGACTTCGGAGCAGACGTTCGAAGAAGACTGGATCAACCCAACGCTGAACCCAGACAAGGGTGATGCGGAAGCGATGGCGAAGGTGGACAACGTTGTGGACTGGGGCCTTGCGTCTCTGAACGCCCACGGCGTTCAGGTCTGGATAAACCTCACCGACCCCGAATCGGACGATCCGGACTTAGTCCGGTACATCGACACCGTGACGGTGTCGAATCAGGGAGTGATTCAGCACGACCGTAAGTCGTGCTGAATCACTCTGCCCTAGTGGAGTTGCAGGTCCGGTTCAAGGCCTAGCCCCTTGTGTCTAAGAGAGGCCCCCCAACTTCGGTTGGTGGGGCCTTTTTCTTACCTATCAGACCGGCTAAATTGAACACCCCGTGCGCGTTATAAGTAAGTGAGGAATCGTAGCACGCAGTCAAAGCACAGACTGCGAGCTGCATCTTCACCGTCCCCGTTCGGCCAACGGGGAATTCTCTAGGCAACCTGTCATGCCTAGCCCCCAGCTCCATCCAATGTGGGTGGGGCTGGGTATTTCTATTGACAGGGCTTTCCCCGACAGGGGAGGAAGGCGGTGAAGTATGAGTACCGACGCGAAGAGGAAAATCGTACTCGTCCAGATGGAGATGGACGAGGAAGTGGAGGGATATACGGTGCTTCTGGCAGGTAAGGCCAGAAGCGCTGTAGGCCCCCTCCCGGAGTACCGCTGGACAGGCCCGCTTTACCTTAACGGTCTCAGGGCCAACGAGCCCTGGCACCAGTACCGTTACGCGCAGCGGTTGTTTGACCACTTGGTGCAGAACATCACCGTGCCGTGCACGGTGATAGTCTGCATAGAGAACTGGGTTGGCAATCTGGAGACGGTTGACGTTCTCCACCCGTCGGATTACAGATGGAACCTGAGCGCAGGCGTCGAAGCCTGTGCTGAGGTGTAACTTGGTGTTTCTGTCGGGGGGAGTGAGTATAGCCTCCCCCTTTCCCTTTAGCTTATGGAGGAGAGAGAGATGAAGATGTATGAGCTGGTAGTTCTGTTGGCCTTGCTACCCCGAGGTGTGCTGAGGGGCGGTAGGCCACAGTTTTCGGATCAGGATGAGCAGCGCCGATACATAAAGGCGGCGCAAACACTTATGAAGTACTTTACGGAGGACTGCTGGCTCCGCAGTTCTCCTGACGGCAAACGGCCCCATGTAGGGGTCTGTGGCCTCCCCGACGACCTCTGGGGGTGGGCTGCGTTGATTGTCCTACAGGAGGGGAAGGGGAAAGTAGAGCCTCCGGGCTACTACAATCCCTACGAAGAGGAGTCTGTAATATTGGAGGCCGACTTGCTAGTGTCGGTCGCCAAGGCTCTTGTGGAGGCTCACAGGGCCTACTACGATATGGAAGAGCTTCTGAATCGGGTAGAGGCTATCAGTATCCTCTACCCGAACACGGTAAGAGCCATCCGCTGCTGGAAGGCAGCGGACGGCGCAACGGAAGCAGAGGAGGCCTCAGTAGAGGAGGCCCACTACTGCTGAATCTCTCTGTGCCTAAGAGAGGCTCCCCTAACCAGGGGGGCCTTTTTCTTACCTATCAGACCAGCTAAATTGGACCCCCCAAATGCGGTATAAGTAAGTGAAGAATCGTAGCACGCAGTCAAAGCACAGACTGCACGCTACGTCTTCATCCCCGTTCGGCCAACGGGGAGCGCATGCCAGGTAGCCTGTCATACCTGGCGCCCAGCTCCATCCAATGTGGGTGGGGCTGGGTACTTTTCTTGACAGGGCTTTCCCCGACAGGGGAGGAAGGTGGGTAGCATGGGTAGCACAAAGAAGCTTATGGGTCAGACCAGGGTAAAAGTAATGGATCTGTGCCTTAGGGCACAAACTCTGGCCCGCAAGGGCAGCCCGCATAGGCTCGACGATGGTAGGCCTGGACCGGGCCTGACGTCGGAGGAAACGGTCGAGCTGACCGAGGTACTGGATGAAATCGCTGGGCTCCAATACATGATCACTTACACCATGATGTTCGTCCGCAGCTACGGCTGCGGCGAGCAACTCGCCCCAGGCGTGAACAAGTGCCAGAAGTGTGGGCAGATGTACAACGTGTCTCATCCGTGCGCGGATGAGCATTTCTGCAGGCTCTGCGAGTAACAGAGCCTGTGCTTCTCCTAAGGCCCCCCTAACCAGGGGGCCTTTTTCTTACCTATCAGACTATCTAAATTGGACCCCCCGTGCGCGTTATAAGTAAATGGAAGACAGTAGTACGCAGACGTGGAGGCTGCGGCTGATCTTCCGTTCTTACACAGGAGGGCCTATGGCCTATCCGATAGTTGTAGAAGTGCCGTGCGGCAGAAATGCCGCGTGGCGCCGGGAGTGCTCGTCGCAAGAAGAGCACGACCGGATGAAAGAGCAAGCTGCCCGTGAGTTTCATCTTCTGCCCCCCAAGGGCAGACAGGTGGAGGTTGTTCACGGGGAGCACGTTGAAATTATTCTTTACTGAATCTCTACTCTCTGCCCCAGGGGAGATTCAGATTTCCCCTGGGGCAAAACGAAAGGAGGTCATCATGACCTTCCTTAACTGCTGCTGTTTGTTGACTATGTTCCTTCTAGCCATGGTGCTTATGCGCCTGGTCAAGAAGGCGGTGTATCGACGTTTTGGCCGAGCTGTAATATGGCTCGGAGAGGTGACAAAGAAACCAGCACTAGCCGCAAGAGGCGACGTGCTGGTGAAGAGCAATGCAGGGCGCTACGACGGCTACAAGGCCGTCGTCCTGGTAGCCCTGCAGGTGATACTGGCTGTGCTCATCTGGGCGTAGACAGGATAGTAGTTTGATGGTAGAAGAAGGGCTGCTCGCCCTTTCTTCTTAGGTATCAAAGGCTCATTTGACGACCCCTTCCAGGAAAGGTATGATGGATTCTCTAGGCTTCAGAAGTCTCGCGGTGGGCGCGAGACGCACCAACACAGATGGAGGATCGAACATGTCTATGCAGCACGATTCTGTACGTGTGGATTGGGGGATGATGGGCCACGAGATCTTTCAGGGAAGGTATAGCCGGAAGAAACCGGACGGTGCCAGAGAGACCTTTCCGGAAGCAATCGATCGCGTAGTGGAAGGCAACTGCGCCTTCGTGGACCCGAAGCACATCGAGCCGACTGAGAAGCAGGAGCTTCGGGATCTCCTTCTCGACATGAAGCTGCTTCCTGGAGGCAGGCACCTGTTTGCCACGGGCGTGAAGGGGCGCCAGTACGTGAGCAACTGCTGGAGTGGGGTGTGGGACCCTGCCAGCTTCTCAAGGCATTTCGAGTTCGCGTTTGCCCGGCTGATGGAAGGTGGGGGCGTTGGCAGCGACTACTCGGACAGGTGGTTCCAGCCCTACCCGAGGCTCACGCACCACAAGGGCTTCTACATGGTCTGCTCTCCGGACCATCCGGACTACGACGAATTCAAAGAGATCCTGAACCCAGAGTATTCTCATACCTGGCACGGGTGTCGAACAGTGAGCGACTCCAAAGACGGATGGGTGGAAGCACTCCATTGGTTGCTGGAGAGCTACTTCCATCCGGAAGAGGAGCCTCTGGTTCTCGACCTGTCACAGGTGCGTGCGAAGGGAAAGCCCTTGCGCACTTTCGGTGGCACGGCCTCAGGTCCTGGTCCTCTGGCCAAGGCTCTGGACAACATCCACAACATGATGGACGGCTATGTGGGAGAGTACCCCGACTGGCTGCTGGCGATGCGAATAGACAACGAGATAGCCAGCTGCGTCGTAGCCGGGAACGTGAGAAGGTCAGCGCGGATCAGCACCAAGCACTGGGCAGACCCGGCTGTCAAGGAGTTCATCGAGCTGAAGCTCGACAGCGTACAGCAGCACAATACGACGAACCTCAGCGTGTCGGTGGATGATGACTTCTGGGCGGAAGCCAGGTTGCCAGGGTCTACGGCGAACAGGGTTCTGGACTGCATGGTGCGCTGCGCATATGTCAACGGGGAACCCGGCATGATCAACGCCAGCTTGCACCAAGCTACGGAGCCTGGGGAGTTCTTCTGCACAAACCCTTGCTTTACAGGAGACACTCCGGTTGGCGTGGCAGATGGAAGAGGGGCTGTTCCGTTTAGACAGCTCGCCGAGGAGGGCGTCGACGTTCCTGTCTACACGAGGGACGAGAACGATCGTCTGGTGGTGAGATGGATGAGAAACCCGAGGAAAACCGGGGAGATGCAGCCAGTGTATCGCGTACGTTTCGATGACGGGATGGAGCTGTGCACTACGGGCAACCACAGGTGGGAACTGACATCTGGTGAGACAAAGACTACGCTGGACCTGGTGAGAGGGGACGCTGTGCCAGCAATGACCAGGTTGGATCTGAAGACGAAGGCAACCGGACAAAAGTACACATTCGTAACGAAGAAAGATCAGCGTAGCCTGGAACACGTTCTCATGTCGGAGTTCTATCTTGGTCGGAAGCTTGGGGTGGACGAGGTGGTTCATCACAGAGACAGAGACGGGCTGAACAACGACTGGAGCAACCTCGAAGTGTTGAGGAAAGAGGCTCATGATGATCTTCACTCTGCAAACATGCTCGGCGATAAAAACCCGATGCGTAGATGGTTCCCGCGCGCCACTAAGAAAGAGAGGCAGCGGTACCGCAAACGCATGAGTATGGCGACTTCAGGAAGTTCCAACGGAAACGCCAAGGCTGTAGCTTCTCAGGAAATCTTCAATGCGGCTGTGAGACTGGCTGCCTCGATGGGGCGCGGGTTTTCAGTGCGCGAATGGCAGCGATATGCAAGAAGGAACGGCTACCCTGTCCAATTCACCGCGTGGCGCCAATCAACACTAGGATCTATATGCGCCATGTCTGAGCGCGCAGCCGCCCAGGCCGGTGTTGCACCTCTCCCGAAAGATGCCGCAGCTGCTCGCTGCGTAGTGATCAACTGGAACAGATATCAGAAGGCAGTTCACGGAGACTACCTCAGCGTTCATCACAACGGGGATTGGAATCCGATAGTCACCAGAGCGTGCGAAGGCTGCGGCGTTCTGATGGAGCTGCCCTGGGTTCGGCGCGAGATTTGTCTGTGCAGGGAGTGCTCGAAGAATCATGCTATTGAGGCGCGTAAGGCGTCCTTGCGCGAGCTTGGGAAAAAGCAGTCTGCCAGCACATCTGAAGGACAGACCAGAGTGTTCAACGATCTGAAGGTTGAGCTTGGCAGAGAGCCTCTCAAATGGGAGTGGGAAGCAAGATGCCGGACAGAGGATGTGCCGACCAGACTACATCCGAATGCGATCCCTACGTACTCTGCGCTGAAAGACGAAGCTGCCCTTGTCAACCACCGGGTAGTTTCTGTGGAGTTCAGCGGTTACGAGGACGTCTACAATGGGACAGTTGACGAGTTCCACAGATTCTACGTAGGCCACCACGAAACGACTACTCGCAGCGGACACCAAGCATTCAGGTACGTGGAGACTCGGAATTGCGGCGAGGTATCCCTGGAGCAAGCAGAGCCCTGCAATCTGGGGCATGTCAACCTCGCCAAGTTCAACGTGTCTACTCACGCTGGCATGTGCGAGATGATCAAGGCCTTCCGATTGATGGCGCGTTTCCTGTTGAGGGCGACGTTCTCCGACATCATTGACGAGCAGTCTCGGGAGATCGTAAGCAGGAACAGGCGTGTGGGGGTTGGCATCACAGGGTTCCATGACTGGCTGCTCAAGCACGGGTGCAAGTATACAGACTTCCCCAGGAGCTTGCTCACAGAGGTCCTTCACAAGGCACACAAGGCTGTCAGGGCAGAGGTGAGATCCTATGCCTACCAGCTGCGCATTCCGGAGCCTGTGAAGTGCACGACAGTCGCTCCAACTGGTACGACGTCCATCCTGGCTGGCGTCAGCAACGGCATGCACCCGATCCTCTACAGGTACTTCAAGCGCCGGGTGGAGTTCTCGATAACTGACGAGGACAGCAGAAAGCGCCTCGAGAACATGAAGGCTCAGGGGTACGAGTATGAAAAGAGCCTCTACAAGCCGGATACCGAGGTCGTCATCTACTACTGCAAGCATCCCACGGTAGGGCACGTACGCGAAGATCTGGTGGAAGAATCCGGAGAGATCTCCATAGCACAGTTCATGGAAGTGCAGGCTGCCCTGCAGGAAGTGTTTGCAGACAACAGCATCTCTGCTACAATAAACTTCGATCCAGATGACGTGGGCGAGCGGCACATCTTCGAGGCTCTCTTGAAATACGGCCCCCGCCTCAAAGGCGTCACCATCATGCCCAGCCTGTCCAGGCCCCAAATGCCCTTCGAGGGAGTTACCAAGGAGCAGTACGAGGCAGCCAAGAACAAGCAGGATGGCGCGTCTGCGGGAGAGTGCAAGAACGGAGTGTGCCACCTCGTCATCAAAACAGCGGAGGATGAAGACGAGGAGGAGTGAATGGCTCCTGATCTGAAGAGATCGACAGTTTGCTATATCAATCTGAACGCGGCGACGTTGAAGTTCAAAGACAGACTGGGTAGGACAACTACGTTCCCCAGCAAGTGGTGGACTCCTGATTCCTGGTTCAAGAAACACGTCTCAATGGGGAGGCTGACGCCCCTGCGCTATGAAGACGTGTGCAGCAACGGGTTCGAAGGCAACATGATCCCTGACAACGGGGTGGTTGAGACAGGGATCAGGGGAGGATTCTCCGGAGGCCGTGCATCCAGTAACAGGCCGGGCAGGACGACCTCAAAGCGATCCTACCGGCCCGTGTATGCAGCCTCCGGGGACAACAGCATTGCGCAGATGTTCCAGTTCGTTCCTCAGGCTCCTACCTTCTCCAATACGGCAGCTGTAGTGTGCTCGTGGAAGCGAAAGAGCATAGACACTGTGGTGTCGACTCTTCGAAGCTACGGGTTCTCCGACGTCTACGTGTGGGGCAACGAGGACGGGCCAATCCCTAAAGGAACCGGCTACGTTGTAAGCAGCGACAACTACGCCTCAGGTATCAGGTGGGCGCTCGCATGCCAGTTGCCTCATCAATGGGTATACATCCAGGACGATGACCTGACGCTTACGAAGGAGACCATAGAGGCGCTCTTCCGGGGAGCCGTGCGAGATAGAGTGGTCTCGACCTGCGGTAGAGTGCTGCAAAGGCCTGGGTGGATCTTCCGGCATTCAGAGTATGTACAGGGAAGCAGGCTCACAGGCCCGAAGCCTGTAGATCTGTGCCTGTTCGGCGCCGGGTCTCTTGCCACTACAGAGACGTGGCGCGGGGCCTATGCGAAGTACGTGGAGCTTGGAAGGACCAACGAGGTGAACCTTGCAGACGACAAGGCCATGTCTGCATCCCTCTACCTGTACAACGGCAAGCACCCGTTGGTTGTGCCTGTGCCGAAGCCCTACATGGACATCTGCAACGACGACAAGATCGCCATGTACAAGCGGGAAGGCATGCATGGTCTGAAGTCAGAGGTTCTGCTATGGGCCGCTCAGAAGGGCTGGAAGCCTTGTCAGGCTGGAGAGGTGAACATACCCATGATATCCGGGCTTTGTCCAACGTACGGGCGTGTGGACAACTACTTGGGCAAATGCATAGGCATGTGGGAAGCTCAGAGCTACCCGAGGAAGAAGCTTTACATCCTGAATGACGCCAAGGTTCCGATCAAGTATGAGTCGGATTGCGTTGAAGTCATCAACCATCCGGAGAGGTTCCAGAATCTTGGATTCAAGAGAGGACACTTGCTGGACCTGTCTCCTACGAACCTGGTAACGCATTGGGATGACGACGACATCTACTTTCCGTGGCATCTCACCCAAGGGGTGGCCGATCTTCTGGCGCATCCAGAGAAGTGGTGCACCCGATGCAAGAGCTGCTTTGTTGCAGCGCAGACGCAGGGGTTCAACAAGGAAAAGACTCTGCTGGCAAAGCCCAATTGGGCTCTCGAGGCGATCATGTTCTTCTGGAAGGACCGAGCGTTGGAGGTTGGAGGCTATGCGCCTCTTGACAGCGGGCAGGCCCTGAAGCTGTTCAACCAGTTCAAGTCCAAAAGCAGGCTGCGATTCTACTATCCCTGGCCTACCTGGTCCTTCATCTATGTATTCAAGGGAGACACGACGCACATCAGCCACGTCCGGGACAAGAGCAAGCTCACAAAGATGAGCTTCGGCGACGGGTCACCAGTGAAGCCAGTGTCTGCGATAGACACCTGGAAAGCTCACTGGGACAGTGTTATGAACTTGATATCCGGTAACAGGTACGCGAGGCAGGAGAAATAGCATGGCATCCATATACCTGGACAACAACGCCACTACGAAAGTGGATGAGTCCGTGATGTCTATCATGAACGCATGCTTCAACACGAGGTACCACAACCCATCGACGAGGTACCTGAGAGGCTACAAGCTGCATACAGGCCTCAACTTCGCTCGGGATAGAGTAGGGGAGCTCATCCAAGCAGACGGCAGCCAGATCTTCTTCACCAGCGGTGGGACTGAATCCAACAACGCTGCGCTTCGCCTGCTCGTCAGCCTGGCGAAGCCGTGCACCATCATCACGTCTCAAATCGAGCACAAGTCCGTCCTGGACATGGCAGAGCACCTTGCCAAGGCTGACTACGTGAGTCACGTCACGGTAGCTCCTACAGCCAGCGGAGAGGTGACAGCGCAGTCCATGGTAGACGCCGTGAATGCCTTGCCGGCAGGGTGGACTGCCGTGGTCAGTGTGATGTGGGCCAACAATGAGACAGGGGTGGTCAACGATATCCCAAGCATAGCAGACGCTCTGGATCCCCTGGAGAACAACGTACTGTTCCACACGGATGCAGTGCAGGCTGCAGGCAAGATCCCGCTGTCCATTTCCGGACACAGGATTCACATGGTGTCCCTGTCTGCGCACAAGCTGCACGGGCCGAAGGGCGTAGGCGCCCTCTACATAGACAAGTGGACGAAGCAAGCTCTCAAGGAGAGGATCGCGTATGGAGGTCCACAGGAGTCCGACCTTCGCGGGGGCACGGAAAACGTTCCTGGGATCATGGGATTCAGCAGAGCTGCAATTCTGGCCCTTGAGGCACTGTACTCCGGAGAGATGAGCAAGCTGGAAACCATGAGAGACAGCTTCGAGTCTACCATGCTTGCGGAGTTCGACAATGCTCAAGTGAACGGATCCGGCACAAGGCTTCCGCACGTCAGCAACATGTCCTTCCGGAACCTGGACAGCGAAACGATCATCTTCATGGCTGATGAAGACGGCGTGGAGATATCGTCTGGCAGCGCATGCGCCTCTGCGGATCCTGAGCCTTCCTATGTGCTGGCAGCTATGGGCGTTCCAGAGGACTACGCTCTCGGTGCCATACGGGTGAGCTTGAGCAGGCTGACTGAAGAGGCCGAGATGACGTCAGCTACCAACACTCTGAAGGCCATCATAGAGCAACTCAACAGCTTGACAAGCTGAAAGCTTCCCGCTAAAACTACCGTGTTCAAAGCGTTATAATGTACTGCATTGAGAGGAGTCTGGCTGGCTGTTGGACCCACTAGGGACCCCAGCAAGACTTCTCAACCCTAGCCTATTGTTTAGATATTAAACAGAGGAAGGAGGGCAGCAGTCATGGAGTAGCTAGTACAGCAGTGGATGTGTTATATTTCGGAGGAGGGAGGCTACGGATGATGAGCGGTTGACAGACTGCTATAGCCTCTCTCCTCCTATCTTTTTCCAGAAAGGAGACCACATGGTCCCCGAATTGCCGACAAGCAGGGAAGATGACGATTGCCAGTGTTGCCCGCATCGTGCAAAGAAGCCGAAGTGCGGCTTTGACTGCGCCAATGCGGTCAATGTCGAAGCCGCAGTAGACGGTCTCCTCGACGGGGACGAAGAGATCACCCGCGAGTTTGTGGGTGACGCCGTCGAGCCGGTCGAAGACGAGGAGTAGACAGTTCAAGCTACCTGAACTGGAAAGGCTCCTAGCCTTTCCTTTAGCTATCAGACATGGTACAATGAGCCCGTCAACTTATGGAGGATGAGCTATGTCGTTTGGATGCGACACACCCTTTGACATGAGTCTGATGGGCCATGTGGACGTCAGCCCTCCGCTGACGGTGTATCAGAAGCAGGCTGCCAGCGTCACTTACGGGGTGAAGAACCAGGCAGGTATGCCCTACCAGTTCGAAGACGGGGATGCTGTCACCGTAACGGCGAGAGAGGCATTCTGGAGCCAGGACATCCTCTTCGAGACAACTGCCACAGTCACAAACGCGGCAGAAGGCATCATCTCCCTTTCAGTGCCGGCGCTATCGTTCGCAGGTGCGGCGTATGCGGAAGTGACGGTGGAACGCGGCGGGCAGGTGGTATACATTCAGCCCTTCCACCTGATATCCCAGCGAACGCTGAAAGAGCGAGGGATGGGGCAGCTGACTCTCATGGAGATCAGGATCTTCCTCAGAGACGTCACTGCCCAGAGCAACTTCACCCTGGACGAGGTGGAGTTTACGGACGTTGAGATCATGCGGGCGATGGAGATGCCGATAGAGTACTGGAATGAGACGCCTCCCAGCGTAGGCACCTACAAGCTGAGCAACTTCCCATTCCGGTACCATCTGACGTTTGGCACTGTCGCACACCTCTTCCGAATCGCCGCTCATCACTACATCAGGGAAGAGACGACCATCCGGGTGACGGGCGGAACGATCGACCACAAAAACAAAGCGGCGCAGTACCTGGCTCTTGCCCAGGACTACGATGGCAGATGGCAAGCGTTTGTTCGACGGAAGAAGGCGGAGCTGAATATGCGACAGGGGTTCAAGTATGTCAAATCTCCCTACAGGCACCTCTTCTGAATGCCCGTTCTGCAGTATGAGGGGCTGCACGGCGTCGTTGTACGAAGACGACGAAATGTGGTGCGGCCATTTCGAGGATTACAGCTTCCCGGTTATCGTCCTCAAAGAGCACACGTTCGTTCCAACTTCCAAGCAGAAGCTGATGATGATGCAAATCGCGGTTACCAACTTCGGAGTGAGCGTTGT
>Ga0180431_10006202_pt1 | contig 14256 bp, 11 predicted proteins | sample SS_ome_11_FD_132459 | JGI IMG/M metagenome (GOLD analysis project Ga0180431, IMG submission 132459) | Hypersaline lake sediment archaeal communities from the Salton Sea, California, USA - SS_1_MS_1 metaG | ecosystem: Environmental > Aquatic > Non-marine Saline and Alkaline > Hypersaline >... | reverse complement strand
GATCGCTCGCGGCAGCGGGCTGCGATCCGCCGCCCGAGGTTGATCATGAAGTCGGCGCTGTAGCAGTCGTCGCAGATCAGCGTCAGGCTGCCGAGATCGACCGTGTTCGGCTCGGGGTCGGCTGCCGCTGCGACCATCGTGTCGGCAAGCCGCGTGACGGGAATGTGGTAGCTCTGAATCTCTTCGGGCAGGCCGTGTCCGAGCACGATCACGGTGGTCGGCCCACTGTCGGGCCGGGCGGCGGAGGCCACCGCTGCCAAGAATGCATCCCCGACGTCGGCAAGGGTCTGCGTCGGGTCGGTTTTTTTGAAGATGCTGACCGGGCAGCGATAGGTGGCGGCGAGGGCGGTGATCTCTCGGGGGTCGAGGCCGTGGTCGGGGTCGAGCAGACCGATCAGGTTCTGGCCCGGCCCGATCACCTGGGTTTCAGCGACCGCCTGGCGTTTGGCTTCGATGAAGCGGGCGAGTGCGGCCAGCCGGCCGCGTCGTTGGTCGGTCGGGAGGGCGTCGAGGGCCTCGGCATGCTGTTTGGCGAGGTGGTAAAGAGACGGCTCAATCTGCCGGTACTGCTTCGGGGTGAGGTCGATCTGTTCGGCCACCGCCGGAGAATCGTCTCGTTGGAAGCTGGCAAAGTCGGCCGCTCCGGCCGGGCCAAGGGCTGCAAGCAGGAGCGCTGCAGCCGGGCAGAGCAGCCGGATGGCGGGCGTTGGCGACGGGCCGGGTGTTGGATGCATGGGCAATCGGGAAGGCAGAAGTGGGGAGGCTGGCAAAACAAACTGATTATAGATCCTGCGATTGGCAGGCCGGCGACTTGACAGGTGGTTTTCCGAACACTACTGTACGAAAAATCACCATTGCTCCGATTGCCCGGTTGCCATGTCTGCCGCCATCGCCACGTCATCCTCTCCAGCCGTGTCGTCCCAGCTTCGGGACCGGGTCAAGTCGCTCGAACGGCTCTGCCGTACGGTGGCCGGCCGCGGTGGTGCCCGGGCTGCCGCAGGCAGGACAGCAGAGCGGCAGGTTATCAGCACGGGCCTGCCGTCACTCGACCGGTTGCTGCCTCGGGCGGGCATTCGGCCTGGCAGCCTGATCGAGTGGCTCGAGCCTGCTGCCGAAACGGGAATTGAGACCGCTGCCGGTGCGGCTGCATTTGCCCTGGCGGTCGCCGTCAGGCTGCAAGCGGCCGCCGGTCTGCCGCCGGGCCGCTCTCTTGTGGTTGTCGACCGTGGAGGCCGGTTCTACCCGCCCGCCGTGCTGCCTTGGCTGGCAGATCCGGAAACGAACCGTGCTCGCGAGGCGTCCCGACCTGCTCGTCACCGTCGGCGTGGGGTCGCCGGTTCCAACGCCATCCGGCGAACCGGTTCAGCGGATCGCGTGGCGGCAGGCAGCGACCGCCGCCTCTATGTGGTTCGACCCGACAGCGAAGCTGATGAGATCTGGGCAATCGATCAGTCGTTACGCTGTCCGGAGGTGGCGGCGGTAGTGGGCTGGCCCCGGCAGATCTCGGTCACCGCCCTGCGGCGGTGGCAGCTGGCGGCAGAGTCGAGTGGTGCGGCGGGGCTGCTGGTGCGACCGGCCACCAGCCGGCATGAGCCGACCTGGTCCGAGGTGCGGATTCAAGTGCAGCCGATCGGTTGCAGTCAGGCTGCGTCGGGATGTCGGGGGCCGGCAGCCAGGCCGGCTGGCCAAGGAGCCAGGCCAGCTGGCCAAGGAGCCAGGCCGGACACCTTCTTGCCCCGAACAGATTCCCAGGCAGCCGCGCGGGAGAGTTTTTTCCAGCGGCAGCCGACAGGCTGGATCGATGTGCGGGCCTTCCGACTGGTGCGGGTTGGCGGCGGCTGGGAGTCGGCCACCGCCGTGGCTGAGGCGTCGGTCGACTGCCTGCTCGATCTGACCTGTGGCCGTGAACGCCCCCTCCCTGCCGAGGCGTCGGGGCAGCCGGCATGGTATGAGCCACCAGCCCGGAGCATCATGACATGCCGCGCATCATGACCATTTGGTTGCCTCGCTGGCCGGTACAGCGGCTGCTGCTGGAGCAGCCGGAACTTCGGACGCTGCCGGTCTTTGTCTGCCGGCGGAATCACCGCGGCCTGCTGACGGTCGTCTCTTGGGCTTGGGCCTTGCCGCCAGCCGAACGGCCGGGAACCCAGGCTGCAGTGGCGGGCTGGAGCCGACCGCGACCGGCGATCAGGCCGGGCATGTCGCTGGCCGAGGCGATGGCAGTGCTGGCTCCGGCTGCCGGTTCGTGGGCCTGCCGAATGGCCCATGTTGCCGATGAGGATACCGTCGGCGACCAGTTGGCGTTGGAAACGCTGGCCCGTTGGGGGCGCCGGTTCGCACCGGTGGCGGCCGTCGGTCCATCCCCGGTCGACGGTTCGGCGGCCGGTTCCAGCGACTGCCTGCAGTTGGATGTGACTGGCACGGCCCGGTTCTTCGGCGGTGAGCAGGGGCTGGCCCGCACGGCTGTCTGGACCCTGGCCGCCCGCGGGCTGCATGCCCGGGCCGCCATCGCCGACACACCGGCAGCCTCTTGGGCCGCGGCGCGGCACACCAGCGAACTGGCTGCGGCTGCCGCCCCGCCAGCGTCGCGGGAGCACGGCCGCTGGCTGAACCGACAGCAGCGGTACGTGGTCGTGCCGCCGGCTCGGCAACAGCAGCTCCTTGCCGGGCTGCCGCTGCGGGCGTTGCGGCTGCCTGCCGAAGTGGCCGAGTCGCTGGCCGAAGTGGGTGTTGAGGCGATCGGCCAACTGCTGCGGCTTTCCCGGGCGAGCTTGCGGCAGCGTTTCGACAGGTCGGTCACGCTGCGGCTGGCGGCATTTCTCGGTGATCTGGCCGAGCCTTTGCAGCCGCCTGCTGAAGCAGATCTGCCGACAGCCAGCCACACCTTTGAACTGCCGGTGCACAGCCGCGATCTCGCCGCAGACGATCTGCCGACGTTGTGTGCGGATCTGGTCGCCGCATGCCTGCGGCCACTCGCGGCCGAGGGCAAGGGGGTGGGGGGGCTGCAGGTTCGGCTTGAGGGGGGCAGCAGCCGGCCGCCGACGGTGGTCGACGTAGGGCTGTTTCGTCCGGTGGCGGCGGCGGATCATCTGGTTGAGCTGATCATGCTGCGGCTGAGTCGCATCCAGCTGCCACGGGAGCTTGCCGCTGTCACGGTTGCGGTGGTCGCTGCCGCTCCCCTGCCCTGCCGGCAACGGCTGCTTTTCGACCAGACCGGTGCGGCTGGTGGGCAGGCGGAACCGCAGGCGGGGTTGCAGGCTGCCGCCCTGCTCGATCGGCTGGCCAGCAGGCTCGGCCGGGCCGCCGTGGTTGAGCCACGGCTGCTGACCGACGCCCAGCCGGAGGCTGCCTGGGCGGCCGTGCCGATTGCCGGCGTTGCCGGATTGCCCCGGGCTCGTACGGCTGCCAGTCGGGCCGCCGGACGCCGTCCGGCCGCAACCTCACCGGCCGGCGGTTCTTGCCGGCCGACATTCGTGCTGCCTCGGCCGCACCCGTTGGAGGTGCTGGCGGTTGCGCCCGAAGGACCACCGGTGCGGTTTCGCTGGCAGGGCCGGCTGCACGACGTGGCCCGGGTTCGTGGTCCGGAACGCATCGAAACAGCCTGGTGGCGCGGGCCGACGGTGCGACGGGATTACTACATCGTCGAAACCGGCAACGGGGGGCGGTTCTGGCTATTCCGCGGCCTCCGGCGGCAGACCTGGTTTTTGCACGGAACATTCGGCTGACTGCCGGGGAGGGATTCATGGCTGGGCGGACGGCAGTTGGTGACGGCTATGCCGAACTGCACTGTGTCAGTAATTTTTCTTTCCTCCAGGCGGGTTCGCACCCGGAGGAGTTGGTGGCCCGAGCTGCCCAACTTGGCTACGCCGCCATTGCCATCACCGACCGGGCCAGCCTGTCGGGCATCGTGCGAGCTCACGCCGCCGCCAAGGAGGCTGGCATCAAACTGATCGTCGGGGCAGAGGTCGAGCCGGTCGATGCCGCTCCTCTGGTGCTCTGGGCTGCCGACCGCACCGGCTATGCCAACCTCTGCCGGCTGCTGACGGCGGGACTGATGAAACAGGAACCGCTGCCAGAACGGCCCGACAAACGACTGGATGGGCCTGATGAGTGGGACGAGCAACGAGCGGTATGGCCGGCCGGCGAGGACGCCGGCTGCCGGCTGACGGCTGATGAAGTTGCCGCCCATGCCGAAGGCCTGCTGGCCGGGCTGCCGCTGGCCCGGCTGCCAGCACCGCCGGCAGCGGCGGTCGCGGCGATTCGAGACTGGCAGGACCGGCTCGGTGACCGACTCTATGGGTTGGCCGAGGTGGCTCGGGAAGGAGACGATTGCGAGCGGCTGGAATCCTTCGCCCTGCTCGGTCGCCGCACCGGGCTGCCGCTGGTGGCGGCCGGGGATGTCCGCTATCACGACCACTGCCGGCAGCCGCTGCATGATGCTCTGGCCGCGGTCCGGCACGGCGGCACGGTCGAGGCGGTTCGCGACCGGCTGCTGGCCAACGGTGAACGGCATCTGCAGGAGCGGTGGCGGATCGGCGAACGCTTCGCCAGTCTGCCGGGGGCGACGGCGGGCACGCTTGAGGTGGCTGACCGCTGCCAGTTTTCCCTCGAGGAACTCCGCTACGAGTATCCCGACGCCAACGTTCCCGCCGGCCGCACGCCGGCGGACTATCTGGCCGAGCTGAGCTGGACAGGAGCCCAGAAGCGGTATCCCGACGGGATCCCGCAAAAGGTGGCCGACCTGCTCGGTCATGAACTCGCCCTCGTCACCGAACTGGGCTATGAGGCCTACTTCCTGACGGTGTTCGACCTGGTGCGGTTTGCCCGGCGGCGGGGCATCCTCTGCCAGGGTCGCGGGTCGGCGGCCAATTCGGCCATCTGCTACTGCCTGGGCATCACCTCGGTCGATCCCGCCCGAATGAGCGTGCTGTTTGAGCGGTTTGTCAGCCGCGAGCGGCAGGAGGCCCCCGACATCGACATCGACTTCGAACACCATCGTCGCGAGGAGGTGCTGCAGTATCTCTATGACACCTACGGTCGGATGCGGGCGGCGATGACGGCCGAGGTGATCTGTTACCGGCTGCGGTCCGCCGTCCGCGATCTGGCCAAGGTGCTCGGCTTTTCGCTCGACCGGGTCGAGCGGCTGGCTCGGGTGCTCGACGTGGGAGACACGCTGGAACAGCTGCCTTGCCGACTGACCGAGGCGGGGCTCGACCCCGCCAGCCCGGCCGGCAGCCAGCTGGTGACGCTGGCCGGCCAGCTGGTCGGCTTCCCCCGGCATCTCGGCCAGCATGTCGGCGGCATGGTGATGACCCGCGGCGAACTCTGCGAACTGGTGCCGATTCAGCCGGCCAGCATGGCGGACCGCACCGTCATTCAGTGGGACAAGAACGATCTCGATGAACTCGGCATGCTCAAGGTCGACTGCCTGGCCTTGGGGATGCTCACGGCGATCAAGCGAGCCTTTGAACTGGTGGAGCAGGCAGGCGGGCCCCGGTTGACGCTGGCCTCGGTGCCGGCCGAGGATCCGGCTGTCTACGAGATGGTCTCGCGGGCTGACACGGTGGGGGTGTTCCAGATCGAGAGCCGGGCCCAGCGGACGATGCTGCCCCGGCTGAAGCCGGCCTGTTTCTATGACCTGGTGATCGAGGTGGCGATCGTCCGGCCGGGGCCGATTCAGGGCGACATGGTGCATCCGTATCTGCGGCGGCGGCAGGGGGACGAGCCGGTGCACTATCCCAACCGGGCGATCCGCGAGGTGCTCGAAAAGACGCTCGGGGTGCCGCTGTTTCAGGAGCAGGCGATGCGGCTGGCGGTAGTGGCGGCCGGCTTCACGCCGGGAGAGGCCGACCAGCTACGCCGGGCGATGGGGGCCTGGCGACGTCCGGGCGTGATCGATGAGTTTCATCGCCGGTTGGTTGACGGGATGCTGGCCCGCGGGCTCTCGCAGACCTTTGCCGAGCAGGTCTTTCAGCAGCTGCGGGGTTTCGGTGAGTACGGTTTCCCCGAATCGCATGCTGCCAGCTTTGCCCTGCTGGTGTACGTCTCCGCCTGGTTGAAGCGGCATCACCCGGCCGCCTTCACAGCAGCCCTCCTCGGCAGCCAGCCGATGGGTTTTTATGCTCCCGCCCAGCTGGTGCGGGATGCCCGGGAGCATGGCGTGACCGTCCTGCCGGTCTGTGTGCAGGCCAGCAACTGGCAGGCGACGCTCGAGGCCACCGGCAAGGGCTGCGATGCCGCGGCTTCCGGGCCGGCGATTCGGCTGGGGCTTGAGCAGGTCCATGGGCTGGGCGAGACGGCCGGCCGGCGAATCGAGCAGGTGCGGCGGGCGGGTCCGTTTGCCGGTATCGACGATCTCTCGCGGCGGTGCCGGCTTAACCGGGATGAACTGCTGCATCTGGCCCGGGCCGGAGCCCTCAAGCGTTTGGCTGCCGATCGGCGGCAGGCAGTCTGGGAGGCGCTGCAGCGGCAGCCGGAGCCGGGCAGCATGCCGCTGTTTGAGGCGGCGACTGGAGGGGGGCTGACTGTCGATGGCTCGGGCGAGCCAGATGATTCAGACATGGCGGTGGGCCTGCCGGTACCCAGTCCGCTTGAGGAGGTGATTGCCGACTATCGCACGGCAGGGCTGTCGCTGACGGCCCACCCTCTGCAGTTTGTTCGTCGGCAACTCGCCCGGGAGGGCGTGGTGACGGCCGCCGTCGCAGCAGCCCTGCCGGAGGGCCGGCGGGTGCGGGTCGCCGGGCTGGTGCTGTCGCGGCAGCGGCCGGCGACCGCTCGAGGAACGATCTTTCTGTCGATCGAGGACGAAAGCGGGGCGGCCAATGTCGTGGTGCGGACGGCGGTCTGGCAGCAGTGTGGGCCGCAGGACCGGCGGGCGGCGGTGCTGCTGGTCGAAGGACGAGTGCAGCGGCGGGGGACGGTGGTGCATCTGCTGGCGACACGGCTGCGAGCCTGCGACCAGCCTGCCGGACCGCATCCCGATCAGCCGGCCCGCGAACCGCTGGTGACCGGTCTGCCGAGCATGTCGCGGGATTTTTGGTGACGCGAGCGATTCAAGCGGACGGGCCTCAGCCCCTGCTCTCCTTCGGGCTGTTCCTGGAAGAAGCCATCCGTGGCAAGGCTGTTCGGCGCGGACGATCGGGCCGTTTTTGGGGCTGCCGATCGCCGCATCCTGCGGCGGCAGAACCGCTCCGGAGTCAGCCCGCGACGTTGTGTGATAGTTTTTTCGGTCGCTGCAAGACCGCCCGTTCCGCACCCCGATATCGCTTTGGACGATCCCGCCATGCCAGGCTCGCCTCCCGCTGCTGTGATCCGAACCGATCTGCCGCTGGGACAGCCGATTCGCGGTAAGGTCCGCGACTGCTACCGGCTCGACGGGCCGGCCGGTCCCCGGATGCTGATTGTCAGCACCGATCGGATCAGCGCCTTCGACTGGGTGCTGCCGACACCGATTCCCGACAAGGGCAAATTGCTGACGGCCCTGGCGGCATTCTGGTTCGACTGGCTCAGCCGGCAGCCCGACCCCGTGCCGCATCATCTGCTCACCACCGACGTCGAGGCGATGGGCCTGCCGCCTGAGATTGACCTCGAGCCTCTTCGCGGCCGTTCGATGCTGGTGACAGCTGCCGAAGTCGTGCCCTTCGAATGCGTCGTCCGGGGCTGGCTGGCTGGATCGGGCCTGCAGGAGTACCAGCGGCAGGGGACGGTCTGCGGGCTCCCGTTGCCGCCGGGACTCAGGCCCGGGGACCGGCTGCCTGAGTCGATCTTCACACCGGCGACCAAGGCGACAACGGGTCATGACGAGAACGTCACGTTTGCCCGGATGCAGGCGGCGATCGGTGACGCGGCTGACCTGCTGCGCCGCCGGAGCCTCGCGGTTTACGCCGCTGCCGCCGAGTTTGCCGCCGAACGCGGCATTGTGCTGGCCGACACCAAGTTTGAATGGGGGTACGACGCGGCCGGCCGTCTGCTGCTGGTCGACGAGGTGCTGACCCCCGACAGTTCCCGCTACTGGCCGGCGACCGCCGCGGGGCTCGGCCGGGTTCCCGACTCGTTCGATAAGCAGTTTGTCCGCGACTGGCTGGCCGGCGGTCGCTGGGATCGATCGAGCCCGCCCCCGGCCCTGCCTCCCGAGATCGTCAGCCGCACCCGGGAAAAATATCTCGAGGTCAGCCGGCGGCTCACCGGCAGCCTGCCGGAGGGGGTTGGCGGCTAGCGGACGATCAAACGAGCAGGCTCAAAAAGATTGCCGCCGCAGGATGCGGCGACCGGCACGCTCGGAAAATCAGCGGCGTTTTCGGCCGTCGCCCACGTGCACGAGCCTTCGCCCTCATTTGCGGGCCCGCCGGCGATGAAACGCAGGTCTGTTCAACACCCCCGCTGCCGAGCACCCCAATGAGCATCAAGCGCGTCTGCGGCTGCCCTCGGGCCGGCTCATGTACCCTCGCGAAACCCTCAACCTACCGAACCCGAACGCACCGAACCCTCAACACAGCTTTTCGTGCGGCAGGTTCGCGGCGACCGGCCAAGAACCTCGATGAAAAGTCCATGCTTCGAAGCCCAAGCCGAGGGAAACGGTCCATGCTTCAAAGCCCGAGCTCAGGGAAACGGTCCATGCTTCGAAGCCCGAAGCGCAAGCTGAGGGAAACGGTGCATGCTTCAAAGCCCGAGCTCAGGGAAACGGTCCCTGCTTCGAAGCCCGAAGCGCGAGCTGAGGGAAACGGCGTTTCGATTTCGGAAAACGCATTACCTCGGATCGAGGCTCGGGCCGTCCGGATTTTCATTTCGCTGCGCGGTTCAGCACATGCCGCAGATCGGGGCCACGCAACGCGATCCCGCGGCGTCCGGCCGGGGCTTCCAAGGTTCTCGAGCACCTCAAAACTGGCACGGAATCGATGCCGAAGGGCATTGCCAGGGCTGGCTTTTTCCACGGACAGCTAGGGAGGGAATGGTCAGGCGGCTAGAATCTTCCGCGGTCGGTCGATCGCTGAAGAACGACCGAGCGTTTGGAACATCGCCACCCATTTTTGTGAGCCTGGTCTGCCGATGCTGCGTTACTGGACCGCCGGAGAATCCCACGGACCCGCACTGACCGCGCTGGTCGACGGCTTCCCAGCAGGGCTGGCTGTCGATACCGACCTGATCGATGCGGAATTACGGAGGCGGCAGGGGGGGTACGGCCGCGGCGGCCGTCAGCGGATCGAGACCGACGCGGTCACCTTCCTCGCGGGGCTCTGGCAGGGCCGAACCCTCGGCAGTCCCCTGACGCTGCAGGTGATCAATCGCGACGCCAAGCTCGAACGGCTCGAGGACATCGCCCGACCCCGTCCGGGCCATGCCGATCTGCCGGGGGCGGTCAAGCATCTTGGCGGGGTGCGAGCCGTGCTTGAACGGGCCAGTGCCCGCGAGACGGCCGCCAGAGTCGCTGTCGGCGGCCTTGCCCGGCAGTTGCTGGCCGTCTTCGGAATTGAACTGGCCGGCTGGGTGACCGAACTGGGAGGCGTTGTGCTGGGCGACCGGTCGGGCAGCCTGCCGGAACTGCGGCGGCTCCGCGACGACAGTGCGATCTATTCGCTGCACCCCGACCGCGACCACGAGGTGACCAGCCTGATTGACCGCGTCGGCAAGGAGGGGGACACCCTCGGAGGGATCGTCGAGGTCCGGGTGACGGGGCTGCCGATCGGCCTCGGCACCCATACGCAGTGGGACCGGAAGCTCGACGGCCAGCTGGCGCAGGCGGTGATGGCCGTGCAGGCGATCAAGGGTGTCGAGATCGGCCTCGGCTTCGAAACTGCCCGCCGCCGCGGGTCGGAGGTGCACGACCCGATTCATTTCGAGGCCGCCGAGCGGAGCGGCCCGAGCCTCGGCTTTGCCCGTCCCACCAACAATGCCGGCGGGCTTGAGGCCGGCATGACCAATGGCCAGCCGCTGGTCGTCCGCGCGGCGATGAAGCCGATCAGCACGCTGCGAAAGCCGCTCGCCTCGATTAATCTGGCCACCAAACAGCCCGAGGAGGCAGCCTACGAGAGAAGCGACGTCTGCGCGGTCAGTGCCTGCAGCGTGATTGTCGAAAATGTGGTTGCCTTCACCGTCGCGGCCGCCCTGGTCGATAAATTCGGAGGCGACAGCATCGAGGAGATGCAGGCCCGCTGGCGACTCTACGGTGAGCTCGCCGGCAGCCGGTGACCAGAACGGACGACTCGTTTCGGTCACCGCGATCGGTCGGTCAGCGACACGGGGTGAACAGGGATGTTCGTCGAACAGTCAGTCGCGCGGCTCTGGCGGGTGCGGCTCGCATTTCTGTCGCTCTGCCTGCTTCCGGCGGTCGGTCTGGGGCTCTGGGGACTGCAGCGACACTCGGCTGCCCACCGTCGTGACCTCACCGCCGCCGCCTCGCGGCTGCTTGGCGTCGAGGTCGCCTGTAGCCGAGTCAGCCATCCGCGGCCGGGCTGCATCCAGCTGGCCGGGCTGCAGGTTGGCGGCAGACCGCTGGGGGCCGCTGAGGTTGAGGCCACGCCGACCGAAGTCCGACTGCAAATCGATCGGCTTGCCTGCGACGCGGCGGCGGTGCCGCTGCTGGCCGCTCTCGGCCGGCGGTGGTTGGCAGAACCGCGGCAGTTTCCGCGGAACTGCGTGATCGAGGTTGCCAACCTCGCGTGGGAGTCACCCGCCGCCGATCCACCGCGGCGGCTGCGGATCGAGTGTGTGGCTGCCGGCGGAGGCCGTGCGGTCCGGCTGGTCACTGCCGGGCAGGCGACGAATGAAATTCGGATCGTTCACACGCCGCAGCCGGCCGATCCCGCGAGAGACCGCTGGGAGGTTCTGGCAACGCTGGCCGAACCGCTGCCCGCTGCCATCGTCGTCGCGGCGGCCGCTCCCTCGCCCCTTTCCGATTGGCGGCTTGGCGGTGCGGCCACCGTTGCCGGCACCGTCCGGGCTGTCGCAGTGGGTGGCGACTGGGCCGGCGAGGCGACCGGCCGGCTCGAGGCGATCGATCTCGCGGCGGCGACAAAGCCGCTGGCCCAGCGGGCGGAGGGGCTGGCGAGTCTCGATCTTGCCAGTCTGCTCTGGGCCGCAAATCGCCTGACCGCTGCCGAGGTCGTGCTCACATCCCCGCGGGGACGGCTCGCCTCGCAGTGGCTCGATGGCATGGTCGGGCTTATCGGCTGCCGCGGGGCGACGGCCGACATCCGACCGGCCGAGGCGATGGTCGAATATGAGCGGCTCGGCCTGCGGCTCGAATGCGACCGCAGCGGGGCCCGGATTCGGGCCGAACCCCAGCGGGCTGGCTGCCTGGTGGAGTCGCAGGGACTGCCGCTGCTGTATCAACCGCGGGCTGCGGTGACGCTCGACCGTCTCGCCTGGCTGTTCTCCGGAACGAGGCCGGCCGCTGTGCCCGGCACGCCGGTTTCCGCCTGGATGCTCTCGGTGCTGCCGCTGCCGCAGGCCAGTCGGTAGGAGCCGGTTGACAAAGTCTGCCGCCGCATGACGCGGCGATCGGCACCTTCGAACCCCCACGCCGCTTTCGGGTGTTGCCCGGGTTGACTCCCGTTCCCCAGATTCGCGGGCCCGGGGCCATCGATCACTTTTCCCATGGCCGCTGAGCGGTCAACCGATCAAACCCTTCGCAGCAGGCTGGTTCCCGGCGCGGCCCGGGGCGTGCGTCGGTTTCATCGGTTGCAAAATGGTTCTTGCAATCGCTCGCAGTCGGTCAGCGGCCGTCGGGTGATTTTGAGGCCAACCAAAGATACGGCATCGGAATGGGTTTTTCCCCAACGAGCAGGATTCGGGAGGGATATTTTGCGGGGTTGGCCCAGCCTTCCCGGCGGGTTCTTGACGCAGTTTTGACATTTCGGCGACCTGCCGCTGACGGCTCTTGCTGGGCGTTGCCGGCCCGGCCACCACAATTTTGTGAGTGCGGCGCAGTGCCTGCGACGCTACTCTGTCTGACGCCCCGGAGATGACACGTATGACGCCGAGCACGCTTGCCCCCCCACCCCGCCCTCATGGCGGTATCGATCTTGAGGCGGAAGACTGCCAGTTCGGCCGCTCGTCGGTGCATGAGCCCGACTGCGATGCCGCAGCGGACACTCCGGGACGCGAAGCGGTGCCGCCAGCCGAACCCCGCGCCGACGGCATTGGCAACCACGTCGCGGGCCTCGATTGGGCGACGCTGCTCTGGATCGGCGGCATCCATCTCGCTGCCTGCTTCGCGCCGCTGTATTTCACCTGGTCAGGGCTGGCGATCTGCCTGGCGCTGTATTGGGTGACTGGCTGCCTCGGGGTCACCCTCGGCTACCACCGGCTTCTCACTCACGGAAGTTTCGTCACGTCGACGCCCGTCCGCTGGTTCTTCGCCTTCGTCGGGGGCATCTCCGGCGAGGGCTCGGCCGTCGTCTGGGTGGCGAATCACCGCAAACACCACGCCTTCAGCGATCAGGAGGGGGACCCCCACTCGCCCCGCGACGGGGGCCTCTGGAGCCACATGCTTTGGCTGTTCCCCAGGCACCCCGCCGACGAGGTTGCTGCCCATGTGAAGCGTTGGGCACCCGATCTCGCCCGTGATGCCGGCGTGATGTTCTTCCATCGGACCTTTCTGCTATGGCACTTCCTGATCGGTGGTGGGCTGTTGGCGGGAGGCTGGGCTGCCTACGGCCGGGATGTCGGCATCTCCTGGCTGCTCTGGGGCCTCGCCGTTCGGATGGTGATCGTGTTTCACGTCACCTGGTTCGTGAATTCGGCGACGCACATCTGGGGGTATCGCAATTACGAGACGACCGACGATTCGCGGAATCTCTGGTGGGTTGGGCTGCTCGCCTTCGGCGAGGGCTGGCACAACAACCATCACGCCTTTCAGCGGATGGCCGCCCACGGCCACAAGTGGTGGGAAATTGACACCACCTACTGGGTCATCCTCGCGATGGAGCGTCTCGGCCTCGCCTGGAACGTGGTGCACACGCCGCAGGGCGTCGGTCGTCGCGGTCGCTGAGGACTTCCGCCGGTTGCAAAGAATCGGCTGGCCGGTAGACTCCGGGCTTCGCAACGAGAGAAGAAAACCATCTGGTCGCCCGTTGAGGGCGTGTGCATTGATGTCGTTGACCAAGGAACGCAAGACCGAATTGATCGGGGCTCACCGCCGTGGGCAGGAGGACACCGGATCAGCCGAGGTGCAAATCGCCCTGCTGACCGCGCGAATCACCCATCTCACCGAACACTTCAAGAAACACGCCAAGGATTACGCGAGTCGCCGGGGATTGCTGATGATGGTCAGCCGTCGCCGACGGTTGCTCGATTATCTCAAGCGGGTCGCGCCCGAACGGTATCTCGACATCATCCGCAGTTTGGGAATCAGGAAGTAGGCGAGCCCGCTTCCATCTCCGGAGACCTGGCACCGCGGAGCCGATCCCGCGGTTGCTCATGGTGGTCTTTTTCTCGTTGAGGCAACCGCTCGATGCGGGGCTTCGATTGCTGGGATTGCCGGTTTTGCCGGCCTTGCCGATGATGCAGTCGGGAAGCGGAAAGACCAGCAACCTTGGCTATCCCAGCGGACGGGGCTCGCCGGTGACGGTGGTTTCGCTCGCCGGCGTCCGGGCGAAACAGAAAAGCAACTGGTGATTTGGTTTTGGACAAGAACATTTGCAGGCGAGAACGTTTGCAGGATGAAAGAAGGAAGTAATGACTGTGAAGCATCGCGTTGAACGGAAAATTGGCGACGAAGTTCTGAGCATGGAAACCGGCCTGCTGGCCAAGCAGGCCGCCGGCAGTGTGCTGGTCACCTACGGCGAGACGACCGTGCTGGTGGCAGCCGCGACGGGCGCCCCGCGGGCCGGCATCGATTTTTTTCCGTTGACTTGCGACTACCGCGAGCGAACGGCGGCCGCGGGCAAGTTTCCCGGCGGATTCCTCAAGCGGGAGGGTCGGCCGACGATGAAGGAAACCCTCACCAGCCGGCTGATCGACCGCCCGATCCGGCCGCTGTTTCCCGAAGGCTTCCATGACGAGGTGCAGGTCCAGGCACAGACGCTTTCCAGCGACCGGCAGAATGATCCTGATGTGCTGGCGATGAACGGGGCCTCCGCGGCCTTGTCCGTCTCGCCGCTGCCGTTCCAGGGACCGCTGGGCAGTGTCCGGATCGCCCAGATCGACGGCCAATTCGTCCCCTTCCCGACCCAGGACCAGCTTGAAGAGAGCGACCTCGACCTCGTCGTCTCCGGGAGCAAGACGGCGATCTTGATGATCGAGGGCTTTGCTCGGGAG
>Ga0180431_10006201_pt1 | contig 14257 bp, 12 predicted proteins | sample SS_ome_11_FD_132459 | JGI IMG/M metagenome (GOLD analysis project Ga0180431, IMG submission 132459) | Hypersaline lake sediment archaeal communities from the Salton Sea, California, USA - SS_1_MS_1 metaG | ecosystem: Environmental > Aquatic > Non-marine Saline and Alkaline > Hypersaline >... | reverse complement strand
GGGTTCCCACGATCCCGGCGGCTTCCAGCGACCGCGCCACCGACAGCAAGAGCGCCTCGCCCCAGGCCGGTCCGATGAGCTGCAGAGAGGGCGGAGGGCTCCCCGGTGCCGCCAGGGGAAGGGCGATCGCCGGCAAGCCGGCGTGGTTGACGGGTGCGGTGAACCACGACAGGGCGGCGCGGTACTGCTCCGGCCCGGAGAGGGTCTCCACGGCGTCGGCCCCGAGCCGCTTCACGTGGACGGCGGTCGTCGGTGTGGCGAGCACGTCTGCGCCGGCCAGGGCGCGCTCCATGCCCGTGCGGACCGCGGCCCGCCATTCGAGCGCAGCCGCCACCCGCGGCGCATCCACTTCGAGGCAGCGGTCGATGCGGGCCAGGACGTCGGCGCCGTAGCGCTCCGGGTGCTCGGTGGCCCACCGGCCGTGCACCAGGGCTGCTTCCGCCGCCATCGAATCCGCCAGGAGGCCGGGCGGCGCCACCTGGGGGACCTCGACGTGGCGCACCTCTGCCCCCGACTCGGCCATGGCTTCCAGCGCTGCGGCGAACCCCCGTCCGGTCACCTCGTCGCAGGGACGGTCCACCCAGGGGTGCGGGACGGCGATCCGGAGGGTCCCCGGAGCCCGGGCCTCACCGGGAACGTCGACCGGCCGCGGCGCAGACCAGGGGTCGGCGGGGTCGTCGGCGGCGATGACCCGGTAGGTGAGGGCGGCGTCGTCGATGGTTCGGGTGATCGGCCCCACCGTGTCGATCGAGGCCACGAGCGGGAACACGCCGCAGAGCGGCACCCTGCCGTGTGTCGGCTTCAGCCCGACCAGGCCGCACAGTGCCGCCGGCACCCGCACCGATCCGCCGGTGTCGGTCCCCAGGGCGACGGGGACGATCCCGGCGGCCACGGCGGCCGCCGAGCCCCCCGAAGAGCCGCCGGCCGAGGTCGAGGGGTCCCAGGGGTTCCTCACCGGCCCCCACCAGGGGTTCTCGCTCGAGAACCCGAAGGCGAACTCATGGAGCCCGGTGCGTCCCACGATCACCGCGCCGGCGGCTTCGAGCCGCTCCACGACGGCCGCCGACCGATCGGGCACCTCCCGGTAGAACGAGGATCCGCACGTGGTGGGCAGGCCCGCCTGGTCGATGATGTCCTTGACGGCGACGGGCACGCCCGGCAAGGGTCCCCGGTGGCCGGTCTCGTCGAGAGCGGCGGCCCGGCGGCGCGCTCCGGGCTCGTCGATCAGGGTGAATGCGTTGAGGTCGGCACGTTGGTCGGCACGGAGCAGCGCGGCACCTACGATGTCGGCGGCGCTCCGCTCACCTCCCGCTACTGCGGCAGCGATCCCTGCTGCGTTCAGGAACCCGGCGTCCACGAGACCTCGCGGTCTGCGGGGAACACCGAGATCCACGGGAAGCCGGGCGGCACCGTGAGCGGCTCACCGTCCTCGGTCGTGAACGTGAACGGGTCGCCGTAGGTGGCCCTCGTCCAGGTGCCCCGTGCCACCGTTCCCTCGGTGAACACGAGCATCCATCCCGACCCGGTGGTTTCGGTGGCCGGCACGGACGAACCCCCGCTCCCGGCGGGCGGAGAGGCGGTGTACTCGGTGCCTCCGATCACCACGAGGACGTCGGTCGAGATCTGGCTACGGGCCCCCTCGGCGTCGAGCCAGTCCTGGCTGAACCCGCCCATCGACCGCAGGTAGACCCCGTCGTCGTAGGTCCAGGTGATCGTGGTGCCGGGTGCGTAACTGAGCGAGATCTCCTCGGCCGCCTCGTCGGGGAGGGATTCCCAGGGGGCGACGTCGTAGAGCGGACCCTGGAACTCGTCGGAGAACCCGCGGGCATCGGCCTGTTCCCGCAGCGCCACCGTCGACGCATACAGGTTGTGGGGCGCGGCGCGCGACGGGATGCGGAAGGTCCCCGGGCCCTCGCCGAGGATCGGGACACCGCGGCTGACGATGATCCCGGCGACCCAGTCCTGGGCGCCCGAGATCGTGAAGGTCGCCCCGAGCGGTTGGAGCAGCCCGGGATCGGTGGGCCGTCCCGAACGGATCGGTCCCAGGTACTCGCTGTCGGAGTGGTGGAAGAGGGCGATGAACCGGGTGAATCCACCCTCGACGAGCACCTCGATGACGGCGTCTGCATCGAGGATGCCGGACTGAGGGCGAGCTTGGGGGTGGTTGTCGATCTTGACCGCCATGACGCGCCGCTCGAGCAGCGTCTCGTCGGCGACCGGGAGGCCGTTGAGCGGTGAGGCGGGCCCGGTCACGCCGGCCGTCGTGGTGGTCGTCGAAGACGACGTGGTGGAAGACGAAGAGGTCGTCGCGGGCGAAGTCGTCGTCGGGTCTGCCTCTGCGCCGGTCGACGCCGATGCTGCGGAGGTGGAGGTGGCGTCGACGGCCTCGGCCTCGTCGCTTCCACTGCAGGCCGACATCACGATTGCCGCGGCGATCACGACGGACAGGGCTCGCTGCATGTCTCCACCTGGGACGGGAACGGGCCATAGCGTAGCCCCGGCCGGATGATCCGGAGGCACGCTTCTCAGCGATCACTCAGGGGTGAGATGCAGGGTTGCCCGCGTCGAACTCTCCACGGCGCGGGCCGACCAAGGGATCGGAAAGGCGTCGCCGCGCTGCCACAGGACGAGCTGATCGGTGTAGTGCCGGGAGCAGGGATTGCCCGACTGGCCGCCCGGGAGGACGAAGCGGCTCAGCTCCCAGTTCCCGACGTCCACCACCATGCGCAGCGAGGCCACGGCGAAATCCGGATTGCCGGTCGGGTCGCCGGGATCCACCGGGGCCGGATTGACCGTGTTGGCGTCACCGCCGTGGCGAATCGGTCCCAGATTGAACACCGAGTCGAGGGGCGGACGGATCCCCAGGGGATGGCGCAGCGTCAACGGCCGGACGTCGCCCCACGTCCAGCGGCGAACATCGCGACCGTGGGCGTCGCTCAGGGTGCGCACTGCGGCCCGCAGTGCCGTACGGATCGTCTCGTCCCAGCCCTCGGGGAACCAGTCGTCGGGCCGTTCCCGCAGCAGGCGGGCCAGGTGGGAGGTGCGGCGCACCAGGAACGACGTGAACGGGAGGAGCGGCGTGAACCCGGCACCGAGCGCCCACCGTGAGGCGTTCGGCGCCCGCGCCTCGGCGACCAACGAGGCGAGCTTCGAGACGAAGACCTCGAACACCGTGGCGGCCGGCGACTCGGGGGAGAGGATCCCGTCCCAGGCCCTCAGGAGGTCCACTGCGTCGCCGAGATCGCCGGCTCGTGCAGCAGCGGCGAGCACGGACTCGCGGACCTCCCGCCACGGGATGGAGACCCGATCCATCTGGAGTGCCAGGCACGCCGGCACGTCCCAGTCGTCGCGGGCCGCCAGGACCTCGGTGATCCGGGTGAGCCGGTAGCCGTCGAGGAAGTCGTGACTCAGGAACGTCCAGTCCGGTCCCGGGTGATTGTTCGCCGTCGCCACCCAGCCTTCCGGCGGATCGACCACGTGCGGCATGTCGTCGAAGGGCACCGGCTCGGGGAGCCAGCCGACCGCCGGGTCCCAGGCGGGGAGCGGGACCGCCCCGGAGCCGGAGCGGCGCACCGGGGCGGTCCCGATGAGCTGCCACCCGATCGTCCCGGAGGTGTCGGCGTACACGACGTTGAGGGGCATGCCCGACCACCCGCGAAACGCGGTGCGCAGATCCTGGAACGAGCGGATCCTTCCCAGGTCGAACATGGCGCCGCCGGATCGATTCGGCTGCAGCCACGTGGCCGCCAGAGAGAGGGCGGGCAGGTCGCCGTCGAGAGCCGGGCTGATGATCGGCCCCCGGTCGGTGACCAGCACGTCGATGTGCTCCGTCTCGCCGCCGCGTACCTCGATGACCTCGCGGATCACCTCGCACGGCTCGAAGCCCTCGCCGCGGCGCACCGTCGTGCCATCGAGCTCCTCGAGGAAGAGATCCGTGGTGTCGACGTACCCGTTGGTGATTCCCCACGCGCCGTACCCGTTGTGGCCGGCGGCCACCGCAGGAGCTCCCGGGAGGGAGGCTCCCGCCACCGCCCACTCCGGCGTGTCCAGGTGGGCGAGGTACCAATGGGGCGGCAGCATCGGGGCGAGGTGTGGATCGTTGGCCAGGATCGGCCGTCCCGTGGAAGTCTTGGCGGCCGACAGGGCCCAGTTGTTCGAGCCTCCGCCGATGCCGGTCACCGCGGCCAGGGCGGACAGGTCGGCGGCGAGGGCCTCGATCGCCGCGACGGTGCTCCCCGCGGGAATCCCCACCGGCACCGTGGCCGGCATCCACTCGGGGTAGGCCGGGTCGAGGGCCGCCGCCGCCTCCGGACCATCGAGCGACACGATCAGCAGACGGGCAAGCTCAGCGTCCCAGTTGCAGCCTTGCAGGAACGCCTGGAGCGCCAGCAGCCCGAGAGCGTCCGAAGCCTCGTACGGACCAGGGCGGGCCCGCAGCAGCGTGTATTCGTGAGGTCGGCGCCGCAGGCCGGTGGTGCGGCCGGCTGTGGCCCCGGCGGCGTAGGCGGCCGCGAGGTCGCGATGGGCGGGGTCCAGGGTGGCCAGCGCACGTTCCCCGAACCGGGCCAGCCCGAGACGTCGGGTGAGGCGGTCGATGGCCAGGACGTCGCGGCCGACGAGGGCCGCGAGGGTTCCCCGGACTAGGCGCTGGTGGACCTCGAGCTGGAACGCCCGGTCCTGACCGTGGCAGAACCCGAGGGCGAACCAAGCGTCGTGGTCGTCGTCGGCGGTGACGTGGGGGACACCGAACCGATCACGTCTGATCTCGACGGGACGGTGCACGCCCTGGACCCGAAGGCGGCCCGACGTGACCGGGAGCCGAGTGCCCAACAGCCGAAGCAGGGCCCGCGTCGCGTTCATCGCATCGGGATCCTACGCACTGGGGGCTCGTCGGCGCCGGCCCGGTAGGTAGGGTGGGCGACGAGCCGAGGAGGTGCGATGCGTGACGTCGTGACGGCCATCCTGGGTGGTGGCCAGGGAAGCAGGCTGTGGCCGCTCACCCGGGATCGTGCCAAGCCCGCAGTGCCGCTGGCCGGCAAGTTCCGGCTCATCGACATTCCGATCTCCAACAGCATCCGGGCGGGCATCGACCGCATCTACGTGCTCACCCAGTTCAACAGCGCCAGCCTGCACCGCCACATCGCCCAGACGTACCGCTTCGACGTGTTCAGCCGCGGCTACGTGCACATCCTGGCCGCCGAGCAGAACCTCCAGAACCGCGACTGGTACCAGGGCACCGCCGACGCGGTGCGCCAGAACCTGCGCCGACTCCTCGACGCCCACTCCAGCGAGGTCGCCATCCTGTCGGGTGATCAGCTCTACCTCATGGATCTGGCAGGGATGGTGGACTACCACCGGGATCACGACGCCGACATGACCATCGCAGTGACCCCGGTGAGCCCGGCCGAGGCGCGCGGCCTCGGGATCATGCGCGTCGATCAGACGCGGCGCATCGTGGACTTCGCCGAGAAGCCCCAGGAGCCGGAGGTGGTGGAGGCGTTCACGCTCGACCCGGCGACGGTGGCCTCGACCGCGCTCGACGCCGATCCCGGCTCGCTGCTCGCCAGCATGGGCATCTACGTCTTCCGGCCCGAAGCTCTCGTCGCGCTGCTCGAGGACTACCGGGGCGACGACTTCGGCAAGGAGCTGATCCCGCAAGCGGTCCCCGACTTCAACGTCGTCGCCTTCACCCATCGCGGGTACTGGCGCGACATCGGGACCATCGGGTCGTTCCACGAGGCCAGCCTCGAACTGACCCACCAGCTGCCCGCTCTCAACCTGTACGACCCCGACTTCCCGATCTACACCCATCCCCGGTTCCTTCCCGGGAGCAAGGTGACCGATTGCCACGTCTACGAGTCGATCTTGTCGGACGGGAGCATCGTCGCCGGATCGAAGGTCACCTCGTCGATCATCGGGATCCGCGCCGTCGTGCGCTCCGGGTCCACGATCGAGAGGACGGTGGTGATGGGGGCCAGCGACTTCGAGGGGCCGAACGCGGAAGGGCTGCCGCCCATCGGCATCGGGCACAACTGCTTCATCCGAAACGCCATCATCGACGTGGACACCCGGATCGGCGACGGCTGCCGCCTGGTCAACGACGCCGGGTTGCAGGAAGCCGACGGCGATGGATGGCACATCCGCGACGGCATCGTCGTGATCCCCAGGGGGGCCACCGTGCCCGCAGGGACGGTCGTGTAGGTGCGGGTCGCCTTCGCCTCCTCCGAACTGGCGCCCCATGCCCAGGTGGGCGGCCTGGCGGACGTGGCGCGCTGGCTGCCTGCGAAACTCGCCGCGGCCGGCGACGACGTGAGGGTGTTCGTTCCCCACTACGACGTGTTCGACCCAGGGCGCGTCCCCGTCGTGCCGGCCGACGATCTCGGCGTGATCCCGATCGGCGACCTCGGGTCGGTGACGGTGTCCACGCTCGGGGAGCCGGGCACGGGCCGGCCGACCGTGTACCTGATCGGAGCCCCCGAGTGGTTCCGCCGGGGCAGGATCTACGACCCGGGCCCGGACGAGCACCTCCGCTTCATCGCCCTGTCGCGCGCCGTGCCGGCCGTCTGCGAGCGGCTCGGCTGGATGCCCGAGCTGGTGCACGCCAACGACTGGCACACCGCGCTGCTTCCCCTGCTCATGCGGGCCTCGGGTGAGCCGTGGGAGTCGCTGCCTACGGTGCTGACGATCCACAACCTCGCCTATCAGGGGTGGTTCCCGGCCGCCGATGTCGAGCGGATCGGGCTCGGCCCCTTCGCCGACGACCTACCGTCGTTCGACCTCGAGGGGGGAGGGGTCAACTCGCTGCGGGTGGGTATCCGCACCGCGTCGCTCGTCACCACCGTCAGCCCGACCTACGCCGAGGAGATCCGCGGCCCGCAGCGGGGCTTCGGGCTCGAGGCGGACCTCGCTGCGCGGGGCGACCGGCTGATCGGCATCCTCAACGGGATCGGGGACGACTGGGACCCTGCCACGGATCCGTGGATCTCGCATCGATTCTCGGAACCGGCCGGGAAAGCTCCCAACACCGCAGCACTCCGGGACCGCTTCGAGCTGGAGCATCGTGCCGACGTGCCCGTGATGGGGATCGTCAGCCGACTGGACCGCCAGAAGGGGTTCGAGCTGCTCAGGACTACGCTGCCGCCCCTGTTCGACCGCAGGCGTGCTCAGCTCGCCGTGGTCGGGACGGGGGACCCGACCTTCGAAGCGATGTTCTCCGGGTTCGCCGAACGGCATCCGGGCTGGGCCGCCTATCACCGCGGTTTCGACACCGCGCTCGCTCACCTCGTGGAAGCCGGGTCGAACGTGTTCCTCATGCCGTCGGAGTTCGAACCGTGCGGCCTCAATCAGATGTACAGCATGAGGTACGGCACCGTGCCGATCGTGAACCACACCGGCGGCCTGGCAGACACCGTCGAGGCGTGGGACCCGGCGGCCGGGACCGGCACGGGCTTCGTGTTCGAGGAGTTCACCAAGGAGGCCTTCCTCGCGCAGGTACGCGCCGCCCTCGACACGTTCCGGGACCGGGCGGCCTGGAGGACGCTGATGGCCAACGGCATGGGCAAGGACTTCTCGTGGGAGGCCCGGGCCGCCGAATACCGCACCGCCTACCGGCTGGCAGGGGGTTGACCGACCGCCGGGCGCCTGCGGATCCACGACGGCGGGAGCGGCCGGTACCGGGCGACCACTCTGGCACGAACCAGCTTCCCTGCCACGGCCCCGATCCCCCGGCTGTCCACGCTCCCGGCCTCCGGGTTGTCACCGAGCACCCAGAGGCCGCCGGCCACCACCGGCACGCCGACGCCCGGAGCGAGCCGGCCCTCGAGGGCGGCGACTCGCTTCACCATCTCGAAGCCGGGCCGGTGCGGGTGCTCGACGACCACGACGTCTCCGACCCGGATCCGGCGAGGACTGCTCACCGCGACCACCCGGTCTCCGTCCTGGAGCGTCGGCTCCATGCTCCGGTCGGCGATCTCGTAGCGGGTGAGCCGCCACAGGAGCGCCCCGAGCAGGATTCCCGTGCCCGCTGCGACCACCCGGGTGATGTGCACGCCTCTCCCGTTCAAGGACGACGGCGAGTGTAGGGTGAAGCGCCCACGTCTCTGGAGGTACTGCATGTCGCTCTTCAAGGCACGCCGCGTCGCCCACGCCCACTGCGATCTCATGTGCGGCGTGTACGACCCGGCTCAGGCCCGGATCGAGGCGGAGTCGGTGAAGGCCATCGCCGAGAAGTACCAGGCATCCGACGACGAGGTGTTCCGCCAGCGCTGTGTGTTCATCAAGGAGCAGCGGGCCGAACTGGTGAAGCACCATCTGTGGGTGCTGTGGACCGACTACTTCAAGCCGCCGCACGCGGAAGCGTTCCCGCAGCTGCACGACCTGTTCTGGAGGGCGACGAAGAAGGCCGGCGACGCCAAGAAGTCGATGGACCCGGCCGTCGGCCAGGAGCTGCTCGGCCTGATCGCCGAGATCGCCGAGATCTTCGCGGAGACCAAGAAGGCCTGACGGCGGCGAGTCGCCGCAGGTAGGGTTGCGCGCCGTGGAGGGATGGCGGCCGGCGATCCGGAGTGCGCTGACGCTCGGTGCGTTCGCATCCGGGGCGCGCAAGCTTCCGATGATCAGGCGGCTGCGGGCGTTCTGGGTGCTCGGAGCGGTGATCCTCGTGGTGGTCATCGTCCCGGTGGCCATCCCCGGCGACGGAGCGGGGACCCCGAAGGCCCTCGGCTACGGGTTCGTGGCCGGCGCCTGCGTGCTGGCCATCGCCGGGGTGTGGTGGGTGAGCCGCATCCCGGCGGTCCGCCTGCCCCGCATCGCCTCTGAGCTGGACGAGGCAGGCGACCAGGGTCGAGCCGCGGTGGCCTTCACGATCGGGCGGGCAACCTTCGGGGCGATGCTGTGTGCCGTCGTGCCCTACACCGTCGTCGGTCGTCTGGCGCTCGAGGCCCCGATCCTCGTGGCGATCCTCGGCCCGGTCACGCTGGGGATGTGGGCGTGGGCGGCGCCGACGAACCGCCGGATCCGCACGATCGACGCCGGCCTGCGGGATGCCGGGGCGGCGACCACGGCCGCGGAATCGGTGGCGCTGCCGTGGGAGGCGGTGTTCTTGCCCAAGCAGCGCCGTCCGGCGGCCCCGGAACGCTCGCCGCGGCCGGCGCCGGCCCGCCGTTCCTCGAGCCGGCAGAAGCCGGGACGCTCGTCGAAGCGATCCCGGCGGCGTTGAGGCTCTACCGGTCGCGACGCTCGCCCCGGCTTCGGCCGGCGAACAGCCCGATGCGGTAGCCGAGACGGCGGCGCGCCCCGGCGCGCCCCGCCTCGCCGAAATACCAGCCCAGCAGCGCGGCAGCCTCGACGTCGTCGTCGAACTCGAAGACCGTGTCGATGGCCTCGCAGCCGAACCCCTCCCGTTCCCAGAACGACCGGTCGGCGGATATGTCGGTGCCCGCCAGCGCACAGAACTCGTCGTCTCCCATGTTGTCGGCGATCAGCAGCGGTCCGCCGGGCCGCACCACGCGGTGCAGTTCGGCGAGGCCGGGACGCGGATCCCAGGAGCGGGTGAAGAAGTACGCCCAGGTCGCGTAGGCCCCGTCCGCCGTCCCCGAAGCGAACGGGAGCGCCTCGGCCTCCGCCATCACCCACGGCAGCGGCCGGTCCCTCCGGATCATCGCGGCTGCCGGTTCCACGGCGATCACGCTGCGCTGCGGTGTGGTGAGTCGGGCCGCGGTGAACCCGTCCCCGGCGCCCACGTCGATGATGCGGCCGTGGCGCGGCAAGCCGGAGTCCAAAACACAAATCAGTCATCCCGGCCTATCCATGGCGCGGCGCTCGATCTCGAAGAGATCGGGCCGCTCGGTCCCGTAGAAGGGGATCACCGGCACTTCATGCCTCCAGCGGGGAGGCACGTCGATCCTCCGGCGGTGCCCGGTCCGGGAGCAAGAGCACGATCGGCACCGCAAGGAGCATCCCGGCGGCTCCCACGACGAAGGCGGTGCGCAACCCGAAGGCGTCGGCCGTTGCCCCGAAGGCCACTGCAGCGACCGACCGCACTGCGAACGACATCGACAGGTAGACGCCGTTGGCGAAAGCACGCGTCCCGGGGAACTGCTCCTGGACGATCGCCATCATCACCGGCTGGGTGGACAGCAGGGTCACGCCCAGGGCGAGCAGCGCCGGGACCCGCATCCACCCCTCGGCGGCGAGCAGTGCCAGCAGGAACACAGGAGCGGTCAGGTGCCCGACGAGGAGGACCCGGCGCCTGCCGATGCGGTCGCTCATCCAACCGCCGGCCAGCGCCCCTGCGATCCCGGCGGCCTCCACGATCGACAGCGACGCACCCGCGAACCACTCACTCACCCCTTCCTCGGTGAGGTACACCGCCAGGTAGGTGACCGACGCCATCATCATGAACGCCCGCAACGCCACGATCCCGGTCAGGGTGAGCATCACCCGCCGCATCCCGGACAAGGCGGTCCGCCAGTGGATCTCAAAGGAGGTCTGCGGCGCCTCGAGGGGCGCGTCGCGCAAGTGCAGCCACAGCGCGGCCGAAGCGGCCACCCCGAACACCGACAGGACCGCCATGCTCCGCAGGCCGAGCAGGCCGAGCGCGGATACGACCACCACCGGGCCGATGGTTCGCCCCACCTCGCCTCCGACCATCCAGAACCCCATGCCCCGCCCCAGGCGGTCTCCGGACACCCGGCCGACCGCGGCGGGGGCAACGGCGTGGAACCCGGCCACGCTGATCCCGGCCACGAAGAGAACGATCGCCAGCACCGCATACCCGGGGGCCCAGCCGAGCAGGCTCATCAGGACCGCGGTCACCGCGGGCGCCGCGATCACCACGGCTCGCAGGGTCGTGCGGTCGGCGATGCGCCCCACGAAGGGCTGGAGCAGGGACGGGATCGACAGGAACGCCTGCAGCGAGCCGGCCGCCGTGTTGCTGAGCGACAGGCGTTCGATGAGCCGCGGCAGCAGCGGCGGCAAGAAAGCCGTGAACGTGTCGTGCACAGCGTGGCCGCCGGCGATCATCGCCACCCGGCGAGTCTGGAAGGCGGCGGGCTCGGCGGCGGTGCTCATCGCCGCAGATCCCTGCGAACCGGCGGCGGGCCCAACGCGACGGCCAGCAGCACCACGCCTCCCACGCCTGCGGCCAGCGCACTCGAGAGGAGGCCCTGGACGGCGAATCGGCCCATGATCCACTCGGCGGCGGCCCAGGCCGCCAGTCCGGCCAGGGCCGCGATCGGCACGTTTCGGAGGGTGACGATTGCGACGGGGCGGGCCGGGGCCCATCCGGTGCGGCGGTACCAGACCACCGCCAGCGCGACGGTGTACAGGGTGATCGCCGTCGTACTGGCGAGCGCCAGGCCGTCCACTCCCATCGCCTCGTACAAGACCCAGTAGATGGGCACGGCGACCGCCGTCGCCGTCGTGCCGATCACGACCGGCGCCCACATCTGCTCCCTGGCGTAGAAGCCGCGGGCGAGGATCTGCTGGACCCCCCACATCGGCACGCCGAGCGCGAAGAACACCAGCGTCCCCGCGGTGACCGTGGTGTCGACCGGATTCCACGACCCGCGCTCGTAGAGAGCCCTCACGATCGGCACCGAGAGGGCCATCAGGCCGGCTGCCGCGGCGAGGCTCAGGATCACCACGTAGCGCAGTGCCCTGCCCACCGCCTCAGCCAGTTCACGGTGCTTGCCTTCGGCTACCAGGCGGGCCAGGAACGGGTACGTGGCCACCCCGGCCGCCTGAGCGATCACACCCACGGGCACCAGCATGGTTTGGCGGCCGAAGGTCAGCCACGACACACCGCCGTCGGAGACCAGCGACCCGAACGTGCGCCCCAGCTGCTCGTCGAGTACGACGAGTGACTGGCCGAGCATGAGCGGGATCGCCAGGACGAAATATCGCTTCACCGCCGGATGACGCCGCAGCGACCCGGTCGGGAGCCTCAGCCCGGCCCGACGCGCTCCCCATGCCTGGAGGAGGAAGATGCCGAGGAACGCCCCGGCCAAGGCGCCCCATGCGAACCCGTCCGCCGAGGGGTCATCGCGTCCCACCCCTCCCAGCACCCCGCCGATGATGATCGCGACGTTGTACACGAGCGGTCCGAGCGTCGGGATCACGAACTGCTCCCTGGCGAACTGGACGGCCGTGAGCAGCTGGCCCAGCACGAAGAACACCTGGGCCGGCAGGACGATCCTCGTGAGGCGCGCCGCGTTGGCCACCTGCGCATCATCGAATCCCGGCTCGATGGCTCGCAGGACCGGCTCCACCGCCGGCATGGCCACGATCACCAGGAGCGTCACTCCGATCGCCAGAGGGCGGGCCACCGCCCAGAAGGCGCGCCAGGCATCCTCGTCGTCCCCGGCGGCGAACCGGCGGGCCAGGATGGGGATCAGCGTGATCGCCATGTAGGCACCCGCCAGCAGGTAGTTGAGGAAGTCGGGGATGAGGAACGCGACGAAGTACTCGTCCCCCGTGGCCCCCGCCCCCAGGATCCAGGCGAACACGACCTGGCGGACCAGCCCGAGCACGCGGGATACCAGCACCCCGCCGGCGACGATGGCGGCGGCGACCCCCATGCGCCGGTACAGGGATGGAGGCTGTGGGGCGGTCACCGGCCGAAGGCTAAACGAGGCCCCGCCCCGGGACGCGTCGCCGGCCCCCGAAGGGGCCGGCGAACGAGGTCGGGGCGGTCAGTCGAGCGGCGGAATCCGCAGCACCTGACCGGGGTAGATGAGATCGGGATCTTTCAGCATCGGGGTGTTCGCTTCGAAGATCACCGGGTACTTGCTCCAGTCCCCGTAGTGGCGCTCCGCGATCTTCCCGAGGGTGTCCCCTGAGACCACCGTGTAGAACACGGTCTCGGACTCCCGGCGTGCCGCTTGCCTGGCGGCCCGGCGTGCCGCAGCCCGCTTGCGGCGGGCGGCCCTCTTGCGGCGCCGCTCGACTCGTTCCTCCTTGGCCTTGGCGGCGCGGGTGGCCTCGATCTGCTCCTTCAGCTCGGCGACCTTCTCTTCCCGCTCCTTGGAGGCGCGGGCGGCCTCGATCTGCTCCTTCAGTTCGGCGACTCGCTGCTCGCGCTCTTCGGCGCGGGCTGCAGCTTCCGCCTCGGCGATGGCGGCCCGCTCGGCCTCCGTCTCGCCCATCTCGAACTCGTCCACGACCTTGAGGACCCCCTTGAGGTTCCCCACCGCGACGAGCGTCTTCTCGAGGGTGTCCTGGTCGGCGACGATCCCGAACAGGGTCGCGGTGCCGTCGTCGTACTCGACGTCGAAGTCGTCCACGTCGAGGCCCAGTTCCTCGACTTCGGCGGCGATGGCCGCCTCCATGTCCTCGTCGCTCTCGATGCCGGCTTCCTTGAGCTCCTTGCCGATCTCCTTGATGAACTCCAGGTCCACGTCGTGTGCCTTTCTGCGCGGCGGCGGCGCAAGGTTAACCGCGGCCCTCAGGCGACGTCGCGGTGGCGCAGGAGCCAGGCGGTCCCGGCGACGACGAGCCCCGCGATCACGAGGGCCTTGGCGGCCGCCCCGAGTGCCCCCGGGGCGAGCGAGGCCATGAGCTGGTTGATCTCCGAGAAGGCCACGGCCGCGGTGCGATCGGGCAGGAGCGCCCAGTATGCGGTGAGGCCGATGCGCATGAGCGACACCGTGGCCATCCCGTCGATCGCCAGGGCCAGACCGTTCTCGAGGATGACCAGGTAGGCGAGGCCGATCAGCACTGCACGGCCGGTGAGATAGCCGAGCGCCAAGGCGGCGGCGGCGTAGGCGAGGGTGGAGATCGCCATCGCCAGGAGTACCGGGCCGAACGGAGTCCAGTGTCCGCTGCGCACCCCGAGCACGAGCGCCGCCAGACCCACGGACCCGCCGACGATCAGGAAGGATCCGAGCCAGACCGAGGCCAGCTTGGCCCCGACGATGGAGGTGCGGCTCGTGGGGCGGAGCAGCAGGAACGACAGGGTTCCGTCTCGGCGCTCTTCGCCGAGCGCCGCCGCCCCGAGCACCAGCGTGGTGATCGGCAGCACACCGAACAGCACGGTGAGCAGCGGCCCGGCGTGGAACTCCTTGAGCAGGGATGCGTCGCTGGCCGTCTGCCCGACCACCGCCATCACCACGGCCGGCACGAGCCCGAACAGTCCCAGGCCGACGAGGCGCTTGCGACCTAGGATGTGGCGCAGCGACCAGCGGATCATCGCCCGAAAGGCCGTCATCGCCGCCTCACCAGGTAGCGGAACACGCTCTCGAGGGACTCGTCCTCCGGT
>Ga0180431_10006200_pt1 | contig 14259 bp, 13 predicted proteins | sample SS_ome_11_FD_132459 | JGI IMG/M metagenome (GOLD analysis project Ga0180431, IMG submission 132459) | Hypersaline lake sediment archaeal communities from the Salton Sea, California, USA - SS_1_MS_1 metaG | ecosystem: Environmental > Aquatic > Non-marine Saline and Alkaline > Hypersaline >... | reverse complement strand
ATTGCGTACCTGGTGCCTCGAGCACGAATAGCAGGATGATCCCCGCTGCCGGAGGAAACAGATACAAAGAACAACACCCCTTGACGAGGGTGCCTCATAGCAGGGTATGCGTCTCTCTGGGCGTCGCAGACCCAGGGCGGCGCTGCGCTTGCCCTGGGCTGTTCTATGAAGCCCCTACGGGGCAACCTGGCTTCTTGTCGGCCAGCGGCGAACCTGCCTGTGGTGAGCCCGTCGAACCATCGAACCACCTGTGGTGAGCTCGTCGAACCATGCCTTGCCCGAATCCCTCCCCCGTGCTATCCTGTGGTCCGGTGAGACTGTCGGGATTTCCACACCACCAGAGTCAGCACCCGCAGCGGCAAGCAGCGTTCATCCAGGGCGAGGTGGACAAACGAGGCGCCCAACCCCTAGCTGAGGTCGGCCACGCCTACCCCAGGTACGCGGCCCCGATACCACAGGTACCGGCCGACGACGCGCCCGAGGAGGCAGAGGCGGGAGAGGAATAGCCGCCCGAGCGAGGCCGATCCCGGCGGTTGCGCTGGCGCGATTGACGCCGAGAACGGAGAGGAGCTCAATGGACTATTCGGTTCAGTTGAAGTGCCCTGAGTGCGGCACCGATTTCGAGTGGCGACTCGATCGAACTGGTATGTGCCCCGAGTGTGGTGCCGACGCTCTTGGCACATCGGTGGCGAACCAGGGACTTGCGTCCAAAGTGGGCGAGCTGCGTGCTTGTGTTGTGGGTGTAGTCGTTGGGTGCTCGTCCTTCCTTGCCGCCCTCGTTGTTGCTGACCTGGCAACTGCTGGCCGCTTGACCGGACTCCGAGCCGGGACAGCAGGTGTAAGCGTCACTGCGTTCGTTTTCGCTGCAGGGGCCGCGTATGTGGCATATAGGGGCATGTGGCGAAGGCTCCGCATGTCAGAGACCACGAAAGCGCTTCGCCCAGGTGTGTATCGAGTCGATCTCTTTGTCCAGCGGGTGACGGCGTTTTACATCGCTTGCATGTTTCTCTTCATTTTCAATCTGGCTATTCTCTACATTTATTTGGGGCTCGTTCGTTGGCTCACGACAGGATTCTAGAAGCTTTGCTGCTGTGAGGGAAAACTTGTAGGATGCATGGTTACTCGACGGGTATGAGCATGACTTCGTCGAGGCCGACGATATCTTCCTTTGCTCTCTTCTCGTTCTGGCGCTTGCCTCGCTTCCACAACATGCAGGAGGACTCAAATGAGCCGGAAGCAGTTTGCGATTGTTGTTTTGACCGTCGGTGTGTGCAGCGTGCTGGGCGGGGCGATTACGAGCCACGTCCTGGCGCCGCGGCCGGCGTCGGCGCTGATTGACATCCCAAACAAGGTGCCCGACGTCATCAAGGCGCGTCAGTTTATGGTGGTGGATGTCCAGGACAAGATGCGGGCGACGCTGACCGATACCGGTCTGCGCGTCCTGGACGCCGACAACAAGCTGCGCGCGAAGGTGACGGCCGACGGGGTGGGCGTGTACAGTGCTGCGGGCAAGGTGCGCTTCTCGGCGCCGTAGGCCCCCGGGCTCTTTTAACCTCCCCGGGCGCCGTAGGCCGCTTCGGCCCCGTAACCGGCGCCTTGGTTGTTACAGGACGCCACGGCCAGGAGCAGACCATGACATGGACTAGGCACAGGATCGGTTTTTTGGTGGTTGCGCTCGTTCTCGTTCTGGGCGTTGTCCTGTTGGTGGCAGGGCGCCGGGGCGCGTCCAGGAGTCGTCGCGAGGAACGCAGCGCGCTGATGGAACCGCGGCTGCTCGCGCTGGACGCGCTGCGAACAGTGGCCGCCGTGGTCGAGGGCTTCCGAGAGGAGCACGGTCGTCTGCCGTCGGTGGCGGAGTTCTACTCGCCGGAGGTGTACGGCCTTTTTGAGGAGGGGGAGCGCGGCCTGGACGACCCGTGCTCGGGGGAACGCCTGGTGTACTGGCTGGACAACGCCAGCGATCGAGGGTATTCCGCCGCCTTTCCGGGCTTCGACGGAATACCAGGCACCGACGACGACGTCTATCTGGACGAGGCCCTCGAGATCGACGACGCGCACGGGCGCTAGCGCGCATTTCTCACCCAGAGCCGGCACGAGGCTGTTTGCGATGCGCAACGAAAAATGGGGACAGGCACCTATTCTTCTGCGCCAAGGCGTGTCAAATGTGTCCGGCATCTACGAAGAATAGGTGCCAGTCCCCATTTTTTCCCGCGCCTTGCCCGCGCGATCACGAAGACCGTATTCTGGGGCTATCGAAAGGCACACAAGGCAAAAGGGCGGAATGATGACGAAGCTTGAGCGTCCAAGAGTCGTGCTGATTCTGTTGACCCTTACTCTAGCCGTCTGCGGCGGCGTGCCGTGTTTCGCGGCGTCGGAGGGGCAACTGTCCGTTGATATGACCAAGCCGCTGGAACTGAAATATGACGCTGCCGACCGCCCGACGCTGACGTGGGGCTACAACGATCTCGACGGGAACGGCACGCCGGACACGCTGGTCACGGTCTGGAACGGCAAGGTGATCGCCTTCGTCAGCGACGACGGGAAGCTTCCATGGGGCGCCGACGACGAGGGCCGGGACTGGAACGCGTATTTCAACACAGCGTTCAACGCCGGCCAGGACCCGCCCCAGCTCTGGAACGATGAACGAGCCACATGGGGCGATTACACAATTCTCGTGGACAGGAATTCTTCGGGCCGATTCGACGATAACGAGGACTTTTACTACAAGGCCATGGACCTCAATGATGATGGCGCCCCGGAAGCCGAATACTACCACCTGTTTCCCGGCCCCGGCTCGTGGTCGAACAAGCTGCATGTCAACCTGGACGGCGAACGGGAGATGTCGTTTCTGAATTGGAAGACGTTTTTCTACGACGAGGAGCAGCGCTACCTGCCGGGCGTCAAGTACGTGATGAACGTCCAGGGCACCGGCTTCTTTTTGAACAGCTACTCCAAAGATACGCGCACCGCGTGGGAGACGCCGATCGCCTGGTATGATTTCGACTTCGACGGCCAGACGGACATGGTCATGCGGGCCGCCGACGTGATTATGGCCGAAAACGACGAGAAGGTGCGGGTATACAGCGGGACGCTGGGCGAGTACGAGATCGCGTTCGAGCTGAACAATAACACGAACGAGGAGCGCTGGCACTCGCTCGACATGCAGCTCACGTTCGCCCGGTACGGCAGCCCCGGGATGGACTATACGAACCTCCGTGACACCATCAATGCGATCAAGGGGTTGCCGGAAGCGGCGTATCTCTCCGAACGGATGCTCACGACGCGGCAGCAACCCGAGCGGTTCTACTTGCCGTACCTCGACGGTCATGCGATCGCCACGGCCTATGACGGATGGCAACAGGTGTGGTTGCTGTTCGACGAGGACGACGACGATTGCCGCTGGGAGGAGATGTTCGGCAAGCACGAGCCGGGGTGGCGCGGGTACTCGGACAGGATCGGCGACCGCATTGAAATCGATTTGGATTACGGCGGCAAGGGCAAGCTCTACGTCGGGCGCTTCGACGGCCGGCTCCACCTGTACCACGCGGAAAGGGCGTTTTGGGACATTGACTATTACGCGCTCTACAAGGGCAGCGGCGACCGGCGCCATACGCCCGAGGGACCGTGCCGCCCGACGGGCTGAGGTATCCGCACGTGCGGTATCTCGACGAGAACGCGAACGGGTTCATAGACGCGATTGAGTACACGACGCTCGAGTGGAAGGGCGAGCAGGAGATCAATGAAAAGCTGGTCCGCAGGGTCTCGTTGCTCGAACTGGCCGACGAGAACGAGAAGAAGGCCATTGACATGTGCGAGCTGATAGACCCGCGCGTCGACGCGAAGCCGTGTGGATGGAAGGTGGCGACGTGGGACGGGAAGCCGCTGACGGCGGATGATTTCGAAGGCACGCCGAACAAAGAGATTTACGACACAATGATGCTGCTTTACGCGAATACAGCGGAGGCGATGTGGCGTTCGGCGATGCAGTTGTACAAGACGGCGAAGGATTACGGGCTGAACAAGAGCGAGAATGCAAGGACGGCGTGGCAGCCGCCCACGACGAAAGAAGGCCTGGCGCAACTCAAGGAGATCGGCACGCCGGTCGGGTACGCGCAGTTGCTCAATGCGAAAGGACTGCGGGACAAGTATCACAACGGGTACTGGCTGCGCGAGCTGGTCTTTGCGGATTTTTTGGCGCATTCAGGCCTGGACAAGCGCGCCCTACAGAAGCTTTACTACACGGGCCGGATGGATGAGCTGTGCGATTTCATACGCGCGAACAGCCCCTCAACGCGCGAGGGCGAGTGAGAGGAAAGGGCCTGACGTTCGCTGCGGGCCAAAGGCGCACACGATCTACACACGGAGGAGAGAGCAATGAGAATGCACGCCCTCCGAACGATCCTTGTGCTGTTTTTCATGGTCGCCCTCGCTGGCTGCATGCCGTGGGACATTTTCGGCGGCTCCGATGACGGCGAGCCAGAGCCCGGCGTCGAAGCGGGCGACGCCGAAGACGGCGACGAAGAACCCGAGGTCCTGGCGCCCGTGCCGGGGTCGCGGCTGGCGCGTCTGCACGCCGTCAAGACCTGGATGTACCAGATCCAGGACGTGGCCGAGGAGGGCGCGGTCGAGGCGCTGGCTGAGAGCGGCTACGACCTCATCGTGATCGAGCCGACGAATACGAACCGTGACGACGCGGGCTTCGACTCGCACGGGGCCGTGCGCCGCATCAAGGCCGGGCGGCCCGGGCGACTCGTGCTCGCCTACATAGACATCGGCGAGGCCGAGTCGTACCGGACCTACTGGAAAACGGACTGGCGCGCGCCGAGCAAGGGTAAACGCGGTAGCCCCGACTTCATCGTCACCGCCGATCCCGACGGGTGGGAGGAGAACTACCCGGTGGCCTACTGGGACACGCGCTGGCACGCCGTGGTGCTGGACCTCGTCGCCAGCGCGCTGGCCGACGGCTACGACGGGATCTACATGGACTGGGTCGAGGCCTACGACGACGACGACGTCATCGCCGCGGCCGAGGCCGCCGGGGTGGATCCGGTCAAGGCCATGGTCAACTTCATCTTCCACCTGCGGAACACGGCGCAGCAGACCGACCCCGAGTTTTTGATCGTAGCCCAGAACGCGCCCTACCTGCTCGATCTCGACGACCGCTACCGCAGCGCCATAGACGCCGTCGCGTTCGAGGACACCTGGTTTCGGGGCGAGGCCGACGCCGACTGGGACGACGCCGACGGCGGCGACCTCCCGAACGAATATGACGACGAGTACGCGACTGCGCGGCTGATCGAGCAGTACAAGGAATACCGTGCGCACGGCTTGCCGGTGTTCACGTGCGACTACTGCCTCAAGGCCGCCAACGCCCAGACGGTGTACGCTGCCTCGCGCGCCCAGGGCTTCGTGCCGCTCGTGACCCGTGTCTCGCTTGCCGCCATGAGCGAGACCCCGCCGCCGGGGTATTAGCCGCGGCCCCGGACCGTTGATTTAGGCTTGCGCGATTCGGCCGTTTCTGCTACGGTGCGCCAATACCAAGCCAAGGACGATCTGTGCGGACACCATATGAACCGGGCACCCGGTGCCTTCTGATCCAGTCACGATTCTCGGACTCCAGCTTCTGGAACTACGTTGACGTGTGCAAGCTCGTCGGCGCCAAGTATCCGGCGGCGCCGCTCGGGCTGATGACGGTGGCGGCGCTGCTGCCGCAGGAGTGGGAGTTCAAGCTCGTTGACGCGAACGTGGAGCCGCTGCTCGACGCGCACTTCGAGTGGGCCGATATCGTCTGCACGGGCGGCATGCTGCCCCAGCAGCACGGGATACGCGCCGTCATCGAGAGGGCCCACCGGCACGGCTGCCCCGTCGTGGTGGGCGGGCCGGACCCGACGTCACAGCCGGCCCTCTACGATGCGGCCGATTACCGGGTGCTCGGCGAGGGCGAGGCCACGATCCCGCTGTTTCTGCAGGACCTCGAACGCGGCGCCACGAGCGGCACGTACCGGTCGGCCGACCGGCCGGACATGACACAGGCGGTGGTCCCACGCTTCGACCTGATCCGTTTCCGCGACTACGTGCAGGTCGGCATCCAGTTCTCGCGCGGCTGTCCGTTCAACTGCGAGTTCTGCGACATCATCCAGCTCTACGGCCGGCAGTTCCGGAGCAAGACACCCGCCCAGGTGCTTGCGGAGCTCCAGGCGCTCTACGACCTTGGCTACCGGGGCCACGTTGACTTTGTTGACGACAATTTCGTGGGCAACAAGACGAGGGTGAAGCAACTGCTGCCCGCGCTGCGGGCGTGGTCGCGGGCGCACGGATATCCCTTCTACTTCACGACGGAGGCGTCGCTCGAGCTCGCAGGCGACGACGAACTGCTGCGCATGATGCGGGACGTGGACTTCCGGTTTGTCTTCATCGGCATTGAGACACCGGAAGAGGCCGTCCTGGCGGCCATCCACAAGAAGCAGAACCTCAAGACGCCTGTCGCACGAAGCGTCCGGAAGCTCTCAGCCTACGGCATGACGGTCAACGGGGGCTTCATCCTCGGGTTTGACAACGAGAGCGAGCGGATCGCCGACCACATGATCGAGTGTATCCAAAGCTCGGGGATCTGCATGGCGATGCTCGGGACGCTGTACGCGCTGCCCAACACGCAGCTCACGCAACGCCTGGAGCGGGAAGGCCGGCTCTTCGAGCAGGGCTCCACGATCAGGAATCACCACACCGACGTGGACCAGATGACGAGCGGGTTGAACTTTATTACCGCGCGGCCGCGGCTGGACATCTTGACCGACTATGCCCGCGTCCTCAAGCACATCTATGAGCCGCGGCACTATTTCGCGCGAGTCACGCATGCCGGCCTCCACCTGAAACCGGCGAACAAGTACCGGCCGTCCTTCTTCAAAAGACTCAGGACGCTCAAGGCGTTCCTGAAGGTGTGCCGTCAATTGGGACTGAACCGAAGGACCGGCCGGCTGTACTGGAAAATGCTGCTCACCGTCCTGCTCAGGAACCCCCGGGCGATCGAGCAGGCGGTGAACCTGGCCGCCATGTTCATCCATTTCGACAGGCAGTCCAGATTCATTGTCGAGACCATGAACGGCAAGATCGAGCACATCGAGAACCACAGCGAGGAGCACTACAATCAACTGATGCTCCAGGAGGCTGCCGGCGCAAACGCTAGCCGCCAGTTCTCTTCCGTTCTGGTGGAGTGACGAAAAACTAGAAAAACTAGGGACAGGCGCCTATTTTTCTGCGTAAGAATGTACCGGATGTGTCCAGGATCTTCAGAAAAATAGGTGCCTGTCCCTATTTTTTCAGGCGGGGAGGGTGTTGATCTTGCCCGCGATGCGCGACTTGTAGCGCGACACGGTGTTGAGCTTCAGGACGTGGTTCTTGACCGCCTTGTCGTAGAGCGAGGCGAGCTCCGAAAAACCCTTTTCGGCCTCGGGCCGGTTGCCCGCCTGGATGGCTTCGAGCACCTTCCGGTGCTGGGTGCGGATCCTGGACTTGTAGGCCATGTTTCGCTCGCGCCGCTCCTTGGAGGTCTTGAGGCGCTTGGTCGCGGACTTGGTCGTCGGCATGTAACTCTCCTGATGACGTTCTCGCGCGGGCGCCTGCGCCCGCCCCCGGAGGCCCATCGCCCAACGAGGGGCTATTCGTATACGCGGTTGCGGCGCCTGCGTCAAGGGGTTTTGGCAGCGCTTTCCCGATGCCCGGCGGTCGGGGGGCCGAGACGGGATGACGCGGGGTGGCATGCGCGGCTACAATGAGGGAACACTACTGTGGGCTCCAGCGTTGAGCTTGTTGTTGGCCACCAGGAAGGAGCGGTCATGAGCGAGTTGATTGACAACCGGGCGCAGCGGATCCGGACGCTGAAGCACGTGATCAAGCGGCTGCACGAGGGCGGCGCGCCCGAGGAGGTGAAGGCGCAGCTTGCGGCGCTGGTGCGCGAGACGGACGCGAGCGAGATCGCTGAGATGGAGCAGGAGCTGATCGCCGAGGGGATGCCGGTCGAGGAGGTGCGCTCGATGTGCGACCTGCACGCCCAGGTGCTCAGGGAAGTCATGGCCGAGCCGAAGGAGCGACCGATCGAGCCCGGGCACCCGGTGGACACGTTCCGCATCGAGAATGCGGCCGTCCAGAAGGTTGTTGAGGAGATGCGTGCGGCGATTGCCGAGGTTTCGAAGCAGGCCGATAAGGAGCTCGCTGATGCGGCCGCGCTGGGGCGGTGGCGGCAGGCGTTCAACGAGCTGATGGACGTGGAGAAGCACTACCGGCGCAAGGAGAATCTGCTGTTCTCGTGCCTCGAGCGGCACGGGATAACGGGGCCGCCGAAGGTAATGTGGGCCAAGGACGACGAGGTGCGCGGGCTGCTCAAGGCGCTGGGGGCGGCCCTGAAGGCGCCGCACAAGACGGCGGGCGAGTGGAAGCGCGTGGCGACAGACGTGGCCGAGCCGGCGCTCAACGCCGTCACCGAGATGATCTACAAGGAGGAGAAGATCCTGCTGCCGATGGCGCTCGAGACGCTCACCGAAGACGAGTGGGCCGAGATCTGGAGCCAGTCACCGGAGTACGGCTGGTGCCTCGTCGAGCCGCGGGAGGGCTACACACCGCCCAAGGCCGTCGGTCCCGAGGCGCCGGTGGAGGTGCCGGAGGGGGGCGCCCTCGTCTTTCCGACGGGGAGCCTGACGTTCGAGCAGTTGCGCGGGTTGTTTGGGGCGCTGCCCGTGGACCTGACGTTCGTGGACGCCGACGACCGGGTGGCGTATTTCTCGGCGGGGCCCGACCGCGTCTTCGCGCGCAGCAAGGCTATCATCGGCCGCAAGGTGCAGCACTGCCATCCGCCGGGCAGCGTGGGCGTGGTGGAGAAGATTCTCAGCGACTTCCGGAGCGGGCGGCAGGACGTGGCCGAGTTCTGGATCGAGCTCCACGGCACGTTCGTCCACATCCGCTACTTCGCCGTGCGCGACGAGCAGGGCGGGTACCTCGGCACGCTCGAAGTGACCCAGGACGCGACGCACATCCGTTCGCTCACGGGCGAACGCCGGCTCCTCCAGTACGATTCGGCGCACGATTGAGGCGGCATCCCGGCGTGTCATGACTGGGCGCTGGTGTTCATAGAGAGGGGTAGCGCTGGTCGGCTGGGATCCCGTCTGTAGCGCGTGGCACTTCAAGCGCTCGTGCTCCGGGAAAGGACAGCGAGGTGGTTGCGATGGTCAGACGCGTTCTCATGCTCGCGGCGGGTGCTCTCTTTCTTGTGCTCGCGTTTCTGGTGGAGCGCCTGTGGAAGTGGAACTGGTACACCAAAGCAGGCATTGCGGCCAGCAAGATGAAACGCTTCGACAAGGCGGAAGAGAAGTTCGCGGCTGCACTCGAGATAGCGGAACGGTCGAAGCGCGAGAACGCGAAACTGTTCTGGAGCCTTTACAGCCTGGGCTGGTTCTATAGGGCCCAGGGCCGGTACGTCGAGGCCGAGCCGGTCCTCACGCGAGCGCTTGATGTCGGAAAGAGAATGGGACAGCGGGGACGCCAGGAAGTTTCCCGAACTGTCGGCCTCTTGGTGGAGGTCCTCCCGCGGCTTGGAAAGGAAGAGGAAGCCGAGCGAGTGTGCGACTCATTGATTCAGACTGCCGAGAGGACCGCCCATTCGGACCCAATGGCCGTCGCCCGAGCCGTAGGGCATCGCGCTTACCTCTACGCCTCGACGGGGAGATATGAGGAGGCCGTGTCCGACTACAAACGCGCTCTCGAGATTGCGCAGGCTAAGTACGGCCCGAATCACCACGACACGGTGCCCCCGATGATCGGCGTTGCCTACGCTTACTGGTGCGAGGACAACTATGTTGAAGCGCAACAACTCTGTGAGCGAATCCTGAAGATCCGGCAACGGGCGTACGGCTCGAACACCGCAGCCGTGGCGGAGAGCCTCCAAGCGCTGGCCTCCACCTACGGGCAGCAGGGCAAGTACGAAGAGGCGATCCCGCTCTACGAGCGGGCATTGGCGATTCGGAAACGGCGGCTCGGTCCGGACCACAAGCTCGTCGCCGAAACTTGCCGCCTTTTGGGGGCAACGCGTTACGCCTGTAACGACTATCCTGAGGCCGAGACTCTCTACAGGCAGGCGCTGGGGGTCCATGAGAAAGACCGAGAGCCGGATCGTGCGGCCTTGTGCGCCTGCCTCCACGACTTGGCCGATGTCCTTACAGCCCAGGAAAAGCTGGGCGAGGCGGAGCGGTGCGCGCTGCGATCGCTCGAGTTGGCTGAGAAGGAGTTCGGACCGGAGGATCCCGCCGTAGCCAGGATCCTCTCGTCCCTGGCGCAGGTACGAGATTCTCTAGGCAAGTACGAGGAAGTCGAGTCACATTTGCGGCGTTCGCTCGCGATCAGGGAGAAGGCGCTGGGGCCCGAGTCTGAGGAAATCGCTGAAGCCTGCATCGAGCTTGGGTTGCTGTGTGATGAACTGGGCTATCGTGAGGAGGCAGCCTCGTTGTGCGAGCGGTCCTTGGCCATCGCCGAGAAGGCTTTCGAGCCCGATCATCCGCTGTTGGCGGACAGCCTTGAGGCCCTTGCGCGGGTTTGGCGGACCCAGGGCCGCTTCGCCGAATCGGAGGCGTTATTGAAGCGAGCGCTGCCCATCTGGGAGAAAGCGAGCGGGCGCCAGCGGTACAATGCCCAAAGCATCCTTGGCGGCCTTGCAGACCTTTATGTGGAGTGGGGTAGGCTTAGCGACGCGGAGCAACTGCACGATCGTGCGCTTGCGCTCAGTCGGGAGGGTGAGGGGCCGGAGAATGCCGGCGAGGGTTTCTTGCTGGCCGGCCAGTCGCTGCTTCGCTGTAAGCAGAAGAAATGGATGGATGCTGAGGCATTGGCCACTCGTTCGCTGGCGATCCTCGAGCAGAAGCGGGGGCCGGAGTACCAGGGCCTCGTCGAGGCCATCCTGCCTCTGGGGGAGAGCCTGCAGGGACAGGGGAGGCACGACGAGGCAGAAGCAGCGTTCAAGCGTGCTGTGCAGACGAGCGAGCGAGCGTTCGGGCCCGAGCACAGGGACGTCGCCAGGGGCCTCGGCGCTTTGGCCAACCTCTATACCGCGGAAGGACGCTATGGCGAAGCCGCGCCGCTGTATAAACGGGCGCTGGCGATCCGAGAACAGGCAGAAGGGGCGAGCCATCCCCACGTCGCTGAACTGCTTGATGACTACGCTGAACTGCTCGAGAAGATGGATCTGGGGACAGAGGCGACTGATCTGCGAGCGCGCGCGGAGGCGATCCGCGCGGAGTGCAAGCAAGGGAGTTCTGGACCGGGATCTCAGGACACATCCGGTCCTGCGCGTTGACTGAGGGTCGGTCAGGTCACACCGTTGGCCGGCCTCGGCCAGTTCTTTGGCCCTTCGCGCTCTGTGGATGATCCACGACTCGGAGTCCGGGGGCACCGGAAACATTGGCGACGCCGGCTGAACCTCGGCCGAACACGCGCCCCGTGAGGCGCCGGGAGTGTGGCCGCGATCGGTCTAACAGGTTACTGAAAAACGCCGTCAAGCCCCAGAAGCCGTCGCAGCTTTGCAGATGCTTCTGCCGCCCCTCCGGGGCTCGGATTGTGTGTTTTCTCGTCGTGCACCTGGGGCTTGCGCCCCAGGCTACCCGCTGTCGGGCCTACGGCCCTCATGGCGGCACGATCCGGGTGAGACCCCTTTTTTCAGCAGCCTGCTAATCCGGCACGAACGTCACGGAGTAGGAGACGCTCACGTCGGGGCCGTGCGGATTGGTGCCGATGAATCGCCACTCGTGGCCTGCGGCCACGCGGGCCGACGTGACCGCCACCGTCGAGGTCGTCGGCGAGTTACTCAACGTGATGCCAAGGAGATCTGACGGTGCGACATGAAGAAGCATGGCGGCCATTTCCGTCGGGGGGCCGCTCCAGGTGATTGTGCCGCGAAGCGTGCCGGGCTCGGACACCGTCACATCAGCCATTATCTCGTCGTCGCCGGTGCCAATCGTCTTGGTACCCTGGGCGAGTAGAATACCGGCCGACTCGGTTTCGCTGTTGCAGCCGGCGATGAGTGCGAAGGCCGCCAGGGCCAACGCGAGCAACGGACAGACATACCGCATGGCTACTCCTCCTCTCGAATGAACGTATAGCGGCCAGCATTCTAGTCGGCGAGCGGCAGCGCCGTCAAGGGGGTGTCAGACGCCGCATCGGCCGACACGCGTGCCGGGACCTCCTCATGCCCGGGCCGGGCGCTGGCTCAGTGCGCTTGACGGGGCCGATCAGTCCGGCGTGAACGTGATTATGTACTTCACAACCCTGTCGACGGGGCCGCTGTTGGACACGTAGAGTGTCCAGCCGCTGGTCGGGCCGGGGACGTGCACGGTGGACACGAGCGGACTGACGCTTTGTTTCCACCCGTGGTTCGCCGGGCCGCCGTGCTTGACGTAGGCCACCATCTTCTTCGGGAGGCCGGTCCAGGAAATGCGCACGTGGAGCGTGCCCGGTTTGTTGACGCCGACCGTGGCCAGGGTCGTCGCGACGCCATGCGCCGCCGTCTTGCTGCCCTGGGCCAGGATCTTCGGTGCCGGGGTCGGTGACGGCCCTGGCGCCGGTGGTGGCGCCGGGGGAGGCGGCCAGCATCCGAACGCCGCGAGCACCATTATGCCGAGGAGAACCAGTCCAATTCGCTTCATTTCGCCCACTCCTCCTTGACGTGAAGCCGGAGCGCCATCCGGCGTGCATCTCCCAGCCGCGCGGGCTGGAAGCGGCCCGCCTAAACGCTGGGGTTCTACACCCGTTGCGAAGCTTGGCACGAAGCGGGGACGAAGACAAGGGAATACGGCGCCATTGGGCGAAGGGGGGTAGCCCGCATTTCTCACGGCGCGCAGGGCGCGAAAAAAATAGGGACAGGCACCTATTTTTTCTGTGGGTGCTGAACACATTTGATGCGCCCTGGCGGAGAAAAATAGGTGCCTGTCCCTATTTTTTCCCCATTGCCCATCGCTCACCGCCCGGCGTCGGCTCTCTGTGAGAAATGCGGGCTAGGGGAGGATGATGTGGGCGACGGCGTGCCGGCACAGGTGGTCGTAGGCGCCCGCGAAGAAGTCCTCGATCTCTTCCTGCGAGAGGTCGCCCTTCGGGTCGGGCGGGGTGTTGATGTCCACCTCGGCGATCATGGCGGTGTCGTCGTCGGGGTTCTCCTTGTTGCGTACGGGCTTGAGGCGGATCCAGCGGTTGGCGGCGATGTCGGCGACGCTCGTGCGGTGCAGGGCGCTGATCTGGAGATCGGCGGCGCCGTGGAACGCGCCCTCGCGCAGGTAGGCGGCGGCGAGGTGCTCGTTGGCGCTGGCGGCGAGCTTGATGAAGAACTGGGTGACGAAGCCGAGGCGCCAGACGGTGGTCGGCTGCTTGACGGTGAGGTACTCGGCGATCTGGCCGAGGATGACGTCGTAGGCGCTCCAGACGGCGGGGAGGCCGGGCGGCTCGGCGCCTCGGAAAAGGTGACGGTAGTCGAGGCGCTCGCGCGCTACGTTGAGGAGCTGCTTCTCGCTCTTGGTCTTCAGGACGATGATGGGCACGTTGGGCGGGACGGGCTGCGGCGCGTTCCGGGGCACGGGCAGCACGGCGGGCGGGCCGTCGAACAGGTTGCCGCAGGCGCTGTTGAGGCCCTGGGCGACGCCGAGGGGGTTCGCCAGGTCGAGGTTCTTGACGAAGAACGCGCCCTGGAGAGATACGACTTTCAGGTCGTCGATGGTGGCCATGGCGGCATTGTAGGCCGCTGGCTGAAGGGAATCAACCGCCGATCTGCACGGATTCACACCGGTCCTGATCGGTCTTGATCGGCGTCTAACTGTGAGAATCCGCTTGTCCTGAGCGTGTCGAAGGGTGGCTACTCGTGCCCGACGTTGCCCTTGCCTGTCTTGACGTTGCCGGGGCGAGACCGGTGCTTGCCTGGCTTCGGGACGTCCGTCTCTGTCGGTGCAGGGGCAGCGGGTGGCGTTGCGGCGGCCGCCGTGGTCCAGAAGGAGATGACTTCGGTGAGGTCGAGGCCGTTGATGATGGCGTTGCCGTCCAGGTCGGCGTCCGGGTCCCAGAACGGGTCGCCGGGCGTGGTTTCCCAGGCGGACAGGACGGCGGTGAGGTCGAGGCCGTTCACGACGCCGTTGCCGTCCACGTCGCCGAGGATGGCGGGCGGGCTGTGGTAGCCCATGTCCACGTCACCCGAGTCCGCCACGCCATCGGTGCGCGTGGTGAGGGTGTCGAGGCCGAGAT
>Ga0180431_10006195_pt1 | contig 14274 bp, 25 predicted proteins | sample SS_ome_11_FD_132459 | JGI IMG/M metagenome (GOLD analysis project Ga0180431, IMG submission 132459) | Hypersaline lake sediment archaeal communities from the Salton Sea, California, USA - SS_1_MS_1 metaG | ecosystem: Environmental > Aquatic > Non-marine Saline and Alkaline > Hypersaline >... | reverse complement strand
TCGTCCGGTCTGAGCTTCATACAACCGTTCCCTTTCCCTACGCCAGAGAGCCGGGATTCTTCCACACGTCCTCGGCAAACGTCCCGGCAAACAACGGCATCGACACGCCACGCCGCTCAATCCACAAGATGAACGGCTTGTCAATGACCACCCACGGCTTCGGTGCAGCCGCCGCACAGCAGAACCTCATTCCCATCGCCACCGCACTCTCTGCCCGAGCCCCGAACTCGTTCATGCGGAACTTGGTCTGCTGAAGTGCCTCGGCAACCTCCCAATACATATCACCGGGAGCCGTCCGCAGTCCCTTGAGCCACGAGATGTCCACCTGCTTGTCGTAGTGGACCATCGGGAAGATGACGCCCTCGCACGAGTACGGCTTCTGGATAGACCGCAGTTGTTCCACCTTCCAGTGAATAGAGAAACGGTCTTCCGGGAGCCGCCCGCAAATGGACATGCAGAGCACGTCGTCTTCCGACTTCGTGCGAATCTTCACGACGGGATGCGGATGAATCTCCGTGTTCTGGTAAGCCGCCACACCGCTCTTGAGCCGCACGCCCTCGAAAGTTCCCTTGGCGTTCTGGATGTCCGTCTTCGTGCCCTCCTTGAGCCACTCCACGAGCACGTCGAGGATACTGGCAACGTAGAAATCCCGGCTACCGCCCAAGGGTCGAAGATGAATGTCGAACCCGTTTTCCCGAAGCCACGAGTTGATGACTTCCACGTTCTTATCCGCCTTGCGACGAAGGTTCTCCCCGAGCGTGTCCACCTGCTCCATGTGCTCGATGAAATGCTCCAAGAAGTGCGTCTGGACATCGGTCATCGGTGTCCACTCCTGCTCCCCGCCCAACATATCCTCAGAAGCCTTGAAGCATCCAAGGATGGGAAAGATGGTCAGGGTGTCTGTCACACAACGCCCCGTAGAAGGTTCGCTGTCCTTGGCAGGAAGAATGTCGCACAGCCGCCCTTGCGGGTCTTTCTTTGCAAACTCCCGGAGGACACGAGCCACCTCGATGAATCCCGTCTTGGAGCCCCGCTTGCGACCATCATCACGCAACTCCGCTCCGTTAATAGCCAGCGTTTCCTGTTCGTCATCCCACGCAATCACGTCTCCGGCTCGCAGGTTCCTGCAAATCGGACCCATGTGTGTTTCCTTGTTCATTACAAATCGCTCTATCATTTCATCCTCCTCTTTATTTCCTGCTCTACCTCAAGCAGCACTTGATACAACGGAATCAGAATGGCTCCCTGTGTCAACCCCGTCACCGTCTCGTCCAACTCGCAAACCATGTGAGTTTGCCTTACATGACGAAAGAACTTACAGAACTCTCCGAATCGGTACTCCTGACCGCTCTTGCTGTTGAACTCCATGAGAATGCCACCCGGCTTCAGCCACAGGATATGACACAATCCCGCCCCGTGCTGCCCCACAACGATAGACGCACGCAAAAACAGGGCAACCTGTTCCTTGAAGCTCATATCCTCCAGCACGGCATTCTGGAACTCCATATTCTCCTTGTCAGCCAGTGATTCAAGAGCCCCGCGAAGCTCATCATGATTGGATATGTTTCTTCTCTTGCCTCCCCGGTCGTCACCTTCCATCTTACGCTGCACAAGAACCAGAGTATCCGGCTCTACGTTCTGTATGTTCAATCGCTTGATGATGTAAGACCTCAAGTCCGCTTGGAACTGGACAGGATTACCGATGTAATCATCCAAGGTCAGATTCAGCACCTTGCGATTGTGACCCTCCATCCCGAGTGTCATATCACGGAAGCAACCCCTCACCTGAGAGGGAATGTACTTGGTAACCACACGGCAATAGAACATCTCGTCAATGACAGACCGGAACTTCTCGATGCTTTGGTCCTTGAAGTAGATGGTAAGGTCTTCCTCATACAGCCGCCCCCTCGCATACAGCCAGTTGTAAAGGGGCAATGCGAAGTCAAAGAAGAAATGACCGAAGTGTTCCCGAGAGCCGACAGTGTTCAGGCACCTTAGAACGACCTGCTTCGACTTGGACGCTGCACCATACCCGTCAGACATTGCTATCCTTTCGGACCAATCGGTTTCCCATCCGACCCGAGAATAGATTGAGGAACACCGCGAGCCGCAACAATACGACTGCGTTCCTGATGCTCCTTACGCATACGGTCAAGCTCTGCCTGTGCCGCATCGTCAAACAACTCGAACGCCTTGCGTACACTCGTTGCCTCGATGTCGAACTCGAAGGGTTGCATTTGCGGCGGCATGGGTATGCCTTGAGGATTCTGGACACGAACCTGAATCACAGCCCGTCCCTTGTAGAAGTTCGGCTCCTTGTTTTTGCCGAACACTGCCACAAACTCCATAACTTCCCGACCCTTGTCGTCCACATAACGACGTATCTCCCGAATGGAGTGGCGGTCAACGGGCTCACGCTTCATCTTGATAGTGTCATCATCCGGCATCATGTTCTCCTTTTGCTGTCAATAGTGCCTGTCCCTTTTCCTCGAAAAGCTCGTACACCGTCTTCCCACTGGTCTTCTCAATCATGTACGGCAGGAAAACTTCCCCAGCCGTAACCATTTCCGATTCGATAATGGCAAGCTGTGCCGCAATCCAGTCCTCGACGATACGCCACGCTACCTTGCAGGCATGGTCACGCTCACGGAACCTTGGCGTCACCTTTTGCTTCACAAGGCACGCCTGCACGCCATCCACGTTCGCGGGAAGCCTGTAACCTACCTGCCCCTGCGGTGTCTCGATACGAAACGAGATGGATTCCAGAACACCGTCATCGCCAAACTCGTTGAGGATAGCTTTAGCCCCGGCTTTGACAAGCATTTGCTGAATCTTACCCGCCGTCCTCCCCACATTTACGGTCGTTGAGTAGTTCTTAATCGGCATCAGTTTGTCTCCATCCTTGGAGGCTCCTGCAATAATCCCACCTTGCGTCCCAACCATATCGCATCGTGAATCAACCAATGAATGCCAACATAGGCGAGGGACACCACGATAATCCATGACACAAAAGAAGGAATCTTGAGTAGCGTACCGTGCTTGGTGTTGATAATAATGTGCATCAGTTTGTCTCCGGCAGCCTTACAAAGATGCCCACTTCAGCCAGCATCTCCAAGGCAATCCTGCTGTTGTCTTCCCAGCCCGGTATGTGTTCCATCTTGCCCACAACCACCTCCCGAATTCCCGACTGGATTATGGCACGAGCACATTCGGAACAGGGAAATCCGGCATCCACATAGAGAGTACACCCCGCAAGAGGAATCCCTACCCGTGCAGCATTGTAAATGGCATTGCGTTCGGCGTGCTCCGTGTAGGGATACTTGGTAGGACGCTCACGACGGGCATCCACGTTGTCATTCACCCCACGAGGGAAATCATTGTAACCCGTCGAACGGATTTCCCTGTCAGGACCGACGATAACGGCTCCTACCTTGGTAGAGCGGTCCTTCGACCGGCTACCGACATGCCGAGCCATCTCCATGAAGTATTCATCCCATGACTGTCTCACCACAGTCTCCTCTCTGACTCTACTATACTCTCCAAGTCATCGGGCAGAGCCGAGAAAAAGTCGATTCCCGTGATTTTTTCCACGTCGTTCACCGAAACCACGAAGTTCGTGAACGGGTCTTTCATCATCACTCGTTGGGGAACGACAAAAGCCACCATATAGGGAGGAGCGTTCGATGATGCCTGCTTGGCGAACACCTTGAAAAAGGCACTGGGCACTTTCACACCGGCAGGAAGGGAACCGCAGTCCTCATCGTATACAGGTCCGGTCACAACCCACACTGTACTGTCATACGTCCATAACTTGACGGCTGTTTCCTCCAAAAGCCGCCAAGGACCACGATTCATTCCGGGTGTCTGGGGAGCCACATTGCTCATTAAGAACGTCTCTCGCTGTCCCCACTTGCCGTAGCACACTCCGATACCATAACTCGGTGCCAAGTGCCCCCGGTCATAGCCAGTGTTCGTGTAGTCATCAGACCCAATCGAAGAATTCAAACGCCTGTCCTTCCTGAAACCCGATGGTCTCTTGGGTCCAACAAACGTTTCCGGCCAGTGCAACCTGTAGGCAACCCATGCCGGGTTCTTGGTCGCCGGGTCGTAAGCCACGATGTAGGTACGATTCGTCAACACAGTCCACTGGTTCGTAGAAACGGGAGCCCCGGCGAAGTACGGGTCAACGAAGTCCGGCACGGGACCGGACACCTCACGGACCACAAGAGGTGTCACGGAACCAATAGCGACGGCTACCGCCCCGGCAACGATTCCTCTTTGCCTCTTCGTCAGCTTCTTCATGAATCGTTCAGGTTATCAGTGTGCTTTATGAGAGTGTAGCCCGAGACGTAGCTTCCCTGCGGCGTGTGAGTCCACTGCCACTCTACGCTCTCGCCCTCGAAAAGCCACACGCCCATGACGGAGCTTGTACTCCCGCCAGACACAGTCCCCGCTGGGGCAGGCTGCCACTTACAACCTGCCGTGTCTTTCTCCCCGGCTTTAGGCATCCTTCTCTCCTCTCGCTGTTGACATAAGCCACACCCGGAATCATCGACTCCTTACGGCACACACCGCAGAGGGCACAGTTCTCACACCCCTGAAAGCCGGTAAAATCGAACTTCCCGAAACAGGAACCGGGTTCGTCATTTCTTTTCACGCGGCAACCTCACCATTCCACCATCCATGTTCGCAACCCACATCCAAGGACGACCCCTTCCGTCACCCTTCAGTTGCTTGACATACAATCGCTTGTTCGTAACTGGTTTGTACTGATTCACGAAGGGAGCCATTCCGAAAACCGGAGGAAGCGTCTTGCCCCTGAATTTGAAGTCTCCCCCTCCTTTCGGTGCAATCCCTATCAGTCGCCTCTTAGCGTCCACGTAGATACTGAAGGCTGGTTCTCCGACTTCTTCGGGTGGACCCTCCTTCCATTCTCCCATAATCGCATTGGTCAACTCCATCGAAAGATGAAGCTGCTTCGTGCCGCTGAATCGGATGAACATGTGACCCTGCTCGTTGTCACGATTTCCCACTGTCCACTTCTGGAAACTCATACCACATGGACCTCCACGATGTCAGCCGGGAACGAAAGCCGTACCGTATGGTCGGCATTACGGCTACCCACGAGAATCACGTTCTTCCCATTCCAGTATACACCCTTCGGGTCGAATTGCATTCCAGCCTTGTAACCCGTTCGCTTGTCAGGGTGCGTCAAGACGGCATGAAACTTTGTGTCTCTAGTCAGTCTCATTCCCGGCTGCCTTCCTCAAGTTGTCCGCAATAGTTGAAATGCGATTGATGGTCCCGTGCCCATCCCAAAATCTCTGTGCCGCTTCTTCCCGATGCTTCTCGGTAAACTCCTCGGGATAGATGCGAATGAGACAATCATCAAGACATCGTGCCGCATCCAGCAACTCGGACGAATCTATTTCCACTTTCGGCATCATACTTCCTGCGGCTTCTCGTCCCTTCCGAACTCCAGAAGGTAAGCCAACTCGAACAAGTAGAGAGTGTCGAACTCCTTGCCCTCGGCGTAAGCCTCGCCCCGAAACGTCCCGTCGGGCTCCACGATATAGATGGCGTAGCTGTCCGCTTCCTGACGGTAAACCACGAGCGAGTGCTCACACGTCTTAGCCTTGCTCAAAACCGCATTGCGAAGATGGTCCCTGAGAACCTCAACAGTGGTTCTGCGTTTGAGCCTCTTCGGCTCCGGGAGCGTAGCCCCCGCCCACTCGGCTATCTCTCTGGCACACTTCTCGCCGCAATGTCGATACTTGGTAGGAACGAACTCTCCCGACTCAATCGCCTTCTTGACTGCTTGGCGAGTCGCCAGTCTAAGCCCGCCGGTATAGGCTTCATGCTTTTCAAGGCACCGAATCGCCCGGATACTCAACTCGTTCAATCCCATGGCTTCTTGTCCTCCCCCGCCATACGCGCTTCTCCATACCTCAAAGTCGGAAAGTATGCGTCGGGCATTTCGCCGTCCAACACCGCTGTCACTGCGAATCGCAACTCCCCTCCTCCCATTCTATCCCAATCATCTTCCCAAATAACCAGAACCCCATACCCCGCATCCTGTAAAGCGGAGAATCTGTCCCAGTCGGAATCCCATATTTGACCGGCTGTTTTGCGGTGATGCACGATATCGTCCGGGTTGAATCTGAAGGGGTCCGCGTGCCAGAAGCCACCAAAAAACTCAACAATGACTTCTCCTGCAACGATTATGTCAGGAATAAATCTCCTGCCATTGCACCTAACGACTTTCTTCTCTACCGGAACGCCGCACAATTCATCTTCAAGCAAGCCACGGAGAACAATCTCTTTCTTGGACTCGGACGATGAGTGGACAGTCGGAGTTATCCTTCCTTCTTTCCACGCCCTCCTCATAGCCTGAGAGCGTAGACACCGTTGCTTTGGGTTGTCCCGATACCACCGAGATATCCGTTCGCTCTGCTCCTCTGAAAACCCTTCTCGTCTGGGCTTAGACACAGAAGCAATTGTCCTCTCACGATAAGACCTGTCCCGCCACCTTCTTTTCATTATGAGAGATGTGTTACGGCTCAGCAGTCTTTTCGTCTCTTCAGAGTGAGTTCTTCCATAGAACGGGTTATTCTCCCCGGACAAGTCATAACAAAACTTACACACCTCCCCGGAACAGTTCTTACTCAGACCACGTCCGCACTGCGAACACTTCCTCGACAAGCCAAACCTGTCTCTATATTCAGATGCGGAAATGTCATGAGACCTTGCCGTATGAATTCCCAGTGCTTGAGAATTCTTAAAGTGGCGATTACAAATGAGACACTGCATTGTGGTTAGCCCTTTACATTCACAACTGGACGGACGTGGTGAACTACCTCGACCAAATCGCCCTGAAGACGCATAACGTCGAAGATATCCTTGTATGCCATTGGAGATTCATCCAGAGTTCCCTCTTCAACCTTCGCAGTGATACCCTTCATTTTCTCTTGAAAGTCATTAGCCGATAGCTCCCGCTTCGCCTGTTTGCGTCCCATGACACGACCCGCCCCATGCGAACTGGACCATAGAGAATCAGGATTCCCCTTTCCACGCACAACGAAAGAACCATCACGCATATTACCGGGGATTACCCCCATCATGTCTTTCTCTGCGTGCGTGGCACCCTTGCGATGAATCCACATTCCATCCTTTTCCTCAGCATGGTTGTGGTTCCGATTGATAAGGCTTGACCAGTCAGCATCTCCATCACAAACAGAGGCGACAACCCCGAGAACACGCCGCATTATTTCCTTACGATTTTCGAGAGCGAATTCAAGAACCCACTTGAGGTCATTAACGTACTCCATCCCATCAGAACTGTCCACGCGAAGTCCATAATGACCCTCTCTCGCCTTTTGTCCACCCGAAGCCAACTTCATATACTCTGTGGCGATTCCATGTCCCACGCCACGAGAACCGGAATGAATAACAATCCACACTCTATCGTTCTCATCACTTCCTATTTCAACGAAGTGATTTCCCCCACCGAGGGAACCGATACATTGCATCCCCTTCCTGTCATCGAAAGCCTTGCGACCCCGTTCGGACAAATCAGAAGGACGCAATGAACACTTCGCGGATTCTTGGTTCACACTAAACCCGACAGGGACATGTCGATATATCTCATCGAAAATCGCTTCTGCCTTTTGAGACACATCGTTTTTGTCAAAAGAAGTAACGAGGGCACACATGCCGCATCCAATGTCGAACCCAATCCATGCCGGGACTACAACACCATCAGTCGCAACAACTCCACCGATAGGGAGAGAGTAGCCCGTATGAGCATCAGGCATCAACGCCCCACGCAAAGAGAAGTCACACTTCATGGCACTGTAGAACTGGTCCAGTGCTTTTCCCTCTATGTTTTCGGCATAGATTTTGATTGGCTTTGACATTGATAACTCCTTCTTGCACTACGGGCATACGCCCATCCGATGATGACATATAGAACGAAAGCGACGAAAAGTGGACAGGGGTGTCGGATGATACGAGCAAGAGATAAAGCCCCGAACCACACGACACCTGATAAAAGAAATGCTACGGTCAACTTCATAACTACTCATTGCTCGGATGCTTGTGGATTCTGAACCTTTTTTCTCTTGATGGCTTCCACAATGAGGTTTGGAAGGATTCTCTCCAAGTTACCAACCTCTTCTTGATTGATGACTCCACCGGGACTGCCCCCGTGGTGGCAAGGTCTCGGAAAAACCTGACCCACCAGAGAGAACGGGTCCGTCCCCGTCTCGTTCTTCACCACGAGTGCCACCTCCTCAATCACCTTCTGCAACTTCCCCACTTCCGCCTGAAGCCGTATCGCCTTCTTACTCTCCGCACGAAGCTGACGACGGTTCTTACGGTTCTTCTCCCGGAGAGCCAAGAAACACAGAGGACAGACCTGCTTATGAAATGGCTCAATGTGCTCATCCTCGCCGCTCACGAGTTCCTGAAACGCAACCTGCCAGCTTTCGTCCTGCTCTGAAACCCGATGCTTGTGACAGTATGGATACTCCATTGCTCTTCTCCCAACTATAGCCGTCCTAGCAGCCGTCATCCAAAATCTCCTGAAAGTGCTGACGAAGCTCTGCTTTCTGTCCATCCGTGAAATCATCACTCAGAGCCATACGCCCCTGTGACAGCTTTCCAAGGTCATCCATAAACTTCGCAAAGGCAGAAGCATAAACGAACTTTGCCCGCTCCGCACGCTTCTTCTCGGCTTCATGGTCTTCCTTACGGTAGATGGTATCACGAATATCCCTTCGTGTCGTGTTCCGAGCGTCACTCACACCGTACCCGAGATTGGTCGTGTGCTGCGTCATGTTCTTGCCGTACTCCGTCGGAGTCCGGGGAAACCAATAGCCTTCCGTACCGTCGGCACTCACGCATGTACTGAACGCCTGAACACACTGGTTCGTAGCCCGGCAGTAACCCGTGGTCCGCTTTCCTTGACGCCCATACTCGAAGTGGAACAACCCGCAGTTGGAACAGCACTTGGCTTCCCGGATACAGAACCGGTTCTTGGCAGGCTGACGAAGCATGAGAAGCGTCACTGTATCAGCATCTTGATGGGCAATGATTCCACGCACCCGGCAGAAGCAACAAACGAACTCGCCTTCATTGCGGAAGTTCGCCATGGGCCAGCCACACAAGGGACACTCGCAGGTCGGCTCATTCTCCCTCGTGATTTCAGAACCCCTGTGGTCATCCGGCATCGGGAAAGCCGGGAACTTCACACTGTCCCGAATCGTCAATGCCGCCTTGTAAATACGATGAGACTGCCCAAGCACATACTCGAAATTGGCTGCAAGAGTCGGGTCAAGTTCGGCAATCGCATCCTCGTCATAAGCCACCTTGTCTGTCCGGGTCACACTGCTGTAGGCGTAGGTTCCCTTCTTGCCGTCCTGCCGCAGAACAGAGACCTTCTTGCCGAGCCCGGTCACGGTGCCAAGCACGGTCTTCTTGGACATCTTGACTTCCACGGTGTCGCCGGGCCAGAGCCGGGGACGTGTCTCTCCTTCCGCACACGCCTTCTTGAGCGATTCAGGAGTGACAACACCTCCCTCCCCTATCATCTCCAAGACTTCCGGCGGGTCGATATTCACTCGCCCAATGTCTCGTTCCGCATTCCAAGGAACCAGATGCAGATAGCCGTTGAGAAGCCAGTCATAGGAATTGAGTTCGTTCAGGACACCCACCACCTTCTCATAGAACGCCTTGTCCACCCTGCTGCCGTTGATGGTGTATTGAGAGGGTCGGCTTGTGGCAGCCCACGAATACTGACGATGCTCCTGATGGTCCACCAGTATCACATCGTTGTTGCGGGCTGCGTGGAACCGGTACATGTTCGGGTCCAGTCCCTTGTCACTGAACCGCTTGTCGGCATACGCCTTGTCAATCACAAGGTCTTCGTCCCCGGACGCCTTGGCAACGGTCGCCTTGGCAACCGATACAAGCTGAAGCCCGTCCTGAGCAAAGAACTCAAACGGAATCTTCTGTGCCACGACAACCTTCCGGTCCATGTAATCTCTCAGCATGTACATGCAGTACGCTCCTCGTCCTTGATACGAACAATCCCGAGAAGATAGCAGTTGTGCTGATACCACCCCTTGCCGTCTTCGTCGTTTCGCCAACCCTCCTGCCATTGCTCAGGAGTCAGCTTGCGACAGCCCACAATGTTCTGGCTATGCACCCCGATGCCCGTCGGCTTCCACGGGCCGAACTGACCCAGATGACACTTTCCGCACAGGGGCACTATTGGTCTTGCGTTCGTCACTCGTCACCCAGAAAGGAACTCGGGAAAAGAACGTGATAACCACGTCCTCGAACCCTGTCGCCGTCAAACTACAAGCTATCTCTAGTCTTATTGTACGCATGGTGTCACCGTCCAGACCGACTTTTTTCCAGAAAGGTCGGGAAACCCGGATAAAACGGGCTCCGGTTATGTTGGGAGTGGAGAAAACGACGTACCAATACGTCTTACACTCCGGGAGTCTGACGGGGAACTTCATCCCATTTCCTTGCCTTGTGCTTCACCAGACGACCCCCGCAGGGTCCATACTCGTCCTCCAGTGGACGATTACCGAACCGATTGACCATACCTTCAACCTTGTTGCCAGTCGGTCTACGCTGCGTACAGGTGCCCATTTCGGCTTCTGTAGTCTCGGGATGGGCAGGCTGAACATGCCCGCATTTCGTGCAACGCCAGTACCAGTAGAACTCACTCATGCTGCGATTCTCCCAAATTCAGCTACCCTCCGGGCACATTCCGGGCATCGGCTCACCAGAAGCCTCAGAGACGCCTCACGATTGACTCTGAACGTCCTGTGTGCTTCCGGCAGGTAAGACAGGTCGGGAATCTCATACGGGCTGTGAGGGGGCTTCCTGCCCGCTTCTACAGCCCTTCTGCGAAGCTCCGCTGCAAGCTCGTCATGCCGGGACTTCATGGACATAGGCTCACACGCATTGATGGCAATACGTCCCGCAATCGAATGCCTTTTCTCAAAATTGTGACGATGCTTGTGTATCTCGTTGTGTTCCCCGGAGAGGTGCCTCATACATAACAATCTTGCTGATATCATCCACATCTTCACTTTTCATTTCTCCCTTTTATCGCAAACACACTTGGCTTGTATTTCGTCAAATAACCGATGCAAAAATCTATGACATCATTCACTCTCTGACCCTTCGGGTGAGAAGACGACCAAAGCTCCAAATTCTCTAGTCGATTGTCGTCCCTTATGCCATTCTTGTGATGAACGCTTTCACCATCTTCAATGGGTCTTCCCAGATGTTCGCTCATAACAAAAACGTGCTCTCTGAGTTGCCCATTGGAATCTGAATTGGGATGTTCCGGGTAATAGAGCAATACATAGCCGTCACCAGAATAGTATCTTTTGATTTTCTCCGGGTTGCTTGTTCTCTCTTGTGACTTCCTTGTTTTAGTATCTAATATCAGGCACCCGCAACTCCTACTCTTCCCGGAGAGTAGGGCTCTCGCCGGAACTGTTTTTACCGCCCCGCAATCACACTTACAAACCCAGCAAACGAATTCCCTCCCTTTTGACTGTCTGTTCTCGCCCCTCTCTATCACTGTCCACTTCCCGAATCTCGCACCAGACAAATCTGCCAATCTGTGATTCTGCTTCTTCATACGGCTTGAGTGCTCTGCCCTGCTACAGTCTATACATTGTAACGCCTTCCTCGCCTTAAACAGATGAGCATACACTTCATCAATTCGACCGCAATCACACTTCAAAACGCATCTTGTTCTTCCCCTGTTGAGTACATGGTCGATTACCACCCGCTTGCCAATTCTCGTTCCGACTTCACACCCGGACAACACTCGTTTCGGCATACCCACCTCCTTAGTAAGTATGTCGATGGTATCACCGTCTAAATGCACAGTCAATACCGCACAAAGGAACAAGGGGTTGACCATCCACATCCTCATTACGCCCCCACCGCTTCCACTTCGACCGCAAAGCGTTCCCACGCTTCATCAGAAACATCGACCACGAGGTCCGGGATAGCCAGTTTCTCGGTAAAGCGAATCCCTGCCCTCCGAAGAACCCCGCGAGCCACATCTGATACGTCCAGACAGCACTGGGCACCAAAACGACCCCACCGGGGGTGAACCACCACAGCCTTTTTCGTGCGGGCAACAATGAGATTCCCCCGTATATTGCACCCATTGTCCGTGTACGAGCGGGTCTTTTCCCATTCCAGATTCCGCTCGATAACCTGAATATCATCCTTCTTGAGCATGGCACACTTCCTTTTCCCGTTTCTCAAACCACCGGAAAGCCGCTCTTCGGCACGCCTCGAAGCGGTCACACGGACCCTTCTCTCCGTGAACACAGAACGGGCACGTATGACCACCCTCCATGGCTTTCTTCCGCTCCACATCCAGCTTCACGGGACGCCAATCACCCGCCGAGGGAGACCCGGTGTAATCAGCATACTCCGCCCGGCCACACTTCTGACAAACCCGAAGAGCCCCATAACAGACACGGAATCGAGGCTCACGGAGTTCCTCCTGCTCCCATGTGCCTTTACACTCAGGACAGTACATCACAACTCCCTGCAAGCATCCCTCAAAGCCAGCCATCGGTTGCACCCTTCCACGAGTGCGGCTTCCTTGGCTGTCAGCATCGCCATGCCCTTTGACACGCCACATTCCTTGATGACACGCTCTTCCAAGGCAAGCAGGGAAGGAATCGGCGGGATAAGCGGCTTGCCCCTCTCAAGATGCTCGGTAGCGATGTCCTTCAGGACTGCTGCCAACTCGTCATTGGACAACTTGGCTACTATCTTGCTTGCTGTCATGTTCACTTCCTCACTACCGCCCACCGTCTGACTTCCACGGGCAGGTGAGCTTCTCCCGTCACAGCCCTTGCCAGAACGTCCATAGGCATCGCCAGCCGGATGTGATTCCCCTCGGCTGAAATCTCTACCTGAATCTCGTCACCCTCCGGCCCGGCAGTACGGGCAATCTGGAAGAGAGCCTCGCTCGGCTTGTCATCGGAGAACTCAGCCCACCTGCGGGCACACTCCCCCAACGCCACCTTCTCCGTCAGAATCAGAGAAGACTCCTTCGGGAACCCGGCAGCCTCGATTTCTCTCTTGAGGTTCCGAAACGGACCCTCACCGACAGAGCCCTGTTTGTGCAGCGTCTCGATGTCAGCAAGGATAGCCCGCAACGTCGCACTGTCCTTGTCCCTGATGATTTGTTCGGTCGTTCTCATGCTTCCTCCATCAGCCTCCAGAACCTATCCGTATCGCCATCCGACTCTATCAGTGCGTCGATAGCTTTCCGTGCCTGCTTCCGCAGCCGGAACCACGTCGCTCCCGGCATGGCATTGCAGCCACCCTTGACCACGACCCACCCGGCCTTGTACGTCGCTCCATTCACGAGATAAGGATACTCTCCGAAGTCCAGCTTGGGCTCGATGATGTAGCCCTTGTATTCTTCAGTCTGACGGCGAGCGACCGAAATGAATGCCTGCGTCAGCTTGGCAAGGCTCTCACCCCCGGCTACGCAAAGAGGAGCATCACACTCCGAATCAATGACGAACGAACCCGCCTTGATTTCGACCGTGATGCCAGCCAAGGTTGCGGTCTCCCCGTAGGCGTCCATCAACTCTTTCAGTTTCGCGGGTGCTGTCTTCATATCTTCGGAGCCTCGAACTTGGATGTTGCCACAACTTCCTCGACCCGATGAATGAACTCCGCCACCTTCTCCGGGGGCAGGTTCCTCAACGACACGGAAACCGTTTCGTCGTGTATGTCGAAGTCCACGGGGTTGAAGTCCCACTTTCTCTTGACCGAACCATTCTCGATGTCGAAACGGTCGGGAAGGGTCTCGGCAATCTGACGCTGCCGCTCACGCTTGGCTTCCTCACGCTTGCGATTGTCCACCTGTGCCTGCTCATACGCCTCGGCGATACCCTTGAGATACTCGTACCGTTCCTTGAGCTTGGCTGTTTCGGTTTCCGTCAGGGGACGCCTCACAACCTCGTCATGCCGTTCATCCACGGACTGTCCCCTGTGAAGCGTCACAAACCGGCGTTCACCCCGATGTCCGCCTGCCTTCAACTGGACGGTCACGGTGCTGTAAGCCCGGCTGAACATACCCGTGTACCGCATGTAGAACTCCACGCCGTTCTCGGTAACACGGAGAGTGTTATCGTTGACCCTGTCATTCTGAATGCCAAGGGCACTCAGAACGTCCTGCAACTTCGGAATCTCATATCTCAT
>Ga0180431_10006194_pt1 | contig 14276 bp, 19 predicted proteins | sample SS_ome_11_FD_132459 | JGI IMG/M metagenome (GOLD analysis project Ga0180431, IMG submission 132459) | Hypersaline lake sediment archaeal communities from the Salton Sea, California, USA - SS_1_MS_1 metaG | ecosystem: Environmental > Aquatic > Non-marine Saline and Alkaline > Hypersaline >... | reverse complement strand
GGTCGCGAGAGAGATGGATATACTCCACTCTGGTCTCGAAATCCATCAGCCGATCCACCTCGGTCTGGCAGGGCCGCCAACCCCGGAGCAACGTTCGCCCGTTCTTGGGTTCTATTTGTGCGTAGCTGAAGGTGCGCAGACTGGCGTAGAAGGGGGAGAAAGCGGCCAACAGCTCGTGCAGGAGGTGGTGCAGTTCTTTCCACTCCTCCAGTTGGGCCTGAAGCGTGGATAGATGCCGCAGTATGTCCAGCAGCAGTTGGCGCGTCTCTTCGTCGTCGGACAGCGCGTGCCGCAGCGCCTCCGCGGCGCGCGCGGCTGCGAACTCCACCCTCTCAATGTGGATGATGTCGCCGCGTCCAGTATGTACCGCGCCGGCGACGTCGTCAATCTGGGTCTCGTAGTTATGGCCCCCGGGTGCTACGTGTGAATCGCTCATTTCCCGATCCCTCCCCGTCGGCGAATTGTCGCCTGGTGATGCACGATTGCGTCGGGTCATCCTGCTGTATATTATAGCCAGGCATCCGGGCTTTACAAATCGGCTAAGTTGTTGTAAAATGACGGTCGGCGTAATTTGTCAATCATGTCAGGAGGGATAAGGTTTGGCTAACACAAAGTCAGCGATCAAGCGTCTCCGTAGTGCGGAGCGCAGGCGGCTGCACAACCGCATGTATCGGGGGCGAGCGCGTACTGCCGTCAAGAGAGCTCGGCGGTTGATAGATCGTGGTCGTGTTGAAGAGGCTCGCGAGGCCGTGCGTGAGGCGGTCAGTGCGCTGGACAAGGCTGCTGTAAAGGGCATCATCCATAAGAACAACGCTGCCCGACGTAAGTCGCGTCTGATGCAGCGCTTCAACGAGATTGAGCGTGCTGCCTGAGTAGGGTGTGCCCACCCGAGGAGCCGTGATTCAGTCACCAGAGCACCGTTGCCCGATGCAGCAGTGCTCTTTATCTTATGAGGTCCTATTGCTCTCTGTAGTGGTTTTTCGTCTGGCGGGATCTGGCCCCCATTGACGTTTTGGAACCTGGAAGGACGGTGCCGCTCCGGCGGCAGGCTAAGAGAATTCGTGGCAGGAAGCGCATAGACTTATAGGAGGTGTAACGATGCAGATTAGTGGCTATGAGTTCCCCGACGACATGTACTATGATGAGCTTCACAGTTGGGCGCGGGTCGAAGGAGACGTCATCACGCAAGGGTTGACCGACTTTGGTCAGGCCATCGCTCAGGAGATTGTCTTCGTCGAGTCGCCTCGCACCGGACGAGATGTCGAGCAAGGGCAGACCTTCATGTCCATGGAATCGGGCAAGTGGGTAGGCCGGATTGCCGCCATGGCGAGTGGTAAAATCGGGGAGGTCAACGATGAGCTGGAGTGGGAACCGGACCTGGTCAACACGTCCCCCTATGAGGAGGGCTGGTTGGTCAAGATCGAGATGTCCGATCCCGCCGAGTTGGAAAATCTGATGAAGGCCGATTCTTCAGAACTGAAGGCCTTTATCGAGGGAGAGGCGGAGAAGTATAAGGACGTTCTGGAGTAGCGTGGGCGGCGCGCCTGTGCGTAGCGCGCTCGGTTGATAGTCTGTTCAATTCCACTGATTCGTGATGGGCAGCGCCGTTTGCCCAGGTCTGTGGTGTGCGTGGCCACGACGTGACCGCAAGCGGGTTGCCCATTTCGTTTGACTGGGGCACGTTTCATTTCCATTGAGAAGGGGTTCGCTGATGAAGCTCTATCGTCTTGAGACCGTTCCATGGCAGGATTCTCAACTTCTTTACCACGCGCAGCCGCGCCTGGGTCGCGAGGGGCTCAACCTGCTTTCGCCGGGCTCTTCCTACGTCTGTATCGGTTACTTCCAGGACGTGGACTATGAGGTGGATGTGGAGTTCTGTCGCCAGCGTAACGTCCCCATCTTCCGGCGGGAGGTTGGAGGCGGCGCGGTGTATCTGGATGGCGAACAGTTGTTTTTCCAACTGGTCATCCACCGTGACAATCCCCTGGTCCCTGCCGGCAAGGAGGCCTTCTATCGCAAGTTTCTCCAGGCTCCCATCGAGAGTTATCGGGCTCTGGGGATCCCCGCTGAATACAAGCCGGTGAACGACATCGTCGCCAACGGCCGCAAAGTCTCCGGCACGGGTGTGGCGGAGATCGGTGAGTATATCGTTTTCGTGGGCAATCTAATCGTCGATTTCGACTACGAGATGATGGCGCGTGTGTTGAAGGTCCCCGACGAGAAGTTCCGCGATAAGGTGTATAAGACGATCTACGAGAATCTCTCGACGGTCAAGCGGGAGATCGGGCAGGCTCCCCCGAGGGAGGAGCTGTGGTCGCTGATGGCTGACAAATTCATCGAGGTGCTGGGACCGATGGAGGTGCAGACGACAGTGGACGCAGCCTGGCGGGCCAAGACGGATGAATTGGCGGCCCGATTCCTCACTGATGAATGGCTCTATCAGAGGCGGCGGGTCGGGGCCGGTCGGGAGGTAAAGGTCCGCTCCGGCATACACGTGAGGCACAAAGCGCATAAGGCGCCCGGTGGTCTGATCCGGGCCACGACGGAGGTCAGGGAGGGGATTGTGGTGGCCACCTCTCTCTCGGGCGATTTCTTCTTCTTCCCGGAGGAGAAGCTGGTCGAGCTGGAGGCGGCGTTGGCCGGGGTGCCCGAGGCGGACGTGGAGTCCACCATTGCCCGTTTCTACCAGGAGCACGGCGTCGAGAGCCCAGGCGTCACCCCGGCGGATTTCGCCCAGGCCGTGACCTGAGCGAGGACGGGGAGGGCGGATGATCTCGCGGTGGTGCAGGAGCTACACTTCCTCCTGACCGTCTTGGGTACCGGGTGGTGGACGGCTGGGATGGTTGCTTGACGGGTGAGGGAATTGTGTTATACTATACCCTGGTATAGTATTCAGGGAGGTGATGGTATGCCGATCTACGAGTATAGTTGTGACGAATGTGGCGAGAAATTCGAGCTGTTTGTCCGTTCGGTCTCGCGGCAGTCTGATCTCACCTGCCCCAAATGCGGGAGCCAGAACGTACATAAGGCGATTTCGCTGTTTGGCGTTGGCGGTGCGGGGGGGAGCAGGGAGGCTGGCGCGGCTTCTTGCGGGCCTGGCCCCGTCTGAGGGTTAAGTCGCTAGGAAGCCGTGAGCTTCCCGTGGGAGAAAGATGAAGTGAAGCTAGACAACTCATCTGCCAAGGCCGATCTACTGAGGCGTGTACGGCGTATCGAGGGACAGGCCCGAGGGGTGGCCAAGATGATCGAGGAGGACCGCGATTGCCGGGAGATCCTGCAGCAGCTTTCCGCCGTCCGCTCCGCTGCGCATCGGGCGACGGTCGCGCTCGTGCGGGTCTACGCCACCGAGTGCATGGTGTCGGATAGCTCGCCCGAGGAGATCGCCGACGCGCTGGCCGTGGCGCTGTCTAGATTGGCCTAGTCTATGGCGCTGTATTGCAGGTGCGAATTTCGAAGCAAAGGAGAAAAGGAGAACAGGAATGCCCCTCTTAAATGAGGAAGTTGCGGAGCAGGTGAGACAGGAATTGGTTGATCTGGCGGGTCCGGTGCGCCTGGTGATGTTCACGCAGGAGTTTGAGTGCGAGTTTTGCGCCGAGACCCGAAAACTGGTCGAGGAGGTGGCCCAGCTCTCCGACCAATTGACGGCGGAGGTGTATGACTTCGTCGTTGACCAGGAGCAGGCCGAGGAGTTGGGGGTGGATAAGATCCCGGCGATAGCCGTCGTCGGCTCGCAGGACTACGGTGTGCGTTTCTATGGCATTCCCTCCGGCTATGAGTTCACCTCTCTACTGCACGCCATCCGCATGGTGGGGGCGGGGGAGCCGGGGTTGAGCGAAGGGGGGATGGAGGCGCTGGCGGAGCTGACTGAACCGGTCCATATCCAGGTGTTCGTCACCCCTACCTGCCCATATTGCCCCGGTGCCGTGGTCATGGGCCACCAGATGGCGGTTGCCAGCCCCATGGTGCGGGCGGATATGGTGGAGGCGACGGAGTTTCCCCACCTGGCCATGAGGTACCGGGTGATGGGTGTGCCGCGCACGGTGATCAATGGGACAGCGTACATTGAGGGCGCTGCGCCAGAGTCGATGGTGTTGGATAAGCTACAGCAGGCGCTGGTTGGCGCCGGCGAGCCGTCGTAGCGCTGTGGTATCTTTAAGGGGTTGTATGCTTGATTTCAAGTTGACGCAACAGCAATCGGAGGATCAGCCCGGTGTGGACGTGGGGCAGGAGGATCGGGTGTACGATTTGATCATCATCGGCGGGGGACCGGCTGGGCTGACCGCCGCCATCTACGCGGGGCGTGCTGCCCTCAAGGCGGTGGTGTTGGCAGGATCCCTGCCGGGTGGTCAGGTGGCGAACACGGAGTTGGTGGAGAACTTCCCTGGGTTCCCCAAGGGCATAGGCGGGCCGGATCTGGCCCAGCGGGTACACCAGCAGGCCAAGAAGTTCGTGGCCGACGTGGTGCAGGAGGGGGTGCGGGAGGTGGATTTCGCCGCCTACCCTCGCCACGTACGCACCTCGTCCGGCACCTATCGTGGTCGGACGGTGATCATCGCCACGGGGACCTTTCCCCGTCGTCTGGGAATCCGCGGCGAGTCGGAGTTCTTTGGTCGTGGGGTCTCTACCTGTGCCACCTGCGACGGCTTCTTTTACAAGGACCGGCGCGTGGTCGTCGTCGGTGGGGGAGACAGTGCGGTGGAGGAGGGGTTGTTCCTGACCAAGTTCGCTCGCCAGGTCGTCGTCATCCATCGGCGGGACGAGCTACGGGCCAGCCCGATCCTCCAAGAACGCGCTTTCGCCAACCCAAAGATGCGTTTTGTGTGGGATACCGTCGCCGAGGAGATTCTGGGTGACCAGACGGTCAATGGGGTTCGCGTCCGGAACGTCAAGACCGGCGAAATCTCCACGATTGAGACGGACGGGGTCTTCGTGTATATCGGCCTGATCCCGGCCACCAAGGTTTTTAAGGGCCAGGTCGATCTGGACGCCAACGGCTACGTGATCACCGACCAGCGACAGCGGACCAACGTGCCGGGGGTGTTTGCAGCGGGGGATGTGCAGAACCCCGACTTTCGACAGGCCGTGGTGGCCGCTGGATCCGGTGCGGTGGCGGCTATGGCGGCGAGCCGTTCCCTGCCTGAGATCCGTCTTGCTATGGAAGAGAAAGCGAGGGAAAGAGCGCCGGCCACGTGAAAGGCGCTACCTGCCCGACTCGGAGTGCTAATCCTTTCCCTTGTTAACATCTGGAGGAGCGGTGCCCGCGCATCCTCCGCCTCCTAAGATTCCCCATATTGATGAACGGCGGTGCCAGGCCTGTCGCAGGTGCTTGGCCCGGGACGTGTGCCGGGTGAAGGCCATTCTTGCCATAGATCCTGGGGAGCCCCCGTTTATCGATGCCAGTCTGTGCTACGGGTGCCTGATCTGTTTGCCCGCCTGCCCCTATGAGGCGATCGTGGCCTGAGTGGTTGGCTCATTTCCCTTCCTTTCCCTTCCTTTCCCTTCCTTGCCATAGTGTGCTAAACTTAGGCGGGTTAGCGGTGCGTCGAAGGCGACGTCGTCGCTTCCCAGGTTGTGGACGTTGCTGAGTTGTATTTTTGCCTTGGATCGAGAAAGCTATCGTGAACTGGAGGAGTGAGTGATGGACCAATGGCGCTATCGGATCACGATTCACACGGCTGAAGACCTTCTGGATATGCTTCCAGAGCCGGCGGAACAGGTGCCCCCGGTGATCTTCTGTGACGACGAGGGTGCGTGTTATTTCGACACCGCTCCCAACCTGTTCACCCAATCCATCGAGCGATTGTTGAAACAGGTGGGAGAGGAGGGTTGGGAGCTGGTGCAGGTCGCCTTCCGGCCCGACCAGATGATCTGCTTCTGGAAACAGCCGCGCTGAGGGTAGGGCCGGTCGGCGCGGTGGTCTGGTCTTCCCGCTCTGACCTGTCCAGTCCTGCAACCTGAGACTCAGACGTTCGGGTAGACGAATAGACGTAGCCGAGTACACGCTCAGCTTCTGGGCAAAGGCCGACGCCGAGCACGACGTCGCGGCCGCGCTGCAGCAGAACGAGGCGCCGTGGGAGGGCTACATCTGGTTCGACGAGCTCACGTTGACCACCACGTGGCAACACTACGAGCTGGGCGGCATTGCCCAGGGGAGCGACGACGCGACCATACTCCATCTGCACGTCGGCACACGGACCGGCGCCGTCTGGTTCGACGCCGTGCGGCTCCGGGCCGGCGGACTTGACGTGTGGCGACGCGACTACGCCGCCGGCGTCGCGCTCGTCAACGCCACCGCCACGACGCACACGGTCTCCCTCGGCGAAACGTTCCGCAAGATCGCGGGCACGCAGGTCCCGGCGATCAACGACGGCAGCCTGGTCACCGAGGTCACACCGCCGCCACGGGATGGGATCGTGCTGCTGCGCCTTTCGCACCGCCTCTACCTGCCGCTGATCCTGCGGACATAATGGCTCGTCGGAACTTTTGCATAAAGTTTCGACCTACGTTACACTTTGCCAGGAAGACGAGAAGCAGAACGCCCTGGCATAGACTCTACGCCGGGGCAGTGCTTCGAATGTTAGCCAGCCTGACCTTCACCCTGGCCAGCGAACGGCCCGCTAGACTGCCGCCCCACCTCGGCCTACGCCAAGGCGCAGGCTTTCTTCGGCCTCAGCCAGGCCGACCGCCACACCTTGACCTCGCTGCTGACGCCGTATTATATGCTGAAGGAGGAAAAATAGGGAGAGTTCCCTATATCGAAATAGGGAACTCTCCCGATGCGAAAAACGCCCTCGGCGTGTATAGTAGAAAGTAAACGCAAGGGGGACCGATGGAACGATGTCCAATCTGTGACGAGGCGCTGCGGGAGGCGCTGGTCGTCTGCCGCTACTGCGGCGAGGTGCTGCCGCTGCGCGTGGTGGTGGTCAGCGAAGGGAGCCGCGGCGACGGCGGCTTCACCCTGGCCGTGGAGGCCCAGACGAACGACACAAGCGAACGAGCTGCAGGAGAGAGGAGGATTGATGAGTAAATCACTGGTAGCTTTCGACACCGATCAAATCAAGGATTATGTCTTCGGGACCGCTACCTTGAAAGAAATCCGAGGTGCCAGCGCGCTGCTGGATCAATTAAATCGCGAGGAGATGCGCAGGATAGTCGGTGTCCCGGGAGAAGATGTGATCTACGCAAACGGTGGCGCCGGGCTCTTCGTCGTGGAGGAAGACCGGGCCGAGGACATCATTCAGGCTGTCCAGAGGGTTTATCGGGAAGAGACCATCACGGCCTCTATCACTGGAGAGAGTGTCCCTCTACCCCAGGGACGGGACGTAGCTCTTGATGAGTTGAAGTTAATTCGCTCTCGCTTGCGGGCGGCCAAGGATGGCAAGTCGGCTCCGATGTTACCGTTGACGCATTCCCTGTTACACTTCTGTGATTCCTGCGGCACGCAATATGCTACCGAGACTGAGGATGGCATCAGGCTGTGCCAGAGTTGTGCGATCAAGCGCTATAAGGATCGACAGCTCAAAAAGGAAATCGATCAATGGACCGTCTCCCAGGCCGATCCCGATCCGGATTCGCCGCGTCTGTGGGAGCGACTCATCGGGCAGCTTAAGCAGGACGGATATCCCGTTCAGGGGCACGGACGGCCTGATGATTTTAATGATCTGGGCGATACTTCTCACCCGAGAGGATATATGGCCCTCATCTACGCCGACGGCGATGGGATGGGCAAACATATCGACCAAATCACCGGCTTGGATGAAATGAAGGCTTTCTCCAATGCGGTGGATCAGTCGGTCTACCAGGCAGTTCAGGAGGCCATCAAGGAGCATTTGGAACCCGACAATGGTCAACCCTGGCCTTTCGACATCCTGCTTCTCGGCGGCGACGACCTGGTGATGGTCACCCGCGCCCAGAGTGCGATGGACGTGGCAAACTACATCGTGCGCCGTTTCCCGGAACTGACTGAGAAAGAATACGGTCAGAGGTTGGCTCTCTCGGCCTCGGTGGTGCTGGCTCACGTCAATTTCCCCATCGGCCCGCTGATGGAGCTGGCCGAGAGCGGTCTCAAGTTCGCCAAGCGCGAGGCGGCTCGACGGCGCCAAGTCGATGAGACGTCCGACGAGGGCTTGATCAACTTCCTGGTCGTCAGCAGCGCCAATCACCTGGACTTCAAGGCGTATTACAAACAGACCCTGAAGCAGAAGGGGAAAGCGGAGGAATATTATCAGGAGGCCGAGACGATCTATCGCACCCGGCGTCCGTACACGGCTGATGAGTGCGAAACTCTCTTGAAGCAGATTCGAAAACTGCGCCGTATCGGTATCCCGCGCACCAAGCTGGAGCAACTGCGGGCCGCCGTCTTCAAGAGCCGCAAGCAAGCCACCATCGACGCCATGATGGCGATCTTGCGCTTGCGCAAAAAGGAGCATCGGGAGGAGCTATTCGAGTTGGTCGGCTCGGAGACGAGGGAGAAGCTGCGCATTCCCTGGGTCAAAGAGGACGAGGGAGAGTGGACGACGCCGATCCTGGATGTGGTCGAACTGTTCGACTTCGTGCGAGGCAACGGCAAGGGAGGTGTATCTTGAGAACTGAACGTATCGCGATAGCGTATCGTCTGACGTTTGAGTCGGCCTTTCATTTCGGCACTGGGTTGCGCGGGGGCCTGATCGACCGTCTGGTAGCTCGCAATGCCGACGGCTTCCTTTACGTGCCCGGCTCCACGCTCAAGGGCGTGCTCCGGGAACGCTGCGAGCAACTGGCGGAACTGTTCGATCTGGAGGCGACTTCTCCCCACGTGGAGGCCTGGCGCGAGGCCAACCGCCGGGATCCGGACATCGTGGCCCGTATCTTCGGCACCCGTTTCTTGCCCGGCAACGTCTACTTCGACGACGCGCAGATGCTCGAGGATGACCGGGCGCTTTTCGATACTGATGAGAAGGAGCGCAAAGCTGAGTTCAGGACATGGCAGACGGAGCAGCGCACCCAGGTCGCCATCTCCCGCCGCACGCGCACCGCGCAGCACGGTATGCTCTATACCAGCGAGTATGGCATTCGCGATCTGCGCTTTGAGGGTGAGATTGTAGGCACTCTGACCGGCTTTCCGCTGGAAAGATCGGAAAGAGGCACCTATTCCCTTCTGCTCCTGCTGGCCGGGTTGAAAAGCTTGGAGCGCATCGGTGGCTCAAAATCCACCGGGGCGGGTTGCGTCACATCTGAGGTAACTGGTTGTTCAGTCGATGATAAACCAGTCTCCCCGGCCGACATGATCAATTGTATGGGAGAACTGGAGTACTATTGGCTCTATCGAGAGGAGGCAACGGGATGAAATACATCGCACGCATTACCGATTGTGGCCCGCTTTCCTTCCGCGCCGGGCGGGATACGAAAACCAGCGAGACGCTGCGCTATGTGCCCGGCTCCACGCTGCGGGGCGGGCTGGCCGCCGCTCACACGATGCTGGGCCGTGATAAGGATGAGTTCTCGGCTTTCTTCACGCACGAGGAATCGAGCTTCGGCAATCTCTACCCGGCCTCGTTCGACGATGACCCGAAACTGGAGGATTTGCAGGACGATATGTCGCCCGTTCATCCGATACCGGCCACGGCCCGCACCTGCAAGCGCTTCGGTGGGTTCAAGTTCGACCAGATGGATGAGGAGGATCCCCATCACGGGGCTTACGATAGCCTGATCCCCTGGGCCATCTTCGCGCTCAGTGGTGAGACCAATGTCACCATACTGGAAGGTGAGAAGGATTGTCCTGAGTGTGACGAGCCGATGGATCGCTTCACCGGTTTCTACCGTCGCAGCGAATCAAATCAGGAATCTATCGGTCAAGCCAAAGCCGAGCGCAGCCTGCGCACCCGCACCGGCATCGACCGCAACACCGGCACGGTGAAGCACGGCATCCTCTACAACCGCGAGGTGCTGCGAGCGGGCAGCGAGTTCTGGGGTACGCTGAACGTGCCTGATGACCAGGCACAGGCCTTCTATGACTTCATCGAGGAGGCCAGCAAGGCCAAACTGCTGCGCATCGGGAACAACCGCACGCGCGGCTTTGGCCGTATCACGCTCAACCTGGAGCGGGCGGAGCGAGGGGATACAGCGGAGACGTTACGCCAGCGGATCGACGACTTCACTGCCGAGCTACGCCGCTGGGCTCAAGAGGCCGGCGTGGACACGCCCCATGCCGCTTACGTCTCCCTGACGCTGACCGCGGACGCGGTCCTGTACGACCGGCTCCTGCGCTGCCAGACCACTATCACGCCGGCTTACCTGGAGGCGGTATGGGGCCTTGCTGGTGCAGAGCTGATCTATCAGAACAGCGGCACACGGCGGGTGATGGGCTGGAACAGCCTGTGGCGAGTGCCCAAGCCCGACGACATAGCGATCACGATGGGAGCGGTCTTTCTGTTCGGCTTTCGAGAGTCGCCTGGCGAGGATCAAGTGCAAACTCTGCTGACGATGCAAAATCAGGGCATCGGCGTCCGCCGCCGCGAGGGATTCGGGCGGCTAGTGGTCGCCAGCCCCTTCCATTGGGAGGTGAAAGGATTATGACGGATCAACAACTGCGGATCAAGATGCTGCGCGAGGTGGCGTTACGCGCCGACGGATTCTACGACGAGGCAGAAAAGCTGGGCCGGAAAGCGGCCCAGGCGCTGACCGACAAGAAAAGCTCTCAGATCAAGGGACTCGAAGGGATCGCCAACAGCGCGCTCAAGACCAGCGATGTCTTTGATTTCATCAAGACCCGCACGGCGCGGCAGAAGGAATGGCAGAAGGGGGACTGGGGGCCAGATTTATTGACTTATCTCAGCCGTGACTTGCGCACCGCGCGGCGAACCATCTGCACTCAGTTAGAAATCGACCCCGAAGGCATTGACGGCCTGGAAGTGCATTTGCTGCTCATCCGCGAGTTCGTGCGCCAGTTGGCCGCGCACTACGAGTACGTCTGCTGGGAAAACAAGGAGGGGGATTGATGGAGCGGAAACTATCCCCAGAGGAGCAGGAGAGGATCAGATTGCTCAGCGATGGTGAGATATACCAACGCGCCATCGAATTCGCAAAGGAACAGGAAGAGATCATTGCGTATCGGCAATTCGGGCACCAGGTCAGCGGATTGGAGGCGTATGCTCGCTCTTTCAAGGAACTGGATGAATTCGTCAATCACCAGAAGGGCAGGAACTGGGAAGAGAAGAGCCAGTCCTTTGAGGGTTTCTACACCGCTCTGGCGAACTACTTGAACAATCTTCGTGAAGATGTTCAGGGCAAATACAGTTTCGTCCCCCCAGAAGGGCAGACCAAGAATGAGAAGAAAGAACAAACCGACTTCTTCGCCGGGCTACTGGCCCGCGAGTTCGTCCAGCACCTGGCGGCCGAGATGATGTGGCAAGCGTGGAAATCGAAAAAGGAGGGCAAGTGACGATGAATTCCCGTAGTTTTGAAAGACGATATGTATTCACCGGCACGCTGGCGCTCAAGACCGGCCTGCACGTGGGCAGCGGCTGGACCGTGGGCAGCCCCAGCGACGATCCCGTGATTCGCACGCCGGACGGGCGGCCCTTCATTCCCGGTTCCAGCTTCAAGGGCGCCTTCCGCAGCACGGTGGAGAAACTGGCGCCGGTAGCGGGGTTGAAGACCTGCCTGCTAGACCATAGCGATCCGGACGTCGAATGCCTGTCGCCCCAAAAGAGTCGGCGTGGTGAGGCATTCCGGGCGTTGCGTGAATACGAGGGGCGCAAGCTACCGACGAACGAGGACACGCGGCCCGCCCTGGAGATGCTGGGCCATCCCGATTGGGCCGGGCGCAAGCTCAGCGGCGATGATCTGATGGCGCTGCTGGACGAGCAGCTCTGCGATACCTGCAAGCTCTTCGGCTCGCCCTACGCCGCCTCGCGCATCACTTTCTCCGACCTGTTGCCCCCTGAAGACGACAAGGACGCCGACAAGATGATCCAGGTGCGCGACGGAGTGGCCATCGACCGCGACAGCGAGAAGGCGGTGGACAAACTCAAGTATGATTACGAGGTGGTCGCCCCGGCCCAGACGTTCCAGGTCGAGATTCTGCTGGAGGATCCCACCGAGACTGATCTGGCCCTGACCTGTATGGGTCTGAGCGAGTTTGTCGGCGGGCTGGGCTATATCGGAGGCAATCGCTCGCGCGGTTTAGGCAACTGCCGCATCGACGATCTCTACATCTACGAGCTGGACCTGACGGGCGATGTCACTGAACGGGCCAAGCGGCTCAAGCAATATCTGTTGAAGAAGAAACTTGAAGATAAAATGAATCAGGTTTCAGATCCGCAGGACTTCCTGGAGCGGAAAATCACGGCGCTGTTAGACAAGGTAGGAGGTGCTTAAATGTTGAAGCGATTGGTGAACGAGGCGCGTTTCACGCTCACGATCACGACCACCGGCCCGGTGCTGGTCATGTCCGGGCACGCGACGCAATCCGGCCCGGATATGACCCCGGTGCTGACCCACCGCGACGGCGACTGGCAGGTCTATCTGCCCGGCAGCTCGCTCAAAGGCGTCATCCGCAGTCATCTGGAGAAGATAGGTCGCACCTTGCGACCTGATCCCCTTGTGGTCTGCAACCCGTTCCACAAGCATCCGGAAGCAGATGCCTTTTGCGGCGACAAGTTCCAGCGCCGCAAGGATAACGATCAAACTATGAACAGCGAAATCGCTTATCGCGATTCCTGCCCCATCTGCCGACTGTTCGGCTCGACCGAGTTCATCGGACGGGTGAGCATTAACGATGCTTACCTCAAAGGAGAGTACAGGAACAATCCGACCGAATCCCGCGATGGCGTGGGCATTGACCGGCTGACCGGTGGGTCCTATGGCGGTGCATTGTTCGAGTTAGAGGTCGTCTCCTCCGACGTCGCCTTCGAGACCGAGGTCTATCTGCGCAACTTCGAGACCTGGCAACTGGGCATGCTGCTTCTGGTGGTGCAGGATCTGGAGGACGGCCTGATCCGCGTCGGCTCCGGCACCTCGCGCGGCCTGGGCAGCGTGACGGGCAGCGTCGCGGAGATCGGCATCAACTACCTGGGCCTGATGAACGGCAAGCCTGCGGAGGAGGTCTGGGGCCTGGGCAAGTTGCAGAGCGAGGAAGAACAAGAGGCCTACCGCACGTGGCCCGACGACGTGCTGGCCGTCGATCCACCGCCGAGCGAGGAGCGGCGCGGCATTCGCCTGCGGGCCACGTTCCGGGATGACAGCCTGGACGCCTTGCGCCAGCAAGCGGTGAATGCCTTCGTCGAGCGCTTGCAAGGCTGGGAGATCCCCGAAGCGATGACGCTCGAACACCTGGGCTACCGGCGATAGGAGGCTACGATGACTGAGGTGATTCAATGGGCGCGACTTGAGACGCTCGAGATGGCCATCGCCGCGCTGGAGCCCCTGGAGATCAGCTACATCTACCTGGAGCGCGTACCCGATGAGTGGCTGACCGGCGAGGATCGGCGCGACGGCCTGCGGCTGGAGAAATTCGACCCGGACGAGGACTTCGACCGCTGGGAGCGAGGGCGCATCTTCTGCGCCGACTTTGAGCTGCGCTGGGAGAGGCTGGACGGCGCCTTCCAGGCCGTCTACGTCGGGGCACCGGCCGAACTGCCCGATTTTGTACCCGCTGACGAGCTCAATCTGGATGACAAGACGCCCCAGGAGCATAGCTATATGCTCTGGGGCAACCGCGTGCCCGACGACGACCTGGAGACGGTGGGCGCCGAGGAACGGGAGGGGCAGCCGGCCTTCATCGAGTTCCAGGTGCCGCGCGTGTTCTATTACCCCGCGTCCGATCAGGCGCAGCGCGTCCGGCTGCAGGTGCGCGAGTACGTGGAGCCCGGCAGCGGCGCGCGCTGCTACTACCGCTTCTTGGGATTGGAGGAGATACAATGAGAAACCCGTATGATTTCGTGCGCATCGATTGGGACGAGGGTGTGAAGCGATGCCCGCCCAGGTTCCACGACCGCTTCGAGGGGCTGTCGGGCCGCATCGAGGGCACCATCACCACCCTGACGCCGTTTTTCATCCAAGAACCTGAGGAGAATGCGCCGCGGCGCATTCGCTACCAACGGCACATCCTCAACAAAAACGGTGATCCTATTATCCCTGGCAGCTCGCTCAAGGGATTGATCCGCAGTTTGGTTGAGACGGTCGGCTATGGATGTTGGTGGCTATTCAAAGGAGAGTACCCGGCAAAAGAAAAGGGTAGGAAAGTATACTATCAGATACCTGATCCTTTTCATCAATGCGAGACGCAAGAGAACTTG
>Ga0180431_10006191_pt1 | contig 14280 bp, 11 predicted proteins | sample SS_ome_11_FD_132459 | JGI IMG/M metagenome (GOLD analysis project Ga0180431, IMG submission 132459) | Hypersaline lake sediment archaeal communities from the Salton Sea, California, USA - SS_1_MS_1 metaG | ecosystem: Environmental > Aquatic > Non-marine Saline and Alkaline > Hypersaline >... | reverse complement strand
AGTCGAACAGGCGGCGGCGATGCGCGCGGGGCTGATTGCCAAGGGGCTGGCATACAGTCCGAGTCGCGGGCTCGTTGCGTTCACCGTCCCGAAATTCGACGAATACCTGAGGCGGATTGAGTCGAGCTTGGAGTAGACTGTCGGTGACTTGCTCAGGAGAGACCACAATGTCCCGAGAGACGTCAACATCACGAAACGTTCTCATCTTCACGCTCTTCGTCCTGGCGCTCGGATGGATCGGACGATGGGTTGACGGCATGATGGGGGCGGCCCCGGGCCTGGGGCCGGGGATGACAGTCTGGATCGCTTCTCCCCTCATCGTGTCCTTCCTGCTCCGCGCGTTCGCCGGCGACGGTTGGAGCGATCTCGGGGTCAGGGTTGCGCTCCTGGGTGACGCGCGCTGGTACGCCGTATCGCTGTTCGTCTATCCGGCCGCGGCCGTCGTCGTCCTCGGGATCAACCACTGGTCGGGCGAGAGTGCGCACGCGAACGGCGGCGCGCTCTTCATCTCGGTCTTCGTTGCGGCGCTGCTGCCGCAGATCCTCATCAACATCTTCGAGGAATCCGGCTTCCGCGGCTACCTCGCGCCAAAGCTCACCGCGCTCGGCGTCGACCGGCTGCTCGGCCACACCATCGTCGGTCTGGTCTGGGGCGCGTGGCATCTTCCGTACCTCGCAGCCATCACCAGCTATACCCGTGAGCCGCTCGCAACGCTGGCGCCGCGGTTCCTGCTCGGCACCATCGCGGCATCGCTCGTGTACGGTGAGATCAGGCTTCGCACGAACTCATTCTGGCCGGCCGTCGTGATGCAGACGGTCGGTGGAGCGTTCATCGGTGGACTCGTGGCCGCCGGCCACGTGCCCGCGGCGCGGTACGCGTGGCTCCGAATGCCCGCGCTGGAAGGCGGGTTCATGATCGCGATGTTCGCAGCCCTCGGTCTCTTCTTATACGCTCGGGCCATGGAGCGGCAGGCCGCGCAAGAGCAGCAGTAGCAGGATAGAATCAGGTCGCCGCCGCGCCGCCGAGCGGCCAGCCTGCGTGCCCGCTATACTTGACACATCCCGCCGTCGCGTGCTATTATCCGCCCAAGTGACCCGTCTCGCCTCGGTGCGTCACAGCATCTGCACCAGCCCCTGGACAGTCAATGCAAACGCACCGCCTGCCCCTCAGAGAGAGGAACGCCATGTCTTCCATTGCTCTCACTTCACACCGGTCTGGGACCGCGGCCGTCGTATTCGCCTTCGCCGCGCTTCTGCTTGCCAGTCTTGCCGGCACCGTTCACGCGGATGTCGCCGACGGCAGCATCGAACTCGATACCGAGATCATCTCGGCCACGGTCTACGGACACCAGGCGCAGGTCATCCGGCGCGGCGATGTCGAACTCGCATCCGGCGATGTCCGGATCATCTGCTCCGACCTCCCTGAGGGATTCAATGAGACATCCCTCATCGTCGAGGGTGCCGGGAGCGCGGAGGCGCAGATCGTCGGCATCGACTTCAAGCGGCGCGAGGGCGACTACGAGGGGACACCACGATACGAGGAACTTCGTGAGGAACTGGAACGCCTTGGCGCCGAGCGCGGCGAGCTGTCCGTCCAGCGCGGAGCCATCGACCGTCGCAACGCCCTGACGAGATCCGTGGGTGAGTTCTCGACATCGCGTGGGCAGGATGAAGTTGCCGATGGCACGTTCGATGTGCAGGAGTGGCGCGCGTTGATGGAGTTCATCGAGGACGAGACGCTCAACGGCGACCTGCGGGTGCGCGAGGTCAAGGCGAGGATCGATGACATCGCCGTGCGCATGCAGCGTGTTAAGGAGGAGATGCAGGAGATTCGCGGTGACGCCATCGGCGGACGGGATCTCGTCGTCGACTGCGAGGTTGCGGAGCCCGGCGATCTGACGTTCGAGCTGACGTACATCGTGGGGGGAGCCTCGTGGTATCCCGAGTACACGGTGCGCTACATCGAGGAGCTCGACGAGGTCGAGCTGACCTACGCGGCCCGCATCTCACAAAGCACGGGCGAGGACTGGAGCGGGATCGACGTCCTCCTCTCGACGGCGAGTCCGCACGTCGGTGCGGCGCCGCCGACCCTCTTCCCGCACGTCCTCGGTGCGGTGGGAGGAACCATCAGCGGCCGCGTGACCGACGCAACGACCGGCGGTCCGCTGGCATATGCGAACGTCTCTCTGCTCGGAACGCCGTACGGCGCCATGGCGAACACGGACGGTCACTTCGAGATTCGCGGGGTCGACAGTGGAAGCTACACGCTCCAGGTGAGCTTCATGGGATATGACACGACACGCCGCACGGGCATCCGGGTGCTTGCGGGCTCGCGGAAACGCGTGGACGTACCGCTGAGGCCCATCGTGATGCAGGGCAGAGAGGTCATGGTTGAGGCCGAGCGGCCCATGATCGGGGACGAGACCCGCATCCGGCCCATCAACACGGTCAGCGAGGCGATCGCGACGCATCCGGGCGTCGTCCTGCACGACGGCGAGATCCACGTACGCGGCGGCCGCTCCTCCGAGGTCAAGCACTACGCCGAGGAACAGCCGGTGTCCTACACGGAGATGAGCGTCGCCGGCTCGGAGTTCGCCGCGAGTCTGGTCATCGCCAAGCCGGTCGAACTGGAGTCGGGGGCGGAGGCGAAGCGCGTGCTCGTCGTTCAGCGGCGCATCCCGGGGACATTCGTGCGCGAGGCCATCCCGCGCTACTCCGACTACGTGTTCGTTCGAGGCACGCTCGAGAATCCGCTCGACGTCCCGATCCTGGCTGGTCCCGCCGAGGTGTACGTGGAGTCCGCTCCGGCCCGCGGAGGTCCGCCGGTCACGAACTTCGTCGGGAAAGACGCAATCGAAGATGTCGCGCCGGGGGAGGAGTTCACGATGTACCTCGGGGCCGACCAGAGTCTCAAGGTTGAGCAGGACGTCGAACGCGAGGTGCTCTCCCGAACCGGGAGCAGTAAGACGAAGATCCGCTACACCGTGAGCATCACATCCGAGAGCTTCAGGCAGGCGCCCGTGGAGCTCTGGGTGCAGGACCGCGTGCCCGTTTCTCTTCTGAAGGATGTGGATGTGGATGACGTCGACATCCAGCCCGAGCCGGACGAGCACGGTGAGGAAGGACTCCTGACATGGAGGCTCACGCTCGGCGCGGGCGAGCGCTCCGAGATCGAGACCGCCTACACCGTTGAGTTCCCCTCAGAGCTCACCGCGCGCGGGATCAACCTGGAGTAACGCGGTCTGCCGCCGGCCGGGCCATGCCAGCGCAACCTGTGGTATCATTCGGGTCGACCTCTCGGGGTCGGCCCGATGTCATGCGGCGGAGCTGCGGCGAGGTCCAGTGAATGACGTTTCACCGGTGCTGGACAGACCGTGGACAGCGCCGCGGGTTTCAACAACAGGACAAAGACGTGACAGGCGAACTCAAGAACGCAACGAAGCTGTGCATCACCGACGTGGGCAGCACGACGACGAAGGCCATCCTCTTCCGGCGCGGCGATGACGGAACCTGGACCTACACCCGGCGCGAGGCGCCGACGACGGTCGAGCGCCCGTACGAAGATGTCTCCATAGGCGTGACCCAGGCATTCCGCGCGCTCGAGGAGGCGACGGGGGAGACGCTCTTCGACGACGGTGCGCCGGTCGTCCCGTATCTCTCGACATCGAGCGCCGGCGGCGGACTCGCGATGGTCGTCACCGGCCTCGTCAAGCAGCTCACTGCCGAGACCTCCGAACGCGTCGCGCTCGGCGCGGGAGCCATCGTCCTCGACATCATCTGTATGAACGACGGGCGAACGGCGTATCGCCAGATCGAGGACCTCAAGCGGCTCCGTCCCGACATGGTGCTGCTCGCCGGCGGGTACGACGGTGAGGCGATCACGGCCCCGGTCTTCCTCGCCGAGCTCATCGTCGAGTCCGAGATCCACCCGAAGCTCAATCCGGATTCGAAGCTCCCCATCGTCTACGGCGGCAACATCCACGCTGCTCCGTATGTGGAGCAGACGCTCGGCGACGGGTTTCTGTTCCATCCGGTCCCGAACGTCAGGCCGGACGAGCATCACGAGGAGACACGCCCGGCGCGCGCAGCCATCAATGAGATCTTCATGGACCACGTGATGTCGATGGCCCCGGGCTACCACAAGCTCAAGCCGTGGGTCGCAGCACCCATCAGCCCAACACCCGCCGCGTTCGCCGACATCATGGCGCTCGCGTCCGCGGAGCTCAACGGCACCGTACTCGCTATCGATATCGGCGGCGCGACGACCGACGTCTTCACGGCGTGCCGTGGAGACGTCATCCGGACCGTCAGCGCGAACATCGGCATGAGCTACAGCGTGCTCAACGTCGCGCGACTCGCGGGGACAGGCGCTATCGCCGAACTCCTTCAGATGGACATGACCGAGCGCGAGCTTTGGAACCGCATCGGGAACAAGTACACGCAGCCGACCAGCTTGCCGACGACGCACGTTGGCGCGATGGTCGAGTGGGCGACCGCGAGCGCCGCGATCAGGCAGGCGGTCCTCGAGCACATGCGTGTGCTTCGCGGTATCCCGAAGCGCGAGCGGCCGGGCGAGATGGAGGTCCCCGCCGCGCCCCCGAAGGGGTCGCCGCGGAAGGGCGCAGATGATTCTGATCTCCGCATCGCCGGATACGACATGGTCATCGGGAGCGGCGGCATCCTGTCGCACTCGCCGCGCGAGGCCGCGGCGCAGATGCTTATCGAGGCGCTCAGGCCCGAAGCCGATGTGAAACTCGCCGTCGATCGCGCGTTCATGTTCCCGCATCTCGGGGTTCTGTCGAAGGTGGACGAAGCGCTCGCGAAGGAACTCTTCTTCGGTCTCGCGCTCGTCGAGCTTGGGACCGCACGCGAGCACCAGGGTTCGGCGGAGCCGGGAACCGCGGCGGGCCCCGGCAGCGCAGCGGCTCAGGGCGGCGCCGACCCAGCGGACGACGCCGACGCGGCCCATGCGAGGACCGAACTTGAGCCGGCGGTTCGCATTCGCACCGGTCGCATCACGGCGGTGCGCGAGCTCGCGACGAACGGGGATGTTCTGGTTGAAGTCGGCGACACGGTCGCCACCGACACGGTCGTCGCGCACGCGACCCGGCAGTTCCTGCGACCGTTCTTCCTCACCGTCGCGCGGACGCTTCACATCGATCCCGAGGAGCTCGACGAGGTTCTTCTCAAGCATGTGGGGGAGAGGGTCAGCCGCAACGAGGTCATCGCGAAGTACAGGATGCGGTTCGGGCTCCCCTCGACCTATCGCACGCCGGTCGACGGGACCATCGAGCGCGTTCTTCCGGATGGAACGCTCGTCGTCCGCGAACATGCGGAGGATGCGAAGGTCCTCACGACCATCGAGGCCGCGAAGGACCTCAATCTTCACCCGAGCAAGCTCAAGCCGTATCTTCGCGTCGCCGTCGGAGATGAGGTGGAGCGTGGCCAATGGGTCGCGGCGATCATGGCGGGCGATTCGCACAGAAGCGCCGAGTCACCGGTCCGCGGGAAGGTAGCTCGGATCGATCATCACTTCGGGATGGTCATGATCGAACCGCTCCTCGAGGAGCTTCAGGTTCCCGCATGGCTTCCCGGCACGGTCGAGTCGGTCACACCGCGCGGCTGCACCATCGTCAGCGAGGGTACCGAGATCGATGGGCTCTGGGGACGGGGTGGAGCCGTTGTTGGAACACTCGCGTTCGCAGCCGGTCCCGCCGAAGTGACACCACTTCCCTTCGGCTCCGTCGTTGTTGTGGAGCGCGCGGACGCCGCGATACTCGGGGCCTGTCGCGAGGCAGGGATTCTCGGGCTTATCGCCGGTGGCATCGATCTCGAGGATGTGCTCGATGTGGAGCTCCCGTTCACGCTCGTCGTGATGGGCGAGTTCGGAACGACCGAGCTGCCTGACGATATCCGCGAGGCGCTCGCTTCACACGCTGGAGAGATCGCGCTCATCGACGGGACGACTCAGCTTCGCGTCGGCGTCCAGCGCCCGCGCGTCGTTCTTCCAGCTGGCCCGACGGCGCCGGAGGTGACACGGTGACATCCTCACACACTGATATCACGCACCACCCCATCGGCGTCATCCACACGCCACACACACGCGCCGAGGAGACCCCCATCCAGCCGGTCTACGCGCGCGGGATTCCCGGGAAGGTCGAGGTTTTCCCGGAGTTTGAAGAGGGGCTTCGCGATGTCGAGGGATTCTCGTACGTCTACCTGGTCTACTCGCTCGACCGCGCCGGCGCCCCGAGGCTGACCGTGACACCATACATGGAGGATGAGGAGCGCGGCGTCTTCGCGACGCGCGCGCCGCATCGCCCCAATGCCATAGGGATGAGCATCGTCCGCGTGGTGAACCGTGACGGGCGGATGCTCAGCGTCGAGGACGTGGACATTCTTGACGGCACGCCGCTTCTCGATATCAAGCCGTACTCCGCGAAGTTCGACGCTCGCGGCGACGCGGTCTGCGGCTGGCAGGAAGCCGTTGACGATGAGACCGCGCATGAGCGCGGCAGGCGCGGCTATCGTGGCCCGCAGCCGTTCTTCGGGAGACTGTCTGCGGCATGTGAGCGGCCGGAGCTCTGGAGCCGCTACACCGCGGCCGGCCTCTGGGCCGACCCGCACATCGCCAGTCAGATGCTCGGATTCCACCTCAATCCGGACACCGAGCTTGCGTCGCGGAACCCTGTTTTCATGCAGCGCTCGGTCGAGTGGATCATCGACCGGTTCGGTGTGGGGAAGGGGACACGCATCCTCGACCTCGGATGCGGACCGGGTCTCTACACGACACCGCTCGCGAAGGCCGGAGCGGATGTGACCGGCGTCGACTTCTCCGAGAACTCGCTCTCGCACGCACGCGCAGCGGCCGAGCGCGAAGCCCTCTCCATCGAGTATGTGCTTGCGGACTATCTCAAGTACTCACCGGGCCGGACATACGACCTGATCACGCTCATCTACTGGGACCTGGCGCCGCTCAATCCTGAACAGCGCGCAGTGCTCCTGAAGATGTGTCGCACAGCGCTCGCAGATGGTGGGGCGATGTTCCTCGACGTGCCCTCCGTCAACTACTTCGAGAGCGTGGTGGAGGCGACGGCGATCGATCACTCTCCGTACGCCGGCTTCTGGTCGCCGGAGGTGCACTTCGTGGTCAAGGCGACGCACCGTTACGAAGAGGAGCGTGTCACGCTCGACAAGTACACGATCATCGAGCCGAACCGTACACGCGAGATCTACAACTGGCTCCAGAGCTTCACGCCCGACTCGCTCGAGCGCGAGCTGGCTGAGGCCGGGCTTGAGACCATCGAGCTCCTTGGTGACGCCGCCGGCGCGCCGCACGACCCGGAAGCCAGCCAGTTCGCGACCGTCGTGCGGAGGCGATGATGGGGTTTCTCCCTCTCACATCCGTGCGCTGGACCGACTTCACGACGCTGTTCGGGAAGAACCGAGCGTCCTGAAGCGCCTCGACGACAAGTCGGTCTGGTCGCTCGTCCAGGTTGCCAGACCTTCCGATGCCCGCGTCATTATGCGGCGCTCGCTCAGGGTCGGGAGGCGATAGGGCGCCACGGAAGCTCGCACTTGCACCGCGGCCTGACTTCCCCCATTATTGCTGGCAAGACATCACTTCGAACACCGGCCCCGAAGCGGTCGGAACCAGTTACAAGGAGCATCTCGTGAGCAACATCGCGTGGAGCGACAAGCTGTCAGTTGGAATCGACCTCATCGATACCCAGCACCAGAGCCTTATCGAGAAGATCGCGCATCTTGAGGACGCCATCCGAACCGGGCAAGGTCCGGCGGAGATCATCCGCGTGCTCGATTTCCTCATCGACTACACCGACTACCACTTCGGCACCGAAGAGAAGAACATGCGGAGGTTCGACTATCCAGAGCTCCCCGCGCATCTCGAAAAGCACGCGGATTTCAAGAAGACGCTTGCCAATCTCGGCGAGGACTTTCGCGAGGAGGGCGCGACGCAGGATCTTGCCGATTCCATCGAGACGCTCCTGATGAACTGGTTCGTCAAGCACATCAAAGACGTCGACAACAGGTTCGGCGCGTTTCTCCGCGAGAACAATCTGACGATGAGCGAGGACGCGTAGCGACACGCGCGCTGCTGCAAGTGACTGATGCTGACCGGATCGAACTTGAGGTGAGCATGACGAGCGGTCCGAGGAAGAGAGACGAAGGCGACGAGCGCGAGCGGGATCAACCGCTGGCGCTCGACGCGTATGAGGCGCTGGCCCGGGTTTCTCTGTGTGCGCGCCGTGAAGCACGGCGCATGAACAAAGGGGGGAGTATGAAGGTTCGCATTCTGCTTGCGATGGTGCTCACGATCGCGTTTGCGCTCGCGGGTTGCTCAGGCGGTGAGACGGAGACCGCGACAGAAGCAGCGACCGAGACTGTGACGACTTCCGGCACGACGGATGCGACGCCGACGGGCCGCGCCGGCTCGCCGACCGGCAGCACCGGGGCGTCAGGCGACGTCCTCGCGGCGTTCCCGGCGGATTCCTTTGAAGGCGTCGTGGATCGCGCGACGCTCTCGCTCGACGCCGAGGGGTGCGACGGCACGCCGTCGCTGCTCGCCGAGGCGACCGAACCGGCGGTCTATCAGCTGTTCACAACCGGCGACATCGATGTCGAAGGCGCACTGCTCGTCTACACGGCGAAGGTGCGCACGCACGAGCTCGAGGGCGACGCCATGCTCGAAATGTGGTGCGTGTTCGGGGAGATGGGTGAGTTCTTCTCGCGCGGGATGGACAGCACACTCACCGGGACGCAGGACTGGACCGAGCTGATGACCGTCTTCCGCCTGGAGCCCGGCCAGAATCCCGACAACGTGAAGCTGAATCTCGTCGTCGGTGGAGCGGGACGCGTCTGGATCGATGACATCAAGGTGACACGCGCGCCGCTGTAGCAGTACGACCGGTGCACGGTGGTTTCCGCAGCAGGCGGTCCGGTGATGGAGCACGTCCTGTCAGCGAGTGAGCCGCTCGCCGTCGGCGAGTGCGCCGCCGAGAGGAATCCTGGCTGTGAATCATCACCATGAAGTAGAGGGGTTCGCGGGCACGCTACCGGACCATGTCCCAGGAAGGAGGAGGCGCACCGTGACACGTTCTTCGAAGCACAGCGCACCATCTCCGCCAGACCTTCGAACTCTACTCGCGCTTTTCACTGTTGTCGCGGTTGCTCTCACGCTCGCGTTGGGATGTAGCGGCGGCAGCAATCCGGCCGGCTCCAACGATGACGATGACCCGCCGGCTGGTGGGCGCGTGTACGTCGACGCATCATACGTGGGCGTGGAGGACGGTACGTTCGAACACCCGTACGACACGATCGATGAGGGCATTGGTGCTGCATCACGCGGTGACACCGTCATCGTCGCCGCCGGGAGCTACTCACGGCGGACGGAGATCGACGTCCCGGTCGCCATCACGCTCATCGGCGCCGGGGACGACCTGACTGTCGTTGATGCGATGTTCGTCGTGAGCGCACCGGAGGACACGGTCCCAGTTCTCCTCAAGCACATGGCGTTCGAACGGGCCACGTTCCAGGGGAGCGTTCGCTCGCCTCGGGTCGAGTTCGCGCCCATCGAGATCGACAGCTGTGACGCCGGAGTTGTCAACGTCGGTTACCCACCGGACCATAGCTACACGGTGACGAACAGCACCATTGACAGTGTCCGATTCTGGCACGGCGTCTCCGATCATGCGACGCACGCGCTGGTGAACTGCTCGATTGCCGGCAACATCCAGTTCGCACACGGGTCCGGAGACATCACGACGATCGTCGAGAACTGCACGATCGGCGGCAAGATCTGGATGCGCAACGGTTCGAATGCAACGTTCACGATTGCAGGCAATACAGTTCACGGCATCGTGGACAAGTCAGGCGTCAACGTCACGACGATCTCCGGGAACACGTTGCCGACCGGCAACATCGTTGACAAGAGCGGGGGACTGCAGGACAGCCAGATCATCGAGGGCAACAACGTCCAGAACGGCGTTCTTCAGATTGAGTCGAGTTCCGCGACGGTTCGCTACAACACGGTGAGCGCACCGGCCGATACGTTCGCGATCGAGATGAACTGCGGGGCTCCGGCGAATCTGATAGGGAACACCGTGACGCTGCCGGCAGGCTCCGAACCCACGGGCGCCCCTGAGACGTGGCGCAACATAGGGATCAAAGCTACGTGCGGCGAGGGCGTCATCCAGGGCAACACTGTGAACGGCGGGTCCATCGGGATCTGGGACGTGAGCGGCGCAACGACGCTCTTTGCGAACACGATCAGTGGCTCGTACTACGGCATCGTTGCGGCTCTGGGAATGGACAAGGTCGTCACGGGCAATGTGGTCTCCGACTGCTCGTCGGACGGCATCCGGTTCCTGGCCGAGAACCTCGCGTACGAGTACGGCGCGTTCGAGGGGAATACGGTCACGAACAACGGAGGGGCCGGAGTGAGGCTCTTCCGTGACATCGATCTCGGTGGTGGGGCGGAGGGGAGCGTGGGAGGTAACATCTTCACCGGAAACGGCGACTACGATCTCTATATCGAGGTGCCGGCCACGACGACTCCCGTCATCTCTGCGTGGGGCAACTCATGGGACCACGGTAGCGAGGCCGAGGTGGATGCGCACGACGTCTATGATGCGAACGATGATCCGTCGCTCGCAGACGTGGACCTGTCGCACACGCGTTGAGAGGTCCTTCGCCGCTCCAACGACACCGTGCCGATTGACGATGTATCGCGGTGAGCCGTTCGCCAGCATAGAAATCGGGGCGCCTCGAACGAGACGCCCCGGTTCCTTTACTGGCCGTCCGGAGTCAGCGGCCTTCAAACCCCGGATCGGCTGGGAGTGTGGCTGCGTCAGCTCGGGCGCAGCCCTGCTACATCCTGCCCGGTGCTCCCGACCGGCTCAGGCACGAACGCGTGCTCCGACTACTTCGGATCAAAGAAGAAGTCGAACCGGAGCGAGTAGTCGAGCGTCCAGCCGGAGATACTGTGGTCCGGGCTGTCGGACGGCTCGCTACCAGGATACGTGTACGTCTGAGTCTTCGTGTAGCTCCCGTACTTGATGCCGATCTCGGGGCCGATGCCGATGCGGTCGTTGCAGCACCGCCACTGCGCGCGCATGACAGGGCCGATGCTCCAGCCGCTCACACCGTACTCGTTCTTCTCGAGGTCGTCGTCGCGACCATAGTAATCGGTCTCGTCTTCCCAACTCGCGCTGAGATAGCGGAACCGCAGGCCGACGTCGATACGGTTCTCGCCTGCTCCACCCTGGATCGGGTAGAAGCCGGCGAGCGAGAGCGTCATGAGCTTGTAGCTCACCTTGTCGAAGTAGTCGAAGTCCCGGTCCGGGTGCTCCTCGTCGTCGCCCTTGTACTCGGTCGACACGGTGTCGAAGCCGAAACCGAATTCACCCTGGATCTCGTCACCGAAGCCGACGACGAACTCGCGGGCCGTGTAGAAACCGGCGTCCGGAATCGGCTCGAGATCGCCGTTGAAGGTGCCGTCGCCCAGAAGCCTCATGCCGACGTATGTCTCTGCCGATGCTGCGGGAGCAATCAGCAGAGCTGCAGCGATGAGCGTAACGAACAGAACGCGATGCATCTCTGTCTCCTTTCACCGCCTCCCGGGCTTCAGGAGGCGCGATTGCTCCGCCCTAGTCGAAGTGGAAGTCCAGTCGGAAGCTGTAGTCGATATCGAATGCCGAGACGTCATACTCCTCGTCGTAGTACTCACCCCGGACGTCGGTATATGTGAGGCTCGTGTACTTCACGAAGACCTCGGGGCCGAACGTGAGCGGCAGATCGCCGAGCCACCACGAGCCTCTGAGGAGCGGGCCGACGGTCCAGCCGCTGAGCTTCTGCTCGTGTTCGTCCTCGCGGACGTAGATGTAGTTGTCCGAGGTTATCGTTCCACTGTGGTACTGGAATCGACCGCCGACATCCACTCGGTAGCTGCTCCCCTCCATCATTGGATAGAAGCCGGCAACGCCGAAGTGCATGACGGACCATGAGGTCTCTACGTCCGCGCGGCTGCCTCCCTCCGACGGATCGTAGGACTCGTTCCAGGAACTCCAGCCAAGCGATGCCTCGCCCTGGAACTCATCGCCGAAGCCGACCACGAACTCACGGTGCGTGAACCAGCCTGAATCGCACATAGGGCCGCCGTCGGCGTACTCGAAGTTGCCGTTGCCGCCGAACCGAAGCCCCAGATACGTCTCCGCCGATGCGACCCCTGCTGATACCATGAGCAGGGCCACGAGGCAGAGAACAAGACCGCGATGCATGGTTCCTCCTTATGCTGAGCCCGGCGGGGCGCTGCCGCGGAGCGACAGGACGCCCCGTGTGCACATCGGCCCGGCCGCGCCCGTTGCGGCGCGGACCGTCCGTCCACCGAGCAGCCAACACTCGTAAACACATGTCATGGGTCAAGCGGCGCCCACGACCACTTTCACGGCGAGAATACGACAGAGTGGTTGACAGTCAAGAGAGAAAAGCAGGAATCGCAGGCAAATAGGATGCGCCGTCGCATGCTGATTGCCTGCTGAGCGTAGCGTCCACGCGCCGCCTGGCGGTGGAGGTGCACCCAATGGAAGACGGGGGGCATTGGTGCCCCCCGTCTCCCGTGCATCGTACCCGCGCGGCAAGCCTGGGTCCGCGCGAGCTTCGACCGGTCAAACCGACGTACCGAGAGCCCACTCGGCTGCGTTCTCCGGCCGCTTGTTCTAGAAGTAGAACTCCATACGCAGCGAGTACTCAAGGTCGATGACGCTCGCGCCCGGACCGTCCGAACTGTCGCTGCCCATCTCGCCCTCGGTCGACCACATCTGGAACCTCGGGTAGATCTCGGGGCCGATGGCCATCGCACCGTCAGCCAGGAACCAGCGGCCACGGAGCACGGGGCCGAACGTCAGTGCCGAGGCCGAGATGCTCATCTCGTCCTCTGAGCTCAGCTCGATCTCCGGAAGCTCCATGGAGAGACTCATCGAGACATACTGAGCGCGGGCGCCGAGATCGAATGCGTACTGTGAGTTCTCAGTCATCGTGAAGAAGACGGCGGCACCGAGCGTCATGAGCGTCGCATCCGGCTCGGGCATGTCCTCCAGCTCATCCATGCCGAGGTTCTCGAGGTCAGTGAGAGTGATCTTCGAGTAGCCGACGGCGACTTCAGCACCGAACTTCTCGGACTGCGTTCCGAACGCGAACTCCTTCAGATTGAACATCCCCGCATAGCGGAGACTGCCGTACATGTCGGCCGACGCCGTGGAGGCGGCCAGCACGATCATGAGAAGAGCGATCACGGCGAAGCGCTTCATCACAACCTCCATCTCTCGGTCGGAGCTCCCGCCCCGACAACCCCGCGGGTAGCACGTGCGCACCCGCTACCATTTCTTGCGCGCAGAATGCGACATATAGTGAATCCAGTCAAGAGCAAATGAGGAGATGGACAGCGTCAGTCTGCGTCCACCCCGATTGCCGACGCGGGTTCGTCCCGTCGCTCCGTCAGCTCTCGACGACCTCTTCATCCTCCTCCCGCCACGCCGGGTCGACGATGCAGAGAAACGCCAGCGGCATCCGACCCACATTCTCGATCCACTGGACCTTGCCGGGCGGGATGTAGATGGTCTGCCCGGGATGGACGGGCTCGATCTCCTCTCCGATGTGCATCGTGCCGGTGCCTGCGAGGATGTAGTAGACTTCGGTCGTCGCGAGCGTGTGTGGGAGCGACCGCTCACCTGGCGCGACCGCGGCGAGTGCGAGGCTGTAGCGGAGCGCGACATCGTCCCGCTCCGGATGAAGGATCTCCCGGAGCTCCGTGTAGTCGGCCGCCTGCACGTCGGGCAGGTGAGCCACATCCTTGATGAGCATGATCCCTCCAAGTGCGCAGGTGTCCTGTGTGCAGATACCGTGGGCCCGTCTCACGAATCGGTTGACACTGGCACGGCGATGGTGATATATGCAAGAGCGTAGGGCGTTTGCGCCCTGTTTATCCATTGTGTCATGCCAAGGGAGAGCAGCGGTCCGGCGTTTGCCGGCGCGGGAAGAAGGACCGCTGTCCAACGGAGGAGGGAACAGATGGTGCGAGTACTGGGGCTGGCTCTGGCCGTCCTGATGGTGTCCGCCGTGGTCGCGTCGGCTGACATCGCCTGCGACGACCTCGGTGTCGGTGTGAACTTCGGTATGCTGCAGCCGTCAGGCGGCGAGGAGGAGTACGAGGACTCGGGTATGGTCCTCGGTATCACCGTGAAGAAGCCGCTGGCCGGCAATGTCT
>Ga0180431_10006186_pt1 | contig 14289 bp, 6 predicted proteins | sample SS_ome_11_FD_132459 | JGI IMG/M metagenome (GOLD analysis project Ga0180431, IMG submission 132459) | Hypersaline lake sediment archaeal communities from the Salton Sea, California, USA - SS_1_MS_1 metaG | ecosystem: Environmental > Aquatic > Non-marine Saline and Alkaline > Hypersaline >... | reverse complement strand
CCAAGGTGACGAAGGAGTTCTTCATCACGCGGGCGTCGGGGGCGTAGAAGTCGGATTTCACCGGCTTGCCCGACTGGAACGTGATCCCGGACATCTTCGATAGGTCGCCACACATGGCGCGAAACTCGGTGAACCGTCGAGTGTTGGCTGAAACCATCTTTCCGTAGACGGTGTCCACATCCATCTTGCCGAGTACGTCAGGGCTAAGAACCTTGGGCAACAGTTCCTTGGGCACGAGCAACAATGCGAGATTGTCTTCGTCCTTGTCGCGGAACAACTTGCCGAAGGATTCGCCGGTCGCCCTAGCTGCGGCGAGTTCCGCTTTCGAGAACGCATTCGCTTGGTTGACGCCAAGCATCTTCAGCGCATTGCGGGCAGCGTTTGTGACTGCCGGATGTTTGCTGTCCAAGAGACCTTGAATCTCCCCCGTAAGTTCCTCCATTCCAAGGTAGCCCGCCATGTTCGCTGCGTAGGAGTGCGTATTGCCATCATCGGGTTTGCGAAGCATCTTGACGACGACCCATGCTATTGGCTTCAGATCGAGGTCCCCGGGTCCAGGAGCCTTGATTACAACTCGGTCGGGTTGGGACTTGTCTCGCCGCTTCAACTGGTGTGAGGCGACGACACGCAGCAAAGACTGCCCCGCGTAGGTCCGAACACCGCGATCCTCAGAGTCCAGGAAGGGCACGATCCAGGGGATGACCTCAACCTCTTCGGTCGCCGCCAAGGTCTGGATTCCAGCGATTTGCACCTTCGGTTCGGACGAATCAAGGTTGGCAACGGCCTTCGGATAGTCCGTGGCGATGCGTTTGTGGTTAAGGGACTTCACAAAGGAGTCGTATTGCCCTCTCAGGGCCTCCTCATCATGCGTTGGACGGTCCTCGGCAACCGTGGTTGTCACTATCAGCACGGCGATGATCGCCGTCGTCAGTGTCCTCATTTCCCTCTCCTTTCGAGTGTTCCAGATCCCTGGCTAGAAAAGTACCGACATCCTGACTTTGCCAGATTCGATTTCCACTGCCGGCCCGGCATCTGGTCCTGATACCTTCGATCTCAAATGACCGCGAAGAAAATACTCTCCCGGAACATTCTTCAGCGGGTAGCAGGAGGCGCCTGCATCACGCTGCAAGACAATCCCGACACCCTCATAGCTTCCCGAAGTGCCGAAACCTTTCCAACTCCCCTTCTTCACCTGTGCTCCGAAGACACGAATAACCTCACTCTCGCCTCCAGCCACTACGATGCGCGACGATTTGCCAGGGGCACAGATCGTGTCCATGAACGGAAGTTCTGTAATTGGTGCGTCCTGCAAATCAGTGAATGAGAGCCACACACGTAGGTCATTGCGGCTCAGCATTACGTCTTTCTTGCCGGTGTTGACGAGTTTCACCGTTACTGACACATTGCCACCCACAGCAACAGTGTCGGCGGAAAGGCTGGCTTGCAACTTCAAGTCCGTAATTCCGGAAAAGGGAACCTTGGGTTTCCGCAGTAAATCCTTGTCAGTATCTCGTTTTTCCTTCGTCTTGAATCCCCATGGACGCGAGTCGCGATCTTCGTAGACGCTGTTGTCTTCTGGCGCAAAGTGCTTACCACCGACGCCGTACGACACATCGGCCTCGAAGGACTTGAGACGTTGTCCACCACGGAAGCTGCCCTCATACAGGAACTGGACGTACCCGATAAACGGAATCGTCTTGGCGAAGAAGTCGGGATCTCGTTTCAGAATCCATCGAACGGCAGCGTCCTCGTCGCTCTTCCAGGGGACGTCGAGCTTGGAGAACTCGGACAGGAGTCTTGAGTATTCGTCGCGATCACAACGTGGGACTTCGACCTTGCCGTTGAATCGCCTTCCTGCGGATCTCTCATCGTCCGAAGATGCCTCAGCACGTTCCAGCACTTGCCACGACGACCAGTGCTCCAGGTCTGGCGAGTATCGGACGAAGACGTTGCCGGGATAGGGCGTCATTTTCTGCCCGTTAGGAAGCGTAATCCGGGATGGTGCCGGCTGGATGGTAACGCGAATCGAGACTGAATACGTCGGTCGCCAGGATAACCCGACACCTACGGGTCGCGTTCGTATCCAACCGTCGTACGAGGATGCTGCGTCACCATCCCATCCGAGCCCCTCATCGGTGATGGACAACTTGTCCGGGGGCGACCAGGTGGCTTCCGCCTTGGCTTTCTGAAGGTCCGTCAGGTCAACGGTCAGGGTTTGGGAACCGAGGATCGCGCCATGAGAAACCAAGGCGAAGCCCGCGACGACGGCTGTCCAGGTCATGGCGGCGGATAATGTGGAGCGCGAAACCATTTCAACCTCCTCTCAGTTCTGAAGTTGCCCTTCCTCGAAACCGGCCTCGACTTTGGCCGATTGGCAGGTTCCTTCTTTGTGCTTCATGTCGGTGCCGACGTTACCCAAATCACAGTCACACCACACTACTTGTTCAATCTCACACCCAGAATGCCCTCGATCTCGTTGAGGGAAAGGGCCTTCAGCATGGCGGCGTAGATGGCCGTATACTCGGCGCGGATTTCTTTCTCACGACGGTCAAGTTCAGCGTTGAACTTGGCGAGAAGTTCGTGTCTCATCTCGTCACTGGGAGGATCATCCATGAATACTTCCATGGGTGCCCGGTCGGTGGCGACATTAGCGAAAGACGTAGCCGTGATCCCCTTCCCTTTCGGAATCTCTTCCGCCGCGAGCTCGCGACGTACATCCAGATCAGCCAAGAGGGCGTCCCGCAGGACCTCTGGTGAGGAATACAACTTCCTGAGCTTCGCGAAGAAACGGTCGCTGCCACTCATCGCAGCCGGTTTGCGAGGTACGTGTGCCGCGTAGGCGTACTCGATCTTGTCCGCGCCCATGACCGTTGCCGAGACTGTGTACTGGAACGGTTTCTGTAGGAACATCACATCCTGGGAAAGAGGAGTGTTGTTGTGACCAAAAGAACACTTTACCTTTTTGTCGCGGCCTACAACAAGGAAGAAGTGAAAGCGAGGACCTGTCGGTGCCCGCTCGCTATCGCTTCGTGTGATGGAGACCTTTGCCGGTATTCCATCACGAGGAACCCAGATACTGTCCAAATGCACTGCCGACAGCAACTCCTCTTTGCCCTCGCCCGGATCGGACCCGGAGACCATGATGTAGAAGTTGCGGCAGGGACCCTTGTTGGGTATGTAGCCCGGACGGTGTGCATAATCCGCGCCGCTCGATTGCCAGTAGGCGTCGTAGCTAGGCGACCAGGGAGTGGAACGTCTTCTCGTGTCACGATAGCCGCGCACGTTCCAGCTTTTGTCGACAAATGCTTTCACATGGTCCTCCCAACGACGGGCCGTCTGGGCAAGCTGAGGATCAGCGAACTCCAGTTCGTCCAGCGAGTGAACGGGACGTTTCTCCGGCGGGGCCTTGGCGATCGCTGGCATTTCCCGTGAAGGTCGGGGCAAAGTTGGGCCTTTATGGAGTGGCTCCCGGACGTTGAGGCAACACGTTTGTGTCTGAGGGTCCACGACGACCGACGTCTTGGCCCTGTCAGACGATCGGTGCCAATCTTTCCGAACCTCGCCAGTGTACTCGTTTGGCAAATGCTCCTGACTGAACTCGTACCCTTCTGCCTCCAGGGCTTTGACCAGCCGATCGTAAACTCCTGGCTGTGAGAAGTCGATCGAGACAGATTGACCCCGGCAGTTCTGGAAAGCTCCCACCCGCTCCGTCGCCAGCGACTTGCAGAGAGAATCGCTTACGTAGTCAGGTTTGCACCAGGTCGGCAAGGTTTCGATCAGCTCGGCGAGTGTTGGATCAGTGCCTGAGTAGGGATGGATCACGAACCACTTGAAACTGGTTTGACCTTCCCACTTACTGCTACCAACCGTGTCTTCGGTTTCGGAGCAGACGACCTGTTCGGTGCTGCCTATCTTGCGAACGTAGACCCGCACAAAAGGTTCAGAAGGCGTTATCTTGCACTTATGCCCCAAAGAACCTGCCGGTTCTCCCAATCGTTTCGAGAGTCTTGTCAGCGGTTCCCTACCTTTGACGAGTTTGTAGCCAAGGGACTTCATGGCCCGGTCGAATCGCTCGCGCAGCACATTTTCGTCCTCTGTCACCGTGATAGTGCCGGAAAAGGACATCCACAATCGCTTATTGCGAATCGAGATGTCGAACTCCGAGTGGGCTAAATTCAAACGCTTCGTTCCTTGCCAGGTCGTGAGTAGCTTCCGTGCATCTTCAGGGAACATCAGCGGGATTGAAGGGTTCTTGGTTAGAAAGGATGCAAACTCTTCGTCGCTCCCAATTCTGGCATCGCGACACATCGCATCGAGCGTCTTGCCCAGCAATCTGGACGTGTCACGAAAACAAGATTTCTCACCGAGTTCATCCGGTTCCGGGCTTCCGCTGCATACGTGGGGCAGAAAGCACATGGCGCACAAGAGTGCGATCTGTGAAAAGCGTCTATTCATCCTGTTACCCTTCTCTCTTGAGTACATTTCAAGCCAAGCACCGGACCCACAGTTGCTCACTCGATTTAGAACTCAATCTCCCCGATCTTGACCGTTTCCTCTTTCTCTTTCAGTCGAAGTGTGACTGATTTACGACGCTGGTTCTCCCGTCCGAAGTTGGTGAAGACATCCATCTGCACAGTGACGCCGCCCAGGAGTTTGACGGCGCCGCTCCCATAGTAGTTGGCTTTCACGGTATAGACGCCCGGCATCGCTCGGCGGACCATGTACTCCTCGGGACCGTAGCCTCCGGTGAAGTCGGAACTGACCAAGCCACCAATGGTTGTGCGATTGTGGCTGTAGTCGGCTTGTTCGCCCGAGGGCTCGATCACCCACAGATCAATGTCGGTGTTGTCGGCGTGCCAAGTCATCACGATGCGAACGTCGACATCCATTAGCTTCTGGAGCCGTTTGTCGAGTGGGATCTCCTTTAGTCCGGCGGCCTTGGCCTTCGGAATGATCGCATTGAGTTCCTCAATGGCGATGACTTCCAACTCGGGGAATCGTCCGTCCCACTCGCCGAGGACCACTTCGTTCAAAAGATCCATCGCCCGTGCATATTCGGCCTTCGCTCGTGCCCGATTCTCCTTGGCACGCTTTGCGTCTTTGCCGCGTTTGTCGAGTGTGTCGGCCAACTCCATCCGAAGCTGGGCACGCCGAGCCAAAACCAATGCGAGGTCACGGTACGACTGCGGCTCTTCTGGGCGGAGTCTTAGCACCTCCTCGAAGGTCAGTATGGCCAAGTCGAACCGCTCGGTCTGGGCAAGCCGATGGGCGAGGACTCGCAACAGCGACGGGTTCTCCAACTCCAGTTCGGCGATGTTGCTGAGCACCTGGAGCGCCAGTTCCTTGTTGCCCTGCTTGGCAAAGAAGTCGGCGCAGTCTAGGAAGAAGGCAGGTGAGTCTCCGAACTTGGCCCGGTTCTTCATGTACACCTCGAATGCTTTGTCTGCCTTTGCTGCTTTGAGTTCCTTCATATAGGGAGTTTTCGGGTCCCAAGGCTTGATGACGATGCCGGGCTGGCGGCCATGCCCCTTCCCGTTTTTGGCGTCCTTCTTCGCTGCTTCTGCATTGTGTGGACCGAGTGCAGCGCCCTGCGGTCGCTCGTCGAATGCGTCCTCGGGCGCCTTTTCTTCGTCTACAATTTCTTCCGGAGCCAATGGCTCCTGTGCAGGCATCGCTGGGCGGGCTGTTGTTGCCGGGGCTGCTTCAGCCGGTGCGTCGGCTTCCGGTGCGTTGCCGCCGAAGAACCCGCCCCCAGCACCTTGGCCTCTGCCCTCTACTTCCTTCTTCTTGCTGTCGTCATGGTACTTAAAGTTCTTCGGATACTTGTACTTCTTATCCCACCACTTGACCCGCTCCTTCCACATCGCGAGTACCTGGTTGAGCTTGTCTTGCTTCTGCTTCTTCTGCTGGTGTTCGAGCGTGTCGACCCGCCGCATGTACTCTTCGCGCATCTTGGGGAGCGATTGGGGCGGGGCGATTTCGTGCTCGACGTACTGCTCCAGCGAATCTAACACGATCAGCGACGTGAATGGCGTCACCAAGCCGTGCTGCTTGCCCAGCGCGACGATCTCTTCCTCGTTGCGTTTCTGGAAGACCATCAAGTCGGCCAGTTTCTTCTGCGCCCATAGCCGTCTAAGCAGCGTTCCTTCGACAGCGTCGTTCCCGGAGAGATTGAACGTCCTCGATTCGGACGTTTGACCAGGAAACCCATAGTCGATCTTTACTGTGGCGTTCTCCCCGGTCAGCTTTCCGACGAGTGTGAATCGTTCGGTGATCGGCTCGGGGATTCCGGGATACATTTCGTCGGCGTGTCCCTTTTCGGCCTTTGCGGCAAGGAATGAAAAGGCCGAGCGGCCAATACCACTCACCACGTCATCGTCTTTCACACGTTTGAGATTGAAATACCGACCGCCCGTGGTGATGGCCAGATGCCGTAGGAATGCGTGGTCGGCGGTTGCGTCGTCGGAAATCGCATAGACGGGGGCATCGAGTCCGCGCGCCTTGTCCTTGCCGAAGTTGGAAATGCCATCGGTAAACAGGAGGTAGAAGTCCGGGGTTTTGGCGCCGGACTTCGGGCTGATCGCCCCCATCTGTGTGCCACCGTCGTACTGCACATCTTTCAGCGCTGCAATGATCTGATCCGCGTTGTTTGATGGCAGAATGAACTCAAGCGGTTTCGATTGGTCGTTACGGAGAAAGACCAACTCGACGACAACCTTCGCTCCACCGGCTTGTTTTTGAAAGCCGTCCACGAGCTTCTTCACCAGTGCAATCTCCTGTTGATGGTCCACTGCGCCGCGCGAGCCGGATGCGTCCCAGTAAAGTACCACTCGTTTCGGTGCGGATACGGCGAGCCTTCGCTCCGGAATCGGCGGGAAGTCGTGGATGAAGAAGTAGACTTGTCCATCGGGAGCTTTCTCGACGAGGATGTTCTGCTTGTCCACATCCGGCAACGCAATGACGAGATCGCGAACTGGAGCAAAGTCCTTCTTCTCCGCCTCGGCAACATAGCTGTCCCGCCACTTCTCAAACCCGAAGTTCGCTAAGTCACCCTCGGTCACCTTCGGTGGTGAATCGGGTTTAATGACTTCAACCCGCAGCCTGAACTCGGAGATCTTATCCTTGTATTTCAATGGTAGGTGATAGGCGGTTCCCTGCCGTTTGCCACCGAGCAGTTCGGTGACGTAGTCGACGCGGATTGTCCGGCTTCCCTTGGCCGGAATCGGGAACACGCGGGTTTTGAAGTTGTTGCCCTTGGTCCATTCGACCAACCCAGGGTCGATTCCCTGTCGGACGATCTTCTCGAAAACCTCGCGGGCCTTGTGCTTCTGAACGGCGACCCCGTCGATCAACTTGCCTTCGATGTCCAAGGCGTAACCGCTGACGGTTGTTCCCTCGGGCAGCGGGAAGTAGAGATCCCCCTCCAGGACGCGGTCGCTCGGATTGTAGAAGGTCATCGTCGTGGACGTTTCGGCCACGTAGCCGAAGATCCGCACGTCGATGTCGAGCTTCGAGAGTCCAAGGGGCTCGGATTTGTCCTTACCCTTGACCATCAACGCCGGCGGCACTGTCTGCGCCGCCAAGCTGGCAGTGAATACGAAGATCGCTAGTATCGGAGTGATCGTCTTCATTCGTTAGTTCCTTGCTGCTATTGGTGAAGAGTATCCGTGCTACAGCGGCTCCCGCCGTTTCTCGGTGTTCAGTTCTGGTCCGACCTTTCGGCGTTTGTACGTCACGGAGTACCGAACGAACCGCTTCTCGCCGGGTTGGAGGTCGAGGAAGTACTTGACGTGATTCTGGTCGACCCGCTCCACCCGCCCCTGAACCTCGTGCAGATCGACGTAAGCGCCGGCCTCGTCGCTGTTCCAGTCCTTGGGTTTGCCCTCACTTCCCCAGAGGACGACATTGGCGTCGAAGCGGCGCTCGATCTCGGTCTTGGCTACCACCGGCTTTCCGGAGACGATCTCCTCCTCGTAGAAGAACGTCTCATCGTAGTCGATCAGGTCGTAGTAGAGAACGAACGTGTTATCGAGCCGTCGTTTGTACTGCCGGGCCACGACATTGCTGATTTGCTGGTCTTTCTTCCGCCGGATGATGGTGATGTCGGGGTCCTGCCCGACGTTGACCTCCACACGGTCGCCGATCGGCACGTACTTGGTCTGTGTGCCGCCGACGTAGGCGAGATCCTTGTTCTCGTACTCGAAGAAGAGCCGGACGTTTCCATCGGGCAGGGGTGACTCGCCCAGGTTCTCCATCGCCGGAAGGTCTTTCTCTTCACCGGCGTCGTCGAGCAGCTTCTTGTTCTTGAAGCGGTAGTATTTGGTGAACCGGGTGCCGCCGTCGCGGTCGGAGAGCTTGTAGAAGCACTCCAATGGCACCTGGGCGACCTTCATCGAGACGAGCCGCTTGGGTTCTTTGTCCTTGATGTCCTCACGGCCTTCGATCGTGAATAAGAAGTATTCGGAGAGGCCCTGCTTGATGACTTTCTTTGGTTTCGATTTTCCGTTGCCCGGAGGCCCCGCGTCAAGATTCGCCTCCTTTTCCGCTTTGGCTATTCCCTCCCCAAACAGGCCCCGTATCACAGCCCGGTCTTTCTCCTCTCGTCCTCGGTAGCCGTGGCCCGGCGCCGGCCTCGTCGCCAAATCCGCAATCTTCTCCACCAAGTTGATCGTCCCCACCACCAGCCGGGTCTGGGCGTTGTCGTACAACTCGCCTGAGTTGTTGAACACCCGGACGTAGCCGGTCAGGTCGAGCTTCGTCTCGTCCTGGTTGGCGATCCCCACGTAATCGGCCTTCCAGGTGATCCCGCTGGTGAAGTAGCGGATCTCGACCGGAATCTTCCCGGCCATTTGGCTCTTGATGTTCCATTGCAGGGCGTCGTTGCGCCCGCTGGGGAACGTGGTGTCAATCAGGTCCACCTTGTCAACGTGGTCCAGGATTCGGAAGTCGATGCTCGTCGGGTCGATCAGCGTGTTGGCCCAGGTGAACTGGATGCGGTTAATCCCCTGCTTGACGGTCAGGAGGCGGTTCTCGCGGACCATGGTGATGTCTTCCGAGTTATAGATCGTGAGCTGGACACCTTCCCGGCGGGGGATGGTGACCAGATCGACGGCGGCGAGGACCGGGGTGGCGCTGGTGATGAGAAGGATCGTGAGCACGTACTTCATGGTGTTGGTTCCCCATTTGGGGGATAATAGGTGGTGCGCAGACTCCAACATACCATGGGACGACGGAGAGAAGCAAAGAGTTCCGTGGCGAAGGCCACGTCAGGTCGATTTTTGGGCCTTCCTGGCCATCGCTGTCCTCAAGGGCTCGATACGCCACCTGGGCTCCAGTGTCGATTCCTGAGCCAATTTCGGGCGTTGACGTGCTGCCTGACGCTCGTGCAGTCCCATCCTCATGGTCGCCTTGCCATAAGACTGACAGCAGCGGACCTGGGGCAAAGAAGAAGACACTATGGCGTTCAGGCATGCTATCTTTCTGCTGCCGTACACACTATCCGGAAACCCAGGTTAGGCTTCCGGCCATTCGGCGGACACTGGCCACGATCTGATGAACGCATTCGTCCTGGGTTGACATCCCAACCGCCACCGCGAGTCGTGTGCTCCGAACCGGCATCAGGCCCTATTGGGTCCACGGGTGGGGAAAGTCTGTAAAAGTCCTTTGCGAACCAGTTAGAACACCGCTCCCAGACGTTGCCGTTCATATCACACAGGCCCCACGCATTCGGCTTCCTCTGACCAACGGGATGCGTCTTACCTCCAGCGTTTCCCTTGAACCAAGCGTATTGAGTAAGCAGAGCCGGATCGTTGCCAAAGTTGAATGCCGTCGATGTTCCTGCACGACACGCATACTCCCATTGTGCCTCGGTCGGCAGTCCAAACTTCAGTCCTTCCTTCTCAAACGCCATGCTTAGTTTCTCCAGGAACGACTGAATATCGTTCCAACTCACCATTTCTACCGGGTTCAACAGCCCCTTGAACTTCGATGGATTGGTCCCCATGACTGCCTGCCACTGTGCCTGGGTTACCTCGTACTTTCCCAAGTAGAACGGCTTGCTGATCTTGACGAGATGCTGCGGCTGCTCGTATGCAATCCGATCGGCCCGGTCCCGGTAGGTCTTTGCCAGTTCCACGCCCAGTTGCCGTTCTGCCTCCGACGCTCCCATCAGGAACTCGCCCGCTGGGATCAGGACAAACTCCATCTTCGTGCGGCCCGGCAGGTCGATTACCATCGTTTTGCCCGTTCTCACAACTCGATGCGGTTGCATAGGTGCGGGCACAACCGTACCACCGGGCGCAACAGCAGCCGGTTTCAGTGGTGCCTTGCCGCCGAGAAGATGAGGATCTAACCACACGGCATGGGCTCGCTCATTCACGCCGGCACAGTTGACCCGCAATTCGAGGACTTGGACTCCCTGCACACTAACGTCAAAGAGCTGGGGTTGCAGGATTTGCTTCGTTGGAATAGACGCCCAGAGTCCCTTGCCGTCGCCGATGACGACGAAGTTGACTGGGCTCCATGCCCCGCCTCCTCTGCTGCTTTTGACGATCATGGCGCCACCCCGCAACCGACCGAAGTTACCATCGAGACGGTACTTCGCGGCGGCATGCCCGCTCGACGGCGGATGCAGGCTAATGCTGTGCGCACACACGACTCCGTTGGGAAGGGCCTCTGAAACGACCTTCAGACCCCACGGCCCCTTCTTGACCTCGAACGGTTCCATGTCCGAGAGATACGTTCCTTGAGCCTGTGGTTTCAGCGGTGTCCTGGGGGGCGTACTTGGCGTTGTAGGCTCTTCTGGCTTCTCAACAGCCACTTCCCCGAGTTTCGCGATTTCCGCCAGCCGCTTGTCCACCTTGATTTTGGCGACTCCGGTCAAACCGGAACTGGCCTTGGCATACCACTGGCCGGCATGGAGCGCGATGGCCTTCTTCTCCGGCTCGTGGGCTTTCTCGGCCAGAGCCCACCAAGTGTCGGCCAGAGCCACCTGGACCTCCGGCATGGCGGGCGAGGCGATCTCCTGGGCGGCCACGGCCTTCAATGCGTCACTGCTGCACTTCGCCAAGTGCGGTAGGCCCTGCACCCAATCGTTCTGTCGGAAAGACAGCCATCGTCCCACGGTCAGGTTGGCCTCCGGGTTGTCTGGATCGGTCTTGAGGGCAACCTGCGCATCATGGAAATGCTTCCACAATGCTGCCATCTTTCGGATGTCGTTACGTCGACTGTACGTTCGCTTTCGGAAGTCCCTGCCGGCGGATAGCTGGCTGAGACCATACGCGGCCTCGGCGATTTCAACGGCGATGTCAGCTCTCCCTTCGGCCAACGCTTGGTCGATGACTGGATCGGCGGCTTCGATGAACGATCGGATCTGCTCGCTGTTCCGCGTCGGCGACGATGCGAAATCAGTCAGAACCTTCTTTTTCGCGGGGAGAACGTCGATCTGGAAACCCGTCCCCATCGTGTCCACGATGCTGAGCATCAACGCCGCGTCTCCGCCGGTGCTGGCGATCTCCATCGCCTTGCGGAGCAACGCGAACTTGCCGGCAGGGTCACTCTTCATCTGCCGACCCAGGTTGTAGAGTTCGTTGGCCAGTTTCACCGATTCCGCTGGCGTTCTCTCGTCGGAGAAACTGTATACTTCGTCGAGTTCATGCAATTTCTTCTGCTGCTCAGCGGCGGGCGGAATCGCGAGCCTTGCATCAGCCGGCTTCGTGGACTGGACAGTCTGGGGCTGGGGTGCCGCTGCAACGGTCGTATCCGCTCCTTGTTCTGTCGGAGGTATCGTCGTGGGAGGAGTTGTCTCACGCGTATCAGGAGCGGCCACTGCCGGCGGAGTTGTTGCAGCAACCGTCGTATCGGGAGCCGTCGTTGAAGGCTTGGGGACTTCGGCAATCGGTGCGGGAATGGTTTTGGACGAAACCGCAACACGAATGCCGATGTTATTGGATTTGGCCTCAGGCTTTGCTGGTGAGCGATTTGCAGAACGACTTGGTTTAGCCTTGAAATGTCCACCTCGCATCACTCGCCGCTCGCCGGAGTCAGGTCCTGAAGGGTCATCCTGAGAACAACTCTCGTAGTAATCGTTGCCATACCAATCCGCGCACCGCTCGGACACATTACCGTGCATATCGTAGAGACCCCAGGGGTTAGGCTTCTTCTGGCCAACGGGGTGTGTCTTTTTGTCGGAGTTATCCTTGAACCACGCGTAATCGTTAGCGGATGCAGCGTTGTCTCCGAAGCTGAACGCCGTCGTAGTCCCTGCGCGGCAGGCGTACTCCCATTGTGCTTCGGTTGGCAGGTGAAACTCCTGCCCTTCCTTAGCAAATTGCGAGTTCAGTTTTGTGAGGAACTCCTGCGCAGCATCCCAGCCAACCGAGTCGACGGGCTTCGACGGTTCCCGAAAAACGGATGGGTTGTCGCCCATGACGGCTTGCCATTGCGCCTGGGTGACTTCGCATTTTCCGAGGTAGAACGGCTTGGTAATTCTAACCCGGTGCTGGACTTCCGACGAGATTGCTTCCAGATACCCGCTCCATAGCCCTTGAGCCTTCGCAGCCTCCAATGCAGCCTGACGCTCCGGTTCTGGGGAACCCATCGTGAACTCACCGGGCGGGATCAACATGAACTCCATCTTCACACCGTTTCCAAGGTCGATCGACAACTCCTTCTCCATCTGGGACACACTTACGGTTGTAGGCGGTGTGCCCTGCGGTTGGGCGTGTGCGGACTTAGCAGGCTGAGTCGGCGTTGATACGGGAGGCGGTGGTGTTGGCGAAGGAGAAGGCTCGGTCGGTTGTTTGTCGCCGTTGGCGACGACCGGCGGTGACTGGGAGTCGGAGCCGCAACCGGACACGAGAGGCCATAGGCCGGCGATCAACAACAAGGCGAGAACGCCGGCGCCAGCCCCAACAATCAGTAGCCGTCTATTCGCCGTGGCTTTCGACCTGGCGGTCGGTCGTCTTGTCGATCCCGCCTCGGCCCTCCCCTGATGTCTTTCAGGTGGGCTACCGGGTAAATGCCGGACGGTGCCTTCCTTTGCGGTTTCGACCTGCTTGCGCAGGGCGAGATCGTAATCGGCCTTCTTATCCGGATCGAGCAAGACGAGCTTGGCGGCGGCAACTTCGTTCAGTAGCTTCTGGGATTCTTTCGAGCGTTTGCCCGACTGGAACGTCCGCAAATGGACCATTCTCTGATCGGCAGCGTTGGCGATCACGTCCGGGTCGTCTTCAAACGTGTGGACCCCGATGAGATTGTAGTGGTTCGGTGGTTGGGATTCGGGCGGAATCGCCAGCCACTTGTGATACGGATCGAAGTCTGTTGCCATGATGTCCCCCGTACTGAATGAAAAAGGAGCGCCGGAATCCAAGGCAGCTCCCAACGCCCCGACCAAAGGGCAGTGTAGAACAGCACATGGCCCGACGCTCCATACGGAGCGAGGCGCCAAGTCGCTGCTTCTACACTTAGAGAGCTAGTGCTCAATTTGGTCGTTTGTTGGGAAGCAGAGGCTTGATGCTTTCGCATCAATTCGATTGTCACATTGAGCCGCCCTTTGGCAGCCGGTGCATTCCTCCGAGTGATCTGATATGTTCCGCCCACATGACGGGACATTCGGTAGCCTACACCACTTCGGCACCGCTGGCAAGCAGCCGTTGGAGGGATTATCTGGTGGAAGCGTCTACCAGGAAATCCTACCGACCGTAGCACCCTGGCTCAGCGTGGAAGCCCGTTGCAGTTGCTGGAAAACCGAATTCCCCGCGCTGAATGGCCTTCCGAATAGCGTGGCCGACCTCCATGATCGGCTTCATGTCTTCGTCGGAGATCGCGGGCGGTGCCCCATCCGGGCAAAGTGACGTCAGCACCTCGATCACCTTGTCATGCACCGTGGGGCTGGCTTCGCGGCTCATCGCGAAAAGATCTGCGCAGTCCTGCGCCGAGAGGGGGCCGCCGGCTCGCTGGATCAAGTCCAACAAGCGAAGACGATGCGCCCGCTTCCTCTCGGGACCGGTTGCCGCCTTGACGAGAAAGGAGACTACGTCGGGGCCTGCGTTGAGCAGAACATACTCCCCCGCCCACTGCTTCTTCGACCCCTTCCTGGCCAAAGCCAATTCGATCGCCCAATCCAAGGGACTCATTCCTCGCGGACATTTGGGGAAGTCCTTCCCCGGAGTCAAGTAGTTCCTCATCTGTCGATTCCTTCATTGTCTTCCGATGGCAAAGCCGACGACCCGAATGCCCGCTATCCTTGGGCCACCTTGACGGCACCGTTGCCCTTCCGCAAGTACGGCT
>Ga0180431_10006185_pt1 | contig 14290 bp, 15 predicted proteins | sample SS_ome_11_FD_132459 | JGI IMG/M metagenome (GOLD analysis project Ga0180431, IMG submission 132459) | Hypersaline lake sediment archaeal communities from the Salton Sea, California, USA - SS_1_MS_1 metaG | ecosystem: Environmental > Aquatic > Non-marine Saline and Alkaline > Hypersaline >... | reverse complement strand
GAGCTTGATGTTGCAATCAAAAAAAGATCCCCCAATACATATGGGATTTATCTTCCGGCAGCAGTATTCTATGACTTTATCGATGATGTTCGGGCAAGAGTCAACAAGGGAATGCGGCTTGCAGAGGACTTTGCAAAGGACAACAGGGCTGACAATGATGAAAAGCTCAAGAAGCTTCGTGAAAAGTACCGCGGCGCGATGAGAGCAGGCATTCTTGATTCAGTTGAGGATTTCGAGCTTGTTCTTCTCTCAAAGGAACTTGAGGCAACCTTGATCTCATCTGATGAGGGGGTCATCCACTTTGCAAACCAGATCGGTGTCGAATGGCTTGGCGCAGACAAGTTCTATCATCTTATGAAAAAGAAATAATCAGTCAACAATTCCAGAGCCTGCAGAATATGCTGCAAGCTTTTTTGTTGTTTTGAGGTATATCTTCCTGAATCTTATCCTTGTCTTTCCTTTATCCTCTCTCTCCCAGAGTTTCTCCAATCTCACTTCCCTGCTCATGTGCTTCTTGATCTCGGCCCATATTTTTTTGTCTTTTATCAGAATTTCAAACTCCCCGTCAATCTTGTTCCCTTTCCTTGTTTTTTTGATGGATTTTGAGAGGCCGCTGTAAAAAGCCCTTCCAAGTGCAAGCGCATACTTGTCCTTGTCATATCCAAAATCCTCTATTGAAAATGAGGACCTGAGGATTCTCTGATAAAAGAATCCTGCCGGCATGTCAAAAAATCTGCCGGAGCATTTTGAAATGTCATCAATATCTGCAAAAGGAGTGACGTATTTTACAAGGGTTTTCCTGTCAGCTGATTTGATTACTATCCCCTCCTTTTTCCCGCGGTTCAGTTTTTTTACAGCCGATCTTATCTTCTGAATGTTTTTTGTTGAATATCTGCCAAGCTTCGCAGCGCCTGGAATTTTGTATTTCACAAGCAGGCCATATTTCTCTTTTGGAGGAAGGTATTTTCCGTCACCCTGGTCAATATCAAAAACCAGCAGCTTCACATCAAATTTCTTTGTTGGCTCTGTGTGCGGCGTGTTTCCCAGCATCTCCCCGCAGAGAACATAATTCTTATGCGCTTTGAAAAACTTCTCAAGCTTCATCTCCCCTGCTTTTTCAGTTGCAAATGCATCAAGGAATCCTCCTCTTGAAAATGCGAAGATTTTTCCCCTGATATATGCAATCCTGACATTAAAGCCGTCTATCTTCTCCTCTATGTATAATGATTCGCCTTTGATATTCCTTGAAATTCCTGCTCCAAGGGTGAAAATTCGCTTTATGTGTGGAAAGCCCCAGATGATTCTGTTTCCGATCAGTACTGTTCCCCTTTCAATTCCCCTAAACGGACCAGTAAACCTTAGGTATCCCTTTTGCTTTTCGATTTTTCCACTTTCAAGTCCGTCCAGGATTATCTTTTGCATCAGTTTTTCTAATTTCCTCTGACTTTTATAATCCTATCTCAAACTACCATGGAACGCTCTTGAGTCCTGCCTTGTTTGCAAGTGCGTTTGTAAGGGGGTGCAGGATAACTGTCAATATGATGAAAAATATCACATTGAAAGGTTCAAATAAGCTTGGAAGTGCAAATGGGAAAACAAATGCAAGTGAGATTACAAGGAAGATGAAAGTATCTGGCATGAACTGCTTTCCTGACCCAATCCCGATTCTCCTCTTGAGAAAGCTTCCAAATGCATCACCGCATAAGGCTCCAAGAGAAAGCACGAACGCTGCAATGAACTGCGTCTTTGGGTCTGGAAAGAATCTGAGCGGGTATATGAGGCTCACTATCCCTCCTGCAAGCGTACCGGCCAGAATCCCGCCAAAAAATCCGCGAAGCGTCTTTCCCTTTCCAAATATCCTCCTTCCATCAAAGAAGTTTTTTCCCATGTCAAGTGCAACTCCGCCTCCAAGTACAACTGGCGATGAGTTTGCAATGTAAATCGGAATTAGGAAAATTAGCAGCTCGAGCATATTGCCACCAAAATTTAGTTCCAAGAACATTTATATTTTTATCTTGCGCAACCAAATCATGAATCATCATTCTCAAAAAAAATCAAGGACCAGGCTTATCCTTGGAACCGGCATCCTGCTGGTTGGGGTATTTCTGGCTATAGTGGTTTTGTTCTTTTTGTTCTCAGCAATCAGTACTTCTCTGGTCGGGCAGTGTGTTGCAGTTGTTGATGTCAATGCACCGCTGACTGTGGAAGGCAGCCCCACAACCCTATTCTCGGACGGATATCCAAGCTCTGAAGAGCTTGCCTATGTCATCAATGACCTGGACAGCAGGCCTGATGTCGGAGCAGTCGTTCTTGTTGTGAACTCTCCAGGCGGATCGGTTGTTGCAACCCGTGAGGTTTATACTGCTGTTGATGAGCTTGACAAGCCATCTGTTGCGTACTTCAGGGAAGTAGCAGCATCAGGAGCATACTATGTTGCAAGCGGAACAGACTATATCATCTCAGATCCGGATGCCCTCACAGGAAGCATCGGGGTTATTGCAACATTTACCCAGATGAGCGGGCTCTTTGAGAAGATCGGGGTCAATGTAACCTCAATTACTTCAGGGCCCCACAAGGACATTGGATCATCCTACAGGAACATGACCGATACTGAATACCAGATACTACAGGATCTTGTTGATGAGGTTTATACTGAATTCCGTGGTGTTGTTCTCGAAAACAGGAAAGGAAAACTCAATATGGCAAAATTCGATGAAGTAACTGATGGCAGGATTCTCAGCGGAAGACAGGCAAAAGCAGCAGGCCTTGTTGACGCGCTTGGATCAAAGAAGGATGCTATTCTCAAGGCAGCAGAACTTGCAGGCATTGAATATGATTCATACGATGATATCCGCGTCTGTGAGGTCTCGACAACAACGAGCGAAGGAGGATTGTTCGGTGCAGGCGCTATCCTAAAGCCATTTAGTGCTGTTTCTGACACTCCGCAATTGTCATTCAAGTGATGCCGCGTGAAAAACCCTGCCCCCATTATTTTCATTTTTCTTCTTTTTCTCTCTCTTGCTGTAATATTCCTGTTTACTGTTTCCGGTCCTGATTCTATGAAGATCAATGCAAGTAGTACAAAGTTCTGCAAAGACGGAGAGACCCGGGAATGTACTGTTGATTCGTGCATCGGGGTCTCAACATGCCATAATACCAAATGGTCAATGTGCATCTGGGATCGCATTTGTGAGCCTGGCTCCAGAGTTGCCTGCACTGAATATGGCTGCTCTAATGGCTTCAAGGAATGCAATGTCTGTGGTACTGGGTACGGGCCATGCCGTTAATGTGGCTAAAAAATGAAAATTGAGAACAAACCTATGCTTTTTAAATGATTCCTCATCAAATGGGATACTATGCGCGCATTCATATTCTCATTAGATGCCTTTGTTGCATTTACTCTGGCTCTTGTGGCTATATATTCGCTGATATTCTTCTCCAGTGTGCCTTCGTCATATTACTATCTTTTGACACAAGGACACTACCTGACAAGAGACGTTCTTTTATCTCTGTCAACTACTAACTGCGATTATGATTACTACAATTGTAAGACAGACGGTTCAATGCTTGACAACATAGTTGCCGAGGACAATCCTGCTTTCAAGGAAAATCTCATTCGCGGAACCATAGGGCAGATGATCCCCAATCAGTTTGGATACCGTGTTGAGATAAGTTCTGATCACGGAACAAGCTGGGATATGGTCTATGATACTGCAACAGGCTCAGGCGAGACGCATGCAGATCAAAGCAAGAAACTTTCTGTCTCATCACAGGTCATATCCTTCGGATATTCTGGAAAAGTCAATAAGCTGGAAAATTCTCCATACAACTACCTCACCTGCGGATTTGCTGCTGATGGCGGCTCAAGCAGCAGCGGAGACGGGGATGTTGACTGGGGCATTATCACTTGCGGAACCACAAACATCACCAGCGGTGATGGCAATGAGACAGCAATCGGAAACACTCATCCAAGCGGAATTCTTGGAGGGGATCTTGTCCCATCATCAGATGTGAAGGTCGTGAGACTTACAGTATACATATAGGTGGTATGGATGAATCGAAAAGGATTTTTATTCACAGTGACTGTTTTCCTGGTATTGATGTATATCCTTCTTACCATCTCGGTATGGGTTAAGGGTATTGAGACTTCTGAGCGTGCATTCTCTGAATTCTACAAAGAATCCACTGTTGAGCTTGCAATCGAGCAGATAACTCCTGCCAAACTTGACAATGTTACTTATGTTATAATGAACCGTGGGGTAGCGCGGCTCAATGACAATTCCATCAACTACCCGGTGCTTCAGGGAACCTCTGAGGAGAATGAGAATATAGAATCAGCGCTTTATGAACTTCTCACCGAAGGATCTGCAGACTCATCTTATTTCCATGGCTCTGGCGGTGATATAAGCACTGCAGAGAACTCTTCTCTGAGCGCATGGGCAGCAAATCTCAATGCTTCACTTCTTGCTATAGGCGTATATATCAGCGAGTTCGAGGTAACCAATTTTGAAGTCGGCCAGAGCGATATCGACATGGTCAACTATTCATTCGATATTGACCTAAAGCTCCGTGACTTTACCAACACCTCTGCAGTTTCAAGAACATATCATATTGAAAACGAGATTGATGTTTCAGGACTTGTTGATCCTGCACTTGCCAGGGAAACCGGCGTTGCAGCAGGCGAAAACCTCACTGCATACCGGCAGTTCTTCTTCAACAAGGATGATTATTCAGAATACTCGGACATTACAGTACATCAGATGTCCGCATCGACCACTGAAGGTCAGGGATGGATTTATGGTCCGCTTGCACTTGCAAACGGAACAGCTGAAATGGTTCCTGAGGCAACATCAATTGCTCCAAGCAAAAGAGGCCAGTATATCCTGGTTGGAACATATTCGGAGATCATCGCACTTGACCAATTCATCTACAACCAGTTTGCAGGATTCATCCTGACAGATACTCCGACAACCTCATCATCATCCTGCGGTGATGTCCAGGGCAATACCTTCAATGCAATTGAATATGGCCCTGATCCGGAATGTGAGGTTGAAATGGGCCATCCGTTTACCGGAAAGCCATTTATCGTATCTTCCGGCTTCTCTCCAGCATCTGCTCCAGAGTGTCCCATACTTGATGGATCTGAGCAGATTCGAAGATGTGTATTGTTTGTAAATACCTATCTTGAATCAGAGGTTGCAGCAGATCCGACACTAAAGCTTGTCTCAAGCGGCAGTGGAATTTATGAGGTCGAGGAAATCAGGGACTTTGTAATGTGCGGCTATTATACCTACAATCCAAAAGCACCGTCCTATATGCAAAGGCTCCTCAATGATTCTTACTTAAGAAACAGCACTGAATTCGGTATCGAGACTTTCGTTATTGGTAATTATGCGAATGATTATGGTGTCTATGATACCAGAAGCAGATTGGACCGGGAACTGCTCAATGGCAGTATCGACGGCGTGAAAATCCGTGGTCTTCCAGGATGCCGCAATTTCGCATCCTGTTCCGACAGCCCAGTAACCGGAATATTCGCAGTCAGCGATGATTCTGCAATTGACTATGGGCTTGATGACATTGCTTGTGACGATGGTGCTGCGGGGTGTGACGCATGAAGGGACAATCTTCACTTGAACTCATGATTACTGTGGGAATAGTTATTGCATTTACAATCCCAGTGTTGTTCTTGCTGCTCTCAGCAACTTCCATTGGCTATGACGATACTGCAAAGGCCCAGGCAGATGCTTCTGCAAGAACTCTCTCTGATACCATGAACTCAGTTTATTCCCAGGGTCCTGGGGCAAAGAGGTTGATCCTCCTCAACGTTCCGGCATCAACCCAGGAGATCTATGCATCCGGGGGAGAAGCAGTAGTTTCAATAAAGCTTGGCTCAGGCCAGTTTGATGCAGCATCCCCGACAATTGCAAGCATAAGCGGAGATTCATCTACTCTTGGAGCAAAGACCGGATTAATCATGGTTAGTGTTGAGGCAGATGAGGCTACCGGAGAGGTGAGACTGGTTGATCCGACAGAATCCTGATCACAAAGGCCAGCTCGCCATTGAGGGAACTTCGTCCCCTGCAAGAAACTTGAAGGGTCAAGTTGCTACCGAATTCATGGTGTATACTACCGTGTTCATGTTCATTGCAATTGCCGCCTTTGTAGTTGTCAGCGAGCTTCAGAGTACTGAGATCCCTCTGCAGCAAAACAGGGTAGTTCAGGAAGTTGGCGACAGCTATGTCACAATGCTCACTCTTGCAATAAAAGGCGGAGAAGGGTTTTCCTACAATTACACATTCCAGAAGACTGTATTCAATCTTCCATACAAGCTCAACCTTCATAATCTCTCAAATGCCCATTATATGGTGCTTGAGTGGGAAGGAACCTATGGGAATTACAGTTATTCATATGATGTTCCTCCATACAACTATGTCCTTGAGGGAAGTTGTTTGGCAGACAATGTATTCGTCAGTGACGAGTGCTCAAATATGTTTATGTTTTATAATGATGGTGAGAATCTTACCATTACACAGGTGGGACCATGAAAGGACAATATTTTAGTTTTGATGCAATTATAGCTTCGGTGATTTTCGTTTTGGCACTAGTTGCCTTACTGTCATACTGGCATAGTGTCAGATCATTTCTGGATTTCCAGAATGATGCTCTGTCAAAGGATGCGGTCAGGGTTTCAAACCTTGTATTTACCCCACCTTCACCATCTTCTGAGTGCGGCACCCTGGACAGGCTGGGCTTTGCAAATGACTGGAATGACAGGCGCATCAATGAATCCCTGATCTATTGCGCGCAGGGGAAGTCGCAAAGCGATCTTCGCGATCTTCTGGGTTCTTCCAACAACCTTTCACTTCGATTTGAGAACATGGCAAACGGAACAGTAATTGTTGTCGGAGGCGATGTTCCTGCTGAGACAACTGATGTTATCAGGGTCCGAAGGCTTGCAACTGTGGTAAATTCCACTGGAGGAACTTACCTTGCTGCACTTGATATGAGTCTCTATAAATAGTTTTTTTCTTTTTTAAAAAAATAAAAAAAAGAACTAATTGTTCTTGCTAATTATCTCAATATTCTCAGGTACTTTATTGACATTTCCGATCTTGAGTCCGACAAGGACCTTTACTCCCTGCTTTGATGCAAGATCAGCAAGTCTCTGGGTTATGATACCATCAAAGACAATTGCATTGACGTCCTTGGTCTCTCCAAGTGATTTGATGACATCCCGGACTGCAACCTCCTTGATCAGCTGCAGGTTGCTGTTGTAGAACCTTGCCCTGAGGCTGTTTCCAAGCACATCAAGCTCTTTCATAAGGTCATCCTTGTTGAGCTTTGCGCCTTCTGCCTTTGGAGCAGGGGGGGCCTTTTCAGGAGCAGCCTTCTCAACCGGAGCAGGCTTTTCCTCTTCTACAGGAGCAGGAGGATCCTCTCTTTTTGCAGCTCTTCGGGCTCTTCGGTCCTGCCTTGACTTTCTCGCAGGCTCTTCCTTCTTTTCTGCTACTTGCGGCCTGTTGAACTTTGGAGTCTCATCAACCCTTCTCTCAGTAGTGCTTTTTCCGTTTCCCTGTTCAAATGGAACCCTGTTTCGAAGATATTTGATGATCTCCTTTCTTGTCAGCTCCTCAACCTCAGTACCAGTCGGAGCTCTTGCGACATAATCAATGTCAACTCCTCCATGGGTAAGCTCATTGAGGATGATATCTCCGCCGCGGTCTCCATCAAGGAATACTGTGACCTCCTTTTTCTTTGAAATTTCAACAATTGTTCTCGTTACCTTGGCTCCGCCGATCGCAGCAACGTTTGCAATGTCATTTTTGAGAAGGTTGATAACATCTGCTCTTCCCTCAACAAGCACCACTTCATTGCTTTTCTCAACAGCAGGCCCTGCAGGAATCCTGTCAGGTCCATAGGTCGTAACTTCTGCTGTTTTGACCTCATCTCTGACCATCTGGGATATCTCCTTGCTCTCTGGTATCTCTGTATTGAGAAGTGTCTTGAGAAGGTTTTTAGCCCTGTCAACAAGGTGCTTTCTCTTGAGGTTCCTTGTATCCTCGACTTTTGTGATTCTGAGCTTTGCCTCGCAAGGCCCTACTCTGTCAACAGTTTCAAGGGCAGCTGCAATAATGCATGTCTCAACCATGTCAAGGCTGCTTGGGATCTTTATTACTCCGGTTGTTTTTCCGCTTCTTCCTCCCAGGTCAACTTCGATCCTTCCGATCCTTCCGTTTTTCTGAAGGTCACGAAGGTCCAGCTCGTCTCCAAGAAGTCCTTCTGTCTGGCCGAAAATCGCACCAACTACATCAGGCTTCTCGACGAGCCCTCCAATTTCAACGTTTGTATAAATCAAGTATTTTACAGTATCTATGTATGTTTTAGCCATATATCTCACCTTTTAATTTTTCATATGCCCGGTATGCATCCTCGAAAAAACGGATGTTTAGCAGGTATGCCAGGTGTTTGCGTGATTCTAAATCTGCCTTGATCGATGCTGATTCCAGTTTGTTTTTGGCTATTTGAGCCAGCTGGTCTCCTCTTCTATCAAGGTCTGTTAGTACAACCACCTGCCCGCAATCCACCTTCCTGATGCTTTGGTCCATGTTTCCGGAGATGGTCAGGATATTTACAAATCCCAGTTTCAACAGGGCTTGCTTGTCCTTCTGTCCTTCAACGAAAACGCATTTGTCCCCAAGCTCTTCAAGAAGCCGTCCGAGCTTTTTCCATTTTTCAATATTTTCCACTATTTGCCTCCGGGATCGGAGAGAATCAGAGAGAACTATGCACTGTTGACCGCCTATTGCTAGGCCTGCATTCCCTTTCGGAAACGCATGTTCCTTCACAGCTTAATGGTAACTTGCAGAAAAATCTTTCGATTTTCCTGAGCTCCGGTGGCCATCCATGCACAGTAAATATGAACGCTATGACATCGCAGCCCGCTCTTCTATGAGGTCTACGACTAAGGGGAATATCTTCATTATGTCCCCTTCACTGACAATTCCTACAAGTTCATTATTCTCATTAACAACAGGAAGGCGTTTGATTTTATTCTCTCGCATTGCCTTCGCTGCTTCTTCGATCGTGGTATCGGGTCTAACTACTCTAAGTGGCGTTGACATGATCTGTTCTGCGGTTATCTTCGCTGGATCAAGACCTTTTGCTAAGATCTTATATACTATGTCTCTTTCTGTGATAATGCCCTTGGCATGTTTTCCTGATTTGTCTTCGACGACTATGACTGAACCAACTGAATGTTTCTTCATTATTTTTGCCACATCTGGGGTAGTTTTTCCGAAGGAAATTACTACGACTTCAGGAGTCATAATATCTCCAACCCTCAAATCTGATCCCATAACTTATGTCATGCTCGGAAATCTTTTAAAATAAATCTAAAGATCTCCGTCTGACGTTTTTCGACAACGAAAAACACTATAAAAGCACAGTTATTCTTTATATACCTTCGCTTTTTTCCACTTTTTGAAACATTTATTGATTTTTGGGCAAATGCTGCCCCCAAGCCCAGTTTACTGCTACTACATAAACTACTTCTTAAAAATTCTTTCTTATCTATATCGGCGTATGGATACTAATGCTATAGAGAAAAAATGGTCCAGCAGGTGGAAGGAGGCTGGAGTTTTCGAAGTTGACCCAGAGCCTGGCAGAGAGAAAAAATACCTCACAGCAGCATTCCCCTATCCTAATTCGCCTCAGCATATTGGCCATGCAAGGACATATACAACAGCAGATATCTATGCAAGGTATCTGCGCCTCAAGGGGTATCATGTTCTTTTCCCAATGGCATTTCATGTAACAGGAACGCCAATTCTTGCCATGGCAAAGAGGATTGCAGCAAAAGACCGCAATGTTCTTGATGTTTTTGAAAAAATATACAAGATTCCTCCTGAAGTAGGATCCTCACTGACTGACCCCAAGGATCTTGTCACCCATTTCTCAAAGGAAATAGAAGAGGGGATGAAGGAGATGGGCTTTTCCATGGACTGGAGAAGAAAGTTCTATACCTACGACGAAAAATTCAACAAATTCATCCAGTGGCAGTTCCATAAGCTCAAGGAGCTTGGCTATCTGGTAAAAGGCGAATATCCGATTGCCTGGTGCGAATCTGATGGAAATGCCCTCAGCGCCCATGATACCAAGGGAGATGTGGACCCTGAGCTTGAGGAAGTGACTGTCATCAAATTCAAGGTAGCAGAAGGCGAGCACCTGGTTGTGACAACCTATCGTCCTGAAACTATTTACGGAGTTACCAATATCTGGGTAAACCCTGAAGCAGAATACATCAAAATCAAGTATGGGGGAGATATCCTTATCCTGGCCAAAAAAGCAGCAGAAGTGCTCAAGCTTCAGATGGGCTATGAACTTCTGGGAGAAATCTCCGCAGATGAAATTCTTAGTATGAGTCCTGAGAACCCTGCCACAGGAGATAGTGTTCCTGTGTTCAAGGCAAGCTTTGTTGCTCCTGAGACCGGAACCGGAGTTGTCATGAGCGTTCCGGCACACGCTCCATTTGATTTTCTTGCACTTCGCGACCTTGGCAAGGCCGAAATGAACATGCCACAGGTAATCGAGCTCTCGGGCTATTCAAAGAATCCTGCAAAGGATGCAGTTGAGAAATTCAAGGTAAAGAACCAGGATGATCCTCAGGGAGAGCTTGCAACAAAGGAAATCTACACCAAAGAGGCCCATGGCGGGCTCATGGTTGTTGGCAAATACAAGGGAGAGAAAGTGGCAGAAGCAAAGGTCAAGGTTGCAGATGATCTCAAGGCAGAGAAAAAGGCATTTGAGATTATCACAATTGCAAACGGTCCTGTCTTCTGCAGATGCGGAAGCCCTGCTGTTGTCAATGTCATGGATGACCAGTGGTTCATTGACTATGGAATTCCAGAGTGGAAGGAAAAGGCAAAGAAATGCCTCGAGTCAATGGAGCTTATTCCTGAAAAGACACGCAGCGAATTTGAATACACAATCGACTGGCTAAAAACCCGTCCAACCAGCAGGTCATCTGGCCTTGGAACAAAATTCCCATTTGATGAGACAAAGATGATAGAAGCGCTCTCTGACTCTACACTCTATATGTCATACTACACAATTTCACATCTGCTTGATGATGTTGATGCATCGTCCATGGATAACAAGTTCTTTGATTATGTGTTCCTTGGAAAAGGAGAAGGAAACGAAAAAATGGACAAGCTCCGGGAAAGCTTCCTATATTGGTATCCTGTTGATTCCCGCCACAGCGCAGGAGATCTTGTCCGAAACCACCTTACTCTCTATATCTTCAACCATGTAGGGATTTACGGGGAGGATCAGTGGCCAAGGCAGATCGTTACAAACGGATTTGTGACAATGGAAGGAAGCAAGATGAGCAAATCAATGGGAAATATTATGCCGCTTCGCTTTGCCATATCTGAATATGGGGCAGATGTCATCAGGTTTGCTGTTGTCTGCGGGGCTGATCTTGCAAGTGACTCTGATTTCAACAAGAGCGTTGCTGACGGAGTGCGATCAAGGCTTTCATTCATAACAAAATTGATCGAGGAGAGCAAGAGAGAAGGAAAAGCATATGGGAGACCTGAAAAATGGCTTCACTCAAGGCTCAACAGGAAACTTGAGAGGGCAGGAAAACTGTATGACAGGCTGCAGATACGCCACCTGGCCCTTGAGATCTTCTATGATGTAGTAGCTGATCTCCAATGGTACCTCAAGAGGACAAAAGAGCCGAATCTCCATGGCTTCTTTGAAAAATGGATCGTAGTGATCGCTCCATTCATGCCGCATTACTGCGAGGAATACTGGGAGATGCTTGGAAACAAGCCATTCATTACATTCGAAAAATTCCCGGAAGCAGACCTCTCGAAGGTTGATGAGGCAGTCGAGCATGGAGAAGAGACTATCAGGCAGGTCCATGAGGACATTGAAAAGATCTCCAAATTAATCGGAAAGAAGCCCGAGTCGGTTACTGTATTTGTTGCATCTGACTGGAAGAGAAGGCTCTTTGAGATTGCAAGGGCTGAGAAATCCTTTGAAGGCACTATGAAGGCTGCTGCAGCAGAAAAAATGCCAATGAAAGAGGTTACTCGCATTACCAAGCAGATCATGAAGAATATCCATTCCCTTGAAATGCCAGTTCCGCAAAAGGATGAGCTGGATGCACTTCTGGATGCAGAGCAGTTCCTTTCTGATGAATTCGGATGCAAGGTAACTGTACTGCCTGAAGAGGAAGGGAAGCATCCAAAAGCCGGCAACTCCCTTCCAAACAAGCCATCAATTGTCCTGGAGTAACCATGAAATTTCTAAAGGTTCCAAAAGCCCGTGGAGAGGAAGTTCGAAGCAAGCTTACTGAGGCAGCTATTTTTTCGCCTGGATATCCGATCCTAAGCGAAGGAGACTATCTTTTATTTCCAGTAATCGGTCCATACCAGGATTTCGAAATTGTCGAGAGGGAGGCAGAAAAACGCGAGCTGCCTTTTATGAAGCTTAGAGATGCACTTGCAGATCTTCTTACTGAATCTGAGCTGCAAGAGCTTACAACCTCATTTGATCTGATCGGGGATATTGCAATTGTTGAGATTCCGCAATCACTTGTTCCAAAGGAAAAGCAGATAGGAGAAGCGCTACTGAAAGTTCACCGGAGCATCAGGACTGTCCTGAAAAAACTAGGGCCAATGGAAGGGGAATACAGGGTCAGAAGGCTCAAGCTTATTGCAGGAGAAGATAAAACAGAAACAACATACAAGGAGCATGGCTGCCTGATGAAATTCGATGTTTCAAAAGTCTATTTCTCAATCCGGCTTTCTACTGAGAGGAAAAGGATCTCGAATCTGGCCGGGCCTGGTGAGCGTATCCTTGTCTTGTTTGCAGGAGTAGGTCCTTTTGCACTTGTTATTGCAAAGGATCATCCTGATGCAGGGATTACTGCAGTTGAACTGAATCCCGATGCAGCAGCCTCCATGAGGGAGAATATTGCACTAAACAAGCTCCCAAATATTTCCGTTCTTGAGGGAGATGCAAGGTCCTTTTCCTATTCTGATTTTGACCGGATCGTTATGCCGCTTCCGCATTCTGCAGATCAGTTTCTTGACCTGGCATTTTCAGCAGCAAAACCAGGTGGAACAATTCATTTCTATACTCTGGCTAGTAGCAAGAATCCTCTTGTTGATGCAAAGTCCAAGATCAGGGAAAATTATGAAATCTCATCATGGAGAGTTGTCAGGCCCTATTCTGCAGATACTGTCCAGGTTGTCCTGGATTTAGTAAAACCCAAGTAAGAATCCAATTAGCAGGCTGATTATCATTCCTGAAACTATTGGAGGAAGGGCTGGCAAAACCATCCTGCTCCTCCAGACAACTGTGAGGAATACTCCAAGCGAAATTATGGCCCCAAAGAATACGAATACTGTTGCAACAGGATTAAATGAAAGTGCTGAGACCTCGAGCATGATCGGCGCTATGATATCTCCTGTTCCAAGGTCTATCCTCTTTTCCTTCCTGCCTTTTTTTGCAGGTGCTCTTGCAGTTATCGTAAATGCAAGATCTTTCTTTACAACAAAATTTGCAAGCTCTACCATGTGCTTTGTCATGAACACTGAAAGGTAATCGTATATGGAGAGGAAAACAAGGAAAATAATAAGCGGAAGAACTCCAAGCGAGATGCCGAATATCACTCCAACCCCTGCAGTTGCTAGAACTGCAGCAGTGTTCTTCAGCTGCGGGCGAAGCCATTTGGCTGCCGAGAATGCAAGTCCCATCAGGACTGCTATTATCGTGCTGATCTCATATCCAAGAACCATCCTAAGAAATGCATAGAATACAATGGAACTTGAAGTTGAAATCAGCATAAATTCCATCAGTGTAAAGAGGATTCCGAATTTTTTGAATAGCCTTATCAGAACAATCATCAGCACAGCTCCAAAGAGGATGTATCCGATAAAGAACAGTGCATTTGCAGGCTCATCCGCATCCTGGGTTATCACCAGCTCTTCAACATATGGGTTCCTGTTCAAATCAGATATCACAGTAAGTCCGGTGAATATTCCAAGCAATTGGGCTACTATAAAAAGAGCTAAAATTGAAAGTAGCAGTCTCATATCATTCCCCGACTATTCTGATCTGGCCATATTCCTTTTCATAAATGACTCCTCTTCTCAGGAGTTCGCTGATGATCTTCTTCGCACTTCCAGCATCAATCTCATATGACTCTGCATCGCTGATGACCTCTTCAACATCTGCAGTATCATTCTTTCTTAGGTGCTCTCTTATTATGTCG
>Ga0180431_10006181_pt1 | contig 14295 bp, 10 predicted proteins | sample SS_ome_11_FD_132459 | JGI IMG/M metagenome (GOLD analysis project Ga0180431, IMG submission 132459) | Hypersaline lake sediment archaeal communities from the Salton Sea, California, USA - SS_1_MS_1 metaG | ecosystem: Environmental > Aquatic > Non-marine Saline and Alkaline > Hypersaline >... | reverse complement strand
TTTCCCTTCAGGGAAAGGAACCATGCCCGCCTCCGGCCTTCAAACGGTTTTCTCCATCACACATTCTGATCACTCCATAACGCGCAACGCTATTACCACCATCACGGAAATAGAGATGCTTACTCATCTCCGCCGGAATTTGACACGCAAAACCTCCTGTTATATAAACCCTGGGTGATTGAAAGAATAAATATGGAGGCCTGGAATGGACGAGCACTGTACAAAACCAAAGAAATTCGGCTTTTTTGTGGGATCTATAATCTGGGTCCTACTTTTTACGCTCAACGGAGTTCCTAAGGGGGCCTTTGCCCAAACAGCATTCACGACCCATGATGGACTCAAGTTGAGGTCCCTGCAGAGAGCAGCTATCTCTGACAATGGTCAATATATTGCCGGCGTCACTATGACTACGAGAGAGCAGCGGCTCGATATCGATCACTACCGTTTCGGCGACCCAACCTATATCGCCCCCCAAAGGGGGCATTTAACCATCATTGATACGAAGGCACAGAAAAGCATTTATACCTCTAGGGATAAGGGTGTTTTTCGGGCTCTGGAATGGTCGCCAGATAGCACAAAGCTCTGGAATCCAATTGTGCTCGCCTTTTTTAAGAGCAATCTCTGCGAGATTATTTGACGTCAAACTTGTCCAACTGCCCTTCCTCTCCTATGATGATGAGTATGTCGCTGTCCTTGATAACAAAGTCTGATTTGGGAACAAGGGTGATTTTTTCCGGGATAAGCTCCCTGATAGCAATAACCTGAATATCGTATTTATTGCGGAGATCGAGTTCCTTCAAGCTTTTTCCGATGAATTTTTCAGGAGGGGCAATTTCCTCAATTCCGTACCCTGCATAAAGAGGCAGATATTCCAGAATATTTGGATTGCTCAGCTTCAATGCGGTCTTGATGGCCATATCCTTCTCGGGAAAAATGACCTCGGTCGCGCCCACTGCTCGCAAAATCTTCATGTGATCCTCAGACAAAGCTTTGGCGATAATCCGACCAACGCCCAATTCGTGCAGGTAAAGAACCGTGAGAATAGACGCCTCCATCTTGGGGCCGAGACTCATGATGACAACATCTATGTCTACGATTCCGACAGCCTGAAGATTTTCTTTGTCTGCGGCATCCATATGAACAGAATGCGAGACAAAGTTTTTGGCAGCGGAAACTTTTTCCTTGTCCACATCAATGGCCAAGACTTCATGTCCATGTTCGTACAGCGTTTTGGCCACGTTAAAGCCAAAACTGCCCAAGCCGATGATTGCAAATCTCATTTCCCAACTCCTTTTCTTTAATGCGATGAAGCCTCATAACCCGCGTTATTGAATTCCTCTGAAGCCCATTTTGTTCACGCTATTCTTTATTTCGGGTTGATCTCTGTTTTCCACATTCAGGTATTCCAATGAAAGTTAAGGCGGAGAATTGTTCTCTCAGCCGATCATGACCTTTTCTTCGCTATACTCGAACCTCCCATATGCCTTGGCTCGGCTGAAGGCATACAAAAGGGTCAGAGGTCCTATCCGTCCGATGTACATCGTGAGAATTAGGATAATTTTGCTAGCATCTGTCAGCTCCGGGGTAATGCCTAGGGACAAGCCTACCGTGCCAAAGGCAGAGAAGGCTTCGAAAAATACGGCATGCATGGTCGCTCCTGGTTGTGTGAGAAAGAGAAGAAAGGAAGCCACGAATATCACGCTGATGCTCAAAATGACCAGAGTGAAGGCTTTGGTCACGACATCCAACGGAAGAGTCCTGCGAAACATGTTAATCGATTCCCTTGCCTGGATTTTCGATCTAAGAAAAGCCGTCAACACGCCGATTGTGCTCGTTTTGATGCCTCCACCAGTCGAGCCAGGAGATGCACCGGTAAACATCAAAAAAATCAGGAGAAATATCACAGCAAAACCGAGAGAATTCAGATCCATAGTGTTGAAACCTGCTGTGCGGGCCGTGACGACCTGAAAAAACGAAGAAAGTATCTTTTCTTTAAGAGCGAAGCCGTCCATGGAACCGTTCCACTCCAGAATCAAAAAGAGCAGACCGGGTACAATGATTAGGACAAGGGTGATCGTCACCACGAGCTGCGTATGGAGTGATAGATGAAATCTTCTCTGTTTGATGTGGGAAGAGAACGCAAGTTTGATTTCCTGATGCACGAGAAATCCTATTCCTCCCAAGACAATTAGGCTCATAAGCGTTAAATTCACGACAACGTCGCTTCTGTAGGCAGCAAAACTATCGCTGAACAGAGAAAATCCTGCATTGCAGAAAGCGGAAACAGAGTGAAACAGGGCTTGAAAGAAAGCTTGAGGTCCAGAAAAATCTCCTCGCCATCTCAAAAAGAGAATCAGGATACCAAGAGATTCCATGACAATGGTATAAATAAATATATTTTTGATCAGCTCTTTTACGTTTTTGGCCCCCGAAGGATGATATCCCTCCTTGATGAGTATTTGGTCTTTGAAAGATATCTGCTTCCCCGAGACCAGAAGGATGAGCGTGGAAAAAGACATGATCCCCAATCCACCGAGCTGAAACAGGATTAAAATGACAATCTTTCCCGCGATCTTGAAATGGGTCGGCGTATCCTGAACGATCAGTCCTGTCACACACACGGCTGATGTAGATGTGAAGAGGGCATCGGACAGGCTCATGTGCCCGTCATGTGTACTGAAGGGAAGCATCAAAAAAACAGTCCCTGTAAGGATGGCGGCCAGAAAGCTGATAGCCAGAACTTGCGCTGGCTGGAACTTTCGTTTGGTGCCCATCGCTTTGTTGATGTTCATTCCGTGTTTCTTGTCAGATCAGGATCATGAAAATTCAATCTATTATGTCTTTTGCTGTTTGTCAAACTCTTGAAAGGTGGTGTTTAGTTCTCTAAAGCAGTGATGGTGCTATGACCAGTTTGAAGCGCAGATAAATCAGACCGTGGACTTGGAAATTGGAATAGCCTAGCCCAAAGGTCGGCACTAAAGTTTTATTCCAGTTTGGATATCTTCATAATGAAAAGCAGCAGGATGACCGCGGGAATGAGGTACTTGATAAGGAATCCCCAGTAGGGCTTGACCCTGAGACGTTTGGCGCCTTCGTTTGTCATGGCCATGAATTTTTTTATCCCCAGGGACCAGCCTGCATAGATTGCCAGGAAAAGCCCTGCCAGGATGAGAAACACGTTGACGGAAAGGTAATCGATAAACCCAAAGAAGTTCATCCCGAAGATTTTTGTGTCACTCAAGGGGCCGAAGGAGAGGACACTCGGAATCCCGAAAAGAAAACAGCCGAGGAGGACAAGCCAGGTTGCCTTTGTTCGCGAGCTAATTCGATCCCATTTGAATTCATCCATGATCCAGCTCGAAATACACTCCGTGTGGGCGATGGCCGATGTCAAGGCAGCCACGGATATGAGAAAGAAGAAAAGGGCCCCGAACACAGTACCGCCGGGCATCTGTCCGAAGACATTGGGCAGGGTGACGAATATGAGCTCGTAGCCGGTGTCCGGATTCACGCCAAAGGCAAAAGCCGCTGGAAAAATGATGAATCCGGCCAAAAGTGCGCCGGCAGAGTCCATGAAGGCAATCCGGGTGGCGTCACCAGGGATGTTGGCCTTTTTACTCAGGTAGCTGCCATAGACCCAGGTGGCTCCGAATCCGACCCCGACCGAAAAAAAGACCTGTCCGAGGGCGGCGATAATGGCTTCGCCGTTTATTTTGCTGAAATCCGGTTTCAGGTAGAACTCAACCCCGCTCATGGCCCCGGGTAGGGTCAAGGCGTAGATGCCGAGGCCGATGAGCATAAGAAAGAGGATGGGCATGGCTATCTTACTGAAGGATTCAATGCCTCTGACCAGGCCTCTGGAGACGATGACCCCTAACAGAATATAGACCAGAATTTGCCAAAAAAAGACTTGACTGCAACTCCCGGTAAAGTCACTGTAGACGCCGTTGATTTGATCGGCTGTCATCCCGGTGTACTGTCCCCGGACTGTCTTGAACAAGTAGGCGAGAACCCATCCGATAACCATGGTGTAATAGGAGAAGATAAGGATGTTTCCCAGGATGCCGATCAAACCTCCTATCCACCAGGGTTTGCCTGGAGCGAGTTTTCTGAATCCGGATGTGATGCTGCTCTGGGAGGTTCTGCCCAAGCTGAATTCGATGGTGAAAAGGGGAATGGCAATGACAACGAGACAGGCGAAGTAAAGGAGGACAAAGGCTCCCCCGCCGTATTTCCCGGTTATGTAGGGAAAACGCCAGATGTTGCCGAGCCCGATGCTCCAACCGGCAGCGGCCAGGATAAACCCTAGCCTGCTGGCCCAGGTTTCCCTGTAGCTTGATTTATCCGGTGAGTCCATTCGTAACTATTTCAGGAGCTGGGCCATACGCTGGATATATTCGGGATTTGTACCGCAGCATCCGCCGATGATGTTGGCGCCGTTGGAAGCCATTTTGGGGATGTACTGGAGATAATCTTCCAGCCCCTGGGCGTAGGACACTTCGCCTTCCTCTGATACAGATGGTTTGCCCGCGTTGGCCTGGGCGATGATGGGAAGTTTTGTTTCTTCTCTCAAAATCTTGATGAGGTCGACCATCTGTTCGCTGTCGAGAGTGCAGTTGGTTCCCACGACCGGGATGCCTTCCTTTTCCATCTCCTGGACAAATTGAGCCGGGCTGTTGCCCATGATTGTGTAATACCCTTTGGGCCCAAGGTTGAAAGTCATGGTTACAAATATGGGCTTGTCCGAGACCTTTCTTGAGCCTCTCAAGGCACAGAGCGCCTCTTTGAGGTCATACTGGGTCTCAATCAGGAGAAAATCCACGCCGCCATCGTTAAGGCCTCTAGCCTGCTCAGCGTAGGCTTCCTCGAATTGATCTTCCTCGTATTCTCCGGTGGGTTTGAGAAATTTCCCGGTCGGCCCCATGCTTCCGCCCAAGAACTTGCCTTTTGGTTTGACTTCGTTGGCGATCGTGGCACCGGCCTTGTTCAGTTCATAGCACTTATCGCCCACAGCATAGTCTCCGAGTTTGATTTTGCTCCCCCCGAAGCTGTTGGTCAAGACGGCATCGGCTCCGGCATCATAGTAATTTTTGTGAATTTCTTTGACAACTTCCGGTCTTTCCACGTTCCATGTCTCGGGACATGCACCCTGTGGAAATCCACGGGCGATCAATTCCGTGCCGAAACCTCCGTCGAGAAGAAAGGTTCCTTTCCGGATGGCCTCGAAAATCGCTTCACTCATTTTTTCCTCCTTATTCACTCGGTTCCCCTCTCGCAGCTGCGTCGATCATGCGGAGTGGCTATAGAACTCTACGTGCAAGGAAGATCCGAGTCCATTGGTCATATCTTTCAAATGCTTTCCTTCGTATGGCTGTCGAATAGTTTTTGCACGGATGGAAACAGGTCCATATCCGTATGGGGCAAAAACAGGGAGCCTGTGAATTCATTCATGTACCGCGGCTCAGTGTTCAATTCGATATATGTCATTTTTTCGGCAATTTCTTCGGTAAGACTTTTGTTTTGTTCGGAACGAAGTATCAGATAGGCTCCTGCTAGCGAACTGTTTCCGACATAGTGAAATTTATCCCGGTCGAGATCCGGTAAAAGCCCGATGCGGATCGCATTGTCCACATCGAGAAAACGGCCGAAACCTCCGGCAATGTAGAGGGCCTCAATTTCATGAAAGTCAAGCCCTACACTTTTGAGGAGCAGTGAACAGGCCGAAAAGACCGCTCCTTTGGTGAGAATGAGGTTGGATATGTCTTTTTCTGTGATGACAATATCCTTTCCCCAGAAGGTGTTTTGTGCTTCCTCGACTAAGAAGGCCAATCCGTTTTGGCTGTGGTAGATTCTATCCCTTGTTTTGGGGGCATTGAATTTTCCATGGCGGTCGATATTGCCGTGGGTGAAAAGCTCGGCCATGAGATCCACCAAACCGGAGCCGCACAATCCTTTAGGCTTGATGCCGTTAATGACTTTGTAATTGAGCTTGCCGCTCTCGCTCAATGAAATTTGCTCGATGGCTCCGGATGACGCGGGCATGCCGCACCTGATTCCACCCCCTTCGAATGCAGGGCCGGCAGAGCAGGCACAGGTCATCAGCCAATCTCTGTTTCCAGCAACGATTTCGCCGTTGGTACCGGCATCGATAAAAAGCGATGTTTTATCCGCTTCTTTCAACATGGGCGTGCACAGCATCCCGGCTGTGATATCTCCGCCCACGTAGCTTCCGACGGAAGGAGCACAATAAATCCGGGCCTCAGGATTCATCCGCAGTCCGATGTCTTTAGCTTGAAGAAGAGGCACCCGGTTGAAGGTGGGAACATAGGGTTCCTCCCGAATGTAGTTGGGCTCGAGCGTTAAGAGGAGGTGGATCATGGTTGTGTTACCTGAGATGGAGGCACAATAGATGTCTTGAGAGGATGTCCCGGCCCTCTGGGTAACGGTCTCGATCAACCTGTTGATGGTGATCATAATAAGATCCTGAAGTTCCTTCAAATGACCTGGCTTTTGGGAATAGTTGATTCGCGAGATGATGTCCTCACCGCATTTGATCTGTTGATTGAGGCTGGAGGCGGTTTCTATGATGTCGCCGTTGGCCATATCGACAAGATAAAGAGCGACAGTGGTTGTCCCGATGTCACAGGCCAAACCAAAGACGCGTTCAGTAGCAGATGCCGGAGTGATGTTCACGATCGATGCCTGCGAAGGGTCATCAAAATAGGTCACGTGGATCTGCCCCTGTTCTTGACGAACAGTGTGGGCCAAATTTTTCAGTACAGAGTAGGGAAGAGAGAAGTCCTTTGAACCGGTGTGTTGGACAAGTTGACGTTCCACCCTTTTGAAATCGCTGTAGTTGTCCTCCAGCGTAGGTTGGGGAAGATTGAGCGCTATTGATTTGAGGGCAGGATCATGCGCATAAGTGCCGGAGATGTCCTTTTTGTTTTTCTCCACAAACTCGGATCTGACAACGCTTTTGATCAAAAGCTCCTCAAATTGGGGGAGTTGGACGATGAGGTCATCGGTGATGAGTGTTTGACAGGCCAGCGCATAGCCTTGATTTACAAGTCGGTCCGGAAGGACGGCAGAGGATTTTTTAGCGTAGGCCCCCTCTTTGATGAGAACGACACAATCTCCACAGGTTCCTTTGCCTCCACAGGAGGCTTTGAGCGGCAGCCCTTTGTGCTGGATGGCTTCCAATAGAAGAGTTCCTGATGGGACTTCCACTGAAACGTTGAAGGGGCGAAATGTGACTGTGTGGGTTGTGTCTTGAGGATGGGATTTGGGCTTTTTCATTGTTGTTGTGGCTTCATTCTGATTACTCTTGCCTTAATGTCCTCCGCATAAGGCGTTTCAGTGACCGGTCATTATCGGAAATGGTGCCAGGCACCTTTTTTCCCCATATAAAAAAAAGGTGCCTGGCACCATTTTTATGTCAATTGGACGTTTTTGACAAAGGATCCGATGTCAGAGGCTTCCTGGCAGCCGACGATGACTTCCCATCCGGGCAGGTTTTCTTCCAGGTCGCCGCTGATTTGGGCCACGAGTCCGGGAATGATGATTTTCCGGGTCTTCACCTCCTCCTCGAGTTTGACGTCCTTTATGAACTTGGCGATCTTCTCCCCCACAAACTTTCCCGCTGCCCAAGCCGTTAGCACCGACTGACCCTCTGTGTCCGTGATAACCAGATGGGCCGATGTGCCGGAGTTTTCGATTTCGCCGGAAACCATGAAATAGGTCAAAGAGAAGTTGGTGGTGACAAAAACAGGGGATTCCGGTGTTGGTTCCCCGATGGGATACACTTTGGCATCGACCTGGATCGGCTTCTGCGGGTCGGTGAAGATATTCTGGCGCAGGGTGAAGAGTGTGTACAGCAAGGCCTTGTCGTATTCGGGAAGGACAATGATCGAGCCGTATTTGCAAATCTCAGCAGACGCTTTGGCAAGGATATCGTAAGGATCTTCTCCATCAATATAGCTGAAAAGCGGATACCCGAAGGGTTTGAAACTCTGCTTCAGCGCACTCCTTCTCAAGATAGTGTTGTTCTGAACCTTAGCCCCGAGTCCATCTGTCTCCAGGTTGAGAATCAGGTTGTTGATCCCTGACTCCTTGGCAACTGTCGTCTGTGATTCCAGGTCCTCGAAGGATTTCGCGGTCAAAATGAGACTCGCTTCTGTGGATTTGGCCAATTCGAGAATGCCTTCTGATGGCGCCTCCTTCAAAAGCACGACAGGACGGTCATCTTTGGCGATGTCCATCCCTTCTTTCAAAAGATCCTCATCAGGACAATTCAGTATTATCCCTTTATTGGAATGCTCTTTGACGGCTTTGACAGTCGCCAAAAAATTATCTTTGCCCCCGGTGTCACCGCTGATGAAAAAAAGGTCTGCCGCCAGTTCTTCACCCACTCTCTCAATTGTCAGACCGGAAATGTCTTTGATTTTGTCCAAGTTGGTCTCAATACCATCATCAGCTCTCAATTCGATGGCAATTCCGGTTTGATGGAAGAAGGTTTTTTCATGACGAAAAAGCACGGTCTCTCCCCCTACTTCCAAAGCATTGGCGCCTCCAACCTTGACCACCCGGATTGGGGGCTCGCTAGCCGCACCAAGAGTGGTCTTGGCTTCTTCTGAAGCATGGGGGCACTCGCTCAATTCCGCCTTTTTCTGGGCCAGTTTCATAGCAAAGGCCATGCAGGTCGGCACGCCGCAATCTCCACAGTTAGTCTTGGGCAGGAGTTTGAATATGTCTAATCCGGATAAAGCCATGGTCACTCTCCCTTTTGCGAATCAAACATCTCGGTGATCTTCCTCTTGACGGTGGCCACCGCCTTGGGATGATACATGATCAGCAGTTCTGCTCCGGCCAGCAGCAGACTCATGGCCGTGGCTGTTTCCCAGTAAATGCCCCTCTCGGCCAGGTTTCCCCATTCAGGGAAATCGGCCTCCGGGGTTCGCGATTCCTTGACTCGGAATGTCTCGTAGCCCGGGGTAATTAGCATGGGGAAGGCCAGCATCTGGTCTCCAGCTAGCCCATCGTTACGGATCCGCTCCATGATGGAGTAGGTGTATTCAATCCCATACCCCAGTGTTCCGGTAAGGGGATCCATGACAATTCTCTCCCTGGGAAAGTTCATATCTGTGAGCAAAATATTCAACTGTTTGGCCAGGTTGACGTCAATGGGTGTCTGAGCGACAAGGGTATGGTTGTAGGCGATACAGGCCGCAGCAATGGTTTTATAATTATCGGTTTCGACAAAGTTGATGAGGCAATTTTCGCCGGCTGTGACTTCACACACTTTTTTCATCACTTCGTTGTTTTTCTCAAAGTGGCTGTGTCCGGTGACAATCAAGGGGACGCTGACGCTCTCCAGCACATGCTTGACCACATCTGCCGCTTCATCCGCCGTTTTATTTCCTTTTTCTGGGTGGGTGCCCTCTAGCCGTACGCTGATGAGTTCGGCACCGTATTCTTCCACACACTTTTTTGCCATTTCACCTGGCTTGTCGATAACCTCCCTGTAATGCTCCAGCAGGGGTTCAGGGTACTTGGCCGGGGCTGAGTCAAAGACCTCCATGGCCACCACGGGCCTGTGGGGGTGTTCTCCTTCAAAAAAGTGAAGGGGAAGGGCATTGCTTCCGCCGATCGTAATTGCCTGAGAGCGGGTGCCGCCCTGATCGGACGTTGCGCCGATTGTCACTTCCAAGACTTTTCCGGAATTTGTTTCTTTGGAAATTTCAAACGCCATTTTTTCCTCTGTCTGTTAATTTGTTCATGAAGCTGTTGACTGCCTGATAGACAAGTGAATCCTGCGGAATTGACCAAACCGGATTTCCGGTCTGGTCCAGCTCAAGCAGTTGCTCATCTTCCGGGATGGATGCAATGAGATTCAAGCCCTCTTTGTCGATGATGGATCTCAGTGTTTCAGAGGCTGAATTTCCCCGGGCATTTCTGACGCGGTTCAGGATTAGATGCCTTTTGCCGACTCGGGTTTTCAGTTCGGCTAAAAGACGGTTGATTCGTCCTGCTGCCTGAATTCCCCTTGCTGAAGGACCTGAGATGATGAGCAAATAGTCAATGTTTTGGGTTGTCCTGCGGCTGAGATGCTCCATCCCCGCTTCATTGTCGATCACCACCCATTCGTAGTTTGTGCTCAAGGTCTTCAGGATATCCCGCAGAAGGTTGTTGGCATAGCAGTAACAGCCCGGGCCTTCAGGACGCCCCATGGCGATCAGATCAAAATTGGGTGTTTCGACCAGGCTGGTGTGGATTTTGTATTCCAGAAATTGCTGTTTGGTCATGCCCGCGGGGAGCTGATCGACGGATTTACGCATTTCCTCTCGTATGGAGCCGACAGACTCTTTGACCTCTGTCCCAAGAAGGTCGTTCAGGTTGACGTTGGAATCGGCATCAACAGCCAGGATGGACCCTGCCCCGTTATCTTTGAGCCAGCGGATAATCAGAGCGGACAGAGTTGATTTGCCTGTTCCACCTTTTCCTGATATGGCTAAAGTTTTCATAATGGCTTAAAAAAGAGATTTCATGGACAGAGCTGGATGATTCATTTTAGTGATGTGTTCCAACACCTCTTCCTCTGTCTCGGCGACGGTTTCGTCGGCGATCATATCGATAAAATTCTCTATGCCTTCCTTTTTTCCGATTGCGTTCAGGATGTCGTGCATTTCTTCTTTGAGGGCTTTATCCATCCACACAATGCGGCGCGCCCCGCCGTCGGCAGAGATGAACTTTTTACTGGCAATGTACTGTTTGCTGTGTCCGATAAATCCCGGTGTCTGAACGCCGCCGCCCACAGTCCCGGCCAGGGTCGAGAATTTCATCCCGCTGGGCGTCATGCCCGTAAAATCCCTGTAGACCGTCATGATGCCGTTGGTCGAGGGGAGAATGCCGCTGATGCACTCAAAGCATCCGCAGGAGGTCATCGGGAACTCGATGATGCTGTAGGCGTTGAAGAATTCCAGGTTTTTGTGCGAATTGCTGTAGACAAAGGTGTTGATATCCTCCCATTGGCCCTTTTCGGCGTCGATGACCCGGCCTTTTTTGACAGGCTGGTTCGGTCCTGTGGGATTGATCTGGAAGGCGGCTTTGCCGTCCAGCCAGTTGTAGGCCCCGCAAAGTCCAGAGCGCTCTGGTGTGATGATGCAGACATGATTGGGTGCAAACGACTGGCAAAGCGTGCAGGAATAAAACGTATCCACTGCTTCATCAGTCATATCCGCCAGCCTGGCATCGCGCTGCTTATAGACCTCGCGGGCAAAATCCCTCAACTTGACCACGTCCTTTTCCAGGGTGTATATTTTGATCTGGATTTTGTCGGCAATTTTTCCGAATTCTCCGTGCATCTTAGCATGGATGATGGAGCCGAAATGGGCAAATTTGAAGCCCTTCTCTTTGGCTTCTTTACTGATGCGTACCCAGTTGATATCCCGCTGCCCCATATGAAAGATGCCGTTGGCGCAGTTGATGAAGTCGTGAATTTGCCGCTCTAGGATCGGCTCGAAATCGGTTTGCATCTCCCGGCCGGCCACTTCCACCCAGATCCCAAGAGGGATTTTTGTGCCTTCTTCAACATCGTCGATTTCAGGGCCGATGACGTCGATTTTTCCGTCCTCGACCTCATCCAGTTCCTTTGTGGTCAGGAATTCGAACCCGGCCTCAGTCTGACCGGCCATCTCCACATACATGTCTTCTTTACGAACTCTCTCTCCTTGGAATGCGGGGCCGTAGGGCACAGGAACAGGAACTTTGGTGATGGTGACCTTGAGGCCTCTGACTTCGATCGCCTTAGCCACAATCTTGTCATGTGGAACAGGGGAGACGACATGTTCATAAGTGCAGATACCCGTGGGCAGGATCTGGTCGATGTCCGTATCCGCAATGGTCGGAAACCCAAAATTGATGGCTCCGGCCGCCTGGGCGTGTTTCTCATCGTCCACGGGGCCCAAGGCTAAAACAAAGGCAAAGATCCTGTTTTTGTTGTAGCGCAGAACCCTCTGGAAGTCTCCGGGCTGGGCCGCTCCAAAGGACAGAGCCGCCCTTGTCGCAAATCCCAAGGAATGGACAGTGGCCGCCACATCATCCCCAAAGGGAACCAGACGCGTCTCCCAGCCCAACTGAATCCCTTCCTCTCGCAGCTGCTGAGCCATGGATTTGCCGTTGGTCGAAGCGGACATGAACACATAAAGGTTTTTTTCCTGGAGTTCTCTGGCCAATTGGACCGCGATCTCATTCGTCGGGCAATAGCCCACACATGCCGCAAACCCAGGGGCCGTGCCGTCTACGAATTCGATCCCCCTTTCCCGCATAATGATGTCGTTGGCCGCTCCCAGCCAAAGGTGCTCATCATCAGGATTGGCCTCGGCGAAATAGGGAAGGGGATTATGGGTGTATTTGATCCCCTCGATGATTTCATCGGCAAAAAGTGTGGCCATACCTGCATCCAGTGTGTGCCCTAAGAAGGGAACCCAGAGTTCTTCGTCAGGAAGGGGAGGAAGGAGTTTTTTGGCTTCCTCGAGAAGCTCTTGAAGGCCTCCCAGACTTTCGATTTTCAAGCCCAGAATACCGTGCGAGATAGGGAGGTAGTAACCCGTGTTGGGAAACTCCACTTTGGTATCCGGCCCTTGTTTGTCGATGGCCTCAGCGAGTTCTTTCTCGGCCCGGGAAACGAGGGCGTGTGCTCCGCGTATGGCTCGTGTTGCGATTATCTTGGACATTTCATTAACCTTTCTTAGCTGTGCATCTGATTCTTAGGGCTTGTCCTTTGGCTAAATGCCTCACTGTCCTATTTGCTCTCAGGTTGAATCAGATTTCCAGTTCCCTCCTCATTTCCATATCAAAGAGGACGCGTTCTTTTTCGATGTCGATACCCAGGTTGCTGCGTTTGGCGTTGATGTGGTCGATCATCATGGCTGCCATTTTGCTCGGGTCGGCTTCGACCCCCCACATGCCGCCAAAGGTTTGTTCGAATTCTTTGAAGATATGGGCGGAGAAGATTTCGCTTCCCGAAACCGGAAGCCCGATACCAAACACGGTGTAAACCCCGGAGGCGACGAAATAATGACCGATGGAAATGGCTTTTTCGCTCATCCACTCCGGTGCAGACCCGGCTACGGGGAGATCGCTGATATCTTCCCCCAGGCCCCCCACTTTGACCATCTCAGAGAGGGCGATCAAGATGCGGCTGTTATCGACACATGATCCTGAATGGAGCACCGGAGGCATGCCTACCGCCCCGCATACTTCGGTTAGACCCTTGCCCGCATATTTGATAGCCGATTCCGGCGTGAGGAACCCGGCCTTGGCGCAGGCGATGGCCGAGCATCCGGTCTGAACGACCAAGATGTCGTTGGCAATAAGCTCTTCTACCAGACTGACATGGCTCTGGTCATGGACAACTTTGGGATTGCAACAGCCGACAACGCCGGCTACACCTCTAATCCGGCCGTTGATGATGTTGTCATTGAGAGGGGTGTAAGAGGCTCTGAAAGACCCCCCAAGCATGTAGTTAATGGCTTCGTGAGAGAAACCCGCGATGAGGTCCATTTTTTCCTCAGGGATATCCACTTTTCCTCTGTTTGGAAAATTCATGATAGCTGTTTTGACAATGTCCTTGGCCGTCTGGAGGGCGTGCATCTCATCGAATTCGACATGTTTCACATCCTGCATCTTCCCCTTTGGAGATGTCGTGATGAGCTCGGTGTGGTAATACTTGGCCACTTCAGGCAGGGAGGGCATGATGCACTGGACATCGACGATCATGGCCTCCACAGCTCCGGTGCTGATGGAGAGTTCCTGCTGGAGAATATTTCCGGCAATCGGCAGGCCGTGACGCAGGAGAATTTCATTGGCCGTGCAGCAAATGCCTGCCAGATTGATGCCTTCCGCTCCTTTGGATTTGGCCAATTCGAGCATCTCTTTATCCTGGGCAGCAACGACCAGCATCTCCGAGAGCACGGGCTCATGTCCATGGACGATGATATTTACCTCCTTTTCAGATAGAACACCCAGATTCACCTGCCCCCGCAAGGGGGAGGGAGTGCCGAAGAGAATATCCTGAAGCTCCGTGGCGATCATCGAACCGCCCCAGCCGTCGGCCAGAGCTGTCCGGGTAGCTCCGAGCATGATGTTCCGGTGATCATGGTCGACACCCATATGGGTGCGGTGCATGATCTCCACCACCTCTCTGTCAATGCCGCGGGGCACAACGCCCTGTTGCCGCCAGAGATCTTGGCGGGTTTCCGGTGCGAGCTTGATAAAATCGAGCTCTCCTTCCTGCCT
>Ga0180431_10006179_pt1 | contig 14299 bp, 18 predicted proteins | sample SS_ome_11_FD_132459 | JGI IMG/M metagenome (GOLD analysis project Ga0180431, IMG submission 132459) | Hypersaline lake sediment archaeal communities from the Salton Sea, California, USA - SS_1_MS_1 metaG | ecosystem: Environmental > Aquatic > Non-marine Saline and Alkaline > Hypersaline >... | reverse complement strand
TAGCGAGTAATCTGCTCGCTATGTATCTCATCGATGTCCCCCCGCCAACAATCAGTGGTCTGCTGCATATGGGTCATGTGTTCTCGTATGCGCAGATGGATTTCCTCGCACGCTTCCATATGGCAAGAGGCGAAGTCGTCTACCCGTTCTGCTTTGATAACAACGGTGTTCCTACCGCTCGACTCGCTGCCCAAGAGGGAATTGAAGACCCGCAAGAAATTGAGAAGATGTCGCATGTCTACGCGGAGCGATATCGCGACCTGTTCTCAAATATGCGATTTGCCTTCGCCAACAATCCGTCTTACTGCTCATTGAGCGACGAAACCCGACTACTTGCCAACACATCGCTTCAAGACCTGCTTGATAAGGGCTATGCCTACAAGGGAACGGAGAAGACGCTGTGGTGTCCTGAACATCAAATCGCTGTGTCGCAGGCAGAGGTCACGAAGGATGGTCGCTACGAACGAAGCGGCGCACTCGTGGAAGAGCAAGAAAGCGAAGGCCTCTTCATCAATATGAAAGACCATCTCGATATCATTCGAGACGCAATCAACCAGATCAACTGGCATCCCAATATGTTCAAGGAGCGGTTGTTACGATGGGTGGATGGCATCCAGTATGACTGGTCCATTGCTCGCGACCGAAGCTTTGGAGTCCCCATCGAAGGCGAAACAGGTCTTGTGTTTGATACGTGGTTCATCTCTTCAATGACGCCTCAGCTTGCATGGGCCGCATATCAAGAGCAGGCACCTACTCTTGAATGTCCTATCTTTGACTTGAGGTTTCAGGGCCACGATATCATCAGAACATGGGCGCTTTTCACCATCGTCAAAAGTCTCTACCACAATAACCAAATCCCTTGGACCGACATCGTGGTCACTGGTCACGCTCTTGACCCTAAAGGCCGCAAGATCAGCAAGAGCGCCGGAAACTTTGTGCCGCCATCAGAATACATCGATAAGTATGGTCCTCATGGCGTGAGATACTGGGCTGCTCTTAACAGACCAGGCACCGATTCTCGCATCACCGAATCAGCGATGCAAAAGGGAGAAAAACTGGTCACAAAAATCAGAAACGCCGCGCGCTTCATCTCAATGCAGACAGAAGATGAAGGAGTTGTGACCGAATGGTGCGAAAGATGGGGAGAGGTTGAGCGCGAGCTTTTCGCGAGCATGGAAGCCCTCGATTGGTCTACCGCCATCTCAACTCTGCGAGCATTTTTCTGGAATGAGTTTTGCAGCGAATGGATTGAAGCCTCAAAGAAAAGGCCATCCAAAGATACGCTTTGTTCAATCCTGCTTGGCATGCTGGATTGGTTTGATATGTTTCTGCCAGGTATCAAAGAGGAGATTACGCACATGGTCAATCAGACTCAGACCGCCTAATCAGGTGAAACTCTCTTCTGATAAGATTTCATGACCGATACTTGAACAGGGCGACTCCGCCTTCTAGAGAAGGAGCAGCAATGTCCATCAAAGCACAGCATGCAGTGTATATCCCTGCTCATGCATGCGAACGATTTCGAGAACGAGTCACAGGTCTGAAAGGTCCAGCCAAAAGCAACGCAAACATCCGCATAGCTCTCGAAGAGATGTATCCGAAAGGGCTTCCGTTCGGAGGAGCATGCGGAAAGGATTTCATGCTTCTGTGCGAAGTTCATGTTGGAGAACCAGGCCAAGAGGTTATCTTGGTTTGCTCTAAGCTAGAGCAAGGAGTGCGGATCAAGACCGTACTAACGAAAGATTTTGCCTACGCGAACCAGTCTGTATTGACGCGAGGCCGAGCTAAGTTTTGAAAGAGAGCATCGATGCGCGATGACATGGAACACCTGATTGTTGAGCGACCCCGGATGGGCGGCGGAAAGACTCAAACGCGCAAACACCGCCGTAAGGCCAAGCAGGACCCTGAGAACGCTCCCTGCATCCGTGGCATGCGCAAACTCCACAAGATGAACTGGAGCGACGCGAAGGAACTCAACGAAAACCTGAACCCGCTCTTCCGTTGGCTGAACAAGCAGGAAGGGCGTCCCTGGAACGCTGTCTACGCAGAAATCTGCGAACAGGTCAAACCCGACAGCGCCACACAGTTGCACATCCTTCAGCACGTTGATGATGTCGTCGAAAAGGATGTCATCATCGTAAACGGCAAGCCCTGTTACAAGCAACGGCACTACTGGCGATGGAACCCCGACAACGATGGCTTCCTGCCTATCACGGACTACCCTCGCGGCAGCTACCGTCAGATGTACGTGGACCCTCGTGATGGCAAACTGAAGTTCGCGCCCCGAAGCGAAAGGTACAAGCGCAACAAGAAAACCATCAAAGGCATCGCACACCCCAAGGATGAAATGATCCAGTTCCACCAGATCGAAGGCATCTGGTACGAGGTTGAGTTCCGCAAGCCTCAGTCATGGGAAGTGCGCCGACAAGATTCGAAGAGTCGGGCATTGGGCTACTGGGGCTCCTACTGCACTGCTTTCGATTGCATCACGAAGACATACGGTTGTGCCTTGCGAGAAATCGAATCGGATTACGGACAATTGATCATCCCACACAAAAAACGCCAGTTGAACAGCCGAGAAATCAAGCGCCTTGTTGCATGAGAAACAGGTGAAACTGTTTTGGGGTATCTTGTTGAGTAACCGCTTTGCCCCTCTCAACATGAAGGAATGCCGATGCCAACAACCCCTGATCAGATTCCATTTTTCAACCTCGACCTGAGGTGGCTCGCCATTCATCGTGCAGTTCGTCCTGATATGGAACTGCCGATGAGCGAAAAGCGAACCATCACACCTGCTTTCGCGAAGCAGGTTCTCGAAGAGCGTAACGTGACCAATCGACCGCTCAACCGTGGTCGCGTTCTCAAGTACGCACGAGAAATCATCGCAGGTCAATGGAAGATTACCCACCAAGGACTCGCGTTCGACTGGAATGGAAACCTCTTCGATGGTCAGCATCGTCTCGCTGCCATTGTTGAAGCTGAACGACCTGTTGACATGATGGTCGCATTCGGCATGGACCCTGAAGCGATGATCGCTGTTGACGAGGGTCGCCCTCGCTCAACTAAGGATGTTGCGAACATCCTCGGTCTCGACATCAACAAGAACAGCGTGTCGGCTACGAACTACCTGCTTGAGGTCAAGAGCCTCAAAGCACGCGCAAGCCGTACAGACCAACTTCACTTCCTTGAGCGTCACCGCGATGCTGCTGAATGGGCTGCTGACCGAATCAATCGTATCAAGTTCGTGAACGCGCCTGTTCTTGCTGCCGTCATTCGTGCCTACTACAGTTGCCTCGGCGATGATGCGAAGATGAATCGCCTGCATCGCTTCTGTGAGGTCTACAACGATGGCATGACCGAGAACCCGAACGAAGTCGCAGCGATTCGACTGCGGAACTACGTCATTCAGAACCGGCCCAAGAAGGGCGATGAGCGCAAGGCCCTGTACCGCAAAACCCTCTCGGCTATTCGCGCGTTCATCAACGAAGAGCAGATCAAGAAGCTCTACGGACTTGATGACGATATCTTCAAGCTTCCCGAAGAAGAACTTGGGCGAGCGCTGCTGTAAAGGGCGACTATGGATACAGTCACAAAGCGATACGCCGCCTGGTTCACTATCATTACGCTTTCTGCGTGGATACTGGTCGGTGTCATCCTTTCATTCTTCCTCAGCATCAAAGGCATGTCTGTCTACATCATTGTCGGACTGCCGCCACTGATTCTATCGATCCGAGGGGAGTGGGCCAGGTACAAATGCGGCAAGCTCAAGCAACAGATTGCAGAAATGACAGGTGAGTTGAATGCTTGAGTTTTTTATGACATTCATCGCTTGCTCTCTGTCAGTCGTAGCTGCCGTATTTCTGCTTGAATCATACAGGTCACGACGCAAGCAGAACTGGGTGCCTAGCATGGCCTACAAAGTTCAAGATGTAGGCAATGGATGGAAGTCATTTAGTTTGCGCATCAACTTTGAAGAACACAGGTTTCTCAGCAACGGCGAAATCATTACAGAAATCAAACAAGACTGATGTCAATGGCTCTAAGGTCCAACACGAACAATGAAATCTACGGCAACTATCTCGTAGTAACACCTGATGGCGAACCGATGTTTCGTTGCAGCGAGCGACGAGCCAACCACTACATCATTCGTGACCTGGCTGAATGGATTGATGACAAAACCATTCGTCTGGCATTCGAGCCTAATGGCAAAGGTCACAACGGCGATAAGTTTCATTTGCAAGAGCGCAAGAATGTTTGCGTATGCTGTGGAACAAAAGAAGACCTGACACGGCATCATGTCGTGCCTCGCATGTATCGTCAGTTCATCGACGAACGAATGAAGCGCGGAGACAACCACGATATCTTGCCTTTGTGTACGGAATGTCATATCCGTTACGAACGTGTCTTCAGCCATAAACTCAAAAGCAAAATTGCCCAAGAAACGGGTATTCCTTTGCACGGAGTTGGGCTGCTCAAGCGAAAGGGCGCTGAGTTCTTTGCTCAACGGTCAGCAAGCACGCTCACTAAACATGGCAAGAAGATACCTGAAGAACGTAAAGCAGAGTTGATGTCAGATGTCGCAGACTGGCTTGGTCATGAGCCTTCTGACAAAGAGATTCGCGCGCTTGCTCGTGAGAAGATTTCCTACTATGTCCGAACCGATGACTTCCAGCCTCACGGCAAGGTTGTCATTGAGCAAATGGACAATGATGAGCTTCACGCCTTCATGGTTAGGTGGCGTCTCGATTTTATTGAGAACATGAACCCGCAGTTCATGCCCGACCACTGGGATGTGACTCGACGACTTTCATTCGATAAAGACTACCCACCAGGAGATTCTGATGAATGACGAGAAGCCTTTTGCAGAAACAACCACCGAGCAGGAGATTATCAAGACCTGTCAATCGTCTGACCGTTTCAATATCGCCTGCATGCTTACTCGACCAGGCGCGAACCTCTTCATGATCAAACTCGAATACACGCATTTCATCCCAGGCACCGATGCCAATGATGATTTCCTCGTGTGGCAGATTTCCTTTGATGGCTTGCCTTTCTTCTTGCTCTCAATTCCTGCGGACAAGAAAGACCTCGCCTATAAGGTTGCCGGTGAGACAGGTATGAAGATTTCCGATGGCATCCCTATCCTCATTGGAGGAGGAGCCGAGCAAGCCTTCCCTGTTGCAGGCGAGAACACGTTTACTCTAACCAACCATCCTGACAGCCCTGCGTATGCAAGCCACGAAGAAAAAGAAGCATACATCAAGGAATGTCATCAAAAGGCTGATGCGATTCTCAGAGCCCATGACGAGAAATACGGCACAGACCACTTTGCATAGGTTCCAACATGAGTACCAAAATCTACGACGGACTACGAGTTGCTACGCCCGAAGGCAAAGGGATGCTGCGATTCCGCAAAGAGGTCTTCGATACTGCTGAGCCTCTCCTGCGAGAAGGCTATGACCGCATGGTCGCCATGAAGAGCGTTGATATGCTCGACCGCTTTATGGTCAAAGGAGAGGTACCTGAAGGTATCGACCGTGAAAAACCAGACTGCTCTGTGACAGGAGTTATGACCAAGTTTCTCATGGACAAAGCCAAAGAGATGTCCAAAGACCTGAGAGCAAGAGACCCTGAACATGATTTCACTTTCTCTTTGAGCGTCTACCCCTTCGATGACTTCACTCTTCTCTTTCCTATTTGCGAACAAAAGAATGTCATTGAGGCCATTAAAGCTCTTCAAGGCGTAGAAGAGTATGGGTACTGGAATAATACAGACCAACCTGATGAAGTCACAGATGAAGAATGGGAAGAGCGAGGTAAGCTCTGGAAAGAAGCTTGCGATATGGGTCCGCTCATCATCAGTATTCCGCAAGACTCTTTCTTCTACGGCTGCTACCCAAGAGCAATCGAAGCTATCCCTGATTTCAAGTACCGCCTTCATCGCGTTGCACGCTCAGTTGCTTTTGAATGGAAGCTGAGCGTCCTCGAAGAACCTCTCAACTCTTTAAACATCATCAGAAGCTTCAAAAAAGTGGATGATTGGTTGAAAACAGATGAAGGGCAGGCGCGACTTGAAAATGAGCGTCAACGCGCTCATGGCCGCATGATTAAAAACATTGAACTCGACGATCTCTCGACCCCTCTTACCGAGTTGGAAACCTCTAGCCGATGAGACTAATAGGTACTGCTTGTAGGAGCATGATATGAGCAACAACGGCAACGGTAACGGCAAGAAGATATTCGCTGGCGCGAATAACCTCATCCTCGGCGAACGGGTCTGCGAAGCGATCAACTTCCCACTCAGCGACTCTACAACCGATTTCTTTCCTGATGGCGAAATTCTTGTTCGCCTCAAAGAGGATGTCCGAGGCAGGGATTGCTATGTCATTGCTTCGACCTGCAATCCTGTCAATGATAATCTGATGGAACTCTATATCTTCATCGACGCTCTCAAGCGTGCATCTGCTCGTCAAGTTGTGGCCGTCATGCCCTATTACGGCTATGGACGACAAGACCGCAAGGATAAGGGCCGAACACCCATCACGGCCAAGCTTGTTGCCAATCAGGTTGTTTCGGCTGGCGCTGACCGCGTTGTAACCGTTGACCTTCATGCCGCTCAGATTCAAGGCTTCTTCGATATCCCTGTTGACCACTTGCATTCGGCCCCTGTCTTCGTCAACTACTTCAAGAACATCCGTGAAGAACTTGGCGACCTGTGCCTGGTTTCGCCTGATGTTGGTAACGTAAAGGTCGCTGAGGGATATGCGAATGCTCTCGATGCGGACCTCGCCATCATCAACAAGCGACGCAAAAGCGGAGTCGAAATCGAAATGGACTCGCAAATCATCGGCGAGGTTGCAGGTAAGAACATCCTCATGGTCGATGACATGATTTCAACAGCAGGCACCGTTTGCAAAGCAGCCGAAATGTGTCTCGACAAAGGGGCGAAGAGCGTTATGGTGTCTGCAACACACCCGCTCTTCGTGGGAGAAGCAGTTGACCGGCTCGCATCACCGAATATCAGTAAGGTAATTATCAGCGACACGATTCCTGCTGCAAACAGACCTGATGTCATCGAACATCTTGGAGACAAGTTGGTCGAGTTGAGCATTGCTCCGATGCTGGGCGAAGCGATTACTCGAATCCATGAAGATAGGTCGATCAGCGCTCTCTTCGAGGGCACGACTGGCGCGAAACGGTAGCCACATACGTTTTCTCAAGGAGCCCATAGGGTATGGCATTTACGCTCAAAATCCTTCGACAGCCGCGACACGCTATTCCTGAAGAATTTTGGGAACAGGCGATGTTGCAGGTTCAGCAGAATATTGCCGATAATAGAGAAAAGCATGGCGACTGGGCTCATGCATCCCCTCACGAAATTCTCGGCGACCTGCATGAAGAGATGATTGTCGAGTTTGGAAAAGCCGTCCACGAAAACGACCTTGAGGGAATGCAGGAAGAGCTTCGCAACATTGCTACTGCATCAATTTGGGGACTGGCCTCGATTCAAAGCGGTCAAGTTCAGGTCGAGTGGACATAGGAGATTGAACATGGCTTTTGAATTCGACAACAACTACGCCGAGCAAATCGGCGACGGAGTGGCGCTCGTGGATTGCTGGGCTGAATGGTGTATGCCCTGCCGTATGCTTGCGCCTATCATTGACGAACTCGCAGATGAGTTTGAAGAACGCGCAATCGTTGGCAAACTCAATGCTGACGACCACCGCGAAGCAACCGCCGCCCTGTCTGTGTCGGCGTTGCCCACGATCATCCTCTTCAAGGATGGAAAAGAAGTCAACCGCCTTACTGGTTTGCAAAGTAAGGATAACCTGAAGAAAGCACTCGAAGAACTGATAGAGGACTAAACCATGTTTGAGTTCATTGCAATCGGAGGAATCCTTTTCTGGATTCTTACAGCCGCCGCAGCAGCCGCCATGATCACGGGCATCGCTCGTGAAGAAGGATGGCTTGCTACTGGCTCCTTCATCGCCTACCTGTTGATCATCGCGATTTTCTCGCCGTTCAACATGCTCGGCACAATCTTGGCGAATCCGCTGTGGCTGCTTGCAATGCTCGGCATCTATTTCGTCTGTGGCATTCTCTGGGTCTTTCCGCGATGGGAAATGTTCTGTCGCGGTAGGAAGAAGAAGTACAATGAGCTTCGCGATGAATGGCTCACAGACAAGGGCTACGTTGGCAAGAAGAGTGTCCCTGACGAACTGAAGGCACAGTGGACAAACTACGTCAAAAACCACGCCGAAGACATCTGCGGCAAGCACTGCCCTCGCTCAGTCCAAACAGGCACATCGACCGCAACGCAGGTCCAGACCATTCTTACGCCTCGCGTTCGCACCCACAAGACAACCATTCTTTTCTGGATGTCGTATTGGCCTCTTGATGCCTTCTGGACTTTTGCCAATGACATCATCATCGGCGCATGGGACTGTATCTACACGGGCATCGGTGCGGCTCTCCAGTCGCGTGCAGACAAGCAGTTCGCAAACGTGGTGGACGACCTCAAGACCGATGCGGACGGATAAACATCATGGATCGTAAACTCGAAGCACAACTCAAAGCATCCTTCCCCAGCTTCTTTCAGATGATGCATGCCTCGCCGAAAGATACAAACAGGTTCTCTCTCATGCAAAGCTGTTCATGTAGAGAGGGCTGGTACCCAGTTCTCCAATGGGCGGCTGAACAGTATGAGAACTTGGCGAGAAAGCATAACATCGAAATCTACGCCGTACAGGTAAAAGAAAAGTACGGTCAGCTTGAAGTCTACATCAACTCTGGAGAAGGCTCTGCTTGGGCTGTATGTCGAGAAGAAGCACAGGCGATAAGCGAGGAGGTCAGGAGCCGCTCCATGGCCTCCTGCGAGTTCTGCGGCGACACAAACGAGGATGGCGCTGAATGCGAAACGAGGACTAGCAGAGGCGGATATTGGATTCGGACCCTTTGTCTGTCATGCAGGGTCGTAGACGAGCTAGATCAGCAGGATTTCCCCAAAGCTCGGGCACTGCTTGAGCGGCTTTTGGAAGAAAATCAAGAAAAATCCGACTGAAAGCGTGAAAACTTGGAGGGGCTGGCCTATACTAGCCGAATAGAGAGGGACCAACCCTCAGAAGGATTGAGCAAACCATGACCATGTTCCTTGAACATCTTGAACGCATGGAACGTCAGGTTCACTGACAAGGCTCTCCTTCTACCCACACACAACTGAAGAGAGCGCCATGCTCAGTGGACCCGACCGTAGGCCCCTTCGTCTAGCGGCTAGGATATCGCCCTCTCAAGGCGACGACACGGGTTCGAGTCCCGTAGGGGTCATTTGAAATCATTGCTGCTCCTATCGTCTAGCAGGTCCAGGACGCCAGACTCTCAATCTGGTAACGGGGGTTCGAATCCCCGTGGGAGCATTCATACTGGCCCTATCGTCTAACGGTTTAGGATATCGGGATTTTCAATCCTGGGATACGGGTTCGAATCCCGTTGGGGTCATTAAACAGGTGAAAAGCCTGTCTGATAGAATCGGTGCAGAATACAAAGTGGTCGAGTAGCGTACCTTTCAAGTACGGCCTATCGGGTTCGAGTCCCGACTGCATCATTCATGTTGAGAGAACGAGGAAAAGGACTAAGGAAAGAGCGTTTCTACTCGATTTGCAGTAGACACGCTATCCCAGACAAAGACTGTAAGCTCTGCAATACAGGCACATGGCAAAATGTTGCCAAAGGCACAGCGGGTAACGCAGTCTATAAAGTTTGGCCTGGTCTTTTGACCAATCTTGAGCAAGCAACCGAATCAGCAAACAGAGTTGTTGAGATTCATCAGCGGTTATCTCAGTGGTTGCGTATCGGCGTCAAGCTTCCTCAGATAGATACTTTCGTGCGCCATCAACTCGCAGACCTTGATAGCAAATCATGTTTCCGAGGCTATAAAGCGAAAGGCGTAAAACCTGTCTTCCCCTCATATTCATGCCTAAGCATCAATGACTGCATCGTTCATGGAACGGCTGGTTCATACAGCGAGCCAATCAAAGAAGGCGATGTTTTGAGCATCGACATCGGCGTCTCGTATCGAGGCTTCATTGGTGATGCTGCATGGACATATATCTTTGGCGAACCATCGGAAACGGTCTCGAAGCTTACTTCTTGCGCGAAAGATGCCATCCTGAGCGGTATCTACATGATGACGCCAGAATCTCCATTCAAGAACTGGTCTCAAACCGTGCAGCAAACCGTTGAGAATGCGGGTTTCCATTGTGCCGAAGGTCTCGGAGGGCACGGATACGGGCAAAAGCTGCATATGGACCCATTCTTACCAAATATGGTCACAGGCACCTATCTTGATGATACGAAGTTCAAAGAGGGCATGCTTCTTGCGGTTGAGCCTATGGTTTGCGTAGGTACTGGCAAAGTTCGACATGACAAAAGTGGCTGGCCCATCTATACCGCTGATGGCTCTCTTGCTGTTCATTATGAACATGACGTTTATATCGATGAAGACGGACCTGTGGTCCTTACCGAAGGACTAAACAACATTAATGACCTGATTCTCAAGTAATCGGGTGAAAATCAAAACGAGGTAGAATACAACGATGAGCAATCCATTTATGGCGGCTGGCGCATGGTCAGTTGACAAAGACGATTGGGTCCACAAGGACGCGACAGGTAAGGAAACTGACCGCAAGCCACGCGCCAAGCTGCCCGATGGCTGCTTTTTAGAGTCGTTCGCGCACTACAAAGCAACGGCTCTTCACGACTACCCTCAAGAAGGCATTTCGAAGGGCGACGATATCGAAGTCGTGGAGACGCCTGGCGGCGACCTGAACATTGTTCAAGGCAGCGCATACATTCAAACAAACGCAATCGAAGGTACAGACTTCGACTTTACAGTGCCTATCGAGAAAACCAAAGAGGGCATGGATTTCTCTGATATGAGCGTCCGTGAAGGCATTGACCTCATTCAAGAGATGATCGACGCCGAAGACCGTCCTGAGATGGACTTCGACGAACTCAAGGCCGTAACATTCATGAAGGATGGCGAGACCCACGATGAAGGCGGTCTGGTCGTCCTTTATGACAAATCGCTCTACGCCAAGCGGTTTGACATGGAAGACCTTGCGCAGATGGTGGCGAAGGGAGAAATGCCTGGTATCATCATCCAAGACAAAGTGGTCATCGATTTGGTCCGCATCGCTCTCGACTCTTACATGCACGCAAGATTCCGATCAGATGACCCCCAAAGTCTTGACCTTGCTCGTCGTATCCATGAACTGCTTGAACCACTGAAACTCTTCTGAGAACAATACATGCCTTGGCGGATTTGGAAACCTGAACTCAACTGCGAACGGACCCTCGCCGAGGTTCTGGCAACAATGCCTCGCGATCCGCCTGACAAAGTTCCGTGGCAAATCCGCTTATTCGAAAACCCTGAAAGCAAGCTTGCTCTTCCCGGCGCAGTCAGCCTCTTTACGCATGACTGTATTCATGCCTTGCTGTGTACCTCTTTCTACAGCGAGTGTGAGGCTTGGACAATCGGCTTCACGATGGGTACGGCAGACGATTTCAGGCCATGGCATGCGAAACTGCTCAAGTTGTGGTCGCGGACATATCCTGGTACTTACAAGATGTGCCGCATTGACCGTCAGCATTTTGATGAGGGCCTTGCATATGGTCAACGTTCCAAGTGTCCTGATTTGACAAAGATTCCATTCGAGAACCCACTGAACCGTTTGTCAACGCTCAAGAGCAACGACGACGGATAGGAGAATTAGTCATGATGAACGCTCTTCATCTTTCGATGCCCAACTTTACGGACAGCTACAAGATTTCCCATCATCGCATCTATGTCGATGGTGTCGAACGGCTGGTCTCTTACTTTGAAGCACGAGCAGGAGCCGAGTTCGCGGATGAAACCGTGTTCTTCGGATTGCAATACTTCTTGAAGCGGTTCTTTCGTGGCAGCGTGGTTAGCTATCAAGACCTGCCTCGTATTCTCGCATTCTGCAAGCATCATTTCATGGGCGATGAATCGCTCTTCAATGCAGACGGCTGGCGTCACATCATCAAGAATCATGGAGGCAAGCTGCCGGTTACGATTCGCGCCGTGCCCGAAGGGACTGTTGTGCCTTCGTCAAACGTGCTGATGATGATCGAGAATACCGACCCTGAGTGCGCATGGCTCACGAACTTCCTCGAAACGGTTCTGGTCCAAGTCTGGTATCCGATGACCGTGGCCTCGCTGTCTCGCTCTTGCAAGCAGACCATCTTCGAGTTCATGCAAAAGACCGCGACCGACGCGATGATCCCCATTCTCATGCCGAGCCGCTTGCATGACTTCGGCTACCGAGGCGTGTCAAGCGTCGAAAGCGCAGCCATCGGCGGCGCTGGGCATCTTGTCAACTTTGCAGGCACCGACACGATTGCCGCCATCGAACTGACAACGCAGTTCTACCAGGGCGATACCTTCGAGAAACTGCTTGAAAATGACCGTAGCGAGTTCGGTACTGGCGGCGGTGTTGGCGCAGATGATTCGTTCGCCGCGTGGGATAAGTTCTACGCTGAAACAATGAGCGGATTCGGCATCCCCGCTACCGAACACTCCATCATGACCATCAAGGGGCCAGAAGGCGAACGAGAAGTCTGCAAGCGACTGCTCGACCAGTTCCCGACTGGTTTCGTCGCCTGTGTCTCCGACTCGTATGACCTGTTCAAGCTCTGCTCCGAAGGTTGGGGCGGAGAGTTCCGTGAGCAAATCATGGAGCGCGAAGGCGTTCTCGTGGTTCGACCTGATTCTGGCGAGCCGACCGAAATCGTTCCCAAGGTTCTCGAAATCCTCGGCGAGAAGTTTGGGTATACCGAGAATGCCAAGGGTTACAAGGTTCTGCACGACTCAATCCGCGTCATCCAAGGCGACGGCATCAACTGGCAGAGCCTTCGCGATATCCTGCAAGCTGTCATGGACGCAGGCTGGTCGGCAGAGAACCTTGCCTTCGGTAGCGGCGGAGCGCTGTTGCAGAAGATGAACCGTGACACCTACGCCTGTGCGTTCAAAGCTTGCTACAGCGAAATCAACGGCGAAGGATTCGAAGTCTACAAAGACCCGAAGACTGGTTCAAGCAAGAAGAGCAAGCGAGGGCTTCTGGCGCTCGTCAACGACAACGGAACGCTCCGCACGATCAACACTCTCGAAGAGAATCCCGACGACTTCGGTGGAGACCTGCTTGTTGAGGTCTTCCGCGACGGCGAAGTTGTTCAAGAATGGACCTTCCAAGAGGTCCGTGAGCGCGCCGAACTTCCTGAACTTCTGGAAATGCAAGCAGCAGGCGCAGCATGATTCGCAATCGAGCCCTCTATCTCGGTAAGTGGTTTGGAACAACAGTTCATATCAACTGGTCGTTTCTGCTACTGTTCTTGTTTATTGTCTTGATGGCAGCAACTTCCGACAAGGTGACTGACCTTTTCTCTGCTGCTACCTACATGCTGTCAGGCACAATCTTTTTACTGGTTGTTCTGATGTCTGTCTTGCTGCATGAGTTTGGTCATATTCTTGCGGCAAAATACTACAAGTTTTCAACACCTGACATTACTCTCTATATCTTCGGTGGCCTTGCGAACATTGGAGCGAAAGAGGGCAAGAGTATCTGGTCGGCCAAGGAAGAGTTCTTCATTACGATGGGCGGACTCATGGTGAGCGCTTTCCTTTATGTCGTAGCATGGAACGCTTACACCTATCTTCCTGAAACGCTCCTGCTCTCGCCCATTCTGTTCATGGTGTGGAAGCTCAATCTCATCTTGCTCATCTTCAATATAATTCCTGCTTTTCCAATGGACGGCGGCAGGTTGCTTCGTTCAACATGCAAGTTCTTTACTGGCCACCTGCGAGCAACCTATATCGCCCGATATGTCGGTATTGTTGCTTGTATTGGATTCGTCGTATGGGGTATCATCAACATTGAACCCATGATCGTCATCATTGCTTTCCTGGTCTTCTTGTGGGGTGGCGCTGAGCTTCAACATGCGAAGCAGCTAGCTCGTGCCCGCTTTGAGCCTATGGTCATTTAGGAGCCAACATGAACCACCACACTGCCATCCGCCGCTTCAAAGAGCAATGGGCCGAGTCATCGGACGGCCAGCGCATCTCTGCAATGATTACAGGTGGTGGCTTTGCCTTTGGAGACATCGGCAAGCTGCCAGGCGCAAGCAGCGTCCTCAATGACATCTTCATTCCCTACAATCAAGCCAAGACGATTCAGTTTGCGCAACAGGCACTCCCAAAGGGGTTGGAGAGCCCTCTGATAAC